>Ga0209754_1000178_pt1 | contig 101436 bp, 75 predicted proteins | sample MesohylBB_FD_187295 | JGI IMG/M metagenome (GOLD analysis project Ga0209754, IMG submission 187295) | Host-associated microbial community of the marine sponge Aplysina aerophoba from Gulf of Piran - sponge mesohyl, lysed by bead beating... | ecosystem: Host-associated > Porifera > Sponge >... | reverse complement strand
ACCGTTACTCTGAAACCGGCGAGTACGTGGGCTCCGTCCGCCTTGCGTTCGAGCCAGCCGGTCCGATCCGGGTCCAGCACGGCAACATCTACACTTGGGTCGTGGACGAGTTGGAGGTCGAATACGTCGTAAGGGCTTCCGTATCGTTACGAGCGAAACCATCGGGGTGAACGATTCTCAACAGCCAGCGGCGCGTGCGCGCCGATTACGGCGCGACCCGCTCCCGCGCCGAGGGCGCGATCATGGCGTCCGGGGCAGCCGCCGTGGCTGCCCGGGGTGGGCTGCTGGGTCCTCATTCGAGGGACCTGTTGTAGGGGTGCCCGCTCCAATGGGAGCGCGCGCAGGGCCAGCTCCGGAAAGTCCGAACCCACGGCTTGGCCGGACGGTTACTTTTGGTCTCCGAACGATGTGCCGTCCCGTCTCGCCGACTTTGTTCGCCTCCAAGAACAACAAGGCCGTGGACGTTGTGGAGAATCGCGTGAATAAGCTCGGGTCACGTCCGGTCCTCCTGAGGCTAGGCACTCAAAACCATCACGTTCGGCTCGCCGAGTATCTGGCCACGCTGCTGAGTACTCCTCCCACCGCGTCCGCTCAAAGCAGGTATCGGCAGGCTCTAACCGGGATGGAAGGGATCCGTGGCCGTTTCGACAGGCTGGAAGCACAGCTTATGGAAATCGTGACACTGCGGAACCGGACCGATGAACTGGAGCAATCCGCCGAGGCAGCTAGAGCGAGCTTCGGCGCGGAGCGCCTTAAGTCCCTGATGGATGAAGTAGAGCTTGATCGCGTCTCCGCGACCACTGCGCGACTTGCGTATCGTGTGGATCGAGCGACTCGGGCGCGCCATTCGGCGTTCACCCGTTTGCTCTGGCCGCTGTTCCGTGGGCCTCGCGCGAAGGCCGTTGGCCGAGTTGCCGTGGAATCGCGCGGCTGCTTGGCGGCGCTTGGCGCTGAACTCCCGGACACACCGCCGTCTGACGATGGTATCGAGGAATGGCTACGAGCAGTGGAGGACATCCAGAATAGGCTCGCCCAGCTGCGGGCTGCCAACGCCTACATGGAGAGCCTCGCAACACTCAACGCAGCGACTCCCATGGAGGCGCTTGAGCATGACCAACACAAGTTACTCGAAGCGCTCATTCCCGCCTCGCGTAGGGTGTGGGGGGCTTGGCTCGACACTCTGCCGGGCAGCCTCACTGCACCGGACAAGCAGGCCTTGGGTGCTCTGCTCGCCTTGGTCAAGTTGAGGGGAAATGTGGGCGCGAAGGCCCGCGAACTTCTCCCGCGCGTGGTGAAGTTCCTTCCCTGCTGGGCACTCACGAATCTCTCCGCTCGCCGCTTCCCGTTCGCACCAGCGGTGTTTGATATCGTGGTTGTCGACGAGGCGAGCCAGTGCGACATCGCGTCCGCGCTACCGTTGCTCTTCAGGGCGAAGCGGGCCGTCATCATCGGAGACCCCAAGCAGCTTCGACACATAACGCAGGTTGGCAGGCAGCAGGACGAGAAGCTTCTCGAGAAGCACGACCTGCTGGGCGATCACCTCCGCTGGAGCTACTCCGTCAACTCCCTGTACGATCTGGCCAGCTCCCTCAGCGATCCCGGTGATGTCGTCGCCCTACGCGATCATCACCGCTCCCACACCGACGTCATCGGGTTCTCCAACAAGCACTTCTACGAGAGTAAGCTTCGCATCGCCACGGCATACGACAAACTCAAGCTCATCAACGGCGGGGCCGCCGTAACGTGGCGTCACGTCGATGGCTTCGTGAAGAAGCAGGGAGGCAAGTCGGCGCTCAACGAGGCGGAGGCTCGGGAGGTGGTCGCGGAACTGGAAAACCTGATTCTGAACCAAGGATACCCTGGGATACCCGGAGTCGTCACTCCGTTTCGAGCACAGGCGAACCGCATCAGGCAACTCGTGACCCAGAGGGCTCAGTTGAGCCAAGTACTGGACCAGAGGGACCTTGTCGTGGACACGGCCCACGGCTTTCAGGGGGACGAACGGGACCTCATCGTTTTTTCTCCGGTCGCGGCACCCGGATTGTCCGATTCATCCCTCTGGTTCCTCAAGAGAAACGGATACCTGTTTAACGTGGCCATCACTCGCGCCAAGGGGGCTCTCCGCGTCATCGGGCATCGGCAATACGCCGACCAGTCCGGCGTCGATTACTTGGCGGAGTTCTCCGACTACGTGAGGCGACTTGAGGAAGCCCGAGACGGGCGGGGGGTCGACACCGATGCGCCCGCTGGGGCCGAAGACTTGGGGCCGGCGTACCCGTCCGTTAGGGATCCCGATTCGGTGAGCGAATGGGAGCGTATCTTCTACAAGGCGCTGTACCAAGCCGGAATCCAAACCATTCCACAGTATCCCGTTGAGAAGTATCGGCTGGACTTGGCCCTATTCGCCGGAGATCGGCGGCTCGACATCGAAGTCGATGGAGAGCGATACCACAGTGCTTGGGACGGGGAGTTGCTGCGACGGGACCAACTCCGCAACGCTCGGATGATCGAACTCGGCTGGGACGTGATGCGATTCTGGGTCTACCAGATCCGGGATTCGATGGATGAGTCGATTGCCCGTGTCCAGCGATGGTTGGCGTAGGTCGGCTCTGCGCTTCCCGGTTCCGCTTAGGACCCGACTTTCGACCCCGAGCGCCTCGGAGGCGGCGACCCGCTCGGACTCGGTCGGCGGCTTGGGCCAAGGCGGACGTTCGAGCCCATGGTCGAGCGCGGACAGGCGGTGTACCAGCAATCGTGTTCGCCGGGATGATCCTGATCCAAGCGTGCGGCCCCGAAACCGGAGAACGCGCCTCCGCAGACGCGGTCGGACCGGCTCTGGTTCCCATCGACAGCATCCTGCTGCCGGAAGCCGATACGCTGTACATCGGCAATCCGTACGGGCTTGTCGTGGACCCCTTCGACGGGTCCTTCTACATATCGGACATCTTTTCGGGAAGACTCCTCCGGTTCCGCAGGGACGGTCGCCTGATGCTGGTGTACGGACGGCCGGGAGAGGGGCCGGGAGAGTTTCGTGGAGGTCCCCGGGTTCCGATGGTTCTCGATGATTCGACCGTAGCCGCACAGACCACACAGTCGCGGCGCGTGAACGTTTTCGACCGAAACACCGGCAAGACCAGTCGGGTGGTGAACTTCCCCGCGCTGGCCGGAATCACTCCCCCGGTTGTGATCGGCCAACAGGTCTGGGGGACCGATTTCGAGATCCGGCGCGGTACATCGCTGACTCGTTGGCACCCATCCACAGGCGAATTCAGCAGCATGGGCGGACTCCCTGAGGAATACGTCGCGTCGCTTAGCAGTGACAACTGGTCTTATGCGAGTCTCTTTCGGATCGGTTCTCTTGCTTACGCCGACGGACGGTTCGTGCAGGGCTGGTCTGGACTGGACGAGATGTTCGTCTTGAATCTGCGGGGCGAGGTGGTGGACACGGCGAACATCCCTGTGGCGAGGAGGAATGGCGTCCCGGCCGACCTCCGGGAACGCATCGACATCGAGCGCATCCCGTTCCGCGAGCGGCTGGAGGGTAGTTCGCGACTGCGCCAACTCTTCCCTCGTCCGGGCGGCGGGTTCGTGTTCACTCACCACGACCAGACGGCCCTGAAGATGGAACCGATGCCCGTGCTCACCGCCAAGATGTGGGTTGGGATCCTCTCGGCAGACCTTGAGAAGGCGTGCGTGGACGCGCCTGTGCCGCGAGACTTCGAGATTAGGCCGATGGAGACCTTCCGGGGCGATACGCTCTTCGTCTTGGACCGGCGAATCGACGATTCGGAGAAGCTTCAGACTTGGATTCTGATATACTTGGTCTCGGACCGAGGGTGCGACTGGCTGAGCACGCAGCCTGACGCTTAGGGTACGGACTCCGATAAGCGGTTCTTGTCTCTGCCATTCTGGGTGACGCCCACACGATTTGCAGGACCGAGTCAGGGCGTTTGGTGCCCGAGTGGGTGCCCATGACGGGACGCGAGATTCCCGCCGATTGACTCCGGTTTTCCCGCTTTCGGGGCACGGTCCAGCAGGGTCCAGTTCAACAGCAGGAAACGCAGATCGTGCAGCCCTGTAAGTAGTTAGACGATTTCCTGCCGCGATTCGGCCCTCAGGCGATCCGTTGCACCAGCGGAAGACGGCGGCGATCCGGTGCTTAGTCTTCCGCGCGGCTGTGGGCATGGTGCTCCAGATCGGCGAGAGGCACCCGAGCACATCCGCGCTCGTGATCCGGTCCACGGGTTTGTCCATGAGTGGGGTGGCGTGGAGCCGGAACGTCGATTCCCACTGCTGGGGGAGAGGGCTTCCCTCCTTCCAAGAGTCGCGGTGAAGCTCGATGGTCCGTTTGGCGGCCTTGGCGAACGTTGGGACGCCTCGCCCGCGCGGGTCCCGGCCTTGGCGGACCATGCGACTGTTGTCCAGCGCCTTCCGGCGAGCCTCCGCGAGCGTCACCTCGGGATGGGGGCCGAGCCCGATCGAGGTGAGCCGCCCCTCGATCCTGACGCGCTGCCGCCACGTCTTGGTGATCCGGCCGTCGACCGTCCGGTACACCCGGAGGCTCAACCCCCGCCCGCCCCGTCCATCGCCGTACACACCGGTTCGGCCCACCGTCCGCACGAACGCGGCGGTGAGTGTCCTGGGTCGCTTCGTCATGGGCGCTCCTTCCCGTCGTGTATCACATAACAAATCACTCCATAAGGAAGAATAGACCGGAAGCCCGTGAACTTCAAGGGACACGGTGCGTTGACATTATCCTCGTAACCTACTGTCCAATAACGTCTTATTAGACTATTGGTGGATGTCTGTGGAACACACTGGACCTATGGGATCTAGTTCCGCCGGAACTCGGGGACCTGGAGGTGCTGGAAGTCCTGTGGCTGGACGACAACGACCTGTCGGGTCCGATATCGGCGGAGTTTGTGCGGTCGGCCTTCCTGCATGAATGGTACAGTGACCGAGACCCTCTAGCCTTCCTGTTCGCCGACAACAACCGGTTCTCGGGTCCAGCGCCAGCCGCACTCGATAGCCTTTCGTTCTACGCGGTCGAGAGCTTCATCTCCCTTGCAGGTAACGAGTTGACAGGCTCCGTGCCCTCGATCCCCTTCGGCGACGTCCGCCGAAACTACTTCTCCGGCTGCATCCCGGTGTGGTGGCGGCTATCAGGAACCCTCGCGCATTTGCGAGTGAACCCGCAACGCACGTCCGGAGGTGGCACCGTCAACCTGAGGGAATGCTTGTCGCGAGATGGAGTGGCCGGCGTGACCGGTGTGACCGGGCGGGCCGGCGACGTGCTACGCGCGAAGTTGCGGGATGACTTGGAAGAGACCAGAGAGAGGGCGCTCCGGCTGTTTGCCAATCCGCGTTCCTCAAGCGGTGAGGACGCCAGACGATTGAGGCTCCCACGAGCTCGGCAGGATTGAGCAGCACCACCAGACCGGCACGATCCAGAATGAAGGAGGCAGGCCATGAACGGACGCACACTCGCTCTCGCGCTGGCGCTGGTCGCGCCCACACCCGGCTTGGGGCCTGTGATGGCCACAGCCCAGAACGTGGGTGATCAAGTTCGCATCACTGTCGGCGAAGACAGGGTTGTCGGCAGGGTTGTCACGATTGGACAGGACAGCATCCATACGACTGACCGCTCGCTATTCGGCTTTACTCGGTTCAGAACCGTCGCGTGGGAGAGTGTCGATCTGCTGGAGCGCAGGACCGGTTCGCGTTGGTTGTTGGGGGCAGCAATTGGTGCTGGTGTCCTGGTGGGGGCAGGGGCGATCGCAGTGGCGACGAGGGAACCAAGCACCGGCTTCCGCATCGCAGTTGTTCCCCCCGTAGCAGCGTTTGCCACCGTGGGTATAGTCGGAGGTCTCTCGGGTGCGGTTATCGGTCGACTGTTCTCGCGTTGGGAAACCGTTGCGACCGACCGTGCGGGCGCAATGACCCTTTCGCCGATCGTGGATCTACGACTCGGTCGACAAGCCATCCCTGGGCTGTCCATCGGTGGACATCTCCGTTTCTGAGTGGAATGGGTTGTGGTGACCAACAGGGGCGAGGGGGTTCCTCGCGAACTGGGTCGCCGAGTCGGCCCTGCGCGCCATCCCGTTCCCTCCCGGCTCGGCTGCGGTGCGCCCAGCCGGATCGCGTAGATCGTCCGCCGAAACTATTTCCCACGATCCAGGATGAAGGGGGCAGGCCATGAACGTACGCACACTCGCTCTCGCGCTGGCGCTCGCCGCGCCCACGCCCGGTTTCGCCCAGGAAGCAGAGCCTCCTTCCGGCCACAAGGAGCCAGTCATCGCGCTCGCGATCGAGCTGTTCGTGCCGGTGCTCGGCCATGCCTACGCGGGTGATGCCAAGCGCGGAATCGCGCCGGCCGTGGTCCATGTGGCCGGCGTCGGGCTAGTGATACATGCCCTCAACGAGAACCTGAACAACCTCTTCAACTCCGAGAAAGACTCTCGGAACGTCGCCATAGTCGGACTTGCGGCTTTTGCCGTCGGCAAGGCCTGGGGGCTCGTATCGGTCGCGAGCACGGTCGGTGAGCGCAACGCTTCGCTGGTCGTCGAACCAACCCCTGACAGGCAGGTCTCGGTCGGGATCAAAGTGAGCTTCTGAAGGCGGCGAGGCGACGGACGATATGGACAAGGGAGCCGTGGGTAACGCCGCATGTCGAGGCGGGGGCCGACAGTTGGAGCGCAGCCTGAGGTAACGTCAGGGTTGGGCGACGGGACCGGAGCTACAGGGCGGCGAGTTCGTCGTACAGATGGATCAGGGTGTCGATGCCCTTTTCGAAGCAGTCCTTCGCGAACCATTCGTTGGGAGCGTGCATGTTGGCGCCGGGGAGCGCGAACCCGAGCAGCAGGGAGCTGGCGCCCAGGATCTCTTCGAGTTCCACGACGATGGGGATGCTCCCGCCCTCGCCGGTCAGCACGGGGGTTGCGCCGAACGACCGTTCCAGCGCCCGGGTCGCCGCAGTGAAAAGCGGCCCTTCCAGCCGGGCACTCCAGGGGCGGCCGCCGTGGAGTTCGACCACCTCCATCGTGACGCCCGCCGGCGTCACCCTGGCGAGGTGCTCCTCCAGCAGCTTCCTGACCCTCTCGGGCGACTGATCGGGCACGAGACGGAAGCTGACCTTGGCCATCGCCTTTCCGGGCAGCACCGTCTTCGCGCCCTCGCCCGTGTAGCCGGACAGCATGCCGTTGACGTCACACGAAGGGCGTATCCACAGCCGCTCGAGCGGCGAAAACGCCACCTCTCCCCCGGTGGGGACAGTGCCCACCTCGCTGGCGTATTCGTCGGCGTCGAAGGGAAGTCCCCGGATCCCGGCAAGCGTCTCGTCGGAGGGCGTCAGTACGTCGTCGTAAAACCCGGGAATCGTGATCCTGCCGGACTCGTCGTGCAGGCCGGCGACGACCCTGGCCAAAGCGTTGGCAGGGTTGAGCACGGCTCCACCGTAGGCTCCGGAGTGCAGGTCCGAAGCGGGTCCGGTCGCGTGGATCTCGAAGTAGGCCAGCCCGCGCAGCGAGAACAGCAGAGACGGCAGACCGGGTGCAAACATTGCCGAGTCGGAGATGACCACGGTCTGTGCGGCCAGCCGGTCCCGGTACTCCTTCACGAACGGTACCAGGTTGGGCGAGCCGACCTCTTCTTCCCCCTCTGCAAGCACGATCACGTTCACCGGCAGGCGGCCTCGTGTGGCGAGGTGAGCCTCCAGGGCCTTGATGTGCAGGAAGAGCTGCCCCTTGTCGTCAGCCGAACCGCGCGCGTAGATCCGCCCGTCCCGGACTTCGGGTTCGAAGGGAGGCGAGTCCCAGAGTTCGAGCGGCTCGGCGGGCTGAACGTCGTAGTGCCCGTAGATGAGGACGGTGGGCGCCTCGGCCCCCGCACCCCGCCACTCCCCGACCACAACCGGGTGCCCTGGGGTCGCGATCGTCTCGGCTTCCAGCCCAGCCCGGACAAGCTGCTCCCTTACCCATTCGGCCGCCCGCTCGGTATCGCCATCGTGCTCGGATTTGGCCGACACGGAAGGGATGCGCAGAAAAGCCCCGAGTTCCTCGTAAAACCGGGTCCGTTGCCCGAGAGCGAAGTCGATGGGGTTGGTCATGGCGTCGGCCATGTCGGTCTCCGCACGTTCAGGTGAGACCCTTCACTCCCCACCGGTAGACCCAGGTCATGAGCGTGGCGAAAGCCGCCGCACCCGCCATGCCTCCGAGGCTCAACGCCACCGGATTGTCGAATTCCAGGATGCCCACGCCCAGCATCCCTCCGATCACGGCGGCGAACGCGCCCAGGATGAAGAGCAGCCGGCTGTGCCCGGGGGTGGTATCCGGGCGCTTGACCACCACCTTCATGGCGAGGCCGATGACCCCGCCCATCACAATCCAGATTCCTACGCCGATCCAGTTTTCCATGGCCTCAATCTACCGCTTTCCCATGCGTCGTTTCAACTCGTCCAGGCGAGCGTCGATCACTTCCTCCCGGCGAGACTCCCTCAGCGCCTCGTCGAAGTCGCCGGCGTCGTCGAAGAGGTCTCCCGCCGCGTCGGCGGAGTCTTCCTGGTCCCCGATCTTCTCCGCCATGCGGTCCAGTTCGCCGAACAGGTCGTCCGCGCCATGGAGCGATTCCCGCGTCTGCGTTCGTCCGGCGCTGGCCGCGAGCTTGCTCCGGTTCGCGCGCGCTTCCTTGATCTGGGCCAACATCTCGGTGTATTCGGATTCCTGCATGCGGATCTCGGCCTCGATCGCGCCGGCTTTTCCGACGAGGACCCTGGCCCGCTCCTCGTGCCTGCCGGCGAACTTCGCGGCCACGTCGGCCGTGTCCCCGTCACCGATCTCGCGTGCCAGCCCTTCGCGGCGCCGGCAGACCTCCGCCTCCCGCAACTCGGCACGCGAGCGCTTCTCGGCCGCGGCGAGCTCCACCTTGAGGGCTTCCAGCGCCGTCCGGGTCCCGACGGCCTCGCGCTCCATGCTCTTCAGGAGCCCGTCGACGGCCTCCGGCACGGCGTCCCGGTCCAGTTCGCGGTGAAAGTTCTCTACGGCTTCCCTGAAAGCCCGGCGAAGATTCTCGAACATGGGTATCAATGTAACCGGCCGGCCAGCCCGTGGAGCACACCACCCTCGGAGAAACCTCCGAACAGCGCGTTCTCCGGTGCCGGGACGTCGTTGCGCGAGGCCAGGGCCCGCTGTGCCGCTGCCTCCACCTCTGCAGTGGCGGCCGCCTCCACCTCCGCGATCTCATCCGGCGTGATTCCCAGGCCCGCCAGGTAGGCTTCGAACAGGCCCACCGGATCACGGCGCCCCCAGCTCTCGAAGAGGTCGTCCGCGAATGTCTCGCGCGCCTCCCTCTCGTCGTGGGTTGCGTGCCCGCCCATCCGGAACGTCTCGGCAACGACGACGACCGGGCCGCGCCCATCGACGCACTGCCTGCGGGCCAGGACCGTGGCGGCGTAAACGTCCAGGACGTTGTTGCCGTCGCACGTGAGCCCTGTGATGCCGTGCGCGGCGGGGATGTCTTCGGGCTGTCCGGCGCCGTGCTGGTCCAGCCTGGTGCCGAGCGCCACCTGGTTGTTCTGGATGACAACGATCGCGGGCACGCCGAGACGGGAAGCAAGAACCAACCCCTCGTGGCATGCCGCGGTGCGCGTGGCTCCGTCGCCGGTCCAGGTGAGGGCCACGCGCGCCTCATCCCGGTTCTTGAAGGCCATGGCCGCGCCGGCGACAACCGGGACGCTGGTGCCCATGTGGCTGACGGGCTGGATCACGCCCCTGGCGATGTCGCCGTAGTGGAAGTCGCGCCCTCCGGTGGGGCTGTCGGCGGTCGCGAGGTAGCAGCTGAAGCCATGTTCCAGCGGAAGGCCCATCATGTGACACGCGCCCGCGTTGCGGATCATCGGAATCACCACGTCCCGTCCGCGGTTCAGAGCGGCAACGCATCCGACGGTCACGGCTTCTTCGCCGACACCGAGCCAGGCCTTGCTGATGACGCCCTGTCGCACCCAGCGCTTGAGGCCGATGTCCTGGAGCCTGGTGACGACGAGGTCGCGGTAGAGGGAGAGAAGGCGAGCGGTCCCGAGATCGGCCACGCAGGCTGCGCGTTCAGGGCTGCTTTCGAGCCGGCGGCTGTACTCCCGAACGAGGTCGGGATCGGGTTGCCAGTTCAGGTACTCGGGCGGGTCGAAAGCCGGGTATCGCTTCAAGGGGACCGCGTTGCTGGCGTCTGGGGACTGACCGGGCCGGAAAGCCGGCGGAGGGACCGGAAGGTAGGAGACTGGTGCCCGGTGAAGCAACGGGGCACGGCGGCATCGCGGGCCGCACTCGTTGCTCGCGTACTCTCGCTCCCGCAAGATTCCCGGTAGGATGAGTTAGTTGTGAAACTCATGTTCAACGCGCATCCAGCGACGGAGATACCGTGACAGCTGTCCAGAAGCCCCGGATCAGTGCCCAGGTGGCCCTCTCGCTGCTCGAAGCCCTCCAGTCGATCGACCGACCCGGGGAAGTGCTCGATGACGAGGTGCTCTCGCGCACCATGCCACGGCGGCTCGGATTGAGCACGGTCATCGAACGGCAGGTCCAGTTGTACCGGGAATACACCCGGCAGGGGCAAAAGCTCGGCACCGACGAACTGGGAGAATTCATGCGGCTGGTGGGCAAACGGCCCGATTCGCGAAAGGTCTTCCTGGTCATGGGCGCTCACCTTGCCGAAGCGGCAGGTGGGGTTCGAGGCGGATTCCTGCCCCGACGGGTGCGGCTCGCCCTGGTGCGGCGATCGGTAACACGGGGATTGGCGCGGTTGTTCGGCCGGCAGGTGGGGGGGTTCCTGTCCGGGCCCTTCACCCTGGAGGTGTCTGCTTCACCCCTGGTGCAGCTCGACACCAGCGGCGATGCGTGCGAGGTGGTGACCGGATTCTGTCAGCACCATCTGCAGAAGGCGCTGGGCGAGGACGCAGAGGTCGTCAAGGGGTCGTGCGAGACGCGGGGCGACCGGTCGTGCAGGTGGACGCTGAAGTCCTAGCGGGCCGTGCAACCAAGCCCCGCTGCACGCGGCCGACGATGAATCCGCGCGAGCACGGGGCGTGGCATCCGCACGCCTCGGCCGTACGCGTGGCAGATCAGCCGTACGCGTGGTAGATCATGTAGTAGACGAACAGGCCGGTCAGCGACGTGTACATCCAGGCGGGGAAGGTCCACCGCGCGAGACGGCGGTGTTTCGTGAACCTCTTGCGCCGCGCGAGCTGGATCAGCCGGATCACCATGGGAACGATCACAACCGCCAGGATCATGTGGCTGAACAGGATCGCGAGGTAGACGGGGCGAACCGAATCGGGTCCCGCGAAGGCGTGGGTGCCGGTGAGCGAGAAGCGCAGGACGTAGAAGACCAGGAAGAGTCCGGCGGCGATCACCGCACCTATCATGCACCGCATGTGCTTCCTGATCTCCCTGCGCCGGATGTAGCGGAAGCCCGCCAGCAGGAGGAGGGCGCTGGTCAGGTTCAGCCCGGCGTTCAGGTGCGCGAGCGCACCGCCAACGGCTTCCGCGGTCACGAGGGAGCGGGCTGCCGGGAATGGGCGGCCATGGCGACACCCAGCGCGAGCAGGGTCGCGGCCAGCAGGGTGTGCGTGGAAACGTAGGGTGCTTCAAGGCGGAAGAAGACCGAGGCGAAGCCCAGCAGCACCTGTGCCACGACCCCGACGGCAAGTGCCGCGGCCAGCCGCCTCCGGAAGGGATCCCGGGCTCGGACCCACACCAGGCGGCTGTGATGGAGCACGAAGACAGCCACGACGAGGCCGAGGACCCGGTGCAGGAAGTGAAGCCCCACCAGCGGATACTGCAGGGGCGGGATCACCCGGCCCAGGCACAGGGGTACATCCGGGCACGCCATCCCCGCGTCGGTATGGCGGACCAGCGCGCCGACCACCGACTGGGCGAATACGAGGGCCGCAACCCACAACCCGGCCCTTCGCGCGACCTGCCGGCCGGGACGGTGTTCGTGGTGATCATGTCCCGGTCCGGTCTGCACGAGCATAACGGTGACCAGAGCCAGAAACGCGAAGGCCAGCGCCAGGTGCGAGGTGGAGATTGCGTCCGGGAGCAGAAAGATCACGGTAAGGCCGCCCAGCACGGACTGGACGATCAGCAACCCGAGTCCGGCCAGTCCCATGCGAAAGAGGTCCGTCCGGTCCGGGTAGGCCCGCCGGACAAGGATCACGGCGACGAGAAAGAGCACGACCAGCGCGCCGGCCCACAGGCGGTGAAGGTGCTCCCAGAAAACGCCCCCGGTCATCTCCGGCATCATCGTGCCGAAGCAGGTCGGCCAGTCGGGACAGGCGAGGCTCGACCCGGTCGCATGCACAACGCTGCCCAGGAAGAGAAGCGCCAGAGTCCACAGAAGTACGAAGAAGAGGAATGGACGGACCATCAGACGCCGACGGTCTCCCTCACTTCGGAAGGTTCGTGCCGGACCGGCGGCGACGCCGTGGTGATGCCTTCTTCCAGCCATTCGTAACGGTCGGCCAACGCACCCCGCGCCACCTTGTACATCTTGCGGTCGTCGTTGCGGAAGACCGCACGGAAGCGCGCGCTGTTCCTCCGGCGGGCCAGACGGCAAGCGGCGTCCGCCAACTCGAAGGGCGTGTGGTCGGCGGGGTTCTCCCGGACCAGCTTCATGGCCCGTACGCAGGCGGCGGTCATCACGTAGAGGTCGCCGCCGATGTCAACGAGCCTGCCCAGCACGGCCTGTCGCTGTTCCAGCTTTGGACCGAAGCGTATCATGGCGTGGAACAGAGTGCGTGCGAGCCTGCGCGAAGTCCTGTCCACGTAGCGCATGTGTCCAGCCAGGGGCCCAAAGGCGCGGTGGCGCGGCCACAGCCCCCACCCCATCCACTTGCCCGGGTACCACACCGCGTAGTGCAGCGCAGCCTTCAGGAAAGCCGCCGCGCGCCTCGCAGCCGGAACGCGAGGATCGATCGCGGCACCGGCCACCGCCAGGTGTTCATCGACGGCCTCGCGAGCGATGAAGAGGCGCATGATCTCGCTGGAACCCTCGAAGATCAGGTTGATCCGCGCATCCCGCATGCAGCGCTCGACCGCCAACGGATCCTCTCCGCGCGCTCTCAGCGAATCGGCGGTCTCGTACCCGCGTCCGCCCCGAATCTGGACGGCATCGTCCACCAGTTCCCACGCCTTCTCGCTGTGCCAGAGCTTGGCCATGGCCGCCTCCAGACGGAGATCGAGCGTACCGAGCCCGGACATCGCCGCCGCCAGCTCGACCGCGGCTTCCATCGCGTAGGTCTCGGCGGCCATCCGCCCCAGCTTCTGGGCTACGGCATCGTGCTTCCCGATCGGTGCACCCCACTGGACCCGTTCGGCCGCCCATTCGCGGCAGCCTCGCAGAAGGGCCTTGCCCGCGGCCGTGCAGAAGGCGGGAAGCGCGAGGCGTCCCGTGTTGAGCGTGATCAGGGCCAGCTTCAGCCCGAGTCCCTCCCCCCACAGGAGGTTCTCCTTCGGGACCCTCACGTCGTGGAAGTGGAGGACTCCGTTCGAGATGCCGGAGAGTCCCATGAATCGGCAGATGTGCCCGACTTCCACGCCGGGCCACGCGGTCTCGACGATGAAGGCGCTGATCGGGCGCTTCCCCTTGACGCCCTCGCGCGCGGGCGTGCGTGCCATGACCACCAGCAAGTCGGCCCGGGGACCGTTCGTGGTCCAGAGCTTCTCTCCGTTGAGGATGTAGTGCGTTCCGTCCTCGGACGGTTCGGCGAAGGTGGACATGTTGGCCGGATCCGAACCGACCATCTGCTCCGTCAGGGCGAAGGCCGACAGCTCGCCGCCGGCCGCCCGGGGCAGGTACTTGCGCTTCTGCGCTTCGGTGCCGAACAGGACGAGCGGCGTCGGAACGCCGATGGACTGGTGCGCGGAAAGGAAGGCGGCCGTCGAGGCGCACCGGCTGGCCACCAGCGCGAGCGCGCGGTTGTACGATGTCTGGGACAACCCGAGGCCGCCGTACTCCCGTGGGATCTTGATCCCGAAGGCGCCCAGATCCGCCAGGCCCTGCAGCACGGAGTCCGGCACCCAGCCGTCCCGGTCGAAGGCGTCGCCGTCGACATGGTCCTCGGCGAAACGCCGGATTCGTTCGAGGAAGGGGGCCGCCCGTGCCGCTTCATCGGGATCCTGGGCGGGATGGGGATGGACAAGGTCGAGTGACAGCCGTCCGCCGAAGAGTTCCTTCATGAAACTGCGCTTCGCCCACCCCGCCTCGCGAGCGTCTTCGGCGACGTCGCGGGACTGCCGGGCGTCGCTGAGGTCGTGGCCCTGTCCGCTCGCCGTGCTGCTCATGGTTGTCCCTCCAGGAGGATGGCCAGTTCGTCTTCGCGGGCTTCGGCATCGGCCTCGCCCACGCGGATGAGCTCGGCCAGATAGTCCGGTTGAAACATGATGAGGCTGAGGAAATCTGGCGCTTCGGTGTGCTTGGTACCAAGCCCCCGCGTCATGAAGCGAAACGCGCCGGGAAGCTGGGGTTCGTATTTGTTCGCAAGCCTTCCCAGGTCGACGGTGGGCCGAATCGTCAGTCGCTGCACCAGCCGCATCCCCATGCGCTCTTCAGGCTGCAGCGCCGTCAGGAGTTGGTTGACTCGCTCCATTCGCTGCCCGTCGTCCTCGATGAGGTCCAGAAAGACCGAGTTCATCATCACGCCGACCACCTGCGCGGGCGGCGGATATCCGGTCACCGTCGGCGTGTCCGCTTCCGGGATCGAGCGGTCGCGGCGAGTGCTGATGGCCAGGATGCGCTCGGCGCCAAGGTGAAGGGCCGGCGAAAGCGGCGCCGTGAGCCGGATCCCCCCATCTCCGAACCAGTGCTGCCCGATTTTCACCGCCGGGAAGACGATCGGAAGCGAGGCCGATGCCATGACATGCTCGACGGAGAGTGTCGTGAGCCTCGATCGTCGGTTCGGCCTCTCCCACTCCTCGACCCCCTGCCCCTGGACCCACAGGATCGACTGTCCCGTCGAGTAGTTGGTGGTGCTCAGCGCGACCGCCTTGAGCCTTCCCATCCGCAGGTTGTAGCGAATCCCGGTCAGCTCCCCGTCGACGGCGTGCATCGTATCCGTCAGATACTCACGGAGGGGCTGGGTGTCGAGCAGCCCCCGCACGCGCGGTGGTCCGCTTCTGCCACCGGACATCAGCTGCCTTCCCCAACGGAACAGGTGCTGTCTCAGCGACCGCATGTCGGTGCGGAAGACCTTGTCGACGCTGAGATTGGACCAGAGGTGGGTGAGTTCTTCGGTGGCCTGGTCGAAGGTCCCGTGATGGGCCGCCAGGTGAGCTGCGTTGATCGCCCCGGCGCTGACGCCGGTGACAATGGGGATTTCCAGCCGGGGGAAGCGCCGGCCGAGGAAGCGAAGAACACCCACCTGATAGGCGGCCCTCGCGCCCCCGCCGCCCATGACGAATGCCAGGGCTCCGTGGCCGGAATCGCCGCTGCTCCGGAGCCGTGCCTCATCCCGGACGGGTGTCGCGCTTTTTCCATATTCGAATGAATCTGCCATGTTTATCCGAGAATTTTCGTGGCCTGGGCCGCGCATCGTCAACCTGAGGGGAGGGGTCCATGTCCGCGTTGCGGGGGTTGGGCATCGCGGCGACGGCTGTGCTCGCGGCCTCGGTGCTGGCCCTGGTGGGCGGCGACGTGGAACCGGGAACCTCAAGGTATCAGGCCACCGGGCAGAGTGCGCCCGGCTTTGCCGGTTCGGAAGCCTGCCGAAGCTGTCACACGGAGCAGTTCGACGCGTGGGAGGGTTCCACGCACGGCACCGCCGGAGGAGACCCGGGCCCGGAGACCGTCGTGGCGCCCTTCGGCGGTCCCCCGATCCGGTTCGCGGACGCCGTGGTGTCGCCGGTCGTCGACGGGAAAGGGCGGTACGTCTTCGTGGTCGAGCGCGCCGGGCGCCCACCGACGGAGCTGGTCGTCTCGGGTGTAATCGGGCGCGGCCACATGGTCGGAGGAGGGACGCAGGGGTTTGTGTCACGGTTCCCGGACGGCACGGAGCGCTTCCTTCCCTTCGACTACTCGGAAGATGCGGACACCTGGTTCTGCAACACCGCATTCGTCGGAGGCTTCTGGGTTCCGGGCGCTGACCGTGCCCGGCTGCGTGCCGATGCGGGCTGGCTGCCCGTCACGGAGGAGATGCGCCTGACAGACTGCGGCGACTGGCCCCCGGTGCGGATCCTGGGGACCAACCGCCGCTTCGCGAACTGCCAGAACTGTCACGGCAGCCAGATCGAGGTGGAGTACCGGCCCGACGCGGGGCGATATGAGACGCAGGTGGCCACGCTGCAAATCAACTGCGAATCCTGTCACGGGCCGGCCCTGGCCCACGTGGAGCGCGCGGGCGCGGCCAGCCTGGCGCGTGAGCGCGGTGAGTCCCCTCCCGCCCCCGGCCCCACCCCTCCCTCCCTCGCCACCCTCGACGTCGATGCGTCACTTGCCGTCTGCTTCCAGTGCCACGCACTCAAGCGCGCGGTCGGCGACCTGCCGCCGCGCACGATGGCGGACTACAGCCTCGGCCTCCCCCTCATCGGCGACTCCCCATACCTGCCCGACGGCAGGATCGCGACATTCGGCTACCAGCAGACCCATCGCTCCAGCGCGTGCTACCTCTTCGGGTCCATGACTTGCGTGGACTGTCACGACCCGCACTCGCAGGACTACCGTGACGTATTCGGCGACCCGCTGAACGGCCGCTTCGACGACCGCCAGTGCACGGCCTGCCACGCCAGCAAGGTGGCCGACCCGGAAGCGCACACCTTCCACCCGGCAGGGTCGTCCGGAGCCGCCTGCACCTCGTGCCATATGCCGTACATCCAGCACCCGGAGCTTTCGGATGCCGTGCCGTACGCCCGCTCCGACCACACGATCTCCATCCCGCGCCCCGGATTCGACGAGGAAGCCGGGCTCGAGTCGGCGTGCGCGGGGTGTCACCGGGACATGTCCGCCGCCGATCTGGCCCGTCAGGCGGCCGCGTGGTGGGGCGACATGGCACCGCACCGGACCGAGGTGGCCGCGCTGGTCGCCGCGACGGATCCCGGCGCCACGCGCGGCGACCTCGACCGCGCTCTGGCGGCGGCCGCCGCGCAGGGGAGCCGGCACGGCGTGGCCAAGCTGATGGCCGCGGACGCGTGGGTGCGGGGGCGGGTGTTCGGGGGCTCAGGCGCCCCGGGCGGGCTCGACGATGTCCCGGGACGCGCGCTGGCCACCCTGGTCGGCGACGACGACGAGGATGTGCGCGCGGCGGCGGCCGCGGCACTGCACGCGTCCCGCGGCGGCAATGCGGATGTGCGTGCTTTCCTGGATGCCGCCTCGCGCGGGGCCCCCGATCCGGAGCGGCTGCGCGTGCTGTGGGCCGCCGCCCTCATGCAGTGGGCGGCCGCCGCGGAGAAGGCGGGTGGGGCCGCGGCGGCGTTGCCGTTGCTGAGGCGGGCACAGGAAGCGCGGCCGGGGTCGCCGGAGGTACTGGTGGCGCTGGGGGCGGGGTTGGCGGCCGCGGGAGACGTCGCGCAGGCCGTGCAGGTGTACCTGGAAGCGCTGAGGCGGCGGCCCGGCGATCCCGTCGCCCTCGTGAACCTGGGACAGGGGCTGGAAGCGCTCGGCCGCGAGGACGACGCGGCGGGGGTCTACGAGGAGGCAGTGCGGGCGCGGCCCACCGAGGCGCTGGCCCACCTCAACCTGGGCAACATCCGCTTCCGGCGGGGCGACTTCGCGGGCGCGATCGAGTCCTACCGGGCCGCGGTCGTGAATGACCCGGGCCTTGCACGCGCCCACTTCTACCTGGCCGTGTCGCTCATCAACACCGGTCGTGTGGAGGATGCCCTGCCGTCGCTCCGTGACGCGCTGGAATTCGCTCCCGGGGACGCGGAGATCGAGGATGTGATCCGCCAGGTGGAAGCGGCGCTGCGGGGCGGTGGGGCCTGACTTCCCGCCGTGTCCGCCCGCTCCCGCCGGACATGGCGCCGGAAACTCCGCCGGGATGTTACGTTACAGGTCGCCATGAGTCGAATCCGAGCCGCCGCCGTCCTGTTCCTGTCCCTGCTCGCAGTGGGGTGCCACGCCTATGCGCCCTCCAGTCTGACGCAGCTCCAGCCCGGAGACCGGGTGCGGACGCTGGTCACGCAGGAGCAGTTCGACGAGTTCGACGAACATCTGTTCGGCGGCGACCGTCTCATCGAGGGTACGGTGGTCGAGGCGGACCCGGGCGGGGTGCTCCTCGAAGTTCCCGTCGTTACCGTGACCGAGGGGATTCGCGTCGAGTCGTTCAGCCAGCGGCTTCGGATCCCGGCCCCCGGAGTGGCCGACGTGGAGATTCGGTCCCTGGCCCGCGGCCGAACCTATTCGCTGGTGGGTGCCATAGGCGTCGTCCTCGGGGCGATCGCCTGGGACCAGCTGCGGGGCTCGCGGAGAGGCGACTCGACCCCTCCGCCCGTGCCCGAAGAGGATATCGCCGTCGTGATCCGCATCCCGTTCACGGTTCGTTAGGACGCCGATGACCGGCCGTCGCCTTGTCATCGCAGGGTCGTTTCTGGTGCTGGCGCTTGCCGCCTGCTGGAGCGACGACGAAATCGGGACGCCCCTTTCCGTCGAACTGATCGGACCGGAGACCGGGCTGGTTGGAGACGAACTCTCGGTTCTCTACAACGTCAGCGGCCGCCGGCTCGAGGGCATCGTGTTCACCTGGGGCGACGGGGCGACGGATTCGTTGCCCACCGTCGGTGCGCAAACCGCGTCGGGGTCAATGAAACACACCTACGAGTCTGCGGGGATGTTCATCGTCAGGGCCAGGGCGGTCGATGCCCTGGAAGGGGTGGCGAGCGCACAGGTTTCCATCAATGTTCAGAGCCGATGACGTATTTCGCTTCGACGGCTTTGCCATTGGCGCGGCCCGAATCGCATATACTACCTTCGACACCAGCCGGATTCTCCCGCGACACGTATCGCGGGCCGGGCGGACCGGGAAATCCCCGTCGCTCAGGCCGGCAGCTTCAATCAGATCTGGAAGGAGATGCAGCATGAGAAAACGTTTGTTGAAAGTCCGCTCTCAGCGTGGCGGCGTGGCCACGGCGGCGGCAGTGCTCCTCGCGGTGATGCTCGCAATGCCGGCTCCGGTCAGCGGGCAGGAGGGCACGGTCACCGGCACGGTCACGGATGCCGCAAGCCAGCGGCCCGTTGGCTCGGTGCAGGTGTTCCTGGTCGGTACCGGCCTCGGAACGCTGTCCCGTGACAATGGCCGCTTCGTCATCCTCAACGTGCCCGCGGGTGACTACACGCTACGCGCCGAGCGCATCGGGTACACCGCGATGGAAGCGCAGGTTACGATCGCGGGTGGCACCGTCCAGCAGGACTTCGCCATCGATGCGCAGGCACTGGGCCTCGACGAGATCGTGGTGACCGGAACGGCCGGGGCAGCTCGCCGGCGCGAAATCGGCAATACGGTCTCCCTGCTCGACGTCGGGCAGGACGTGGTGGCGCCCCCCAACAACGTTGACGCCCTGCTTCAGGCCCGCGTTCCGGGCATGTCCGTCACGCAGAGTTCGGCCAGCGTGGGTGGCGGAGCGATGATCCGCCTTCGCGGCAACGTCTCCATGACCCAGTCCAACCAGCCCCTGATCTACATCGACGGGGTGCGGGTTCGCAGCCAGGGCTTCGCCAAGAACGTGCCGCCGGTCGGGTACTCCGGACGGAGCAACAACGATGTGTCCAGCCCGCTCAACAGCGTCAATCCGCAGGACATCGAGCGGGTGGAAGTCATCAAGGGGGCAGCCGCGACGACGCTTTACGGAACGGAAGCATCCGCGGGCGTGATCCAGATCTTTACCAAGCGGGGGAGCGTCGGCGAGGCCACCTGGACGGGTCAGACCACTCAGGGTGTGGCGCGCAACCTGACGTTCGGCCCCGATCCGGCGCTCAGGCCCCCGTCGGAAAACCCCACTTCGCTGTCCGGCGGGCGCTCCGACTTCCTCTTCATCAACCCCTGGCTGCGCGGCCACAAGCCGAAGTGCGGCGACGCGATCGTCGTTGACGGCCAGCCCTGCGACAGCGGGCTCTTCAGCGACGTTGGGGCGCACCAGCAGGACTACGCTCTCAGCGTCGGCGGCGGTGCGGAGAACGTCAGGTACTTCGTTTCGGGTTCCTACGAGCACGACGATGGCGTGCTGGCCAACGACCAGGAGAAGAAGGTCATCCTCCGGGGGAACTTCTCCTTCAACCCCATGGACGACCTCCAGCTCCAGTGGAACACGTCGTACACGAACGACCAGCTTGCCCACACGGCGGCCGGTAACAACGCTCACGGCATGACGCTGAACACCTTCCGCCGTGACCGGAACTACCTCAACGACGAGTCCTTCAACGCCATCAACCCCTTCCTCGACCAGGAGATCACCACCCAGATCGACCACCTGATCACGGGGCTGACGGCGACCTACTCTCCCATGGCGAACTTCTCCAACAGGTTCAGCGTGGGGTACGATCTGGCCCAGCAGGACAACCGCAACCTCAGGCCGTTCGGCTTCATCCGGGCGCCTTCCGGGATCCTGGCCACGTCGCGTTACGAGTTCAACACGCTCACGGTGGACTATGTGGGTTCGCTGGACCTCGAGTTGCCCGCGGGGATCCGCTCCGCCCTTTCCTTCGGCGGACAGAGCGTCACAACCCGCAGCGAGCAGACGACAGCCTACGGCGACAACTTCCCCGGCCCGGGTGACCCGGACGTGGACAACGCCGGCAACACGCTGGGCTTCGAGGACCGCACGAGGATCGTGAACGCGGGACTCTTCGTACAGAACGTCTTCGACTTCTCGAACAAGTACTTCGTCACGGTTGGTCTCCGCGTGGACGGCAACTCGGCGTTCGGCGCCGACTTCGGCCTTCAGTCGTACCCGAAGATCTCGGGCTCCTATGTCATTTCCGACGAGGACTTCTGGAACGAGGGCTGGGGGTCCATGAAGCTCCGGGCCGCCTGGGGGCAGGCGGGGCGGGCGCCCGGCGCCTTCGACGCGGTGAGAACCTTCGCCGCAGCGGGTTGGGGCGGCGTGCCGGCCTTCCTCCCCAGCAACGTCGGCAACGCTGAAATCGGTCCCGAGACGACCTCGGAACTGGAAATGGGCTTCGAGGCCTCCATGCTCGACGACCGTCTTGGCCTGGACTTCACGTACTTCGCCCAAACGACCTCGGACGCGCTCTTCAGTGTGCGCCAGGTCCCGTCTCTGGGCTTCACCAGTTCGCAGCTCGCCAACGTCGGTGAGCTCGTCAACAACGGCTTCGAACTCGGGCTCAACTACAGCATCGTGCGCAACGACACCTGGAGTTGGGACGTGAACGCCAATCTGGCCTTCAACGATTCGGAGATAACCTCGCTGGGCGACGTTCCGTCCTTCTCGATCGGCGGCTTCGGCTGGGTGATCGAAGGCGAGCCGGCACCGGTCATCCGCGCCGACTGCGTAACGAACAAGGAGGACCGGGCGGATCCGATCATCGAGCAGGACTGTCTCATCGGGCCCAACCAGGCACCCAAGATCGCGGGCTTCGGGACCACTTTCGGCCTGCCCTTCGGGATCCTCGTTACCGCCCGGGGTGAGTACCAGGGCGGGGCCTACATGCTGAACGGCCCGCAGGCGGCAGCGACCCGCCGGTCCGTCCGCTGGGCGGGTTGCTTCGAAGCCTACAACACCTGGGAGACGCAGGGGTACGCGGCCCTCACCGCGGAAGAGCGTGCGCGCTGCGACGTGAAGCACTACCAGTCCGACTTTGCGATCCAGCCGGCCGACTTCTTCAAGATCCGGGAACTAAGCGCTCAGGCGCCTCTCCCGGACGCGTGGGCTGCCAGGCTTGGCGCGTCACGGGCCACCGTAACCTTCTCCGGGCGGAACTTCTTCCGCTGGGTGGACCCGCTCATGCGGACGATGGATCCCGAAGTAGGCGGCAACGTCGGCTTCAACACCCGGGTGCGCAGCATGTCCGAGCACGTTCCACCGCCGGCGTTCTACACCTTCGCACTGCAACTGGTCTTCTAGGGGGGTGAGACGAATGAAAATCAAGACAATGCTTACATCGTGCATGACAAGGCGGGTCGCGCTCCTCCCCGCTGCCCTGATCGGCCTCGTGGCGGCGTGCGATACCGATGTCGTCAACCCGGGACGGGTGCAGGAGGTCTTCCTCTTCGAGACCGAGGCGCAGGAGGCGATCGTCAGCGGGATCGGGCGGGCTGTCGCGGAAGCGCAAAACTACGTCGGATACACGGGCGCCGCGGTCTCGCGCGAAATCCACCCCTCCGGTTCCACGGGAAGCTTCGGAATCACGGTCGAGTGGCAGAACGGGGAACTCGACTACGAAACGGTCAATACCCACTGGAACCTTTCCCAACGTGCCCGCTGGTGGGGTGACGACGGGATCGCGAAGATCATGGAGACGGGAGCCGAGAACCAGGCGACGTTGGCTGAAGCCTACCTGTGGACCGGCTACGCGCACAGGCTGCTGGGTGAGAACTTCTGCCTTTCCGTCATCGATGGCGGATCGGCGGGTGACCGGAGCGTCTACTACGACCGGGCCATCGCCCGCTTCGACCAGGCAGCTTCGCTGGGGTCGGGCGACATGGCGATGGCGGCCGTCGCGGCCCGCGCCTCGGTGAAGGCGTTCATGGGGGACTGGTCGGGGGCGGCCTCCGATGCGGCGGGCATTCCGGACGGCTTCGTCTTCAACCTGCCGTACTTCGGCACCGAGGGTGACGCGACCCGAAACAGGATCCAGTTCGCCAGCCAGGCCGAGCCGTACAAGGCGCATACCCAGAGGTACACGAAGTACGAAGACTACAGCATGAGCGAGAACAACCCCGAGGGCGACCCCCGGGTTGGGTACCGGGTGACGGACGAAACAGGTGACGCGGCCGTGCTGTGTTGTGGCCAGGTTCCCTGGTGGCCCCAGACCAAGTATGCCGACTCGGGGTCGGACATCCCGCTGTCCAAGGGGACCGAAATGCGGCTCATCGAGGCCGAATCCATGCTTGTGTCAGGGGACTGGCAGGGAGCAATGGGGAAGATCAACGCCCTGCGAACGGCCGCTGGCGTGGAGCCCGCGATGGCAACGAACACGGTCGAAGCGTGGACGGCGCTCAAGTTCGAGCGCGGCGTGGTGCTGTGGCTGGAAGGCCGCCGACTGGGTGACTTCTACCGCTGGAACGCGAACAACACGCCCGGCGAGCTGCACGCGCTGGAGACGCCGTCGGGGAGCCAGGACGAGGGCTCGCACCTGGTGCAGCAGGACCTGTGCTTCCCCATCTCGCGGGGCGAGGTGGACACGAACCCCAACATCAGCGGTCCAACGGGGTGAGCGGCGTGTAGCGCGCCATCGCGTCACCGAAGCCTGGCAGGCCCCGCGCCGTTGCGGCGGGCCGGGCCGTTGCAAGGGAGGGTCCCCTTCGCGGGGGGCCCTTTCCTTTTTCGGTGTGTGTGGACGTTGGGGGCCATGACAGGCAGGGCGCCGGGGGAGCGAGCACGACGGCGAGTCCAATGTCGGCTGTGTCAGGAGCCATACGCTGTTGTACTTGTTATTTGGTCCGACCAAATATAAAATACGCCTATGATTCAGCGTCCATTGTGGTTGAGCCTGGTGAAGCACGCGTGGTCGCGTCGCTCCGTGGTTTGGCTATCCGGCGTGCGCCGGGTGGGGAAGACGACCCTCGCCCGAATGCTGCCGGACGCCGTCTACATGAACTGTGACCTGCCCTCGGCCGCGCGGGCACTGGAAGATCCCGAGCTGTTTTTCGGGGGACAGCGTCCGGGCGGGATCGTGGTCCTGGACGAAGTGCACCAGCTGCGGGATCCGAGCCGCCTGCTGAAGATCGCTGCGGACGAATTCCCGCGCCTCAAGATCCTGGCAACCGGATCCTCGACCCTGGCCGCCACGGGGAAGTTCCACGACTCATTGGCCGGCCGGAAGGCGGCGATCCATCTCTATCCCGTGTTGTGGGAGGAGTGCCCGGAGCCCTTCGGCGTGCCCGGCCTGGACCGTCGACTCCTCCACGGGGGGCTGCCGGACGCACTGCTCAGCGAAGAAAGGCCCGAAGCCTTCTTCGCCGAATGGATCGACAGCTTCTACGCGCGTGACATTCTCGAACTGTTCTCGATCCGCAACCGCCACGGATTCCTGTTGCTGCTCCGGCTGCTGCTACGGTGGAGCGGCGGACAGGTCGACTACACCCGCCTCTCCCGCCTCACGGAGCTGAGCCGGCCCACAGTGAAGTCCTACCTGGAAGCCCTGCAGATCGCTCACGCAGTCCACCTGCTGCGGCCGTTCCACAGTGGTGGTTTGCGGGAGATCGTCAGCCGTCCCAGGTGCTACGCCTTCGACACGGGTTTCGTGGCCTTCGAGAGAGGCTGGAATCGGATCAGGGAAGACGACCGCGGTGTCCTCTGGGAGCACCTCGTGTTCGACGCCCTGCGGTTGCGCCACATCGATGACAGGATCTTCTACTGGCGGGACAAGTCGGGCCGGGAGATCGACTTCGTGGTTCGTCGAGGGCGGGACCGGGTCGACGTCTTCGAGTGCAAGATCAATCCGGACAGGCTGGACCCGTCGCGGGTGAACGCCTTTCGCTCCCGGTATCCGGAGGGGGACAACTACGTGGTAAGCCCTCGCGCGAAACAGCCGTACCGCATGCGCCGCGGGGAACGGGTCTTCACGGTGTGCACGACCAGAGACCTTCCCTGACGCGACTGGCGGCGGACGCGGCCCCGCCCCCGTGTCCCACGCCTACATCGTGCTCTGCAGCACCCCGCGCCCGATCGCGACGATCCCGGCCCAGATGCACACCAGCGCCAGCACGCCGCTCACGAGGTGCGGGCCGTACGACTTCTTCTCCGGCGGCCGCCGCTTCATCGTCGTGTTCACGAACTGAACGACACCCGCCGCGATGAGCATCGTGAAGAAGTGGCCGATCAGCTGGGTGTAGAACGGCCGCGCGAAGAGCACCGCGACACCGCTGAGCACCTGCAGGTGGAGAAGTCCGGCGAACACAGTGGCCAGCCGCGCCATCGCGGCCGAATACTCGCGCTTGCCGAAGAAGCCTGTCAGCGCGTAGAGGACGACGAACAGGCCCGCGAGAAGGACCAGATAACGAAGGCCGGAGTGTGCGGCAAAGAGCATGGGGGAAGCTCCCGAATTGCGAGGGTGATGGTGCCCTGAGTCTGCGGGGTACGCGCCCGCCTTGCAATGCGGACGGCCTGATCCGGGCCGGTCACGCTGTTGTTGCTGCTGGTCTCGGCGTGTGGATATCTTGAAAACCAAGTATTGAATACTCATATTTCACAGATGATAATCCCCAGACACGCCCACGTGGAGGAACTGAGCCGGAAGCTGCGCGACAATCCCGTAGTCGCGCTTCTCGGTGCCCGGCAAGTGGGGAAGACGACCCTCGCAAGGGAACTGGCCGCGCGCCGACAGCAGGTGAGTCACTTCGACCTTGAGGATCCTCGCGACCTGGCCAGGCTGGATGAACCCACGCTCTCGCTGGAACCCCTGCGTGGACTCATAGTCATCGACGAGGTCCAGCGTCGTCCGGACCTGTTTTCGGTTCTCCGGGTCCTGTCGGATCGCAGCCCGCTTCCTGCCCGCTTCCTGGTGCTTGGCAGCGCGTCACCGGAGCTGCTGCGGCAGGAGTCGGAGTCCTTGGCGGGTCGCATCGGGTATCATGAATTGCCGGGCCTCGATCTGGCCGAGGTCGGTGCGGAACGGTGGAGGGGTCTCTGGCTGCGCGGGGGATTCCCCCGCTCCTGGCTGGCACGGGATGATGAGCGTAGTCGGCAGTGGCGGCGGGATTTCATTCGGTCATTTGTCGAGCGTGATCTGCCCGGCTTCGGAATCACCTTGCCGTCACGCCTGCTCCACGACTTCTGGACGATGCTGGCACACTACCACGGCCAGACCTGGAACGGCTCGGAGCTGGCTCGTGCTTTCGGGGTCGCGCAGACGACGGTGCGACGCTACCTGGACATCATGACCGGCGCCTACCTCACGCGGCTCCTCCGTCCCTGGAGAGAGAATCTCGGCAAGCGCATCGTCAAGGCCCCCAGGATGTACATTGCGGACAGCGGCCTGTTGCACGCGCTTCTGGATATCGGTGGCACCGGAGATCTCGCGGCGCATCCGAAGGTGGGCGCGAGTTGGGAGGGATTCGCACTGGAGCAGGTTGTCCGGCAGCTGAAGGCCCGTCCGGAGGAATGCTATTTCTGGTCCGTGCACGGCGGCCCGGAACTGGACCTTCTCGTCGTGCGGGGACAGGAAAAGCGTGGCTACGAGTTCAAGCGAACCGACGCGCCCCGGGTCACCAGGTCGATGGTTTCCACCAGGCGACTGCTCGGGCTGGGCCGAATCGACGTTGTCCATGTCGGCCGCGAAACCTACCCCATGGCGGATGGCTTTCGGGCGGTCGCCGGCCGGGACATTCTGGCGGAGATCCAGCCGTTGTAGGGCTCGCTCCTCACACCCGCCCCGCCAGCCTGGTCGTCGGCCCGCTTGCTACCGAACCGTCCCGATCATCGCTCACGTCCTCGAGGGGAAGGAGATGGCACCGGGCTTTCTCATTATGGTATCTGCCTTCTATTATGTCCGCACGGTTCGCCAACGGTGCGACGCCGGGAAGTGTCCCAGATAGGTATCGAAGTAATCGGATTGGGTGTTCCTCCGCAATTGCAGTGGTCGGGTGCCTTCTCCTTGACAGTGAGAGGTGCCCCATGTCCGCGCGGTCCGTCCTGTCCCTGGCCATCGTGTGCGTTGTATTCTCGACCGCGTGCCGCACGGCTGGTGCGTCTGGTGGCCCCACCCGGGATCGAAATCTGATCACCGCCGAAGAACTCATGGCCGTGCCTCACAGCTCGGTGTTCGAGGCGGTGAGGGCACTGCGGCCCCGCTGGTTGCAGGCACGGTCCGGGTTGTCGCTCACCAACCCCGAGCAGCAGACCCCGAGGGTGTACATTGACGGGCAACTCCGCGGCGAACTCGACGAGATGTGGACGATTCTGCCGGGCGAGGTGCAGGAGATCCGCTTCATGAGCGCCTCGGATGCGACCACCCGTTTCGGCACCAATCACATTGCCGGGGCGATCGTCATTACCACGAGGCGCCGCTGAATGCAGACATCGGTTTGGCGGTCTCCGGCGTGGTGAGCCGGGCCGCGGAGGTTCGTCGAGGGCTGCTGGCGCTCGCCGTCGCTGGAATCGCGACCGGCCAGCCGCTCGTCGCCCAGCAGGGTCAGGGCGTGAACGGCGACCGGGTCAGCGTCTTCATGGACTGTGCGACCCGCAACTGCAACATGAACTATTTCCGGACCGAACTGTCCTGGGTGAACTGGGTCCGCGTGCCGGAGAGTTCGGACGTCCACGTCATCATGACCAGCCAGGCGACGGGCGCCGGCGGACGCGAATACCAGCTCGACTTCATGGGCAACGGTGACTTCGACTATGAGGAACAGCTCGCCTATCAGGCGCCGCCGACCGGAACGGACCGGGAGACGCTGGACGAGATCGCGCACACGATAGGGGTAGGGCTGCTGCACTTCGCCACCGTGAGCGGGTTCTTCGAATCCGTCGCCGCGTTTCACGAGGTCACCGATGTCCTCGACATCGACGCCGAACAGATCGATCCCCGGGAACGCGTGGTGACGGGCGAGGAGGTGGAAGACCCCTGGGACTTCTGGGTCTTTCGTCTGGGGGGACGTACCGAGCTCGACGGGGAGCAGACGCGCCGGACGAAGCAAATCGACGGGAACTTCAGCGCCTCGCGGGTCACCCCCACCTGGAAGATGAGCTTTCGCGCGAATGCGAACTACAACCAGAGGGAGATCGATCTCACGGACGCCCCCACGTTCGTCGATTCGAGGACGGACTGGGGATTCAGCGAGTTGATCGCGTACTCGCTTGCCGACCACTGGTCCATCGGCCTTCAGGGGGAAGTCCGAAGGATCGTGCGCTTCAACCAGGACTTCCGGGCGGAGATCACGCCGGCCCTCGAGTACAGCGTCTTTCCGTACGAAGAGGCGACCCGGCGGGCGCTGACGCTCTTCTACAAGATCGGTCCGGCGCACCGGAAGTACATCGAGGAAACCGTGTTCGGCCAGATGGACGAGACCCGCTGGGAGCAGTCGCTGGAATTCGAACTCTCCCAGAGGCAACAGTGGGGGGACGCTTCGATCAGCATGACCGGATCCCACTTTCTCCACGACAAGGACCTCTACAACGTAAGGCTCGGCGGGGACATCGATTTCCGCATCGCGCGGGGAGTCAGCGTCAACGCGGAAGGCAACATCTCCTGGGTCAACGACCAGATATATCTCTCCGCCGCAGGCGCAACCGACGCCGAGGCCCTTCTGAACCTCCAGCAGCGCAGCCAGGACTTCAACTACGGACTCGAACTCGGCTTTTCCTTCCAGTTCGGTTCGATCTACAACAACGTCGTCAACAACCGGTTCGGGGGAGGAGGCGGCGGCTTCTGGTGGTTCAGGTAGCCGTGGTGTTGCATCGCCGCGCGATGCCGCGGGTGTTTGCCCCCCAGGCCGACCGCTGCACCGGTCCCGGCGTCACGCCACCAGCCCCTGCCGCCGCAGCGCCCGCTTGATCCGTTCCAGTTCTTCCCGCTGCGTGGTCGTCGGTGGATGCAGCGTGCCCTGCCGAACACCGCCGCCGTTGATCGCGCTGTAGAGCTGCATGAGCTGACGGCGGTGGGCTCCCGCGGACTCGCCCGCGTCCGAGAGCTGCTCGTTCAGATCGAGGATTTCGAGCAGGAACGCCTCGCGCTCGCGGTAGTCCTCCGCCGTCAGGGGGAGGTCGGGGTCCCCGCCGATCGTCAGGTTCCCGGAGCGGACTGCGCCGCGTGCGGAGAGTTCCAGCGAGTAGACCCCGGGTGACACGAAAGGTCCTCGCTGGTCCAGCGTGCGCGGCACCACGGCGGGGTCGTGAGGCGCCCATTCGTCGTCCTCGGTGTTCGGGAGCGCGTGGCGCAGGTCCCAGTCGACGCGGTGAACGCCGGGATCCGACGGCACCTCCATGGTGCGCACCACCTCGCCGGCGGCGTTCCGGACGGTCAGCCGGGCCGGACCCGAACCGGGCCCGAGGCGGTAGGTCACGACGGTGCCGTCGACGGGATTCTCGCCCATGAAGACGGACTGGCCGCGGTACGAGGTGTCCTTCCAGTAGTTCATGAGCGTGCCGGGAGGGGCTTCGTACAGGGTGACCGGGTCGTCGGACGACGAGGAGAAGTGGGCCAGGGGTCCGATGTCGTCGATGATGATGATGGAGCGGCCGTGCGTGCCGAGGACCAGGTCCTTCTCGCGGGGGTGGATGACCATGTCGTCGTATGCAGTGGTCGGGAGGCCGGGGAAGCGGGCCCAGGTGGCGCCCCGGTCGGTGCTGGCGAAGACGTGATGCTCGGTGCCGAGGAAGAGCACGGCCGGGTTGTCCGGATGCTGCGTGATCACGTTCACCGAACCGGACGGGAGGTGGCCGTGCAGCGCGGTCCAGCTCGCGCCGTAGTCTTCGGTGCGGTAGACCCACGGTCGGAAGTCGCCGTCACGGTGCGCGTCGAAGGTGACGTACGCGACGCCGGGGCCTTCGGGCGACGCGAGTACGCGGCTGACGTAGGTGCCGTCCGGGAGGCCGGGTGCGGCCCCCGAGACCTCGTTCCAGCCGCGGCCTCCGTCGCGCGATACCTGAACGTTGCCGTCGTCAGTGCCCACCCAGAGCACGGCCGGGTCGACGGGTGACTCTGCGATGGTCACGATCTCGCCGTACGTCGAGGTGCCGTCGTTGCGGGAAAGGCGGGTGTCCGCGCCCCGCACGCCCATGATCTCGAGGTCGTCGCGGTCCTCCTGACGGGTCAGATCCCCGGTGCGGGTGAAGCTGTCGCCCCGGTCCCGGGAAATGAACAGGCGGTTGCCGCCCAGGTAGACCACGTTGGGGTCGTGCCGCGAGATGAGGCTGGGCGAGACCCAGTCCCACCGGTAGGGCTCTTCACCCTCGGGGGCGGTCAGCCGCAGGCTCATCATGTCGCCGGTCACGTTGTCGAAGCGGGTCCAGCTCCCGTTCTGGGCGTTGATGTAGACGGTGCGGCCGTCCGGATCGGACTGCTGGTACATGCCGTCTCCGAAGCCGGACTGCCGCCATTCGTCGTCCACGATCCCCTCCCAGGACCGCGTCTCCGACGGCCCCATCCAGGAGTGGTTGTCCTGCATGCCGCCGTAGATCCAGTACGGGTCGTTATTGTCCACGGTGATGCCGTAGAACTGGCCGATCGGGAGGTTGTTGATCCGCCGGAAGGTGACGCCGCGGTCGTACGTTTCGTGGAGCCCCGCGTCTCCGGCCAGGTAGAAGTGTTCCGGGTCGCCGGGATTGATCCACATGGTATGGTGGTCGGCGTGGACCCCCACGTCGTAGGTGGGACGCTCGGCGATCTCCTCGAAGGTGCGCCCGCCATCCTCGCTGCGATGCGACGAGGTCGCCAGCGTATACACCCGGTCCTCGTTTGTGGGATCGATGAAGACGTGGGAGTAGTACATGGGCCGGATGTTCTGGTCGCTGACCTTCTCCCAGCTCTCGCCGCCGTTTTCGCTGCGGTATCCGCCGGACTCGGTGGAATGCTGAACAAGAATGTTCAGTATTTCCGGATTCGTCTGTGAAATGGCGATGCCGATGCGGCCCTTGTCGCCGTCGGGGATTCCGTCGGTGAGTTCACGCCAGCTGTTGCCGCCATCGGTGGTCTTGTAGAGGCCGCTGCCGGGTCCTCCGCCGTTGAATCCCCATGTCCGGCGCTGCCGCTGGTACATGGCCGCGTACAGGATGTCGGGATCGGAAGGGTCGATCGCGAGGTCGACGGCACCCGTGTGATCGTCGACGAAGAGGACCTTGTCCCAGCTGCGCCCGCCGTCGCGGGAACGGTAGACGCCCCGGTCGGGGGACGAGCGCCACAGGTTCCCCAGCGCCGCCACATAGACGATGTCCGGGTTGGAGGGGTGAACTCGCACGCGTCCCGTGTGATGCGTCTCGTCCAGCCCCAGGTGCTCCCAGGTCGCGCCGGCGTCGTTGGACCTGTACACCCCGTTGCCCCACGACGTGCTCTGCCGGTTCTGCTGCTCGCCGGTTCCCGCGTAGAGGATGTTCGAGTCGGACGGGGCGATCGCGAGGTCTCCGAATGTGCTGACCGGCATGTGCTCCCACAGATTGGTCCAGGAGATGCCGCGGTTGACGCTCTTCCACAGCCCGCCGGACGCGGTGGCCACGTACACGGTCGAAGGGTCGTGGGGGAGCGCTTCGACGTCGTGAATGCGGCCGCCGGCGACGGCGGGCCCCACATGACGGGGTCGGTACGCGGCCAGCTCGGCTTCCGTGATCGCCTGTTGGGCGGCGAGCGCCGGAGCAGCCGGCGTGGTCGCCAGGACGGCGAGGAGGATGGTGGGGGTCCGGATCGTCATGGCTTGGGTTTCTCCTGGCCAGAGTGGCTCGAGTTGTCGAGATCGGTAAGTCTCATTGCGCGTTTCCGGGGGCAAGGGCCCGGCGAACGACCTCCAGCACCTCGTCCGGCATGTCGTCGGCCTTCAGCATCCACTGCAGGTAGTCGGGAGCCTGGCTCGCCACCTTGTTCAGGGCCGTACCCTTGTGCTTGCCGCGGTTGAACACGAGGCCGGCCGGGGTCTCCGAGAACCAGCGGTCGAACTCGGTGAGGAAGGGGCCCATTTCGTCGCAGTATCGGTGCAGCTCGTCCATGTCCCGGGGCAGGTGGCGGTACCGGTCGAGCTGGGCCGTCAGCACGGCGGCGGTGGTGCGGATGTCACCGAGCGCGGTGTGGGCGTCCTGGTGGTCGCGGCCCAGGTAGAAGCGCGCCGCGGCCGAGAGGTCGCGGGGTTCCTCCTTGTGGAAGATCATCTTCATGTCGATGAGCCGGCGGCCCGTCACGTCGAACGCGACCCCCGCCCGGCGGAACTCGGCGAGCAGGATGGGGAGATCGAAGCGCCGAATGTTGAACCCCGCCAGATCGCAGGGCTCCAGCAGCTTTGCCAGGGATTTGGCGGTGGCCCGAAACGGTGGTTCGCCGGCGATCACGTCGTCGGTGATCCCGTGTACGGCTGCGGCCTCGGCGGGAATCGGGATCCCGGGGTTGTAGCGGCGCACCCGCTCGAAAACGTCACCCTGGGGCGACACCCGGATGACGGCGAGTTCGACGATACGGTCACGGGAGAGGCTGAGGCCGGTGGTCTCCAGGTCGAAGAAGATGACCGGCCGGTCAAGATCGAGGGGCAGTTTCATGGGGGCGTATCCTAACAGATCCTCGGGTCGGGCACACCCGCCCGATGGGCTGCACCGGTCTGCCTTCGACACCGACCGACCCGAGCGTGCTGCTACATTTCACCGATGCACGCCGTTGTGATTCCCCATTTCGGAGAGGCCGAGGTCCTGAGGCTCGACTCCGTGCGCGACCCGGAGCCCTTGCCCCGCGAGGTCCTGGTGAAGGTGCATGCTTCGGGGGTGAACCGGGCCGACCTGCTGCAGCGCCGGGGGCTGTACCCACCGCCGCCGGGTGTATCGGAGGTGCCGGGCCTCGAGTTCGCGGGCGTGGTCGAGGAGGTGGGCACGGATGTCACCCGCTGGAAGCCGGGCGACCGTGTGATGGGCATCGTCGCGGGTGGCGGCTACGCCGAACGGGTTGTCGTCGACGAGCGGGTGGCCGTCGGTGTGCCGCCGGGCATGGACCTGACGGTGGCGGGGGCGATCCCTGAAGTGTACATGACGGCCTTTGACGCGGTCTTTCGCCAGGCTGGACTGACAGCGGGCGAGGCCTTGCTGGTCCACGCGGTCGGGAGCGGTGTGGGAACCGCGGCCGTGCAGCTGGCGCGGCGGGCGGGAGCGCGCACGATCGGGACTTCGCGCACGCCCGCCAAGCTGGAACGAGCCGCCGCCATGGGTCTCGACGTGGGGCTCAACGGTGGAGAAGCGTGGGTCGAGGGGGTTGTCGAGGCGACCGGCGGCAGGGGGGCCGACGTCATCCTGGACCTGGTGGGGGGGCCCTACCTGGAGAAGAACCAGGCCGCGGTCGCGGTGGGCGGCAGGCATGTGGTGGTCGGCGTTCCGGGCGGAAGCCGTGCGGAGATCGACCTGCGGGCCCTGATGGCGCGGCGGGCGCGGCTGTTCGGGACCGTGCTGAGGGCGCGCGGGGTGGTGGAGAAGGCCGCGCTGGCGAAGGAGTTCGGCGCCGAGGTGGTGCCCGGGTTCGTGGACGGGTTGCTGGTCCCCGTGATCGACCGGATCTTCCCGGTGACCGAGGCGGTTGACGCGCACCTCCGCATGGAAGCGAACGAGAACTTCGGCAAGATCGTGCTGGTGTGGGGTGCGGCGGTCCAGCTTGGCCGTTGCACTGGGACAAATACCCTCATGCGGGAGGTAGCAAGATGGACATCGGGTTGAGGTTGGGCGCGTTCATGTGGATTGCGGTGGCCGCGGGCCCGCACGTCGTGGCCGCTCAGGTGCCGCCGCAGACCGAACTGCGCATCTATGACATCGTGGCGAACGCGTCTCCGGAGCGTGTGGAGTCCGACATCCGAATGCTTGCGGGATTCGGAACCCGCAACACCTTTTCGGACACGCTCTCGTCGACGCGCGGGATCGGGGCCGCGCGCCGCTGGATCAAGGCCGAGTTCGATCGGATCTCCGCGGCGTGCGGCGGCTGCTACGAGGTCGTGTACCAGCGCAATCTGGTCACCGCGGAGGACAGCCCCCGAATCCCCCGGGACACCTGGGTGGTGAACGTACTTGCGATCAAGCGCGGCACCGTAAACCCGAACCGGTACGTGATCATGTCGGGCGACATCGACTCGCGCGCGTCGAATGGCTCGGACGGCGAATCGGACGCGCCGGGCGCCAACGACAACGCTTCGGGCATGGCGGGAGTCATCGAAGCCGCCCGGCTTCTTGCCGACCATGAATTCGGCAACACGATCGCCATGGTGGGTCTTTCCGGCGAGGAACAGGGACTCTGGGGCGGGCAGCACATGGCACGTGTCGCCCGTGAGGAGGGCTGGGAGATCATCGGCGTCCTCAACAACGACATGATCGGCAACATCGAGGGCGTCGACGGCGTCATCGAGAACAACACCTTCCGGGTTTTCTCGGAGCCCACGCCCGCCACCGACACGGAGCAGGACCGGGCACGCTACCGGGTCTTCGGGGGCGAAGTGGACGGTCCCTCGCGCCAACTGGCCCGCTACGTCGCCGCGACGGCCGACGCCTACATCCCCAACCTCGATCCCATCATGATCTACCGCCTCGACCGCTTCGGCCGGGGTGGCCACCACCGCCCCTTCAACGACCAGGGCTTTGCGGGCGTGCGCATCATGGAGACCCACGAGTACTACCCGCGGCAGCACCAGAACATCCGCACGGAGAACGGGATCGAGTACGGCGACGTGGTCGAGGGCGTCGACTTCGACTACGCGGCGAAGATGACCTCGCTGAACGCTGCCGTGCTCGCCCGGCTGGCGTGGGCGCCACCGGCCCCCTCCAGCGTATTGATCGGTGGTGCGGTCCGACCCTCCACCACCCTGGAATGGGAAGCGGTCGACGATCCCCGGGTGGCGGGCTACAAGGTGTACTGGCGCGACACGACGGCTCCGCAGTGGCAGCGCGCGCGATGGGTGGGTGACGTCACGAGCTTTACACTCGAAGGTCTGGTGATCGACAACTACCTCTTCGGGGTAGCCGCTATTGGCGAAGACGGCAACGAAAGTGTCGTAGCGTTCCCCGGTGGCCAGATTCGGCGGCGCTGACCGGCGGATTGGTTTGATCGCGGAGCATTTGCAACCTAGTTTTCTTTGGCTGTGGTGCGCGCAAATTCAAAAGGGAGAACGCCGAGTGGACGCTCGCATTTCCGAACGGGACACCGCGACACTCCGGAATCCGGCACCATGTTGACCCGCCGGTCGCTGCTGCATTCGGGACTGGGCGCGCTCCTGGCGGCGCCCTGGGCCAGGCTTGCCCGAGCCGGATTCGTTCCCGATCCGTATGCCCGATCCGTGGGCGCCACGGGCAGGCCGAAACAGGACGACGAGATCGTGCTGGGCGTGTCGGCGGCGTTCTCGGGTCCGTCGCGGGGCCTCGGGACCGAACTCTACCGCGGCGCGATGGCCTACTTCAACGAGGTCAACGACAACGGCGGGGTCAACGGCCGGAGAATCGTCCTCAAGCTCTACGACGACGGGTATCAGCCGGACCCGTGCGTGGCCAACACGATCAGCCTCATGCAGGACGAGAGCGTCTTCCTGCTCTTCGGATACGTGGGCACACCGACCGTGACTCGGGTGCTTCCCCTGCTGAAGAAGTTCCGGGATCAACAGGTGTACCTTTTCTTCCCGTTTACAGGGGCTGAACCGCAACGGGAGCCTCCCTACGGAGAGTTCGCCTTCAACTTGCGCTCCTCCTACCGTCAGGAGACCGCCGGACTGGTCGACAACTTCGTGCGGATCGGGCGTCGGCGGGTCGCGGTGTTCTATCAGAACGACGCATACGGCCGCAGTGGTTGGGCGGGCGTGCGGGAAGCCATGGCGGCGCATGGAGAGACGATGGCCGGCGAGGCGACCTACACTCGGGGAACCCAGTTCGGAGCGAGCATGAGGCGGCAGGTGGAGATTTTGCAGGCCCGCTCTCCGGATGCGGTCATCTGCATCGGCGCGTACCAGGCGTGCGCGGCCTTCGCGCGAGACGCCGCCGACCTGGGGCTTCACATACCGGTTGCCAACGTATCCTTCGTGGGTAGCGAAAACCTCCTCGCCCTGATGCGCGAGGGTCGCGAGGACCCGGACGAGCACACGCGATTCCTGGTTAACTCCCAGGTCGTCCCCAGCTACGAGGACACGTCACTGCCGGCCGTGCGCGAGTATCACGAACTGATGAGTCGCTACGATCCCCCGCCCCCGGACAACGTGGAGAGGATCACCGAGGGCGAGCCCTATGACCCGTTGCCTCAGAGCTTCGTGAGCCTCGAGGGGTTTGTGAACGCGAAGCTGATTACCGAAATCCTGCGGGGAATGGGGGACGAGCCCGACAGATCGCGGTTGGAGGAGGCGGTCTTCGCGGTTCGCAACTACGACCTGGGAGTGGGCGAGCGTGTGTCGTTCGCCCCCGACCGGCGGCAAGGAATGCAGAGGGTCTACTACACCGTCCCGGAAGGGGACCGCTTCGTGCCCCTCGAGGACTGGGAAACCAGGTTCGGTCCGGCATGAAGAAACCAGGACCAATGACCCGTTCACAGGTCGTGCAGGTTCGGAAACTCTTTCGAAAGACCCGCTTCGGGATTTTCGCGCTGTTCGCCGTGGTCGTTCTTTCCATCTCCCTGCTGTCGATCTCGACCGTCTCCCGGGAGCTGAGGGACGAGTATGTCAGCAACAGCCGCAGCATCGCCAAGAACATTGCCGATTCCAGCGTGGACATCCTGCTCAACCGCAACCTTGCCACCCTGCAGTCGCTGATCGACCAATTCGTCGAGATCCAGAGTATCCGGTACATCTACATCACCAGCGACACCGGGGAATTCCTTGCCCATACCTTCGTCCCGGGGATACCGGAAGAGATTCTGGCGAGCGATCCGAACGCTACCGAGCCTGTCGACCGCAGTCTTCCGGGTCTGGGTGACTTCATCGAGGTGGGAAGTCCGATCCTGTCGGGGGTGGCAGGGACGGTTCACGTGGGCATGGACCTGGAGCTCCTGGCCCTGACGATCCAGCGTGCGGTTGGCCAGCAGATCTACCTCCTGTGCATCATCATGGTCGTTGGCGTACTTGCATCGATCTGGTTGGTGAATCTGGCGTCGAGGCCGCTGGGAGAGCTTCTCGACTATGTGGCAGGGCTGGCCCGTGAGCACGCGAGCAGCGACAGGCCGCCCGACGACAACGGTATCCTGGTTCGGGACGACGAGATCGGGGACATGGCCCGCCTGATGCAGTTCGTCGCGGATGGCGCGGATGACGTGCGCGAGTCGCAGGGGCGGCGGGGCGGCTAGGTGACGACACGCGCAATGCGGGTCCCCAGGAGTGTCATTGCGCTCTTCTGTACCATACTGCAAGTGTGCCTGGGGACGGTGTACGCGTGGAGCTTCTTCCAGACGATGCTGGTGAGGGATTCCGGCTGGACGTTCAGCCAGACGGCCGCCGCCTTCAGCATTACGATCTTCACGCTCGGGGTGTCGGCGGCGGTGGCGGGGCAGATGCTCCCGAAGGTGGGGCCGCGGTGGTTGGCCGTGACGGGCAGCGCGTTGTTTTCCGGCGGCTACCTGATTGCCAGCCTGGCGCTGTCGATAGACTCGATATGGCTCTTCTACCTGGGCTACGGCGTCATCGGAGGTGCGGGGATAGGTATGGGGTACGTCACACCGGTGGCTACCGTGGCCAAGTGGTTTCCCGATCGCAAAGGGTTGGCAACGGGCATCGTCGTGATGGGATTCGGTGTGGGCGCATTCCTCCTGAGCAAGGGCCTTGCACCCCTTCTGGTGGTACGGGCGCAGGGAGAGCTGCATCTGGTGTTCCTCTGGCTCGGGATCGTATTCGCCTGCATCCTGATTCCGTGCAGTCTGTTCCTGAGCGATCCACCGGAGTCCGCGCTCCCCGGTCGCCAGCCATCCGCCAGGCAGGCACCTCCCGAAAAGCTCGAGCCGGCGGTGCCCTACCTGCGCACGACCCAGTTCGCGATCATGTGGATCGTGTTTTTCTTCAACATCGCAGCCGGTATCTCGGTGATCAGCTTTCAGTCCGAGCTGCTGCAGGAGGTCTGGGGGCTGGCCGATCCGTCGATCGGGCCCGCGCAGCTCGCCGAGTACGGGGCCACCCTTATCGCGGTGAGCTCGGTTTGCAACGGCGTGGGGCGTCTTTTCTGGGGACTGCTGTCCGACCGACTGGGGCGGGTATCCGTCTTCCGGGTGCTCCTGGCCAGCCAGATGGTCGTGTTCGGCATTCTTATGACCGAGACGAACCCGTTGATCTTCTCGGCGCTGGTCTGCTACGTGCTGCTCTGCTTCGGGGGCGGCTTCGCCACCATGCCGTCGTTCATCGTCGACGTCTTCGGCTCGAAGAACATGTCCAGGATCTACGGGACGGTGCTCACGGCGTGGGCCGCGGCGGGGATCATCGGCCCCATGTACGTGGGCTACCTGAAAGACACCTATCCCGACCGCGCCGTCATGTACTGCTTCCTCATCGGGATTCTCATGCTCGGCGCCGGCTTCGTCTTCTCTTATCTGCTGGACGACAGCCGGGTGCGGCTGGGCCGTCCGACGCTGAAGTCCACGCTCGCCCAGTACGGGATCCCGGCTGCAGAGAGCAACTGATCGAAGGGCGAACGGGGTGGCAGCGCCCTAATCCACCTCCTCCACGCAGTGACCGAGTTCGCGGAGTTTGTCCACGATGTTCACCACGTGCTCGCGGCCGCGGCTCTCGATCTTCATCTCGATCCCGACCTTCCCCACGGAGATGTCGCCGAAGGCGCGGGTGTGCTCGATGTGGAGTACGTTGGCCCCCTCGATCGCGACGACGCCGGTGACCTCGTTCAGGTAGCCGGGCCGGTCTCGCACGACGACGGACAGGCTGGCGAGACGGCCATCTGCCCAGAGGCCGCGGTCGATGATCCGGGACACCATGTTCATGTCGATGTTGCCGCCCGAGAGGATGCAGACCACGGTGTCGGCCGGGTTCACCCGGATCTTCCCCTCCAGGATCGCGGCCACACCTGCCGCCCCCGCTCCCTCCACCACCAGCTTCTCACGTTCGAGCAGAAAGAAGATGGCTCGGATGATCTCCTCTTCGCTTACCAGGACAACATCGTCGGCGAGTGCCTCCAGGTGCGGATAGGTCAGGTCGCCGACCTGCTTCACCGCGATCCCGTCCGCGACCGTGTCGGACATTTCCACGTGCACCGGGGCACCCGCGCGCAGCGACCGCACCGCACCCGGTGAGGCTTCCGCCTCGACGCCGATGATCCGCACGCCGGGCTTCCTGGCCTTCACCGCCGTGGCAACCCCCGAGATCATCCCGCCGCCGCCGACCGGAACCACGATCGTCGTGACTTCGGGGACCTGCTCGAGAATCTCGAAGGCCATCGTACCCTGGCCAGCCATCACGGCGAGGTCGTTGAAGGCGTGCACGAGCGTGAGCTGCTCCTCGGCGACGAGTCGGTCGACCAGCACCATCCCGTCGGAGAGCGTTTCCCCGGTCTGGATGACGCGTGCACCGCTGGCACGGGTGTTGCTGACCTTGATCAGCGGCGCGTTCGTGGGCATGACGATCGTGCACGGCATACGCAACCGCGACGCATGGCGGGCGAGCGCCTGGGCGTGGTTGCCCGCGCTGGCCGCGATCACGCCTGCTTCCCGCTGCGCCCGAGTGAGGATCAGGAGCTTGTTGAGCGATCCCCGATCCTTGAACGACCCCGTGCGCTGCCTCAGCTCGGCCTTGAGGTGCACACGGCAGCCCGCGGTCCCGCCCAGCGGGAACGACTCCGGACACCCCGTTCGCACAACCTCCGCCCCGATGCGGTTGCGGGCGGCTTCGATGTCGGCGGCGGTCAGCATGGGCCGCCCCGGGGTCACCCCAGCGCCCTGGCCACGATGTGTCGCTGCCCCACCGCGTGGTTGTGCGGATTCCCCTCGGCCGGGCTCGCGCGCTCGGGTCGCGAGACGTGCCGCAGCCGTACGTTGCCGGGGAGAACGTCCAGCAGGCGCGGGAGCATGTAGGTCAGCGCCCCCATGTTCTTCGGCTCTTCCTGAGTCCAGATCACCGCCTCCAGATTCGGATAGCGGTCCACCAGAGCGCCGATTTCCTCGCCGGGGAAGGGGTAGAGCGACTCGACTCTGGCGACCGCGGTATTTGTCGCCGCGGCGCGCTCCTCCGCTCCGTCGAGGTCGTAGCAGACCTTGCCGCTGCAAAGTACCAGGCGCCGCACCCGCTCAGCATCCTCCGGTCCCTCCATCGCAGGGTCGTCGATCACCTTCTGGAAGCCGCCCTCGGCGAGGTCGCGCACCGGCGAAGTCGCCCTGGGGTGCCGCAGGAGGCTCTTCGGCGACATGACGATCAGCGGCCGCTCCGGCTCGCTGAAGGCCTGGAGGCGCAGCAGGTGGAAGTACTGCGCCGGGGTGGTGGGGTAGACGACCCGCATGTTGTCTTCGGCGCAGAGCTGGAGGAAGCGCTCGAGACGCGCGCTGGAATGTTCGGGTCCCTGTCCCTCGTATCCGTGCGGCAGCAGGAGGGTGAGGCGTGAGCGCTGTCCCCACTTCGACCAACCCGCCGACAGGAACTGGTCGATCATGACCTGCGCGACGTTGACGAAGTCGCCGAACTGGGCCTCCCAGAGGACGAGATCGCGGTCGGCTGCCACGGTGACGCCGTATTCGAAGCCGATCGTGGCGGCTTCGGTGAGCGGCGAGTTGTAGATCTCGAAGCGGGTGTCCGAAATCTGCGCCAGGGGGGTGTGGCGCGCGCCGGTCCTGGCGTCGTTGAGGACCAGGTGGCGGTGACTGAAGGTGCCCCGTTCCGAATCCTGGCCGGAAAGTCGCACGGGGACGCCCTCATCCAGGAGGGATCCGATGCCCAGCGCCTCGGCTTGCCCCCAGGCGACGCGGAAACCGGGTCGAAAATCCTTGCCGCGGCGGTTGAGCTGGCGCGCGAGCTTCGGGTGCAGCGTGAAGCCCTCCGGAACCGTCAACAGCGTCCGGTTGATCCGCTCCAGCTGCTCGAAGGGGACTCCGGTATCCATCTCGAAGTCCTGGCCCACGGCGCCGTAGCTTGGCACGGTCCACGGTGAAGGGGACTCGCTTTCGTTCTGCCGACGCCCATCCTTGACGGCGCGCAGTTCCCGGCCCAGGACGTTTACCCGCTCGTCGACCTCCGCGCGGGTGACGAGCCCGCGCCCCACCAACTCCGCCGCCCACTGCATCCGCGTCGTGGGGTGCGTGGCGATCCACTTGTAGAGGACGGGCTGCGTGTAGCCGGGCTCGTCGGCTTCGTTGTGACCGTGGCGACGGTATCCCATCAGGTCGATCACCGAGTCGGCCCTGAACCGGTCCCGGTAGGCCATCGCGAGTCGCACCGCGGCCAGGCATTCCTCGGGTGCGTCGCCGTTGGCGTGAATCACGGGGATGTCGTACCCCTTGGCGAGGTCGCTCGCGTAACGGGTGGAACGGCCGTCGCCCGGGTTGGTCGTGAAGCCGACCTGGTTGTTGCCGATGATGTGGATGGTGCCGCCCACCTCGTAGCCGCGCAGGCGGGCGAGGTTGAGGGTCTCGGCCACGACGCCCTCGGCCGCGAATGCCGCGTCGCCGTGCAGGAGAATGGGTACGACCAGCGAGGGATCGCGCTCGGCGTCACCGTTCCGTTTCACATACTGCTGCGTACGCGCCATGCCCAGGATGACCGGGTTCACGAACTCCAGATGGCTCGGATTGGGGGCCAGGGTGACTCGGATCGAGTTGCCCGAGCGGAGCGGGTAGTCCCCCACCGCACCGTGGTGGTACTTCACGTCACCGGTGCCGGGGTCGGGCACCCAGAGCGCGCTGCCCGGTGCTGCGCCTCCCTCGAACTCGGCCAGGATCTCCGCGTACGAGACTCCCAGGATGTGCGTCAGCACATTGAGGCGGCCGCGGTGGGCCATCCCGATGACGACTTCGGTCGCGCCGCCGGCCGCCGCGAGCTCGATGGCCTCGTCGAGCATGGGGACCATCATGTCGATCCCTTCGATCGAGAAGCGCTTCTGCCCCAGGTAGGCGCGGTGCAGGAACTGCTCCAGCCCTTCCACCTGGGTGAGCCGGTCCAGCGTGCGGATGCGGTCGTCGTCGGTGTATCCCGCGAAGTGGGTGCCCCTCTCCACCTGCTCCCACAGCCACGCCACCTTCTCGGGGTCTTCGAGGTGCTCGAATTCGTAGCCGAGGTCGCCGCCGTAGATTGCCTTCAGGCGATCGAGGGTGAATGCGAGCGGGGCCTCGCCCCCCTCGGGGAAAAGGACCGAGGTCGGAATCTCCTCCAGCTCCTCCATCGTGGTGCCGAAGTAGGCGGGGTCGAGCTGGGGGTGACCGGGCGGCGCGCTTCCCAGCGGATCGATGCGGGCCGCCTGGTGGCCGTGCTCGCGGAACGCCTGCAGCAGGTTGGCCGCGCGTGCGACGACGGAGAGGAGGCGGGGGTCGGGTCTGGTGGGGGTGGTGGGCGCCGCAGGGGCGGTTGGGGCCGCGGGGGCGGTCGGGGCCGCGGGAGCGGCGGGCGCCGGTGGAGCGCCGACGAACAAGCCGGCGTCCAGGAGTTCGTGCCGGCCCTGGCGGAAGAACTCCCGCCACTCCGGATGCACCGCATCCGGATTCCGGGTGAACTCCTCGTAAAGGGCCTGAACGTAAGCCGCATTCTGACTATCGAAATACGTGCTGGTCATCGTGGACAGAAAGCTAGTTATTTTTCACGCCGGGGTAAGAGCCGATACCAAGGACGTTACAGGGATTCCATGGATGCAACCACCATTGCGACGACGCCCGTCCCGGGCTGGGAGACACTCTTTCCGTGGCTCCGCGCGGGAACGACGAGGCAAACGGCCGGCAATCCGGAACGGGCGCTTGCCGGCCGTTGGCGCTCCGTGGTCGGGAGCTGGCAGGTGCATGGGGCCCGCAGTCGGGTGCATGCGGGTGTTGCCCCGGGAGTGTGCAGGCTCGGTGAAGGGGACGGACACGTCACCCGATCGTCCGGGGTGCTCCTCACCGTCACACTGGCCGACTGCGTACCCGTTTTCGTCGTGGATCCGGTTGCCAGGGCGGTCGGGCTGTTCCACGCGGGGTGGCGGGGCACGGCCGCGGGGGTGGTCGAATCGGGCGTGGGGACGCTGATCGACGCCTTCGGGAGCGACCCGGGCGAGCTCGTGGTGCACCTCGGGCCCGCCATCTGCGAGGCTTGCTACGAGGTCGGCCCGGAGGTCTTTTCGGCGCTCGGAGAGATGCCGCCACCCGGGCCCGCCCCAATCGATCTCCGCGGCGTGATCCGGAAGCGGGCGGTGTCGTTGGGCGTGCCGGACGGCCAGGTGACCACAAGCGACGAATGCACGCTGTGCGGAGATGGCCGGTACTACTCGCACCGACGGGGAGACACGGGGCGACACCTTGGCTTCATCGGGATTCTGCCGAGAGCCGGCGGATTGCGGGGTGGACGGGGTGACTAACGTCGGACTGTGCGGCGGTTGCGCGTGGATGCGCACGGTAGAGTCGCGCCGGGGCTCGGTCTTCTATCTTTGTGGCCGCCACGGCGGTGACCCTACCTTCCCCAAGTACCCGCCGCTTCCGGTGCTGCGGTGCCGTGGATTCGCCCCGAACCCCCAGGACGAGCCTGAATGACGGATCTGCTCAGCGTGGTCGCTGTGTCGCTGTACGGCGTCATCCTGGCCCTCCTGCTCCCCTTTGCCGGGCACAGGATCAGCCTGATCGTGCTCGCGGGGCGGAAAGCCCCCCGGGAGACCGGGCTCCGGCCCGGGGATGTCGCGTCTTCGAGCGCCCGGTCGCGCAGCGTCGCCGCTCCCCGCGTCACCGTGCAGCTCCCGGTCTACAACGAGAAGCACGTGGTCGGGCGCCTCATCGACGCTGCGTGCCGGCTGCGCCATCCTCCCGAGCTCCTTCAGGTCCAGATCCTCGACGACTCCACCGACGAGACGACGGCCCTCGCCGAACGGCGTGCACGGGAGTGGCGGAGCAGGGGCGTCGACGTCGCGGTGCACCACCGGAGCATTCGAACCGGCTACAAGGCCGGCGCCCTGGCGGAGGGTCTGGATACGGCCACGGGCGACTTCATCCTGATCCTCGACGCGGACTTCGTTCCCCGTCCTTCCCTCCTGGAAGAGCTTCTCCCGACCATGGCCGATCCGGGTGTCGGGATGGTGCAGGCGAGGTGGGATCACCTGAACGAGAACGACTCATGGCTGACCCGCGCCCAGGCTCTCCTGCTTGACGGGCACTTCTTAATCGAGCAGAAGGCGCGATACGTCGCGGGACGTTTTTTCAACTTCAACGGCACGGCGGGGTTGTGGCGCAGACAGGCCCTGGACGACGCGGGTGGCTGGGAGCACGATACCCTGACCGAGGACCTGGACATCAGCTACCGGGCCCAGATGGCGGGATGGCGCTTCGTCTTCCGCGATGATGTAGGCGTCCCGGCCGAACTGCCGCGCACCGCTGCCTCCCTGCTCGTGCAGCAGCGGCGATGGGCCCAGGGTGGGATCCAGACCGCGCGCAAGGTGCTGCCGCGCCTGTTGCGGGGACGCTTCCGCCCCGCCGTCAAGCTGGAGGCCCTGGTACACCTGTGCGGACACCTGGCGCACCCGCTGACATTCGCCCTTGCGCTCCTCATCGTGCCGTCGGCGATGGCCCGGCGGGAACTGGGCATCGACCGGCTCTGGTGGCTCGATCTGGCCGTGTTCGCGAGCGCGACGGTGCCGTTCATCGCCTTCTACCTGACGGCCGCGCGGAAACGGGGCCGCCGTGCCGGGACCGCCGTTGGACGGGCGGTGGGAACACTTGTGCTGGGCGCCGGGATGTCGGTGCTTCTGAGCCGCGCGGTGTTGCGTGGCCTCGGCCGGTTCAGGGATCCGTTCGAGCGGACGCCCAAGGCGGGCGGGTCGAACCGATCGAGCTACGAGCCGTCCGGCGGGCACTTCCGAGGTCGTGCGCTCGCCGTCGGTGCGGGTGTCGCCATGGTGTTGTCGGGCGTCATGGCGCTCGCGGGGGGGTACTGGGCGTCAGTGCCGTTTGTTGTCCTCTTCGCGTCGGGGTACCTGTCGCTGGGGCTGGGGTCTTGTCCGCCATTTCAGGGGCAAAGTGGCGGACAAAGACAGCCACACGGGGAGCCAGATGGCCATGCGGCTCCAGGCGGGCTGAGGCCAGACGCCGCTGGCCTGGTAGGACGCAAGCCCCCAGTACGCGAGGAACACGAGTCCGCTCAGCAGGAGGAAGGGTCGGTTGCCGCGTAGCGCGGCCATCGGAAGCACCCACAGCACGTACCAGGGGTGAACCGTGGGCGACAGGAGCAGGCCCGCGCCGATGATCCACAGCAGGGCCCGCTCGATGGAGAATCGCCGCCAGGTCGTGTAGGCGACGACGGCCAGGACCATGGCGGCTGCGGCTGCGCGCGCCCGGAGCGGGTCACCGGCAAGCACCTCAATCAGGGAGAAGGCGCCCTGGTTTGCCGTCCAGTGTTCGGCGTACGTGCGGAGCCCTTCGGTGAGAGCGAGTGGGCCGACCCCTGCGAAGGGGAGGTAGAACGCGACGCACACGACTGCGAAGGCGAGGACGACGGGGCCGCCGTGACGTCGCGCGAGGGGGGGAAGGGCGGCGGCGGGAGCGAACTTGACCAGGGTGGCCAGACCGAGGAGGAACCCGAGGACGGATGGGAGACCCCATCGGCGGGTTTGCCAGCGGCCGGTGTTGCCGGGGGCGACCGGAACCGGCTCGGCTGATCGACCCTCGCCGGGGTTGCGGTCCGCGATACGGGTCGCAAGGCAGATGAGACTGGCCAGGATGAACAACCCGACCGCGTCGAAGTGGGCGCTCCACGCTGTTTCGACAATGAGAAGCGGTGACCAGAGATACCAGATCAGGACGGTCCCGGGCGATCGGCCCGTTTGGATGGCGATGCGCTGCAACAGGAGCCCGCACCCCAGGTCGAAGCAGAGCCAGAGGATCTTCGCCGCCGCGAGAGTGCCGCCGGCCAGCGCCACAAGGCCGAAGAGGAGCTGGCTCAGCGGCGGATAGATGGTGGGGATCCCGGGGTGGTTGATCTCGCCGTGCCAGGGAGTCCGGATGGTCGCCAGGGCCTCGTGGTCGGGTGCGTGGGCGTAGGGGTTCACGCCCTCCAGGAGCACATGGCCGTCCCACAGGTAGCGGTAGAGGTCGTCGGACAGCTCCGGTGTGAGGGGAAGGAGGACCAGCCGCGCGAGGATCGCGACTGCCCAGACGACGAGGAGGGAGGGGGACCTGCGCCCGGCCGTCAGGGCCGCGGCGCCGTAGCAGAGGAAGGCGGCTGCGGGGAGGAGGAGGCGGGGAAGGGGCATCGCGATCCCGTCCAGCCAACCGAAAGCGGCGAGGAATGCGACGATGAGGAGCCCCGGCAGCACGACGCCTGTCCCTGCACCATCAAGACGGTCTTCGTCCTGCCGTCCCAAGTTCGCTCCTTGTCACCGGGATGTGCGCGGGGTGGCGCCCGCTTCGTGCCGTGACGCAACCTGGCCGACCATCGGGGACGAAGGCAACGGCCAGAGGGCGCGCTGAACGGGTGCGGCCGCTGCCTGAGGTGTTACCGTGGCTGATGGGGCGAAGCGTCCCTTCCCCCGCACATGGGCTGGACCCACGCCACAGGCAGCCATTGACCATCGCTTCCCGCTTGTCCCGCACCGCGGTGCTGATACCCGCGCTCAACGAGGAGGAGGCGCTGCCCGGCGTCCTCGCCGCGCTTCCCATGGACCGCTTGCATACGGTCGTCGTGGCCGACAACGGCTCCGCGGACGACACGGCCCGGGTGGCGCGTGCGGCGGGCGCGGTGGTCGTCCGGGAAGACGAACGCGGCTACGGTGCCGCCTGTCTGGCGGGGATCGCGTGCCTGTCGTCGATGGATGAACCACCCGAGGCGGTCGTTTTCCTCGACGCGGACCACCCGGAGGACGCGGGTCGCCTTCCCGTCGTGCTGGAACCCCTGGCCCGCGGCGCGGATCTGGTGCTCGGCGTGCGGGTCGGGAGCAGGGGCACCGGCAACCTCCACATCCACGCCCGATGGGGGAACCGCGTCGTGCTGGCGGCCGCGCGTGTTCTCTTCGGGCGGCGCTTTCAGGACCTGCCCCCTTTCCGCGCCGTTCGTCTCAGTGCGCTGCAACGGCTCGGCATGGACGACCGCAACTGGGGATGGACGCTGCAAATGCAGCTCCGGGCGGTCCGTCAGGATCTGGTCATCGTGGAAGTCCACGCACCGCACCTGCCACGCACCCGCGGCCGCTCGAAGATATCCGGCCGTCCGGGGATGTCGGTCAGAGTGGGCGCGAAGATGTTCTACACGCTGGGACGCGAGTGGCTGCGCCCCCGTGGATGACTACCCCCCCAGGACGATGATCCTGCCCCCGCGGTCTTCCATCTCGGCCGCCATGGCGGGGTGGCATGTGAAGAGGAAGACCTGCCGGCGTTCCGCCACGCTTTCCAAAAGGCCGAATGCGCGGTCGCGGCGCCACGCGTCCCAGTTCACGAGGGCTTCGTCCATGCAGAGCGGGAGCCGCTCGTCGTCGGCGTCCAGATGGTCGATGATCGCGAGGCGCAACGCCAGGTAGACCTGCTCCTTCGTTCCCTGGGAAAGCGGCTCACCCAGCTTTCTGGGCTGAGGCGCGGCCGGGCCGCGCAGATGGAAGTACCGGTCGTCCCCTTCGCCCAGTTCGATCCGGTCGTAACGGCCGGCGGTGATGTGGCGCAGGTATCCTCCGGCCCGCACCAGCAGGTCGGGCTGGTGCTCTTCGCGAAAGCGGCGGTCCGCTTCGCGCACGAGACGGGCCAGCACGAAGGCTCGATCGCGGTTCTCCTTCGCTTCCGTGATCCTCTCCTTGACCGACGCGATGTGCCCGTCGACCTGGTCCGGGGTCTCTCCCTCCCGCAGGTGCCCGATCTCGGACTCCAGCCGGCCGATCATGCCCTGGAGATCCTCGACCTGCTGAATCATCTCGTCGCGCTCGGCCGCCGCCGTCTCCAGCCTTTCGGCCAGCGATTCCCACTGCTCCCCCCCGGCGTCGGCGTCACGGATCCCGGCGACGATCTCGTCCAGGTCGGGGTGCTCGCGCTCCAGCTCGCTGTTGAGCTGATCGGCCCGGCTGCGGGCATCGGTGCGGCGGGCGGCCTCCTCGGTGCCATGGTCGATGTCTCCGTCGCCCACCTCGCGCAGTCGCTCCTCGAGCACGCCTAGCCGCTTGTCGACATCGTCCCGTTCGGTGCCGATCCGGTCGAGGTCGCTCTCGACCCGGGCGAGGTCGCGCTCCGCGATGGCTGCCAGTCCTCGAGCCCGCAGCGCTCCCTGCAGGGAGCTGATCAGGCCCTTGGCCTTTTCGCCGGAATCGCCCTGGAGCGGGATCGGTGCCACGTCGCCCACGCTTCGCACCTCGTCCAGCGCGGCTGCCAGCTTCTCGCGCCGGACCTTCAACTCCCGATGGCGAGCACTGCGGTCGGTCATCAGCTCCGTCATGCGCTCGAGTCCGGCCGGCAGATCGAGGCTCGGCGCTTCGAGCAGGGTGTCCCGGACCGGAAGGGTTCCCACCACTTCGGCGACGGCACGCCGTGCGACCTGTTCCTGGTCCTTCAGCCTGGCAATCTGGAAGGAGGCGCGCTTCTTCGCCTCTCTCGCGGCCTTCTCGTAGACTGTGGCCCGTCGGTTGGCGTCCGACCACATGATCAGCAGTACGAAGCCGGCGATTGCGACGATTCCCCCTATCCGCAGCGCCATCGTGTCGTCCACGGGAAGGGTCAGGCCCACCGCGGGCAGCGTCACAACCGCCGCCAGGAGTCCGGTGAACAGGAGAATCATCCCCAAGGCCATGCGGCCGCGACCGGGGCGCATTGTCGCGGAGAGCTTCGGGGAGCGGTCGTCCCGCTCCCGCTCCTGGGCAATGCGGCGCTGTTCCCGAACGGCCCGGTACTCCTGCACGGCTTCCCGCAGTCCGTCGGCCGGAGCCGCGGTGAGATCGTCGAGCTCGACGTCGCTCCAGGGAACGGAGAAGAGAACCTCGCCCCGTTTCCGGCACGAGTTGTCCGCGGCTTCGACGGCGCTCTCGGCACCCGTCACCGCCTCTTCCAGTTCGTCGAGGCCTTCAAGGCGGTTCGCGGCGCTCCGGATCGCGGACTCGGCCTCCACCATGTCACGCTGCGCCCGTCCGAATCTCTCGATCGCGTCCCGGCACCCCGCTGCCTCGTGCTCGAGCTCCTCGATCCGGGCCACCGACTGTGCGTGACGCTGTCTCAGCGTGCGCAGCTGTCCCTTCGGGTCGCCGGGCAGCCCGTCCAGCTCGTAACCCGGTCCCGCTTCGGCGCGCAACTCCCGGATCCGCGCGAGCTTCCGCCGCACCGGAAGCAGCCGGTTCAGACGGTGTTCGATCGCGCCTCGGCGCTGCTGCTCCCGCGCCCGATCCTCGCGCAGCGTGCCGAGCCTCTCCTCGGCATCCGCCTTTTCCGCCACCTTCTCGCGCAGCATCCGGTCACGGTTCAACGCCTCGCTCCGCACCTCGTTGAGCGCGGTGAGATCCGCCAGCAGCACGCGTGTTCGGGGACGCCCGCGACGGTCCGGGCGCCAGAGCCGCTTGGCTTCGTCCTCGAATTCGGCCGCGACCAGACGGGCGGGCCGCAGGTCCGGCGCGGCCATGGCGCCCACCAGACGGTCCTGCACCAGGTCCCAGCTCTCGCCCTCGAGGCCGGCGAGCTCGGCCAACGTCAGCGCGTACACCTGTCGGTAGACGACGCGTGCGACATGGCTTGCCGCCGACAGGGGGCGGTTGCCGATGTCCTCCACTTGACCGTTGCCGTGCAAACGCGCCCAGCCGGTCGACATGAGGCGCCGATGCACCCCGAGGACGTCGCCGCCGGCGAGGCGGATCCGCGCCTGACCCTCCGCGTCGCCTCCCGACCATGGGGTGTAGGGGTGCTGGGACCGGGTCGCGGGCCGAAAGCCGTAAAGCATGGTTGACACAAAGTCAAAGAACGTTGACTTCCCGCTCTCGTTCGGGCCGAGTACGACGACGATCGGGGGCAGCGGCGCGTCTCCCGTAGAGAGATCGGCCAGGCACCCATAACGGGTGATGTCGATCGATTCGAACCTCACGGTGCGCCTTCCTCCTCCGGCGATTGCTCCTCCGGCGATTGCTCCTGCCCGGATTCCTCCTGCCCGCCGTTCTCGGTGATGCGCGGGAGGTCGGCCCGGGGAACGAGCATCCGGGTCATGATCTCTTCGGCACCGCCCGAGAGCAGCCGCCGGAGGTATGCGTCGAGCGTGCCATCGCGCCCGGGATCGAACCCGGCGAGGTCGGTGTCGGCCAACCCGAGCCGGTCCTTCCCCGACAACACGTCCCTGGAGAGACGCAGGCCGGCGCCCAGCACGTCCTCGCGGTCGATATGGTCGTCGATCTGCGCTTCGGGGTGCAGCTTTCCGGCACGGACCTCGGCGCCAAGGGCACCGAGCCGCGCCGCTAACTCGTCCTCGATCGTCGCGATTTCCTCCGCCTCGCGCAGCTTGCGCCACATCGGCGACGGCCCCACAAGATCGACGGCCACCATCCACTCCGTGTCGTCACTGCCCGGATCGGAGGCGCGCGCGCGTTCCCATTCCGCCGCGACCTCGCCGACCAGCGCATCCAGCGAGCGCACCTCTTCCAGCCCCGAAATCGTGACCCTCTCCCACCGCACCGGCGAGAACTCCCTGAACTCGATCACCGGATGCACCGGATCGAGGAGGTCGACGAGCAGACCACCCTTCGGGCCGCTCTCGCGGGGGTCGCGTCCCTGCAGGTTGCCGCTGTAGCGGACCGGGGGCTCGGCCGAGAGTTCCTGGCCCAGGTGGACGTGTCCCAGCGCCCAGTAGTGGAAGCCGGCGGCGCGCAGGCCCTCGATGCCGGATGGGGCGTAGGGACGGTGCAGATCCCGGCCGTTCGCCGAAGTGACCTGGGTGTGCAGGATCGCCGCCTGGGGGAGGGCGGTTTCGGCCACGGGCTCGAGCCGCAGCGAAAGGTCCGCCGTCTCGCGGGCATCGGCGTGTCCCGCGCCGGTGACGTGGCCGACGATGTCCCCCGTGCGCCCCTTGACCGCAACCGTCACCGGATCTGCGCCGGCGATCACCGTGACGTTGCCGGGCCAGTCCAGGCTGTTGGCGCGAAGCCCGCGACCCGGGTCGTGATTCCCGGTGGCGTAGACGACCTGGATGTCGGCTTCTGCCAGCTTGCCGAGATGGGCCAGCAGGAATCGCTCGCTTGCGAAGGAAAGGCTGCCGCCGTCGAAGAGGTCGCCGGCGATCAGCACGGCGTCCACCTGCTCGCCGACAGCGGTGTCGACGCACCGGGAAAAGGCTTCCCGTACGGCGCGCCGCAGGCGGCTTCGCATCTCGTCCGATCGTCCGGCGAAGGCCGTGTCGAGGTGAACATCCGCGATGTGGATGAAACGCAACGGGCGACTCGGGGTACAGGTGAAACGGTCGATAGTAAGGTAACGTCTGGTGGCGGTGGGGTGGCCGGATTACTCTTGTCTCCACACCCTGGGCATGCCGTGACCGAAGGTTGACATGCGATCTCCCTCAAGAGCGAACCCGTGACGAAATGATCCAGCCAGGTGGCGCCCGCCAGTCCCCGGCCAACTCTGAAATCCTTCGCGATGTCCTCGACGTCCTTCGGGACAGGGTGGACGACGACCGCTATCGCCTGCTGGAGAAGTTCGTGCCGTTCTTCCTCGGCAAGGCGCCGGTCGAGTTGCTGGAGGAGCGGGGGACGGATGACCTGGCCCGGTTGTGCATGGACTCGCTTCTGTTCCTCGACCGGAGCCGCCCCGACCGGGTCGACGTCGAGGTGCTGAACCCGGATCAGGAAGCGGCCGGGTGGTTGGCCCCGGTGACGGTCGTGCGGACCAACATCTCCGAGCGACCCTTCATCGTGGACACGATTCGCGAGTTCCTGTCCTCCGAGGATCTCAAGATCGCGCACCTGGTCTACCCGCTCATGACCGTGGAGCGGAATGAGGACGGGTGGATAACGGACTTTCATCCGCCGGACGAGAGCGCCCAAACCGAGTCCATGGTCTACGCGGAGGTCTCCCGGGTCGCCGATTCCGAGGCCCGCGAATCGCTCCGCCACGAGACGGCGCGCCGCCTGGAAGATGTGGTCAAGGCCACCGATGACTTCGGCCTGATGATCGACAAGATCGGGGACGTGGTCTCGGAGCTGGGATTCCGCATGCGCGATGTCCCCCGGCACCGCGACGAGTTCCGCGAGGTGCAGGCCTTCCTGCGCTGGCTGCGCGACGGGGGCTTCGTCTTTCTCGGCTATCGCTCCTATTCGTTCCAGCCGGTCGAGCCGGGGGGCGAAGATGCGGTCATGGTCGACCCCGGTTCCGGGCTGGGCGTGCTCCAGGCGGAAGACACTTCGACCTTTGCCCGCCCCTTGCCGATCAGCCAGCTGTCCAGCCAGATGCGGGACAGGGCGCTGTCGGGCCCGCTCCTGATCATCAGCAAGACCAACGCCGAGTCCACGGTCCACCGCCGCGCACGGATGGACTACATCGGCGTCAAGAAGCTCCGCCGCGACGGTTCGGTTGCGGGCGAACACCGTTTCCTCGGCCTCTTCACGTCGCAGGCGTACACCGAGCCCGCCCAGGACATCCCCATCCTGCGCCAGAAGCTCGGGACCATCCTCGAAGGGGTGTCGGAGGGGTCGCACGACTACAAGGAGATCATCACGATCTTCGACTCGCTGCCGAAGGAGGAGCTTTTCCTTGCCTCGGCCGAGGAGATTGCGAAGGACATCCGCACGATTCTGACCCGGTACAACACCGCCGAGGTCTTCGTGACGGTGCGGCGCGACAGACTGGGACGCGGTGTCTCCATCATGGTCGTGCTGCCGCGCAGCCGATTCTCGGGCGCATTCCGCAAGGACTTCGAGACGGCGCTGGTGTCGCGATACAAGGCCGAGATTCTGAACTATCACCTGGCCATGGGCGCGGGGGACCAGGCACGCCTGCACTTCTATCTGGGTGGCTCTCCCGATCGGCTCGCCGAAATCGAGTGGCGGGACCTCAGGGCCACGGTCACGAGCCTCACCCGCTCGTGGCTCGACGAGGTGGGGGACCTCCTGGCCGAGACGCGTCCGCCCGACGAAGCCCACCAGATCGCGCAGCACTACGCGGGCGCCTTCGTGCCGGAATACAAGGCCGCGACCGATCCGGCTACCGCGATCACGGACATCGCCGAGCTGGAGGATATGAAGGCCAAGGGGCGGATGGAGTCGGTCCGCTTCTTCGACGATTCGGAGAGCAGGAGCAAGTGCGACCTCAAGGTGTACATCCGGGAGCACAAGATCATCCTGTCGGACTTCATGCCGGTACTCGAGAACTGCGGACTCCGGGTGATTGCCGTGTCGCTCTTCGAGTTGCGGGAAGGCAGCGGCGGGACCGACTCCGCCATCTACAGCTTCGATGTGCAGACAGCGGACGGGGACAGGGTGGACGTGGAGGCGAGAGATTCCGTCCTGTCGGAGGCGATTCTGGCCGTGCGGGCCGGGGACGCGACCGACGACGGCTTCAACCGCCTGATTCAGCCCACCGGGATGGCGTGGCGGGAGGTGGAAGTCCTGCGTGCGTACGCACACTACGCGTTCCAGATCGGGGCCGTGCCCAGCCGTCAGGTGTTGCGGGCCGCGCTCGACAGCCACCCGGCGATCGGGCTGCTCCTCTTCCGCCTCTTCGAGGCCCGCTTCAACCCGGACTCCCCGGACGCGGAGGGGGGCTTGGAAGCGCGCGAGGCCACCGCTGCCGACATCAGGAGCCGGATCGGCGATGCGCTGGTCGGGGTTGACTCCCTCGCCCACGACCGGGCGCTGCGCTCATTCCAGGCCGTGATCGACTCGACGGTGCGGACGAACTACTACCGGACCGGGGGCGGCACGCCGACGGTCCGGTCGGGAGGCGTGCCGTACACGTCGTTCAAGTTCGACAGCGCGCGGCTGCAGAGCGTGTCGAAGAATCGGCTCAAGTACGAAATCTGGGTCCGTTCGTCGCGGATGGAGGGGATCCACCTGCGAGGTGCGTCGGTGGCGCGAGGGGGCATCCGCCACTCGGACCGTCCCGACGACTTCCGCACCGAGGTCATGGGGCTGGTACTCACCCAGATGGTGAAAAACGCCGTCATCGTGCCCAGCGGGTCGAAGGGCGGGTTCGTCTGCCTCAGGTCCTTCTCCGACCGCCAGGCCATGGGGCACGAGGCCCGCGAGCAGTATTGCACCCTCATGCGCGGGCTCCTGGACATCACCGACAACCTCGACGGTGCGACCCGGCCTCCGGAGGGAGTCCTCCGCCATGACGGCTTCGACCCCTACCTGGTCGTCGCCGCCGACAAGGGCACGGCGCCCTTCTCCGACACCGCCAACGCCGTCGCGGCCGAGTACGGCTTCTGGCTCGACGATGCCTTCGCCTCGGGCGGCTCCAACGGGTACGACCACAAGGTGGTGGGGATCACCGCCGGCGGTGCCTGGGAGTCGGTTAAGCGGCACTTCCGCGAGATGGGCAGGAACATCCAGGAGGAGCCCTTCACGGTGGCGGGCATCGGCGACATGAGCGGCGACGTCTTCGGCAACGGGATGCTCCTGTCGCCCTGCACGCGCCTCGTGGCGGCGTTCGACCACCGCCACGTTTTCATCGATCCCGACCCCGATCCCGTGACCTCCTTCCAGGAGCGTGAGCGGATCTTCCACCTCGGCCGTTCGTCCTGGGACGACTACGACCGGAGCAAGCTGTCGCCGGGCGGGATGATCGTGTCCCGGGGCGTCAAGTCGGTCGACCTGACCGATGAGGCCCGCGTCGCGCTCGGCCTCGATGAGGACACGGTGACGCTCGACGGCGAGAGCCTCATCCGGGCCGTTCTGTCGGCGCCGGTCGACCTGTTGTGGAACGGCGGGATCGGCACGTACGTGAAGGCGGGCGCGGAAAGCCATGCCGACGCGGGCGACGCCTCGAACGACGCCGTGCGCATCAATGTGAGCGAACTCCGCGCCCAGGTGGTCGGGGAGGGCGGCAACCTCGGGTTCACGCAGGCCGCGCGGATCGAATACGCGCTTGGGGGCGGGCGCATCAACACGGATGCGCTGGACAACTCGGGCGGCGTCAACCTCTCCGACCGGGAAGTCAACCTCAAGATCCTGCTCCACGAGGCGTTGACCGCAGATCTCGTGACGCGTGACGAACGCAACCAGCTGCTGAAGCGCCTCACCGACCCCGTCGCCAACCTCGTCCTGGCCGACAACGAGTCCGGATGCCAGGCGGTGTCGCTCGACGAGTACCGTGCGCGCAGGGGCATGGACCACTACTGGGCGCTCATGGGCGACCTGGGACGGAAGGGTCTGCTCGACCGCGACGCCGAGGGGCTCCCCTCCTGGGACGAACTGTCGGCGCGCAAGGAGTCCAATCAATCGCTGACGCGGCCCGAGCTGTGCGTGCTCATGGCGTACGCCAAGTTGCATCTCAAGTCGGCGCTGCTGGCTTCCGACCTGCCCGACGATCCGTCCACCGAGGACTACTTTCACCGGTATTTCCCGGCCGAAGCCATGGAACTGGTGGGGAAGGAGCGGGCGGCCAACCATCGTCTCCGGCGCGAGATCGTTGCCTGCCAGATGACCAACGACCTCGTCGACCTGATGGGGTCCGCGTTCATCGGCCGCCTGGTGCGCGAGACGGGCCGGGAGTCGGCGGAGATCGCGCGGGCGTGGCTGGTGGCGGCCAGACTGACCCGGCACGACGCGCTGCTGGCGGAAATCCGCTCCCGCGAGGGGAGGGTGTCGGCCGCCGTGACCTACCGCTGGACGATGGGGCTGGGCCGGGTGCTGGAGCGCACCACGCGCTGGGTGCTGAACAATTGCGACCCCGAGGAATCGACCACGGCCCTCATCGAGGGGAGTCTGGACGGACTCGAAGCGTTGCGCGGAAAATTCCACGACATCGTGGCCGGCCAGGATCGCGAGAACTTCCTGGCCCGGGTGAAGGCGGCCATGCCCCAGCCCGGGGACGAGTCGTTCGTCCGCAACCTGGTGACATTGCGATTCCTGGATCATCTGCTGGAGATTCTGCGCTTGGCCCGCACCACCGGCACCGATCCCGTGGGCGCGGCCAGGGTGTACTACTGGGTCACCGAGGAGCTCCGGATCCCGTGGCTGGTCGGGTGCATCGAGAGGGCGAGCGGCGAAGGGAAGTGGCAGCAGCGCTGGGCACTGGGTCTCGTCAACGACCTGGGCGCGATTCGTCGCAACCTGACCGAAGGGGCCCTCGCGGGCGCAGGGACTCTGGCCGGGGCGCTCGACTTCAGCTCCCACGACGCCCGCCTGACCCGCTTCCACGAAGTGCTGGAAGAGGTGGAAGCGGAGCAGCCGATCAGCCTGGCCGGGCTATCGGTGGCGATCCAGTCGATCCGGTATCTGGCGTTGCGGGGATAGGTCAGGAACCGAACTCGACCTCCCGGATGTCGTACCAGTCGATTGCCTGCCCCGAGATCCCTCTGCGATCGGGTGGACGTCGTACGACAGTCACGAGCGTAGAGCCGAGAATATCAAATCCGATCAGGCGGTCACGCACCCGGACGGAACCGGAGTATTCCGTGCCGGTCCAGACATCGATGTAGGAATAGTCGGAGTGATCGTGCCTGGTGCCGATCCAGAGACGGCCGAGGCTGTCGAACTTCATCGCTTGGCCGCCCATGAACCAGTCCTTCGGTCTCGCCTTGTAATCCTCGATGTACTGTTCCCTCTGAGATGGGGGAGGCACCATGAAGGATCCCTGCAGTGCCGGTGACTCCAGATTCGAACGCATGATCTGGACATCACGCTCGTTCGGAAACTCCTCGACGTAGTTCGGAGCTCGAAAAACGGCGGCGGCGGGGTCATCACGATGGGCCAGAAACACGAGCTGATTTCCGCAGGCCGGAAAGACCCAGCCACCTTGCGGCGTTGGGGGTCCGGGACTCTTGCGCCCACACGCCGTCTCCTTTGTACCGATATCAGTGTAGTCTGGTCGTTCCCACACAATCTCGCCGGACTCGACGTCCAACTCCACCAACCGCAACCCGCCCCCTCCGAATCTGGGCTCAAGTCCAAAAGCCGTGGTGCTGTCGATTCCGTTGACCATGATGGTCCCGGGGATCCTGACTTCGGATACGATTTCACCGGTCGGTTCGAAGACGGTCATCCGCCCCCCGATTCCGAATACGGCGACCCTCCGGTGCGGCCACCGCCGAACTTGCATGACGTCCTGGAATTCTCCGGGTCCCTCACCCTCACGTCCCCAGACGCCAAGCATCTCACCATCGCGGCCGTAGCACATCACCCGGAATTCATAGCTGTCGGGAACGCAGCCAACATCGTCGGAAATGAGAGCGATGTGGGTACTGAAGGCATCTGATGAGACGGATGCCATCGGCGCCAGGGCCACAGTGGCCTCGGGTAACCGCTCGGGAGAGCATGTGGTGGTGACCGCCGCCAGCGCGACGATCACCACCTTCGCTCGTGAATGCGGCGGAATGGTTACCGCAACGACGCCTCTAGCCATTATCTGCCTCCAATTGAGTCAAGGGCCTCGTCCCAAAAAGGCGGATAGCAAGTGATCTGTCCGGTGTTGACCAGTCAACCAGGGCCCTGCCGACATTCTTGTCCTCTGCTCCCCGCGCTAACGCAGACATCCGTCGGCGTCGTAGCTGCCCCCGCCGCCGTCTCCAGCAGCACTCCCTCCTTCACCCCCACGCGCGGTACGACGATGTGCTCGGCGTGCACGAATTGCGCGAGGTATCGGTAGACCATCGCGGCGGGTAGAATCACGTCGGCGCGGTCGGGCCGCAGGGCCAGCTCCCGGATCCGTTCCGTGACGGTCATCGACGTCAGCATGTGGATCACGGCGTCGAGGCGGCTGGTGGGCATGGTGGCCGGCTTGAGGGGATCCAGATAGCCGACGGCAAGCTTGGCGATGGCCACGATGTTGCCGCCCGTGGCCGCGAACGCGGTTGGTCCCCGGTATGCACGCGGAGGAGGGATGATGAGTGCCTGCAGCTGGTGGCGTACCCAGGCTCGCAGCGACTCGTGGCATCCTGCGGCCGCGGCCAGCGTCTCCAGGAGGCGGACCGTGCCCAGCCGATACGATTCGCTCCAGAGGATCCCCGTCTCGTCGACCACCGAGATCTCGACGCTCCCACCGCCCAGGTCGGCCAGGATCCAGCGTCCCCGGGACAGGTCGACCCGGCTCCGGACGGCGCGGTGTACCAGGCGAGCTTCCTCGGCTCCGCTGATCGGTTCCAGCACGATGTCGGACTCTGCATGGACCGTGTCCAGGAATCTGTCACGATTGGAAGCCTCCCGCGTAGCACTGGTGGCGACGGCCCGGAAACGCTCCACGCCCAGTCCGTCGATCTTCCGCCGAAACACGCGAAAGGCCGCGACGGCGCGAGCCATCGTCTCGTCGTCGAGGTCGCCGTCGGTGAAGACGCGGTGCCCGAGACGGATGGGCTCGCGGAGCTTGTGGACGATGGTGTAGGAGTCGGGCGCGGCGAAGTCGGCGACGACAAAGCGGATGGCGTTCGAACCGGCGTCGATGGCGGCGACACGCACGGGGAACGCCCGCCGGGCCGGTTCGGTCACCCCGGCTCGTCCGGAGACGGGTCGGACGCGCTTGCGTCGCCCATGTAGGGGAGTGTGGCATCCCGCTCGGGCCAGTACCGCCACAAATACCAGGCCAGCACCGGGAGCGAGACGATCACCAGAAGGAAGGCGTACCATCCGTCGGTGTCATGCATCACGGCCGCGGCGTCCAGCGGTTCGTCGGATCCCGAGGCGAAGCCGGCCACGGTTGCGACCGCGTTGTTTGCGGCGTGGAAGGCGATCGGGACGATCAGGGTGCGCGTGCGGAGGTAGAGGATGGTCGCGACCAGCCCGACGACCGTGATCCCGATCGCGTTTGCATGCAGGATTCCGAAACAGACCGCGGAGACCACGATTCCGGTTCTGATCCCCCACTTGACTCCCCAGCGACTCATCAGCATCCCGCGAAAGAGTACCTCTTCGAGTACGGGAGCCAGCAGCACGCCGACGACGATCCAGCCAAGGTCGTGGCCGAAGGTGCCCCCCGGAGGTGTCGCGAGCGCCTCCAGCAGCCAGGTGAGCAGACCGGGCGCCAAGCGGGACATTGTGTATGCGACGACCTCCCAGGATCCCAGCGAGAACGCCATGGTGACGCCCAGGAGGCCCGCGGTGATGAGCCAATCGTGGCCGTCGGGGACGCGCCCGATCAGTCGCCGAAAGTCGATGCCGGCCCGCCGGCCGGCCCACAGGAGCCAGAGGGCGAGCGCGCCGTAGCCGGCAAACATCGCCACGATTTCGCGGGTGGCGGGGTTTCCCCATAGATTTCGTCCCAGCGCGAGTCCGGCCACCTCGGTCAAGGCGCCAAGCACGATCATGAGGACCACCGTGCCTGCGATCACCCACGGGATGAGTAACCGGGTACGCAGCCGCTGGAACGGATTGTCGGGCGCCACGCCCTCGCCCTGGGCGGGAGTAGCCGCAGTGTCGTTCACGTGCAGTCCCCGAGAGGAGCGCAGGGCCAGGGCACCGTGCTTCCCGACGCCGCCGCTGTCGCCACTGCCGCCGCTAGCTCACCGGACCCGGCCGCTTCGCCGCGCCGTAGTGGATGCCGTTGAAGAGCAGCGGGAAGGTGCCGTGAGACTGTGACCTGAACGTGATCTTGGGCCCGAACAGGAAGAGCTTCCCGGCGCCGATGTCGGCTTCGATCATGCTCGTGCCGCCTTCCAGGTGCTGCTGTCCCCACGCCCACCCGCTCACCAGCGGTGCGGGGGAGTCGTACCACGCCAGCCGCCTCACGTTCATGGCGCCGTCCCCGATCTGGAAGACGGGGCTGTGGCTGTGCATGACGTTGACGCGCTCGCCAAGGCCGTGGGTGATCGGGCTGCCGTGCTCGACGCGGATGTCGTGGATCGACCCGGGGGTGAAGTAGTCGTCCCGGCTGAGCGGGTTGCCGTCGTCGTCCACCATGAAGTTCTCGAGCGGGAGGCCGAACTGGCTTCCCAGCGCGGTGGACGTCCCGACCGCGACCACCGCGCCGCCGTTCTCGACGAATGCGCGCAGCGCGGGGACGCTCGTCTCGGTCGAGAGGGACCCGACCCGGCCGCGCAGCGAGTCCGGCAGGCTGGCCAGGAAGTCCTCGTCGGGGCCACCGAAGCGGCCGAAGCCGCGCCCGCCGCCCATGGCGCCGTCGGGCAGGACGATTACGTCGAAACGGTCGTTGAGGTTGCCGGCGTCGATGTCGGGGGGGTAGATGACCTCGAAGTTGAACTCGAAGTCCTCCAGGATGTGACGGGTCCACCCTGATGGCATGGAGCCGCCGTAACGGTCCCAGAGACCGACCCGGGCGTGGGTCAGCTCGAATGTCTCGGCGGGAGCCATCGCGACGCCGTGAAAGCCGATTCCCAGTTGGGCGGCCCAATCGTCCAGCTGGGACCGCGTCGTGGCGCCAGCCGGGATGTAGAACGCACCCGGCTCAAAGGATATGCCCGCCGCGTCGAACGTCTCTTCAACCCAATGGACCTCTCCACCACTGGCCAGCACCCTGTTGACGGCGGTGAAGGCCGCGTTCTCATGGGCGACCATGTAGCCGGCCGGTGAATCGGCCCCGGCCACCATTCCCGGCACCGGATCGGCGAGCCATTCGATCGGCTCGAAGGGACCGCTGAACCCGTCGAGGATGCGGTCGAATTCAACGCCCATCTGGAGCGCGAGCGTCCAGCCGGCGTTGTCGTACGGCGCGATCGGCGGCCCGCCCGGGTACTGGAAGTCGTTTGGGTGGTTCTGCGGCTCGAACATGTCGATCACGTGGGGCCGGAAGGCCTGGGCCGCGGTGACGACGTAGGAGCCGGCGGGGTAGTCCGTGCCCGCCACGGTGAAGTCGGCGGTCGCCTGGTGTACCGCAACACCGTTCTTGAGGAGGGCGTTGACGAAGCGGGTGGCGGTGGAAAAGCTGCGCTGGTCGGCCGGGAGGATGTAGCCGCGGGCGTCGCGCATGGCCGGGTCGCGCAGGTAGGCGTCGTAATCCTCCTGGGAGCCGCGCGGGCCCACTTCGTCGGCCAACCGGTCGATCCACTTCGGCAGGACGGTCCAGGAATCGCGGCTGCCGCGCTCGATCGAGTTCATCCCCATGCGCCAGATGTTGAAGAGCAGGTGCTCGCGGTTGCGCGATGCGTAGTCGAGCACGGCCCGGTTGGCGGTCTGGGAGTAGTCGACCGACTGCCGGAAGTGCCAGGTGCCGGGCGTGACCGGGAGCGGGAGGTCGGCGTGGCTGATCTGGCGGTTCGGGAGGAAGGGTATCTCGATCGGGGTGGGGTGGCCGATGGTCTCGGTGAGGAGTCCGATCATGTTGTGGAAGTACGGCGTGGTGCGCAGACCGCCGTTCCACCAGGTCGAATAACTGGCGCCGCGCCGCATCGTGGTGCCACCCTTGCCCTCGACGACCATGCGGTGGTGCATGGCCGAGCCGACCTGATCCAGACTGGTGATGATGATGGGGTCGAGGTTGTGGTTCGGGGGATCCCGGAAGGGCGGCGCGAACATGACCGTGCCCTGGGGTCCGGTCTGATGGTGGTTGTACACGATGTGAGGGAACCACTCGCGGTACATGACCCGGTTCATGTTCTCGGTCTCGGACAGCGAGGCCATGTAGAAGTCGCGGTTGTTGTCGTGTCCGGCGTACTTGTTGTAGAGGACCGGCACACCCTGCGTGGTGCGCTCCAGCGGGTCGTCGTTGCGCATGTACCAGTTGGCGACGAGAGCGTGGCCATCGGGGTTGGCGTGGACGACGAGCAGGATGACATCGTCGAGGAAGCGCATCGTCTCGGCGTCGTCGCGGCTGACCATCTGCCACACGAGTTCCATGAGCTGCTGGGCGCCGAGCACCTCGGTGGCGTGGAGGCCGCCGTCGATCCAGATGACGGCCTTGCCCTCGGCCGCGAGCGCTCTGGCCTCGTCCTCGGTGACGTCCTCGGCGTGCGCCAGCCGACGCGCGATCTCCTTGTAGCGGTCGAGGTTGGGCCGGTTGGCCGGCGACGTGATCGTCGCCATCCACTGTTCGCGGCCCTCTTCCGACTGGCCGATCGACTCCACCGTCATGCGATCCGACTCCTCGGCGAGGAGGTGCCAGTAATCGGTCAGCCCCTGGTAGTTGACGAGCTGGTAGTCGGTGCCGAGACGGTAGCCGAACTGCTCTTCGGGGGTGGTGAGCTGGGCCTCGGCCGCCGCCGGTGCAAGCGCGAGGGCGGCGATGGCGATAAAGGCCGCGGCGGTGGCCGCGAAGTGGGAAGTCGAAGGGGTTTGACGGCCCGCGGTCATGAGTTTCCTCGATTCTGTGGTCGGATCCGGGTCGGTCCGGATAAGGTGTCCAGCCGCCTACATTAGCGCAGGGAGTGGGGGTGGGGAAAGGGTGGGAGTCAAGCAGGCAAGCCCCGTCACGGACCGTGGGGCCCGCCCAGCGCGACGCTGCCCCCGACGTACAACCCGCGGCCCGGCGCCTGGAAGCCCCAAATCTCCTCGTAGACGGCATCGAAGAGGTTTTCCGCGCGCACGGTGAGGGTGAGCCCGGGCCGGCCGGAGCCGCTTCCGGCCACCTCGAAGCTGGCCGACAGGTCCGCCACGGTGTGGGAGGGGAGCGTCACCGGAGTCGATGGGTAGGTGGAGAAGTCACGGTCCGCCCGCTCTCCGGTGCGGCGGACGCTCACGTCGAGTCCGACCGTGCTCGCGATCTGTACGAAAGCCGCCGCCGACGCGGTGTGCCTGGGGCGGCGCAGCAGGGGTTCGCCCTCCACGAACGTCGCTCCGGGGCCCTCGTGGAAGCCCGCGTCCTCTACTTCGGTGTCCAGGTAGGAGTATGTACCGGTCAGCCGGAACGGACCGTTGCCGAATGTCGCTTCCGTTTCCACCCCCCGGCTGCGGGCCATGGCGACGTTGTGGTAGTTGGGGCCGCCCGGAGTCGGCGGCGAAAAGGTGTACTGGATGAGGTCGCGGTAGCTCTGGCGAAACCCCGTCAGTGACAGGGTTGCGACGCTGCCGAGCTCCTGGTCCAGGCCGGCTTCGAAGCTGGTGGAATGCTCGGGTTCGAGGTCCGGGTTTCCGGTGGTGAACCCGCTGGCATACGTCTCGAAGAAGGTGGGCTCCTTGATCCCGGTGCCGGCAGCGATGCGCAGGCGGGTGCCTTCGGAGGCGGATCGCCAGGCCGCGCCGGCGCGCCAGGTGGCCGCGGTGCCGAAGCGTTCGTTGTTCTCGGTCCGGACGCCGCCGTTGACCGCCACGCCGCCGCCGGTCCAGGAGAGCTGGGCGTATCCGGCGTGGTTGCGCCGATCGTCCTCCGAGCTCGACGCACTTGGGCCGTACTGGGAGAAGGATCGGCTGAAGCCGCGTATGGACTGTTGCTCCAGTTCATAACCCGCCGCGAGGGCCGTTCCTCCGCCCGGGCGCAGGATCGCCCTGGCCCCGCCGCTCGCCCGCCGGATGTCGTTCAGACTGGTGTAGCCGAAGAAGCCCAGGGTGTCCGCCGGGCCGTCGGCCGCGTCATCACTGCCCCTGTCCGATTCGTGGACGTCGAAGGTGAAGTGGGTCTCGAGGGCGTCGGTCCAGCGGCGACCGGCGTCGAGGCTGAGGGACAGGGCGTCGCCGAAGCTGTAGGCGTTGTGGTCGGTCAGCGCTCCCGAGCCGTCCGTGGGAAAGTGGAAGCGCCGGTCGTCGTAGCGGACGTTCAGGGTGGCGTCGGCACGGGAGTCCAGGCGCCCCTGGATCCGTCCCGTGAAGGTGGTCTGCCGGTAGTCGTTGTTGAACTCGAGGATGCCGTCGGTGGCGTTGCGTCCGAGGGAGAACGCGTACGAGAGGGCGTCGGTACCACCCGACAGGGCGCCCTGCCACCGCCGCGTGCCGAAGCTGCCGGCGTGGACCGAAAGGGTGCCGCTGGCCGGGCCGGCACCTCGCCGCGTGAAGATCTGGATGACGCCGCTTACCGCATCGGAGCCGTAGAGCGCCGATGCCGGACCCCGGATGATCTCGATGCGTTCGATGTTGTCGGTGGTCAGGGAAGCGAAGTCGAAGGCGCCGCCGGGTTCGTTCACGGGTACGCCGTCGATCAGGACCTGCACGTAGTCGGATTCGCCGCCCCGCAGGAACACCGAGGTGACGGCGCCGAAGGATCCGTTGCGCGCGACCGCCAGGCCCGGCACGCGGCGGAGCGCGTCGGCGACGTACTCGATCCCGGCTCGCGCCAGATCCTCCCCTTCGATGACGGTGGCGTGGGAAGCCACGGTCCATTCGGGCTCTGCCCACCGGTTTGCGGTGACCACGAGGCCCTTGAGGTTGATGGGCTGCTGAGCGTGGAGAGGTGGGGCAAGCAGGGGCGGTGCAGCGAGCGAGGCCAGCAGGGCGGGAAGCGCGATGGCGGCCCGGAGCGCGGGGGCGAAGCGCGAAGGGCGGCGCTCGCCGGTCGAGGTCGCGGGGGAAACGCGGTTTGGATGGTGTTTCATTTCGGCTCTCCCTTTCCGCGCGGAAGAAATAAAGGGAGATGCCGCGGCATCGACACCCTCACCTCCCCGCGGAGGTGTGTTGTGGGCGCCGGATGGGCACGTCTCCTGGCTCGAGGCCGTCCGATCTCACCTTCCCGGGTTCGTCACGAATCCCGGTGGCATGTCGAGTCGGCGTTCCGGGGATGTCCCGGACCTCTCACAGTGGCGGGGCCGCGCCGGATTTTCACCGGCTTCCGTAGGCCCCTCCGGCCGATTGTATTGTGGCGACGATGGTAGTCGGAAGGTGGGCGGGAGTCAACGGTCCGGGGGCGGCGGGTACGACTCGTGCACCTGCACCACCTTCCACTCGCCCTCCATGCGCTGCACCACGATGCTCCAGACCTCGTGACCGCTGATCGGCTCTCCATCCTCGCCGACGTTGGTCGAGTGAATGACCGACGTGGCCACCGCGGCGTCCCGGCTCAGCACATGCACCGTGCTTTCTCCGAGCGTGAAGTGCACGTTCCTTCCGACGCCGGGGAAGTACTCCTTCATCGAGGCGCGATGTGACTCCAGCGGCGTGACCTCCCCGCGGCTCGCCCAGGCGAAGTCGGGGCCGTCCAGGTGATATCCGATGAAGCCGTCCACATCGTGACCGTCGATGGTCTCGACCATCTCGTTGGCGAACTGGCGTATGGAGTCGGCAAGCGCCGCACGCTCGGCATCGGTGAGCTCTCCATCACCCATCCCGGCGCACCCCGCCAACAGTACCGACAAGCCCAGGATTGAGCTCAGCGTTCTCATGGTTGTCACTCCTTTTGGTCGAGCCGCTCCCGCTTCCAGAGATCCCGCACCTCGTCGTCCAGGCCCGTCATCTCCCAACGGATCAGCGAGATCGGGAGCCGCCCGGCTGCCATGAACGTGTCGTGGAACTCCCCGAGGTCGAAATCGTCGCCCAGCTGGCGCTTGCGATCGGCGAGGAGCTGCTGCATCTGCAGCATGCCGATCGCGTACCCCAGCCCGTAGCCGGGCGGCCGGCGAAGGTAGATCTCGGCGTCCACGCGCGCAACGTTCTCGTCCAGCCACGGGGTGCGCTCCATCCACCACGCTACGACTTCGTCGACTGTCATCTCGTTGAGCTGGAGCCACACGTCCGCCGGCACCCTGGCGGCCCGGAAGATACCGAAGACGTAGATGAGCTCACGGACCCGCGGCGCGTCATCGAGCAGGCCGGCGTTCATGACGGCTTCTTCCAGATAGGTAGCCCAGCCCTCGGTGCGCGCCCCGCTGCTGATCTTGCCGCGGATGGGGTGCGTGTTGTGCCGTGCGACCAGGCCGTCGAAACGATGCCCGGGGATGACGGCGTGCAGGTGATCGGGCGTCGGGTCACGGAACTGCACCTGCTCCCAGAAGTTAGGGCCGCCGGGACGGACGATCCACGGCACGTTCGTGTCGAGCTCCCCGACGTAGTCCGGGATCGTGATGATGTCCTCCTCCACCAGGAAGTCGCGGATCCGCTTGTCGACGCTGTCGATCCGCGCCTCATACTCCTCCGCCGACGCCGGCAGCTCGAGCGGCGGCAGATGCCGGTTCCGGTGCTGTTCCAGCGCATACACATTCCAGAGGCGATCCAGCTCCCGCAGGCCCACCGTGACGATCTGGTCCGCGTCGAACGGCATGAGTTTCACGTGCTTCAGGTACCAGTCAAACATCTCTCGACCCACGCCGCCTTGCGCGGTCATGTCGCCTCGATTCGCGACGAGCCAGTCGTGGAAGCCGCGGACGGACTCCCGGGCCGCGGCGATGTCGGCGCGGAGGTCGGCTTGCTGCGTGGCCGCCCGCTCGTGGAAGTCGTCGTACCAGCCAAGGACGCCGGCCGGCGGCGTTGCCCGGTACGGGTAGCCGTGCCCCACGCCGTCGGCGTTGGTCAGATTGAAGATCGCGAGGTCCGCGTAGTCGGCGGCTACTTCCGTCAGGTTGTTCCTCGCCTGCTCCACCAGGAGTGAGATGGCCTCGAGGCGCGTCCGGAGCGCGGTGGTCCCATCGTCGTCCAATGGCAAGTCCGCGAACGTGATGCGCAGCATCTGATCCACATAGAAGCCGGGGTCCCTGGACCCGGGGGCGGGACACGTTCAATGTGAAGTCGTGACGATCGAACCGGGAACGAACCGCCAGATAGTCGACCTGTTGATCGAGCTCCCAGTCCACGACCGCCATGTCCTCGAGCCGCGCCTGGAAGTTCCGCATCGTGGCGCGGCGCCACTCGACGGCCGCCTCACCGTAGTCGGGATAGACGTCGGTCGCGCTGCCGGCGATGTCCCGGTTCGGAACGTTGCCCGACGCCCTGGCCGGATCCGTCCACTCGAGGAATTCCTGGAACAGTGCAACGAGGTCATCGTAGGTGCCCGACCCGTCCGGCATACCCTCCTCACGTGCGTCTCCCGCCTGCCATTGGAACGCCGTCAAGAGGAGGAGGAGGAGCAGCAGCGCCGTCGAGGCGGATTTGATCGAGGTCGACGTCTTCATATGCCCTGATCCCCAGTGATGAGGTGCCCTTGGGTACGGTGCCGGTCGGCCAGGCCGAGGAACGCTGAATCGCTCGGGTCGGTGGTAGAATGCTACCAAACAGCGCGCCGCGCCACGTCAGGTGCGGGGGTCGGCTGCGCCGGCGCCCCACAACCCCTATCTTGATCCGCCGGTTGATCTGACGTCGCCATGCGGAGGGATCTGGGATGAAGACACCCTGTTGGGCGTCACGAGGCATTCTGGGAGGGTCCGTCCTCGGCCTTGTCGTGCTTGTGGGGGCGGGCGGATGTGCGTCGGAGGGCACAACGGACAGGACCGGGGCTCGCACACTCGACGACATCCTCAAGGCCGGTACGATCAGGATCGGTTTGAATCCGAAGATCCCGCCGCGCGCCCTGTACGACGACCAGAACGAGATCGTCGGGTTCGAGGTTGACGTCGCGTCCGAGATCGGTCGCTTGCTCGGGGTCGATGTCGAGCTCGTGGTCGTCGGCTCACCGGACCGCATTCCGTTCGTCGCGCTGGGAAAGGTGGATGCCGTCATGGGAGCGATGACGCGGGACTCCAGGCGGGCCAAGGTCATTGACTTCAGCGTTCCGATTCACACGTCGAGCTACGGTGTCCTGACCCGGAAGGACACGGGCATCACCACGTGGCAGCAGCTTAACCACGAGAACATCACCCTCGTTCAGGTACGGGGCACCGTCACGGTCGAGATCGTCAAACGGCTGTTGCCGCAGGCCCGGCTCCTGCTGCTCGACAACTACACGGACCGGGACCGGGCGCTGGCCCAGGGTCGTGCGGACGCGTCGGTGGACGGGATCGACACCCTCGGGTTCCGGTTCACGCGTGCGTTTTCCGATGTCGACTGGTATTGGTTCGCAACGCCCGACTTCCGACCTCCCGACTACTCGGGGTTCGGGGTCGCCAAGGGTAACGACACGCTCCGGGACTGGCTGAACGTCGCTGTCTACGAGATGCACGAGTCCGGCTTCATCGCGACTCGCTGGGAGGAGTGGTTCGGGGCCCCGATGGCCACCCCCGTACCGTTCACTCCCTTCTTCTAGCAGGGGCACGCGCCACCGTGGCGCCGAGGGACCGGCTAGTACTAGTGGCGACCGGCAGGGACTGACGTGGCCTATACGCTGCAATGGGGGCAGGTCGTCGGCTTCACGGGCTACCTGATCGGGGGAGCCTGGCTCGCGCTCCAGATGGCGTTTCTCGCGTTCGTCGGGGGCGTCACCATCGCCACCGTCAATGCGACCGTTCTGTCCTATGGCAGGAACCGGGCGTTGCGCGCTGCGGTGAGCAGCTACGTCGCCTTCTTCATGAACACACCGGTCCTGGTACAGATCTTTTTCCTGTTCTTTGCTCTGCCGGAAATGGGTGTGTTCCTGTCTTCCTACCAGGCCGTGCTGCTGGGGTTGACGCTCAACGTCAGCGGGTATCTGACGGAAACGCTGCGTGCCGGCTTCCAGTCCGTACGCAGGTCGGAGATCGAGGCGGCGGAAACGCTCGGCATGAGCGTTGCACAAATGACGTGGTACGTCATTCTGCCCCACGTCATCCGAGTGCTCTATCCACCGTTGACCAACCAGTACATCCTGCTGACGATGACGACGTCCATCGCGTCGATCTTCGGCCTCGAGGAGCTCACCGGCCGGACCTACAACGTCAGCGCCGAGACCTTCCGCTCATTCGAGGTCTTCTCATTGTCGGCCGTCCTCTACGTGGTGTTGACCTTCGTCGCCAGCGCCGTGCTGTGGCTCATCGGACGCTATCTCTTCCGCGTCAAGGCGAGGTTCGTCTGATGGGCGGGTCCCTCCTGGAGCAGCTGCCCCTCTTCCTGTCGTATTCCAATGTGTCGTTTCTGGCCCAGGCCTTCGGCGTAACCGTGGCCCTGTCGATCGTCGGCTGCGTCGTCGGGTACACCGTCGGCGCGCTGCTCGCCTTCATTCGCAACCGCCACGTGGTCGACGTGTTGCCCGCGCGCTTCCTTTCCGTCGGGTTCAGCGAGACTTTCCGGCGGGTTCCGTTCCTGGTCAAGCTGATGGTGGTCTTTTTCGCTTTCGAGGTCGTCGGTATGAGGGTCTCAATGTTCACCGTCACCGCGACCACGGTTGCGCTGGCCGCGGCCGCCTTCTCAGCGGAGATCATGCGCGCGGGGCTCGAGGCATTGCCCGAGAGTCAGTGGGACGCGGCGGAATCCATGAACATGGGGGGCGTCATGAGCCTCCGACTCTGGGCGTTGCCACAGTCGTGGAAGGTCATTCTGTCGCCCGCGCTGAGCTTTACGGTCGGCCTCATCAAGTCGACGTCGATCGCCTCGCAAATCTCCGTCTTCGAGTTGACCTACGCGGCGAAGGTCCTGAACGAGAGAGGGTTCTCGCCCGTCCTTAGCTTCGGGTCCCTGCTCGTCCTATACTTCCTGATCTGCTACCCGCTCAACCTTTACGCACGAAGGCTCGAGAGGCAGCTGGAGCGACCTCGTGGCTGGAAGTCGGGCGCCCCGTTGCTCGCCGAGTCCGAGGCGGCATGACCGCGACTGGCCACTCCAACCGACCCGAAAGATGACGACATCGACGAGTCCCGGGATGCAGTATCTGCGAGGTGCGATCGACTGCCATACGCATGTCTGCCCGCACATCAACGGCCGGTCGATCAACGTGTTCGAGGCGACACGACAGGCGGCCGACGCCGGCATGCGTGCCATTGGCCTGATGGACAACTTCGGCAACAGCTCGGGGTTCGCCGCCCTGGCCATGGCCGAACTCGGGTCGCTGGGCGTCGAAGTGTTCGGCGGGATCATCATGCAGCCGATCGCCGGAGGCGTCACGGTCGAGGCCGCACGTACGGCGCTGGCCTACGGGTACGGACCGGGAACCGGCGCTCGCTTCGTCTCGCTGCCCACCCATCACACGCGCAATGTTGCCGAGCGTGAGGGCCGAAGTCCCGCCTACCTCGAGACGACCTTCTCGGTGCCCCGGTCGGGCAAGGTGCCGGACGTGGTGCTCGAGATCATGGATCTGGTCGCCGAGGCCGATGCGGTCTTCGACTGCGGTCATGTGGCAGGGCACGAAGCGGTCGCGTTGGTCGAGGAAGGCAAGCGACGAGGGCTCGAGCGCCTGCGCACCCAGGCGGCACGCTATACCGAAGACGAGATCAAAGCCGTCGTCGCCGCCGGTGCCTACGCCGAGTTCTCGTTCTTCATCCTGACGCATGCGACGCAGGTGAGCCTGACCCATGTGGACAGGGAGAAGCACCGCTCGAAGGGCATGACAATCGACGAGATGGCGCCCAGGATCCGGGCCGCGACCCCGCAGCGTGCCATTGTCTCGAGCGATGCGGGTGTCTTCCTTCTGCCGCCGCCGGTCGAGGCGTTTCGGGAGTACATGTTGCTCCTGGAGAGCGCCGGTTTCAGCGAAGAGGAGATCCGCACGATGAACTCGACCAATCCTGGAGAGCTGTTCCGGATCCGTGCCGCCCCGGTCCAGCCGGCCTGATGCATTACCTGGAAATCGATCGCTTCACGGCGAGCTACGACGGGAAGGAACAGGTCCTCGTCGACGTCAGCATTCAGATCGCGAAGGGAGAGATCATCAGCCTGATCGGCCCTTCGGGCTCGGGGAAGAGCTCGTTGTTGAGGGGCCTCATGGGGCTCCTGGTGCCGCAGTCCGGCGAGGTGATGCTGGACGGGGAGAAGGTCGACTATACGAACAGGAAAAGCGTGAAGGCGCTCCGGGAGCGGCTGGCGATCGTCTTTCAGCAATACAACCTGTTTCAGAACATGGATGCGCTGCGCAATGTGACCGTCGCACCGGTCAAGATCCGCAAGCGCAACGCCCGAGAGGTCGAGGAGGAAGCCACCGCCCTTCTCCGGAAGGTGGGTCTCGGCGACAAGCTGCACGCGTATCCTGACGAGCTGTCGGGCGGCCAGCAGCAACGGGTGGCGATCGCTCGGGCCCTGGCGCTCAAGCCGGACATCCTGCTGCTGGACGAGGTGACGTCGGCGCTCGATCCCGAGCTGGTCAGTGAGGTGCTCGACGCGATCCGCATCCTGGCCGCCGAGGGGATGACCATGCTGATGGTCTCACACGAGATGGCGCTGGTCCGCGAGATCTCCACAAGGGTAGTCATGATGGACCGGGGCAGGGTGATCGAGGAAGGCTCCGCGGACAGGATCTTCGACAACCCTCGGACGCGACGGTGCCAGGCGTTCGTGGGCAAGATCCTCAGCCACTGACGTGCGCCGAGCGGACAAGTCGACTCGAGTTCCTCACGGCTCCTTGACATTCCCCAAACCATTCTGCAACTATCAACTAAGTTATTCGGAGATCAATTGGACAGGAGGGCATCATGCGCCGGTGGATAGCCGTTCTCGCTGCGCTCACCGCCACACCCCATTTCACTCGCGCGGAGGCGCCCCAGGCGAGACCGGCCTCCGAAGTCCGCCTGTCCGCCGAACCGATCCTCTCGGTCGGGAGGCTCGATGGGCCTGACGAGTACCTCTTCGGCAGGGTCAACGCCGGCGCCAGACTCCCCGACGGCAGCGTGGTCGTGTCCGACCAGCAGGGCTCCCGGGTCCAGCGGTTCGGCGCGGGTGGGGAGCACCTGTGGAGCCGCGGCCGCGCGGGTGAGGGGCCGGGCGAGTTCAGGCGTGTGCAGATCGTGGAGGGCTGCACAAGCGAGGAGTCGATCGTCGTCTACGACACCCGGAACGTGCGGGTCCAAGTGTACGACGGGGAGGGAGGCCTCCTCGACGAGTACCGCTTTCTGTACAACGAATTGCCGCTGCGCGACTTCGTGTGCGCACCGAACGGGCGCCTGGCCTTCCTGGGTAGCACTCTCGGCTACGAGGAGGCGGCCGAACCCGGGGCGCTACACCGCGTACTCCTTTCACTGGGCTTCGCGGAAATCGGCGACACCGCCGCAACGATGCTGCGCGAGAGGATTCCCGACCGCGAGCAGAAGTCCCTGGGCAGTGGCATTGTCATGCTCGGCAGCATCTGGATACATGACATGGCGCTGGCAGCGACCGACGAAGGAATCTGGCTCGGCACCAGCGACGACTACGAGGTCGAGCTGATCGGCTGGACCGGCTCGACGATTCGCCGGATCCGCTGGGAGGGGCCGGACCTGGCCGTGGCCCGGGAGGATGTCGACCGATACCGGGACGCCCTCGAGGCAAGCTACCGCGACGACGACGATCCCGACTGGCGCGCGCGCTTCGAGCGCCACTGGGACCGGGAGAGCGAGATCGTGCCGGACGAGGTCCCCGCGTACCACAGGCTCATGATGGGAGACGACGGCATGCTGTGGGTGCAGGACTACATGCGCCCGGGGGAGCGGAGCGAGTGGTTGGGATTCGATGAAGATGGCAGGTGGGGGCGTACCCTGGTGCTTCCTGCCCGGACCGGTCTGCTGGACATCGGGCCCGATTGGGCGCTGGTAACGACACTGGATGAGCTGGGGGTGCAGCGCGTCGAGGTGCGGGGTTTGGTGCCGGCATGACAAGGACCGTGGCCATAGCCATTCGTCGAAGGACTCGCCGATGGAAAACCTCTGCATCTCGGCAATCAACTGCGCGTTGGCCTGCCGGTTGGTGGAGCCCACGCGGACGTAGGTGCCGCTTCTCAGGCCCGCTCGCCTAATGAAGTGAGGCCGCGACCCGCTCGGATAGACCCGGACGGCAAGCAGTTGCCGATCCCGATAGCTGATGACTTCGAGGTCCGGCAGGAGCCTGGGCCGAATCGAGTCGCTGATCAGATTCGCGGCCCGTTCCTCCAGGTCGAGAGGGCTGTCGACTCCGCGGACGTCCCTTGTACGATCCGTTATTCCGATCAGAATGGTGCCGCCGGCAGTGTTGGCGAAGGCGGCCCCAAGCTTCGGGGTCCGTGACCCGGGGCCTATCCGCGCCCTTCCAGCGCCTCCTCCAACGCATCGAACGGCAGCACCGCGCACCGGATCCTGCTCGGAAAACGCCTCACGCCGGCCATTGCGCGCAGGTCTCCGAGCTCCTTCGGCAGCGGGGGCCCGTCCGGAGCCAATCCCTCGGTGAGCGCCCGGCGAAGACCATGGACCGCGTCGACGTCCCTTCCCTTCACCAGGGCGGTCAGCATCGATGCGGCGGCCTGCGAGATCGCGCAACCCCGGCCGTCGAAGGTGGCGTCGGCGACGCGCCCCTCCTCCACCCGGATCCAGATCCGCACGGTGTCGCCGCAGAAGGGATTGTGGGCGTGGCCGGAGGTGGCCGGGGGATCCAGCGACCCGCGGTTGCGTGGCCGCCGGAAGTGATCCCGGATCAGGGCCTGGTAGAGTTCCTCGTCGGGGTTCGCCGCCAAAGTTGCGCGCCATGCGGAGAGGGGTAGACTTCAAGTCCCATGGACTCGTCGAACAGAAGACACACGAACGCGGATCCCGTCCTCGCGCAAGCGGCCGAGTGGCTGGACGAAGGCCGCCGGATCGCGCTGGCCACGGTGACGCGCACGTGGGGTTCGGCTCCCAGACGTGCGGGAAGCCACATGGCGATCGCCGCGAACGGGGACTTTTCCGGCTCCGTCTCGGGGGGCTGCATCGAGGGCGCGGTGATCCAGACGGCGCTCGAGGTGATCGAGTCGGGGACTGCGCGGACGCTGGAATTCGGGGTCACGAACGAGATGGCCTGGGAGGTGGGGCTGGCGTGCGGGGGCAGGGTGCACCTGTTCGTCGAGGCGGTGGTCGAGGAGTCGGAGTGGACCGACCGGTGAGGGGCCGGGTCCTGCGGGAGCTGATCGAGGCGCAGAGGAACGGGCGGGACGTGGTTCTGGCGACCTGGCTGGCCGATGGGGCGCAGGAGTTGATTGACTCGGGCAGCGGGCCGGACGGACCGGGGCTGGACGGACCGGGACTGGACGCCGACATCGTGGCCGAGGTGCTCAGGGTCGGCGAGTCGCGGACGGTGGAGACGCCGCAGGGGGATGTCTTCCTCCGCCCCTACATCCGGGCCCCGCGGCTGATCGTGGTCGGCGCGGTTCACATCGCGCAGGCGCTGGTCCCGATGGCCACGCTGGCGGGCTTTCAGGTGACGGTGCTGGACCCGCGGGAGGGATTCGCCACGGCGGACCGGTTCCCCGGCGCGGCGCTGATCCGGCAGTGGCCCGACCGGGCCATGGCGGGGCTGGCGCTCGACGGCCGCACGGCTCTCGTGGCCCTCACCCATGACCCCAAGATCGACGACCCGGCGCTGGAGGCGGCTCTGGGCAGCGACGCATTCTATGTGGGTGCGCTCGGCAGCCGGAAGACGCAGGGGGCGCGGCGGGAACGGTTGGGCGCGGCCGGGTATTCGTCGTCGGACGTGGACCGGATTCACGGGCCGGTCGGGCTGCCGATCGGTGCGCGGACGCCGGAAGAGATTGCGGTGGCGGTGCTGGCGCAGGTGATCGGGGCGTTGCGGTTGTAGGGGTCTTGGGCTGTGAGCCCGTGGTGCGGCTACCGTGCCACCCGCGGCGGCACCCCCAGACGCGCGACGTTCGTCCCCAGCACCGATTCCGCAGCGACCGCGCGGACGAGAAGGGCGTGGTCGGTGCCCGAGCGGCCGATGAGCTGAAGGCCGACCGGCATGCCGTGCTCGTCGAGGCCGGCCGGGAGGCTCACCGCACACATGTTCAACATGCTCGCCGGGCCGGTTCCCGAGAGCATGTCGCGGTTGGTGGCGCGGTAGACGTCCAGTTTGGCGAGCGCGGAAAGGGGTGGGGGAGTGATGGGGAGGGTGGGGGCGGCGAGGAGGTCGACCCGCTCGGCGTCCAGACGGGCGTGGAGTGTGGCCGAGAGGCGGAGGCGGAGGCGAAGGACGGCGACGTAGTCGACCGCGCTCACGTCCCGGGCCGATTCCAGCCGCTTGCCCACGGTGGGATCGAGTATGGGGGTCCAGCCGGGAAGATCGCGTTCCAGGGACTCGAAGCGCTCGGGCTGCACGAGCTCGCCGGCCAGGTAGCGTTCGCCGGCTTCGTCGAGCTCGGGGGCGTCGACCTCGACAACGTGTGCACCCGCGGCCTCCAGTTCGCCGAGCGCGTCCCGGACGACCGCTGCGATGGCGGGCGTGGCTCCGGCCCACAGGTCGGATCGCGGAATGCCGATGCGGAGGCCGGCTACGGACCGGGTGCCCGCTGCGGGAGCGGGTTCGGGCGCGCCGGGCATGGCCGTGGACGACGCGGGCCCCTGAGCGCGGGCGCCGTCGCTGCCCGTGTCCGCCGCCAGGGGGTCGATCGCCCGGAAAGCATAGCGCGAATCTTCGACCGTGTGGGTGAGAAGTCCCACCGTGTCCAGCGTCTCGCTCAGTGGGACGACGCCCGTGGTCGGCCACCTCCCCGTGGTGTGGCGGTGTCCCACGACGCCCGTCGCCGAGGCCGGGATCCGGACCGATCCGCCGGTGTCGCTCCCGAGCGCGATCATGGCCGAGCCCTCCCAGAGACTCACGCCCGCTCCAGCTGACGAACCGCCTGGAACTCGGTGCTGCGCCGCGTCCCAGGGGTTCACCGGTGTTCCCGTGTTCGGGTTCAGGCCGACGCCGCCGAAGGCCAGCTCGACCGTGTGGGTCTTGCCGACGATCACGGCGCCCAGCTGACGAATCGCGCGGACGAGGAAGCCTTCGCGCTGCCACCGGGCGGGGAGCTCTCGCCTGGTTCCGGCCCGGATCGGAAGACCCTCCACGCCGTACAGGTCCTTCACCGAGACGGTGATCCCGGCCAGAGGGCCCGGATCCTCGCCGCGCGCGACGGTCGCGTCGACCGCGGCCGCCTGTGCCAGGGCGCCTTGGGCGTCAAAGACGATGTAGGCGCCGAGGTCGCTGGCCTCGTGACGGCGAATCGCGTGTTCCGCCAGCCGTCGAGCGGTGTCGTCGCCGCGACGAACGCGGGCGGCGGTCTCCTGGATGGATTGTCGGGTCATGGGGTGCTGGGCGGGGGGTCACGATGATCAGGGGTGAACGACGTCCAATATCGGGTGTGACGACGCATGAGGACAGCAGCGAATCACCGCGTCCAGGTCTCGAAGAATCCGTCTCCGGTCGCGCTGACCAGCGAGCCGCGCAACCGTCCCTCCAGAGTTGCGGCGCCGCGCATCTGGAAAAAGAGCGCCGTGGGACTGTTGATCCCGACCGGTACGGGGGTGGCGCGGGTGTGGCCCACCGTCACGGTGAGCTCCAGCGAATCGGTGCCGCTGGTGGCGAGGATCGAAATCGATTCCGGCGCGGCCTGTCTGTCGCCGTCCGGCCACTGCGTGGTGAGTCGCCGGATCGGGAAGATGCCCGCGTAACCGTTGTCGTCGGCGAGGTACAGGATGCGGGGCCCCGCGGCACCTCCGGCCCGGTCGTCACCCGCCGGTTCCCCGTCCGCGTCAAGCCCTGCGTGTGACGACACTCCCCCGTACAGCACCGAGTAGCCGCCGACGAGCGCCTGGCCCCAGTCCCAGGTGACGCCCGACCAGGTCCCCCAGTTGTGATCGTGGTAGGTGCGGGCCCCATCGAGTGCCTGACAGCGGGAACCCTCGCACAGCTGCCCGGCGGCGCCCGCGTCGAGGAGGGGAACGGTGTAGCCCGAGACCAACCCTTCGCCGCTGATGTCGACCGGAGGGAGGTAGCGGCGTGAACGCGCGGAAACCGTGAGGTCGAGGTTCAGCGGCAAGCCCCCTGTCCCGGACGGGATGCGTGCGACCAGCCTGTAGCTGCCGTCGGACTCCAACGTGACGCTCGACGGGCCGATCCTCAGCTCCGGCTGACCCTCGACGAAGTCGACCTCGTCCTGCCCGACCTCTGCCAGAAAGGTGCGCTCCGCTCTGCCGGGCTGTACGAGTGTGGCCAGCATGCGGCCTCCCCAGCGGCCGTCCGGGATCTCGCCGGCAATCATGTAGGTCAGGTACAGCCACCCCGTATCGGGAAGCAGCACGTTGAAGTAGTGCCACTCGGCCCAGGTGGAGTCGCGCGCGGCGGATCCGCGCGGCATGTGGAGAGCGTCGAGAGCACGGTACAGTTCGGCGTCCGTGGGATCACGCCAGCGGCGATCCGCCACGAGATCGGCCCACGTTCCCGCGATCAGTGCCGGCGCGACGTCGAGCCGTTCGGCGAGGCTGGGGATGGTGCCCGCCGCGGACACCGGAACCAGCCCGGAGTCGGCCTCGATGTAGAGAAGCTCGTCGTCGATCCATGGGACGGCCGCCGCCACGCGGTCCTGAAATCGCGAGCCTGCAAGCACCTCCCGGTACATGAGGGACGCCTGCTCGATGGAGAAATACATGGAGCTGGCCCCGCCGGTCTTGAGCGTTTCCAGGTCGATCCCGGCGGGCAGGACGACGAGGTCGCCGCCGCCCACGAGTTCCTTGTCTTGCGCCTGCTCGACGAGCGCGCCGCCGACCGAGAGCAGGACGATCGTAACGCCGACGCCGAGCGCGTAACCGCTCAGAAGCAGCAGGCTGCGCCCGGGCCGCTGGCGGAACGAGGCCCACACGAGTCGCGCGATCATGATCCGATGCGCCCGTCCACGACTTCGATGCGCCGGTGCGCCCCGGCCGCGAACTCGAGGTCGTGTGTTGCGACGACGAGGGTGGTCCCGGCGGCGTTGAGTTCCCGGAAGAGCGCCAGGATCTGCCGGGACGTCGCGCGGTCGAGCTCGCCGGTGGGCTCGTCGGCAAGAACCAGCACGGGGTCGTTTGCCAGGGCCCGTGCGATCGCCACGCGCTGGAGCTGGCCGCCGGACAGCTCGCTCGGCCTGTGCCTCAGCCGGTCCGCCAGGCCGACCCGTTCGAGCACTGCGGCGGCCCGCTCACGGCGCTCCCGGCGCGGGACCCGCGCTCCCGCGAGGGGAAGCTCCACGTTCTCGATCGCGCTGAGCATGGGGAGCAGGTGGAACCGCTGGAAGACGAGTCCCACCTCGCGCAGGCGGAGCGCGGCCCGCTCCTCGACCGAGAGACTCGCCAGACTACGGCCCAGAAAGTGCACCTCTCCGGCCGTGGGGACATCCACGCCGCCAAGGAGGTGCAGCAAGGTGGACTTCCCCGACCCGCTCGGTCCGGTTACGGCCAGGAAATCGCCCTTCCGCACCGCGAGCGAGACGCCCCGGAGCGCGCGGATGAGGGTTCGGCCCTGGCGGTAGTCGCGGGTTACGCGCCGCGCCCGGACGACGTCCGGGTTCACGGCTCCTCCCTGTGCAGCAGCGCGGTGACCTCGAGCCGGGTTGCGTTCAGAGCCGGAACCAGTCCGGCCACGGCGCCCGATGCGACCACGAGCGCGAACGCGGTAGCCAGGCTTTCCGGGCGCAGGACGAAGAAGCGAACAGCGGCAGGCAGCCCGGGGAAGGTGGCGAGGATGGACTCGAGGTAGCGGGCGACCACGAGCGAAAGGGCGACGCCAATTCCGCCACCCACGGCGCACAGAATTGCGCTTTCGGCCGTAAGATCCCCGACGATCCTTCGGCGCGAGACGCCTATGGCCCGGAGTGCCGCGATGATGCCGAGTCTCTCGCTCACCGAGACGGCGGTGATCGTCCCTATGAGGAGGGCGGCCACGAACAGGCTGACGCTCCCCAGAATCACCGCCAGCTGCGTGAAGTAGGACAACCGTTCGTCCAACTTCTCGGTCACGCCCGCGAGGGTCACGACCTCGGCCCTCTGGACGGTGGCAGCGATCCGATCCCGCACGGAGTCCGGATCTTCCCCTTCGAGAATCCGGATCATCGCGAAGGAGACCTGATCCTCCAGCGCGGAGAGTGCCTGAAGGTCACTCAAGGGCACGGTCAGGGGCCGGTCCCGTGCGGTTGCGAAGACGAAGTCGCCCGTTCCGGACACCCGCACCGTGACCGAGCGCCCCCACGCCCGGAGTCCGCTTGCGGTGCTGAGCCGCAGACGACCGCCCGGTCCCACCCCCAACCGTTCGCCCAGGCCGGCGTCGGTCAGGACCTCGCCGGGCCCGGGAAGGTCGCCGTCGACGAGGCGATAGAGGCTGGCGTCGCCGGGCTCCATGCCCAGCGCCAGCGTTTGGGCCTCGCCCGAGCCACCCTCGGGGTCACCGTCAAGCACTTCCGCGGTCACCGACATCGCCAGCACCGGGGCAATGCGCGCCACCCCGGGCACGCGATCGATGCTGTCGCGCAGGCTCTCGAACCCCGGAATCGTTGCCTCGGTGTCGAACGGGAGGGTGCCCTTCGGGGACAGGCGCAGTTCATGGCCTCGGGACTCCAGCAGGTCTCCGAAACTCTCCTGGATTCCACCGCCCAGCATGAGCATGTCGGCGAGCATTGCCGTCGAGACCGCCACCCCGGCCATCGTGAGGAGAGTCCGTAGCGGACGGTGCCGAAGTTCGCGGATCGAATTGAGCGCGAGCATCTGGCGGCCGCCCTACGGGCCCCGGGGCTCGAGCGAGGGGGATGCGAACAACCTGATTCCGGCAACCACGCCGGCCCCCAGGCCCAGCACCACGGCAAGCACCAGAGCCTGGGCCACCATCTCACGCGTCACGATCGAGAAGACCAGGCTCGTGTCGTACACACGCTGGTAGTACGCGTTCACGACCCCCGAGCCGGCAAAGCCGACGCCCAGCCCGCCGACCCCACCCAGCGCCGAGAGCAGCGCGGCCTCCGCGACGGTCCATCCAACGAGAATACGCCGCGGGATGCCCGCCAGCCGCGCAGCCGTGACCGCGGCGCGTCGTTCCTGCACCTTCAGGACCATGATGCACGCCAGAAACACTCCTCCGGCGACCAGGGTGATGCCCGCGATCGCCCCGTGAAAGCGGCTTACCACACGGAAGGTCGCCGAGGCCCGGTCGGCGACCTCGGTCGCGGGAAGCACCTGAGTGCCGACGAGGAGCGGTTCCATGTTCCGGGCCGCGGCGGTCGCGTCGACACCCGCGCGCAGCAGGGCGGTGAAGTAGTCCACCTCGCCGTCGCGTCCGGCGAGTGCCTGCAGGTGAGGCAGGTGCAACAGCACCCGCGGCCGGGTGCCGACCAGCTGTGACGGATCGGGGGGCGGTTCGAACAGGCCCGCCACGACAGCGCCGCAGGACTCCGCGCCGGGAGCGGCCCGCAGCTGGATGACGTCACCCGCCTGGATGCCGGCCCTCGCCGCGTAGGGGCGCTCGATCAGGAGTTCCAGGTCGGCCGGGCACGCGGTCGCGGGAGCCTGCGTTTGCGCGACCAGCCCGACTGCCCCCGCCGCGGCCAGCGACACGTGAATCGCGAGAAGGCACGCCGCAAGCCGTGGCCGGGTCGGACGGTGGACGAATGGCTTCGTGATGGGTTTGCGCAACGGTGGTCCTCGCTGGAGGAGCCCGGAGGCCGCTGGGCTTGCGGTGGGTAGCCGGTTCAATCTATTAGGATTCGGCATTCGTCTGCCGATGGGGTACACGGGTCGGACGGACAACCGAGGGAAGGGGAGTGCCGGGTGAGACACGCCGGGAGGGCCACCAGCGCCGCTTTCCTGTTCGAGGGACACGGTTCGCAGTATGAAGGCATGGGCGAGGAGCTCTTCGAGGCCCATCCCGTGTTTCGCGATGCTCTTCGGCAGTGCGATGCCGTCCTGGCTGACGAATTCGGGCCCCGCCTCCTGGACATCCTCTACGGACCCCCGGAAACACGCTCGCTGGTCCACCGGGTCGAGTACGGCAACGGCATCTTTTTTTCCCTGGAATGGGCGTTGGCACGGCTTTGGATGTCCAGGGGAGTCAGGCCCGCGTACGTGATCGGCCATAGCGTGGGCGAATACGCTGCAGCGTGCGTTGCGGGCGTCTTCGGCATGGAGGACGGTCTCAGACTCGTTACCAGGCTGGGGAAGCTGCAGCAGTCGCTGGCGCCGGGAGGCGGAATGCTGGCGGTCGGCGCCAGCCGCGAGAGCGTCGAAAGTGTCCTGGCGGGCTCGTCGGATGCTTGTGTCGCCGCCGTCAATGGACCCGCTTCCGTCGTGGTGGCTGCCGAACGGGGGGCAATCGACAGACTTCGGGCAACGTTCGAGGCCGGGGGTGTCCGTACCTCGGTGCTGAAGGTCGCGGTCGCCTTCCATTCACCGCAGATGAACCCGATCCTCGACGATCTCCACGCGCTTGCCCGTTCCGTGGAATTGAGCCCGCCTGAAATCCCCTACATCTCCTGCCTGACGGGCACTCGCGTGTCGGACGAGCTTCGCGAAGGCTCGTATTGGGTTCGGCATCTCGCCAGACCCATACGCTTCCTCGACGGCATGCGCACCCTTCTTGCCGAGGAGCCGACCCACTTCATCAACATCGGACCGGCCTCCACATTGCTGCGCATGGGCCGGCAGTGCGCCACTCACCGGCAGAGGCGCAGCGCGAAGTGGATTCCCTCCATCGGGCCCGACGGCTCGGATGGTGTCTCGGCTGCCGATTCGGCTACAGTGAACGTTGAGGGGGAGCACGCGGCCCCGTCATCCGCCGAGGCCGAGAAAACGGTTCGGACGGGTACGGTTGCCGTCGTGCGGGAGTGCGTGGCCAGGCTCGCCCGGGTACCCGAAGACGAAGTCCGGCTTCACCGGCCCATCAGCGATCACGGGATGGATTCTCTCATGGCTGCCGAGTTCGTCGAGGCCGTCGAACGGGAGACCGGGGCTCGATTGCCGGCGAATCTGATGACCGCCGACCTGACCGTCGCCAAGGCCTCGGCATGGGTGGACGCGAGGTTGCCCGGGCACCGCCATGAGGCATCGCCCGATCCTGATGCGAAGCTGGTCCCCTTCCGTACGGGCGGCGCGCGCGTGCCGCTGCACTTCATTCCAGCCGGCGAAGGCGATCTCTTCGGGTTTCGGCAGGTCGTTGCGCGGCTGTCCGACGACCAGCCGGTCTACGGACTCCAGCCGCCGCGTTCAAGGGATGTCCCAGGGTCCCGGGGAGCGCCGATTCGCTGGCTCGTGGACATGTACGTCGATGCGATCGAGAAGGGGCAGCCGAACGGTCCATACCGTTTGGCGGGCTACTCCGCAGCGGGTATCATCGCCGTCGAGATTGCTCGCGAGTTCATGCATCGGGGAAAAGTCGTCGAATTCGTGCTTCTCCTCGACTCCGCGCCGCATGTCCCGCTCTGGTTCGGCATGTTGTACGAAGGCCTTTGCCGATTCTGCAACCTGGTTCGCTTGCCGCGTCTGGCGCTCCGCCTGAACAGCCCCTGGCTCAGGCGCCTTCTGCACGCAGTGATGGATGAAGGCCTGCGCGCCCATGCCCGCATCATCCGAAACCATGACGTTGCGCCATTCCCGGGCCGGCTCATCCATTTTCGGGCACGCAGTTCGTGGATTCGGCGGTTGGAACTCGCGACACCCGGCAAGGCCTGGCGAAGAATCGCCCGTGGAGGCTTTGAGGTGCGCATCATGGACGGTACCCACCACGGCATGTTCCGAGGCCCGCACCAGGAGGACTTCGCCGGCGCGCTCGACGAGTGCCTCGCGTCGGGCGATCCGTGAGTCGGCACTGAAGAGCGCAGAACCTCGCGCCTTGTCAGGCGGGCACTGCCCCGCTCCCGGCGCGTCCCGGGATTCCGCCACCAGCCGTTAGCCATTCGCCGATCGCAGTCGCCCCGTGGTTGTAGCCGATCTCGACCGCCGCTTCCGCCGTGCTGAAATCCAGGATCTTGAATTGCTCCACGGGGGGCCTGACATACAGGTCGGCGAGCTCCGCGGCCAACCGTAGCCGACGAGTGTGCAGGCTCGGGAGCTGGCCCGCGCGCTGGAGAATGGCGACGATGCCCGGAATGCTCATTGGCGTGGCGAGGGGATTGAGACGATTGAGCGCGAGCCGCCACCCGGATGGGCTGAAGAGTTGTGGCGCGTGAAGCTCCAGGTCCACCGGCGGCACGACATCGACCGCAATCACCGGCCCACTGCGGATTTCCTCGCGCATGATATCGATCGGCAGGTTGTTCATCAGGGCGCCGTCATAGAGCAGGTCGCCGTCATCGACCACGGGCGGAACGAGGCCCGGGAGGCCGCTGCTCGCCCGTATCGCCCACCACACGGGGCCGGTGCGATGGACGACCGTGTCGGCTTTGGTCAGGTTGCTGGACACGCAGAGGTACGGTGTCCACAGGTCCTCGATCCTCGTCTCTCCGAAGAGGTCCTCCAGGCAGCGGTCGAACCGGCGGCCGCGGGCAAGGGACAGGATCGGCAGCGTGTAGTCGGAGAAGGCCCGCGTCATCTGTTTCTTGAGCCGGGGGACGATCTGCTCGACATCTCCGGACAGCGACTCCCTTCCCCCGACGAGTGCGCCCATGCTGACCCCAATGATGAAGTCGACGGAAAGGCCGGCCTCGCGAACCGCTCGCAACACGCCGATGTGGGCAAGTCCGCGAGCCCCCCCGCCGCTGAGGACGAGCCCGAGTTCGCGCTGCAGGACGTAGCGGACGATCCGATCGATCTCCTCCCCGCCCAGGTCGTGCAGGTGAAGGTGCCGATTGACCGTGCGTGGCTCCAGCCATCGAGCGGTGTCGCTGGGCATGGTCCTGTCAGGCTTGTGGAGCAAGAGCAATGACTTCCGGGTTTCGACTCGTCTCACCTGCTCCTCGCGCAGCACCGCAGCCTCCACCGCCGTCATCTCCGGAGAGGCTTCGGCGATGCCCAGAGCGATGACTTCGTCAGCCTGGCGAATGCAGCGCCTGGTCCAATTGGTGACGTCGCGGTCCGCGAGGTAGATCACGTACCTGTAGCGTGTCTCGTGCTGGTCCAGCCATGCCCGCACGCCGAGATCGTCGGGGCTGCCGCCCATCGCCTGCGAGACTCCGGGGACACCCAGAAGGTCGTCGGTCTTCGCGCTGGAGACGAGCAGGCACGTCGCTTCCCTGGACAGGGATTCGCAAAACCGATGCGCGAAGTCCTCCATGGGTGCGTCAGCGCTGGCCGCGACGAGCACGATGTTCGTGCACTGGTGCTGGACCGATGTTCCCCGAACGATGCCTCGCAGGCGCGTTGACAGGCGGCGCGCCAGCCATTCGCTCAGCTTCGGATATCGCCCCGCCAGCTTGCGAAAGTCATCGTACGGGAACTCCAGGACGACCGAATCTCGTATCGCGAACACGGACATCGACTGTGTGCCCTCCGCGAATACGCCCGCCTCGCCGACCGCACCCCCCTGCACGATCTCCTCGACGACCTTCTGCGCGCCGGCGTCCGATGTCGACAGCACCTGAAGACGGCCGCTGATCACGACGAAGACTCTGTCCGACGATTCACCCTGCCAGAAGAGGATTCCCTCGCGCGGGATGTGGTGCCACGTAACCCGCTGCTCGATGTCGGCAAGCAAGTCCGGCGTCACCTCGCCAAACATGCCCCTCAGCACCGTGAGCATCTGCCGCCGGTAGAGCCGGGGCGTCAGGATGTCCGTCAACTGCCCGGCGACGCCCGGATGGTTGGCGAGATAGTGGTCAAGACCCTGCCTGGGCAACCTGACGAGGCGAGTCGGAGTGATCGCCCTGGCCGTGGTCGGACGGGTGTCGTCCGTCGGAGCCTGCAGTTCGCCGACGACATCTCCGGTGGTGACTCTCGCCACGACCGGGGGCGCACTGTCCCGGGTCTGGCCGTCGCCGTCCGCGGTGGCTTGGGGAATCTCGAGTTGCCCCTCAGCCACGAAGTAGAGCGCGTCACCGTGCGCTCCCGTCAGGGACAAGGCCTGGCCCTCGGCCAGCTCGACCCATTCCAGAAGCGGTCGGAGTTCGTTCAGGCTGGAACGGTTCGCGGAGCGCAGGAGCGAGCTGTCCGCAATGACCTGGACAGGATCGGGGGGATGCGGGGAGGCGCCTGGCTTCCTATCAATCACCATGAGGCCTGCCTGGTGGCCACAATCGACATCAACGGATCGGCAGGTTCGGCTTCAACCCTCCGTCACCGCCACCGCCACCGTGAGTTGTCTACCGCGTGCCCGTTGCCGTCATCCCGTCCGGAAAGATCTCGTTCCACGCCGTCATGAAGCGCTTCATCTCTTCCTCGGTCCCGATCGAGACCCGCAGGTAGTCCAGCATTGGCGGGAAGTCGCGGCCGACGGCGACATCGTGCTTGCGGAATTCGGCCCTGACTTCCGAAGCCGGACGCCCGGTATGCACCATGAAGAAGTTCGTTTCCGACGGGATGACCTCGAAGCCCTGGGACCTGAGTTGTGAAGCAGTGGCCTCCCTGAGCGCAATCGTCGTGTCCTTGACCCACTCCTCGGACTCGCGGTCCTCCAGGGCGGCCACGCCACCCCACTTGACCAGCGCGTTGATCGTGCCGGTGGTGTAGGTCCGCATCTGGTCGATCATCTCGGCGGGAGCGATCCCGTAGCCGAGGCGCAGCCCCGCCATGCCGTAGATCTTGGAGAAGGTGCGTGTCACCAGAACCTTGCGGCCTTCCTTGATGTACGGGACCGCGGTCGCGTAGGAGGGATCCTGCACGAAGTGGTGGTACGCCTCGTCGATCAGTACGGGGATGTCCTCGGGAATGCCGTCCAGCAGGCGCCGGATGTCGTCGTCGCTTACGACCACGCCGGTCGGGTTGTTGGGGTTGCAGACGTACACCATGCCTACGTCACGGTAGTTGCGACGAGTGACCCTGATCAGGTCGTCGATGTCCTGCGTGTGGTCGGACAACAGCGGGCGGGCGATCACGTCGGCGTCCACGCCGGTCGCGGCCCGATACACCGTCATGAAGGTCGGCTCCACGCCCACGACCTTCTCGTTGTGACCGAGAAACGCCAGTCCGGCCACCTTGAGCGTCTCGCCGGAACCCGCGTGCATGATGATGTTGCCGGCGTCGATGCCGTGATGCTCGGCGATTTTCTCGTGGATATCGCCGTCGGGGTAGCCGTAGCGGTTGGAGTATTTCCACGCGGCGTTCATCGCCTCCATCATCGAGTCGGACGGACCGTACGGGTTCTCGTTGGACGACAGTTTGGCGAGGTCGTCGTACGCGTCGCGGGGCAGAGGCGCCAGGCCCTTCGGGGGAGGCCGAAGCGCAGCTCCGAGAGCTGAGTTGGGCCTGAGTCCGAGCGCGCCGAGAGCCGCAGCCGCGCCACCCACGAAATGCCGACGTGAAAACCTGGTGTTCATCGCTCGTGTCTCCTTCTGAACCGGGCCCGCCGGCCCACCGTTCGCCGCCGATCCGTGGTGACCGGCGTACCTTGTGAGATCATAGGGGACGGTGGGGTGGTGCGCCAGTAAGAGTCTTCCCGCTCAGCACCTCGGCCAACCGGGCCAGGCTGTCCAGGTTGTGGACCGGCCGGTGTTCGTCCACCTCGGGCAACAGCGCCCTGATTCCGGCCGCCCGAGGCGCGAAAGCCCGATAGCGCAGCAGGGGGTTGAGCCATATGAGGCTGCGGCACGACCGATTCAGCCGTCGCGCCTCGAAGCCGATCCCCTCGCCTCCCTCCCGGTCCAGGCCGTCGGTGACGAGGAGCACGACCGCGCCCTGAGCGAGCAGGCGGCGGGACCAGTGCAGGTTGAAGTGCCGGAGCGCGGCGCCGATTCTGGTGCCGCCGTACCAGTCCTGTACGGTGTCGCCGATCCGGTCTAACGCGCGGTCGACGTCCCGGTCGCGAAGGAGCCGGGTGATGTTGGTGAGGCGGGTGCCGAAGACCAGCGTATGTACGCGGTCGGCAGCGTTCGTGAGCGTGTGAAAGAAGTGAAGGAGAATGCGAGAGTACGACTCCATCGACCCGGAGATGTCGCACAGGGCCACGATCGCGGGACGCCGCGTCTTCATCGATTTCCGCTCCAGGGGAAGTGGGCAGCCGCCGGTGCGAACGCTGGTCTGCAGGGTTCGTCGCAGATCGACGAACCGCCCGTTCGGATCGGACTGGTGACGACGGGTCAGGACCGGGCGCAAGTCGAGTTTCAGCGACCGGATCACCTCCCTGGCTTGCATGACTTCGGCCGCGGTCATCTCCTCGAAATCCTTGGTGCGCAGGACTTCGGTGGGTGAAAAAGCCATGCGCAGCGGAATCTGTTGCGTTGTGTCGCGGTCGGGATCGACCGAGGGCCGGGGCGCGGATTCGTCTTCAGCCGACAACCTGGCCGGAGCGCGCCGCGTTGGCTTCTCCACCGGGATCTGTGACCGCGACAGGAGGGCGTTGAGCGCCTCGTCCGCTCCGAACGGATCACGCCAGAAGAGCCGGAACGCACTCTCGAAGATGTGGCGGTGTTCTCGCTTCGAGACGAGGGTGCCGTGCAGTGCCCAGAAGAACTGCCGCTTCGCCGTAACGTCAATGGCCGACAGTGCCCTTACCGCCGCGATCGTGTGGCCGGGCCCGACGGGCAGCCCGGCGGCACGGAGAAGGCGCACGAAGTGAGCGACGTTGTCGGAGAGGCGGCCGGGAGGGGTCAAGGTCGATCGATGTCCACGAGCATGTCCCACACCCGTTCAACGGGCGCTTCGATCTCGACGGTGTCGGAACTTGTCAGGTGCCTGAACACGGCGCTGCCTCATGCGGTGGCGCATCTTGCGCCGGCGGCCTCGTCCCGATTGTACTCGCTGGAGCGGTCCGCACAAGGCCCCCGAAGACCGAAACGGGGTTTGCCCGTCAAGCCGGCCGGGTCTACAGTCTTTCGGCACGCTGTCCATTCTGCCGCGATCGGAGCCACGCGATGACAACCCCCCGCATCCGCCGCCGTACCCACCGCTTCCCGTCCCCCCTCCTCCTCGCCGCCCTCGCGATCTTCATCGCGGCTGGCCAGGCTTCACCCCAGGCCACGGAGCTGCAAAGGGACCGCACCCTCTCGGAGACCATCGCCGCCGGCGACACCGCCCGATATACGATCGACGCCAACGAAAACGAGTTCGTACTCGGGGAGGTGAACCAGATCTCCGTCGACGTGACGATCCGCGTCATGGGTCCCGACGGGACGCGGCTCGGCCAGTTCGGCGGCCTGGGTACCGGCGTCGAGCGCTTCGGCGGCCGCACCTCGGCCGAGGGCACGTACACGGTGCAGGTGTTCGTCGCAGGAGACGACGAAGACGCTGCCGGCGACTACGAGATCACGCTGCTCCGACACGAGGACGTCGCGACCGACCCCAGGCGCCTCGCCGACCAGATGATGGCACGGTTCGACAGCCCGGAGTCGCCCGGGGCCGCGGTCCGCGTGTGGCGCGATGGGCGCACACTCTACTCGAAGACCTACGGCATGGCCAACCTCGCCTACGAGCTCCCCTTCGAGTCCGACACGCGCACCAACATCGGCTCCACTTCAAAGCAGTTCACGGCGTTCGCGATCATGCTCCAGGCCGAACGCGGCCTCCTCTCGCTGGACGACGACATCCGTACCCACATCCCCGAACTGCCCGAGTTCGACGAGACCATCCAGGTGCGGCACCTCATCACCCACACGTCCGGCCTGCGCGAATTCCTCAACCTCGTGCGCATGACCGGCCGCCGCCTCGATCACGGCGACTGGATCGACCGCTCGGAGCTTATCGATATCGTGCAGCGGCAGCCGGCGCTCCAGAACGCGCCCGGGGCGGAGTGGAACTACAACAACACGGCTTTCGGGCTTGCCGCGACCATCGTCGAGCGCACCTCGGGACAGGATTTCCACGTCTTCATGCAGGAGCACGTCTTCGGTCCGCTCGGGATGACCGGGAGCATGGTTCGTCCCTCGAACCGCCACATCGTCCCCAACAATTCCGAGGGGTACACACCCGGCCCGGACGGATACCGCCAGATCGGCGACCTCGGAGGGGCCGTGGGGGCGGGATCGGTCTACAGCACGATCGAGGACCTGCAGACGTGGGTGGAGAACTACGCCTCGCCACGCGTTGGCACGCCCGAGAGCATCAAGGAGATGATGACGTCCTACGTGCTCACCGACGGAGAGGAGACGGGGTACGGATACGGCCTGTTCGTCGACGAGCAGGGCGGGCTCAGGCGGGTTCACCACGGCGGCGCGGACGTGGCGCACCGCTCCATGCTCGCGTACTACCCGGAGATCAACGCGGGCGTCACGACCCAGAGCAACCACGCGCAGTTCAACAGCAACATGGCGTTTGAGCTGGCCGCTGCGTTCTTCAAGGACGCGATGGAAACGGAAGAGGAGGACGAGGGCGGGGAGGGCGAAGCAGACGGGGAATTCGACGCGGAAGACTACGATCCCGAGGCGTTCGACGAGTATGTCGGCCGATACGCGCTGGACGCGGCGCCCACCTTCATCCTGACCTTCACTCGCGAAGAGGACACCTTCTACACGCAGGCGACGGGCCAGCAGCGGCTTGAGATCGTGCCCACGTCCGACTCGACATTCCGCCTGCTCGCCGTCGAGGCGTCGGTCACCTTCTTGCGCGGCGAGGATGAAGAGGTCGAGGGGCTGACGATGTACCAGAACGGCGCCGAGCAGCACGCGACGCGTCTGGGCGAGGATGCCCCCGAGGAGTGGGAGCCGACGGCGGACGACCTCGCGGACTTCGCGGGACGGTTCTTCAGCGACGAGATCGAGACGTTCTACACGTTCTCGGTGGAAGAGGGCGTGCTGACCATGTACCAGCGTCGACTCGGCAGCAGGCCGCTGACTCCCGGGGAAGAGGACAACTTTTCCGGCGATGGTTTGTCATTCGTTTTCGAGCGCGACCGCAACCGGGAGGTGATCGGGTTCTACCTGTCGAACGGTCGGACGCGGGATGTGAGATTCGCGCGGGTGCGGTGAGGGCTCACCCCACCGCCGCCATCACTTCCTCCACCCCGCCATCCGCCATCCGCGCCAGGTCGTCCTGGTACTTGAGCAGCACCCCGAGCGTACGGTGCGCCGTCTCACGGTCCAGCGTGTGGCGGTCCAGCGCCATCAGCGCCCGGGTCCAGTCCAGCGTTTCGGCCACGCCCGGCCGCTTGAACAGCTCCAGCTCCCGCACCTTCTGGACGAAGGTCACGACCTGGACGCTGAGCTGCTCGGGTGCGTCCGGGACCCGCGAGGCGAGGATCTCCAGCTCGCGCGCCGCGTTGGGGTAGTCGATCCAGTGGTAGATGCAGCGGCGCTTCAGGGCGTCGTGGATCTCGCGGGTCCGGTTCGAGGTGATGACGACGTTGGGCGGCTCGGCCGCGCTCACGGTGCCCAACTCGGGAATCGTGATCTGGTAGTCGGAAAGGACCTCCAGCAGGTAGGCCTCGAAGGGCTCGTCGGTGCGGTCGAGCTCGTCGATCAGGAGGACGGGCGCGACGCCATCCGGCGGATCGAGAGAGGAGAGCAGGGGGCGGCGGATGAGGAAGTCCTCGGAGAAGACGTCCCGAGCGAGGTCGGCGGTGGCCGATTTCCGGTCGCCGGCAGTCGCGTCACTCCCCTCCGCCGCCCGGATATGGATCATCTGCTTCGCGTAGTTCCACTCGTACGCGGCGGACGCCAGATCCAGTCCCTCGTAGCACTGAAGCCGGATAAGCGGCCGGCCAAGCCCTGCCGCAAGCGTCTTGGCCACCTCGGTCTTGCCCACCCCGGCCTCGCCCTCGAGCAGGAGAGGCCGTCCCAGCTCCAGCGACAGGAAGAGCGCGGTGCCGAGACCCACGTCCGCCACATAGCCCTGGTCGCGCAACATCGCGACCGAGTCGTCGACGGACCCGGGCCGCGGCTTCGGGGGCTGCGAGCGAGGGGTCATCACGTCGTCCACGGCCCGCAGCCTTCAGACTTGCCAGCGCCCGCTATCCGCAAGCCTCCACGGCCCTCCTGGCCATTACGGTCACCAGGTGCGCCCGGTACTCGGCCCCGGCCGCCGTGTCCGACAGCATTCCGTCGGTCGACACCGAGATCCCGGCTACCGCATCGCCACTGAACGAGTCGCCCAGCGCGGCTTCCATTGCGGCAACCCGGAACACGCCGTCACCCGAGGCGCCCGTCACGGCCACCCTCATCCCGGCGGGCCCGTCCGCGACCATCACCCCCGCGATCGCGTACTTCGAGGCCGGATTCGCGAACTTCGCGTACGCTGCCCGCGCCGGCACCGGGAACCGCACGGCGGTGATCACCTCGTCCTCCTCCAGGGGCGTCATGAACATGCCCCGGAAGAAGTCGTCCGCGGAGATCTCGCGCCGGTCGGTCACGATCGTCGCACCCAGTGCCACACACGCGGCCGGGTAGTCCGCGGCGGGGTCGTTGTGCGCCACCGAGCCCCCGATCGTGCCCGCGTTCCGGACCTGCGCGTCGCCGATCCCGTCCGCCATCGCGGCCAGCGCCGGAATCCGTCCCTGCACGATCGCCGACGCGGCCACCTGCGCGTGGGTGCACATGGCCCCCACCGTCACCGAGTCGCCGCCGTCCGCGATATCCGCCAATCCCGGCACGCCCGCCAGCGACACCAGATCGCTCGGCATGGCCAGGTTCAGCTTCATGATCGGCAGCAGGCTCTGCCCGCCCGCGATCACCTTTCCGCCCTCGGCGCCCCGAAGCGCGCCAAGGGCCTCGTCCATCGATGTCGGTGCGTGGTATGTGAAATCGTTCACAATGTCCTCCGGTCAGCCCTGGGCGTGCTGGATCGCCTGCCACACCCTCTGGGAGGTGGCGGGCATCGTCATGTCGTCTACGCCGAGGGGGCGCAGCGCGTCGATCACCGCGTTGATCACTGCCGGGGGCACGCCGATCGAGCCCACCTCGCCGACGCCCTTGGCGCCCAGCGGATTGTGCGTGCAGTGCGTCGTGTTGTGGTTGATGCTGAAGGAAGGCAGGTCGGCCGCGCGGGGCATCGTGTAGTTCATGTACGATCCCGTTTCCAGCTGTCCGTCCTCCTGGTAGCGGCACTCTTCCATCAGCGCCTGCCCGATGCCGTGCGCGAGGCCGCCGTGCAGCTGACCGGCCACGATCATCGGGTTGATGATCCGCCCGACGTCGTCCGATCCGGTCACCGCGACGAGATCCACCTCACCCGTCTCCGGGTCGACCTCGACCTCGACGATGTGGGTGCCCGCCGGGAAGGTGAAGTTGAGCGGATCGTAGAACGCGGTCTCTTCCAGCCCGGGCTCCAGCCCCGCCGGGTAGTTGTGCGGCACGTACGCCGTCAGAGCCACCTCGCCGAGCGACTTCGAGCGGTCCGTCCCGGCGACCGTGAAGGACCCGTTCTCGAACTCGATGTCCTCTGCGGAAGCCTCCAGCAGGTGCGCGGCGATCTTCTTGCCCTTCTCGATGACCTTCTCGACGGCCAGGTAGATCGCCGTCCCGCCCACCGCGAGCGAGCGCGAACCGTACGTCCCCATCCCGAAGGGGATCTTCGCCGAGTCGCCGTGCACCACGTCGACCGCGTTGAAGTCGACCCCGAGCATGTCGGAGACGATCTGCGCGAAGGTGGTCTCGTGACCCTGCCCGTGGCTGTGCGTCCCGGTAAATACCGAGATGGAACCCGTCGGATGGACCCGCACGCTGCCCGATTCGTAGAGGCCGGCGCGGGCTCCCAGCGACCCCACCACCGCCGACGGCGCGATTCCGCACGCCTCGATGAAGGTGGAGATGCCTATGCCGCGACACTTTCCGCGCGCCGCCGCCTCGGCCCGCCGCGCCTCGAAGCCGTCCCAGTCCGCGGCTGCAAGCGCCAGGTCAAGGGTGGCGTCGTAGTCGCCCTGGTCGTACTGCAGCGCGACGGGCGTCTGGTACGGGAATTCGCGGACGAAGTTCTTGCGGCGGATCTCGACGCGGTCCATCCCGAGTTCCCGGGCGGCCTTTTCCACCAGCCGCTCGAGGAGGTACGTCGCCTCGGGGCGTCCCGCGCCGCGCAGCGCGTCGACCGGCACCGTGTTGGTGAAGAACGACTTGACCTCGCAGTAGACCGCCGGCGTGGTGTACGGTCCCGCGAAGAGGATGCCGTACAGGTACGTCGGGACGCAGGTGGCGAAGGTGGAGAGGTATGCGCCCAGGTTGGCCTTGGTGGAGACGTGGAGGCCGAGGAAGTTGCCGTCGGCGTCAAGCGCCAGCTTCGCCGTGCTGATGTGGTCGCGGCCGTGCGTGTCCGACTTGAAGGCGTCGATGCGCTCGCAGGTCCACTTGACGGGCCTGCCGAGCTGGCCGGCGGTCCAGGTCAGGATCGCTTCTTCCGCGTAGTGCGGGATCTTCGAGCCGAAGCCGCCGCCCACGTCGGGCGCCACGATCCGTAGCTTGTGCTCGGGAAGTCCGAGGACGAACGCGCCGAGGAGCAGCCGGACCAGGTGGGGATTCTGGCTCGTTGTGTAGAGTGTGTATTCGTCGGTCGCCGGATCGAAGTTGGCGATGGCCGCGCGCGGCTCGATTGCGTTCGGGATCAGGCGATTGTTCACCACGTCGATCGAGACAACGTGGTCCGCGCCTTCAAAGGCCGCGTCGGTGGCCGCCTTGTCGCCGACCTCCCAGTCGTAACAGACGTTGTCGGGCGCCTCGTCGTGGACCTGCGCCGCCCCTTCGGCCTCGGCCGCCTCGATCGAGGCCACCGCGGGGAGTTCCTGGTAGTCGACATCGACCAGGTTGGCCGCCGACTTGGCCTGTTCCATCGTGTCGGCGACAACGATGGCCACGCAGTCGCCCACGTAGCGAACCTTGCCCAGGGCAAGCGCCGGATGCGGCGGCTCGACCATCGCCGAGCCGTCCTTGCTGTGAATCAGCCACCCCGTCGGGATGCCGCCCACGCCTTCCATGTCCTTGCCGGTGAAGACCGCGTGCACGCCAGGTGCCGCCATGGCCGCGCCGGTGTCGATCCCGCCAATGCTCGCGTGTGCCACGGGCGACCTCAGGATGTACCCGTACAGCTGCCCATGCAGATTGATGTCGTCGGTGTAGCGGCCCCGTCCGGTAAGGAAGCGCTGGTCTTCCTTCCGCTTGACGGAGGCTCCGATTCCCGTGCCGTTCCCACTCATGACCCACCTCCCATGGCTTGGGCGCCCGCCTGAACGGCCTTGACGATGTTGTGGTAGCCGGTGCAGCGGCAGAGGTTGCCCTCCAGCCACTCGCGGACCTCGTGTTCACTGGGATCCGAGTTCTGGTTGGCCAGATCCACCGCGCTCAACACCATGCCCGGGGTGCAGAAGCCGCACTGCAGACCGTGGTGCTCGCGGAACGCTTCCTGCATGGGATGCAGGTCGGCGCCGTTCGCAAGACCCTCGATCGTGGTGACGTCCGCGCCGTCCGCCTGAACCGCCAGGCAGGTACAGCTCTTGACGGACGTGCCGTTCACATGGACCACGCACGCGCCGCACTGGCTCGTATCGCATCCGACGTGGGTTCCGGTGAGACCGAGATGTTCGCGGAGGAATTCGACGAGGAGTGTTCGACCCTCGACCGTTCCGGACCGCTCCATCCCGTTCACTGTCATTGTGACGGTTGGCATGGGCACCTCCAGGGGGTGTGGAGTGGTGGGTAGGGGGGACAGAATGGCAAGGGGTGCGCAGGTGCGCAAGCAATGAGGGTGGCGGTAAGATTCGCACCCGAAGCGGGAATCTCGAATCGGAGGCGGAATATGTACGGGAATCTCATCTTACTGCGCGGTGACCTAACCGCCAGGAGTACCTGGGAACGCGTTCCCATTGCGTCCGCCGGAGGTGAGGGTTCGATTGACGAAGCCCGCTTGCAAGAACTGCTGTTCCGGCACGCGGACTGCCTGCCACTTGGTGAGATTGACCCCGCGTATGAGGACGCGGTTCCAATCTGCATGGAGCTCGGGACGCGCGCCGGGTCCGTCGATGCGCTGTACCTGACACCGACCGGCAAGGTCATCCTCGCCGAGTTCAAGCTCTGGAAGAATCCTGATGCACGCCGTGAGGTGATCGGCCAGATCCTCGACTATGCCCGAGTCTTGGCTTCGTGGACCTACGACGACCTCGAACGGGAGGTCCGACAGTGCACCGCTCGGTCGCCATTCGACATGGTCTCCGAAGCGCACAGCGATATGCAGGAGCAGCTCTTCGTCGACCGCGTCGCCCGCAACCTCAAGTGTGGCGAGTTCCTGCTGCTGATCATTGGCGACGGCATCCGTGAAGGGGTCGAGGACATCGTCTCTTACGTGCAAGAGCACAGCGGTCTCCGGTTCAATCTTGCGCTCGTCGAGGCGGCAATCTTTCGTCGTGGGGACAGCGGAGAAGGCGATGTGATCATCCAGCCGCGCGTCCTGGCACAGACCGAGCTCGTGCCCCGCACGATCCTCGTTCGCAAGACGGTTCTGGAGGAGACCGACGAAGACCCCATTGAGGAGCATGAGCCAACGCCGGTTGAAGACGAGAACGAGCGATTCTGGATGGCCGTGCTGAGAGACTTCGCTTTTGACGATACCAAGTCCGAGACACCGGTGCCTTCGGGATACAGTTACATCTGGGTGAAGGTTGAAGGATCGGGACATGGAGGCTGGGGTCTCTCGCTCATGGCCTTCTTGGATCGAAACAAGCGCACAATGGGCGCTTATCTGTCGAGGAGAAAAGGCGAGCCGGAAGCCGAGCGCGTGTTTGACGAAATCATTCGTGCCTTGAGGGCTGACATGCAGCTGGAAGACGACGAGCAGCAGGAAATAGGGCTGCATGGTTGGCAGGAATGGTCTTCCCAGGGCCGTCCAAGATTGGGATTCTGGCGCAAGGCAGAGTTCACCGATGGAGCGGCGATCCAGGACTTTGACGAATCCGTCGAGTGGGTGCGCGAGCGGTTCAATCGTCTCGTCAGCAGGTTGTATCCGGAATGTCGGCGCAGGCTACGTGCCGAGGGGTGAGCCAATGCCGGATTCCGGTTATTGTCCTCGCACGCCTCCCCCTCGCGCTACTCCCGGTGCTCCAGGTTGGCAGCGTCGATCGGCGTCGCCGGCGGCGCTTCAACCAGACGACGCGCTTGGCGACCACCAGCAATACCTGAGAGTGGGGCAGCGGTTCGCTGGTCGGGGAAGTCATGTCGGACGGTGTCGTTGACGAGGGCTTCGTGGTCAGTTGTCTTTGCCCGCTTGAGCACAGCGAGGAACTACTTGGTCACTGACCAAGCTGTTGCGGCCCGTCGGCCACTTGGTCACTTTTCGCCCAGGGTTGCACCAACGGACACCAGTGGAGCAGGGGGACATGAATCGCGAGGAGGCTTCAGACCGAAAGGAGCGACACGGGTTGCCAGACGCCGACAGCGGCGAGAAGAGCTTCCCACAGGATGGCGCTCCAGGCCGGTACGACGGCGAGGTCCTAGAGGAGCTGCAGGCGCACCGATTCTTCCATCCCCCGTCGGTGCGCTGGTACCGGTCACTCTTCTCCGACCGCAGTCCCGGCGAGGGGCAGGATCTCGGCGATGTGGAGTTCCTGCACGATCGGGGATTGGTGGTCGAGTCCGGTGACCGGCTGGCGCCGACGCGGGCGGCGGTGCTCGTCTTCGGCAGGCCGCGCTACGTTCGGCAGGCGCTGTCCCGCCCGGTAGTCGACTGCCAGTTCATCGGTGCCGCCTACGAGGAGGGGCCGCCCGAACACCACTGGACCGACCGCATCGTCGTCGAGGACAACCTGCTTCAGGCCTGGCTGATCGTTGCCGAACGCTACATGCGGCATGCGGAGCGCCCATTCCGCCTCGACATGCAGACCATGCGCCGCGACGACGATCCGCCTGGGTACGAGTCCTTTCGGGAGGCTTTCGTCAACCAGCTGATCCACCAGGACTACGGCGATCGCGGGCGCACGGCATTCATCCGCTTCTATCGCGACCGGACGGTGTTCTGGAACCCGGGGGATCCCGGCGCCCCGGCCGGCGAACTGCTTGACCGGGCGGCGAAGGATGTGCGCAACCCGTTGATCGCGGCAGCGTTCCGTGGCATCGGCCTCGCCAGGCAGGCGGGCACCGGAATCCGGGCCATCTTCAAGAACTGGCAGGGTCTCGGCCATGCCCCTCCCGTGATCCGCAGCGACGAGGCCCGCAGCGAGTACGAGCTGTCCCTGCTGGGGGAGGGGGCGCCGGGCGAGGAACGGCGGCCGACGGTGGGGACGGGTGCGGAACGAGTCGATGGTCGGGCGGTCGGCGACCGTCCCGTGGACCTGCCCCGTGCGGACATGGGCAGTGACCATGGTGACCAAGTCCGTGCCGACATGGGCGGTGACCAGGCTGCGCGCCGGCTGACCACTCGCCAACGCGCCATTGTGCAGGCGTGCGATGTTCCGCAGAGCTTGGCCCAGCTGATGGAGCGGGCGGGCGTTTCGCATCGCTCCCATTTTCGCCGGAAACATCTGAAGCCGCTACTGGAGACCGGGCTGGTCCGCATGACGAACCCAGGCAATCCACGAGCGCCGACCCAGAAGTACGTGCTCACCGATGCGGGGGCGGCGCTTGAACGCTTCTCGGACCGGGAGGGCTAATCATGGGTCGCCTTATTCTTATGTTGCAACGAGAGCTCGCTTCATGCCATACCACCCCTCGTCGACTCAAGCTCCTCTGCAATGATCCGAAACGCCTCCAGCGCCGCGTGCAGGTCTTCCACGATTGCGCCAGCTAGGGCCTCAGGCTCCGGCAGGTTTTCGCTCTCCTTCAGCGCGCTGTCCTTGATCCACAGGAGGTCGAGGTTCAGCTTGTCGCGGTTGGTCAGTTCGTCGTACTCGAACGCTCGCCAGCGGCCGCTCTCGTTGTCCGGGCTCCACGTTGGCTGCCTATTGTGGCGCTCGTCCGGCCGGTAGCAGGCGACGAAGTCATTCAAGTCCTCCCGCCGGAGCGGCTTCAACTTAAGTGTGAAGTGTTTGTTGGTACGGAGGTCGTATACCCAGAGCCGCTCGGTCCAAGGCTGCTCTCGCGCGGGCTTCGCGTCGAAGAACAGGACGTTCGCCTTGACTCCTGGCTTGTAGAAGATACCAGTGGGAAGTCGTAGCAGTGTGTGGACATCGAATTGCTGCAGGAGATTGCGCCGCACGGTCTCACCCGCGCCGTCTTCGAACAGGACGTTATCCGGCACGACGATCGCGCACGAACCGTGTACCCTGAGTAGCGTCTTCACATGCTGGAGAAAGTTCAGTTGCTTGTTCTTGGTGCTGGTCCAAAAGTCCTGCCGTTCGTATACGTGGGACTCCGTCTCCATCTCACCCTCCTCATTCACTATCCGAAAGCTGCTCTTCTTGCCGAATGGGGGGTTGGTGAGCACCATTGAGAAGCGGTCGCCCGGATCGTTGGCTAGACTGTCGACACCGGAGTGGATCGGGGACCGATCCGGGCTTATGCCGTGAAGATAGAGGTTCATGATGCAGAGCCGGGCGGTTGCGGGAACGAGTTCCCCTCCTTGGACGAACCTCTCCCGCAGGTGACGCTTCTGGTCGGGATCCAGCGTGCTTCCGTGCTTGCGGACGACATGGTCATGCGCGGCGAGGAGGAAACCGCCGGTACCGCAGGCGGGGTCGCAAACGGTGTCCTCCGGTCCCGGTTGCATAACATCCACGATGGCCTTGATCAACACGCGGGGCGTGAAGTACTGGCCAGCTCCCTTCGGCGATTCCTGGGCAGACTTGGCCAGCAAGCCCTCGTAGATGTCGCCCTTTACGTCGGCGTCCATCGACATCCAGTCCTCGGGGTCGATCAGATCTACGATCAAGCGCTTGAGGGTCGACGGGTTTTGGATCTCTTGTCGAGCCTTCTTGAAGATCTCCCCCAGCATCCCACCGTTTTTCGGAAGATCTCTCAGGATCCGCCGGTAGTGTGCCTCCAATTCCTCGCCGTCGCGGACGAGGAGACTGGGCCAGTCTAGTCCCTTCGGCACGAGGGGATCACGGCCCCACGGCGGCTGGGTCAGTTCGTGGGACATCTTCAGAAAGAGTAGAAAGGTGATCTGCTCGGTGTAGGCCATGTAGGACAGACCGTCGTCGCGAAGGACATGGGCAAAGCTCCACGCTTTGTTGACGATCTGCTGGGTGTGGTTGGTCGGCATCAAGAGTCCCCGTCTTGTCGCTCGCGGTTCAGTTTTGTGAGCCGGGACTGTCTCTGTCTCCTCGTCTTTTCCGCTTTGCGTTCCGCTCGGATCCGCTCAAGGATGACGGAAGCGGCCTCGTCTTCGGGATCTTGAGGGACCAGACGGCCCTCGAAAGCGCGTGTGAGGATGGATTGGCGGAGCGATCCGACTCTCCGACTAGCCATCGCTAACTCGCGTTGCAACACGTCCGCTTCAGACAAAAGGTTACGGCAACGTGCCACAACCTCGTCTTGCTCCGTGCGAGGAGGGAGAGGTAGTGTCAATTCGGCGACGGTTGTCTGATTGATCTTGGGCATGCTTCCGGAACTCCCCCTCGCTCGGCTGCGAAAATACGAACGAGCCTCAGGCGATTGTAAGCAGAATTCTACGAATGCTGCCGAGATACGTTGGTCACAGCGAACTCGTATCAATAGGTCGGGGAATATTGCGTAGTTCGCCGGTCCACAATACATGCGAGCGAGACCCACTAGTTCGGGTGTGTTCGATCTCTCGACAAGAATGTCCTCAGCCTCGAGCCATAAGGAACTCACCTTGTTGGGAGCGACAGTGGTCAACTTCGTGTTGCGTTGCGAAAAGTCTCCTTCCGTTACTGCCGAGAGAGTCAACGTACGCACTCCCTGGCCGTCGCTTGAGGCTCTGGCCGATTTGCCGTTTCTCAGGGGCTCCCGGATTAGTGCTGCCACCGGGGCCTTGCCCCATCCGTTCGGAAGGTCGTCATGCCTTCGGCCGAAGGGTGGCCCGCAGCTATCCACGTCCGTTGTTGCGATCCGGGCCAGCAACAATTCGCCGCTTTCCTCGGGCGGGTTCTCCGCCCTCCATCCGCCGGTTAGTCTACCCTCGACCGCTGCCTTGAGGACCGATGCCCGGTAGCGCTCAAGGTTAGCCCGCGCGCGGTTGAGCGCCGCGAGACCCTCGTCCAGTCCGGCGAACAGGGACTCCATCTTGGCGACTATGCGGCCTTGTTCGGGGAGCGGAGCTAAGGGAAACGGCAGGCGAAGAAACCTACCCTGCGTCAAGTTGAGTCCGCTGTCGGATCCTCCGGTCTTCATTCGGTCAACAGCCTGTTGAGCTTCCGACGTGAGCAGCCAAGCTTCGGCAAAGGCAGGGAGCACCTGGCGTGACGCCCGCATCTTGTACATCTTGCCCGATACCATCAAGCGGGGCCTCGTACTCCGCACCAGACACGGGATTCCGCACCGTGATCGGGGACCAGCACACGTCAGTAGCAAGTCACCGGCGGCGACCTCAAGACCCGGCTTCGGGTGAAGGGAATCTGGAAGAGCCTTGTTGTGTTCGGCCAGAAACGCGCCGCTCTGAATGGACGTGGTCTTCAGGACACCCCAATCGGAATCCGTGGGTGCCGGGTGCTTTTCGCACTTTGGGCTCCAGCCCTGCTTCAGTAGCTTTCCATTATCCTGTGTGGCAAGCACCTGCGAGATCTCGCAGCGTTCCCATCCCGTGGGTATCTTCACGCCGCCAACCTCTGGTTCAACTCATCCAGTACCGCATCGATATCCCCGCCAAACACCCGCCACGCCCCACCAAGACCCCCCCACTGGTTGAACGGCACGTCTTCGAAGTCCGCCTGCTCGATCGCCAGGCTGGAGGCGATGTGGTCCTTAATCGCGTCCAGCCACCGCCGCTGCTCCGCCGTGAACTCCTGCCCGCCGCGCGCCTTCTCCTCCAGCCACTCCCGGTAGCGCCTCTCCACTTGGTCGGCCATCGGAACTAACCTCCCTTCGGGCCGGATCGCATGCCTCACTATCGCCACCAGATCCACGAGCGCCGTGCCGCCCCGCCCCACAACGTTTTCCGGCTCCAGCGCCTCGAAAAGCCGCCAGAGTCCGTTGGCGGGGTCGTGAAGTCCGACCGGCGGGTTCCGTAGCGCGTCCCGAAGCTCCTTGAGGTGGCGGTACCGGAGCCCGGCGCGGTAGGGGCGGCTGTACAGGATCTGGAGCGCCTCGATGTCGTCCCTGTTCTCATCGAGGAACCGTTGGAAGTCGTACAGCTTCGAGCGGGCGCTCCGGACCGCAGCCTCGCTGTGCCCGAAATCCAGCAGCACGTCGAGGGAAGCCTCGTCGATAATCTGGTAGACGCTCCGGGCGACCTCGACGATGGCCTGCCTGAGCTCCGGTCGGCTGAACGGCTTGAGCGCTTCGGTCATACGCTCGCGCTCGGTCTCGTCCAGCTGCTCCGGGGTCGGATCGTCGCCCTCGTCCAACCCGTACCGCTGAACCGTCGCGTCGTGCGTCGCTTGCGGGTCGATGCTCGCGATCAGTCGGCCGGTCAGTTCGGCCAGGGTGTCCCCGCCCGCCTCCCCCGCGATCCGCGCCGCCTGCGCCCCGTCTACCTGCCTGCCAAGCCGCGCCAGCCGCGAAGCTAGGCTCGACACCAGGTCGGCGTGCACGATTCCCATCGCCACCATCTGCAGGAGCTTCTTTGTACTGACCGATGGCTTGCGCTCCAGGGTCGGTGAAACCGTTTTGTCGCGCTCGCACACGCCGACCGCGTCCACGATCACGAAGTGCGATGGAGTGGACGCCCCCTCCCGGCGGCATCGCAATGTGCCAAGATGGTACTGAAGCGACTGAGTCGACCATCTGAGGGAGGAGGCATCCACATGGAAGAGGTTACCAGCGGACGGCACCAGATTCGTATCTGTTTGTACCCGTGTTACTTATGGGTTTCGTCGAGCCGGTTCTCGCTGTTTGATTCCCGCTGATCGGGATTCTCAGACCTGAACCCTGCGGCGACTC
>Ga0209754_1000176_pt1 | contig 101914 bp, 84 predicted proteins | sample MesohylBB_FD_187295 | JGI IMG/M metagenome (GOLD analysis project Ga0209754, IMG submission 187295) | Host-associated microbial community of the marine sponge Aplysina aerophoba from Gulf of Piran - sponge mesohyl, lysed by bead beating... | ecosystem: Host-associated > Porifera > Sponge >... | reverse complement strand
TGGTCTCCTACGAGCACTGGGTCGCCTGGCAGGCCACGGAGGCGGTCACCGTGCGCGCCGGGCGCTTCCTGCCAGCCTACGGCGTCCGCTTCGCCGACCACACGTCGTTCACGCGCGAGGGGCTGGAAATGGCCCAGAACGACCAGGTCTATGGAGTGGAAGTCGGCCTGTCGACCGACCGCACGCTCGTGCAGGTGTCGGCCGGCCCCGGGCGCGCCGAGTCGGTCGTCGAGAACGACGGGCGGCAGGCCTTCTCGGCGAGCGGCCGGTTTCAGCTCGACCTCGGTCCCAGAACGGTCATCGTGGCGTCCGCACTGCACCGCGCCGCATCCGAGGCGCGCCCCCGCAGCACGGGCACCGGGCTCTCCTTCGGCTACGCGCCGGCCCCCTGGCTGACCATCTGGACGCACGCGGACGTGCAGTTCCAGAGGCTCGACGCGAGCAGCCGCTCGTACATCTTCGCCAACCAGACATCGGTGGAGGCGCTGCGCGGTGTCTGGCTGAGGGTCTCGCCCCAGTTGCGCTGGACGGCTGCCGACCCGCGCGGCGAGATCCGCCGCATGGTGTACGGCCTCGACCTCTACCCGCGCACCCACTGGCACGTCAACCTCTCCTACTACCGGGATCGCCTGCCGTTCGCCGGCCGCAGCACGCGCACGCTGCTGGCGCAGTTGCATCTCTACCTCTAACAGCCCGTCGCCAGAGCCCCGGCGCCAGTGTTCGTGCTGCAAGGCGTCCGACTTGCAGCACGACGCGCAACGCTGTGGCAGGGACTCGCCCGGCAACGTCGCAAGGCGGAACCCTGGACCCCGTCGCACCCGTTCGCTACGCTAGTGGTCATGCGAACCATGGTCCGATGCCTGTTGTGCCTGGTAGTGGTGGGAGTCGCTGCCTGCGGAGACGATTCCCCGACCTCTCCGACGCCGCCGACGACGCCGACAACGCCGACAACGCCAACGACGCCGGCCACGGGTACTCTGACGGCCACGCTGTCGAGCATCCAGAGAGAAGTGTTCAACCCGGTGTGCGTCGTGCACCACGGCCCATCGGTGGCCGAGGCCGACCTCGACATATCCGAGGAACGATCCTTCGAGAACCTGGTGAACGTACCCAGCACCCAGGTGGGGCTCGACCTCGTGACGCCGAACGACGCCGAGAACAGCTACCTGATTCACAAGCTCGACGGCCGCGCGGGCATCGTGGGAGCGCGCATGCCGGTCGGCTCAGGGGGGTTCCTGTCCGACGAGGCGATCGACATCATCAAGCAGTGGATCAACGCGGGAGCCCAGAACAACTGATCTGCCGCTCGCGAACGCCCGGCATCGCCGTCGGAATCGACGTACGGGATCGTTCAACCGGGCGGGTCGCGTCGGGCCGTAGCATCGCTCCGATATCGTGGCGTCTCGTGACGAACGGCCGAGGAGACAAAGTGAAGGGACACGTTCATCCGGTACTCGTGGCGGCGGCGTTCCTGTTTCTGCTGTCGGCGCCGGGCGCTTCCGCCGCATCCGACAACTGGCCCATGTTCAGAGGTCCCGAGGGAACGGCGGTCGTGCCCGACGACCCCGTGCTCCCCGAATCGTGGAGCGACACCGAGAACGTGGCCTGGAGGGTTCCCGTTCCGGGACGGGGATGGTCGAGCCCGATCGTGTGGGGCGACCGGGTGTTCCTGACGTCGGTCGTCGCCGACGAGGACTACGAAGGACCGCGACCGGGCCTGTACCTGCCGGAGACCGGCAACGAGACGCCGCCCGATCCGCCGCCGGGAATCCACCACTGGATGGTGTTCTGCTTCGACCTGGACACCGGCGAGCCGCTCTGGCGGCGCACTGCGCACGCCGGACCGGTCGCATCCACCATCCATCCGAAGAACTCCTTCGCCTCGGCGACACCGGTGACCGACGGCAAGCGGGTCTACGCGCTCTTCGGCAACCTCGGCCTGTTCGCCTACGACCTAGACGGCAATCTGCTCTGGTCGCGCCCGGTCGAGCACCACATGGACCAGTGGGGCTGGGGCGCCGGGTCGTCGCCCACGTTGCTCGACGAGCAGGTGCTCGTGATGCACGACAACGACGAGGAGTCGTATCTCGCCTCGTTCGACACGTCCAGCGGGGAGCCGAACTGGCGCGTGGAGCGGGACGAGGTGAGCGCCTGGTCGACGCCGTTCATCTGGCGCAACGACCTGCGCACCGAGATCGTCACCGTCGCCAAGACCCAGGTGCGTTCGTACGACCCGTCCGGCAACCTGCTGTGGTGGTTCTCGGGACGCATGACGAACGTGACCGTGCCGACCCCGATCCCGGGCGACGGCATCCTCTACGTCAGCTCCGGCTACGTCGGCAACAACCACCGGCCCGTCTATGCCGTGCTGCCGGGCGCCGAGGGCGACATCTCGCTCGGCCCGAGCCAACGGGCCAACGAGTACATCCGCTGGTACCAGCCGCGCATCGGGTCCTACAATCCGTCGCCGCTGCTCTACCGCGGCATCTACTACACGCTGCACGACCGCGGGTTCTTCACCGCCCACGACGCGCGGACCGGCCGCACCGTCTACGACCGCGTCCGCATCGAGCGGGGAGCGACGTTCACGTCGTCGCCGTGGGCCTACAACGGCAGGATCTTCGCCCTGAGCGAAGAGGGCGACACGTACGTCATCGCGGCCGGACCGGAATTCGAGCTGCTCGGCAAGAACGTCCTCGGCGAGATGACGCTCGCCTCTCCCGCCGTCGTGGGGCGCACGCTGCTGCTGCGCACGGCGTCGTACCTCTACGCCATCCGGCGGTAGACGGCGGCGATGAGCTCGCTGGCCGACGTATTCCGGGCGACTGCGACAGATCCTGACCAGCCACGCCATTGCGGCGGAGATTCCGGACGATGCCTGATCGCCTGCCGGACGAGATGAAGGATCTCCTGGCACGAAAGCGGGACTGGCACCGGGCACGGGCCGAAGCCCCGTTGCAGGAGAAGGTGCGCATCCTTCTGGAACTGCAGCGGCAGGACCTGCCGCTCATTGCCCGCCAGCGTCCACTGCGGCCGTGGGAACGGCCGTGGGACGTGGCGCCGTAGAAACGACGTTGTCCGACCACAGAGCCGCGACCGCCAAGCCGCCTACGGGACGTACGCCGGTGTCCGCACGAGCACGTAGGTGACGTGACCGCCCTCCGGCACCAGGTAGCCGTGCGGTGTCTTCGCAGGAATGTGCAGCACGTCGCCGGCGGCCACCGGATGGCGCACGCCGCCTGCGATGCCGCTGCCTCGACTGCCGTCGCGGTCGAGCATCTCGCCCCCCACGAGCAGGTTCCCGGCACCGCTCTGGATCAGGACCACGTCGATGATCTCGTCGTGGATCTCCGGGACGCCGTCGGCGTCGCGGTGGATGAAGCGGAAGCGGTGGGCGCCGCTCGGGTTGCCGTAGTCCGCCAGCGTCTCGCGGCTCGAACGGTCCGGGCCGATCCTGTTCGCCAGGGCGGCGTTCCGCCGGTCCAGCTCCGCGGCGCTCCACATCGCGAAACCCGGCGGATCGAAGTCGAGCTCCGGCGCGTCGGCGCGGGCGATCGGCTCGCCGGTGAAGGCCGGGTGCCTGACCAAAACGTAGGTTACGTGCCCGCCGTCCGGCACCAGGTAGCGGTGCGGCGTGTCGGCGGGAATGTGGATGACGTCGCCTGCACCGACCGGATAGCGCATGCCGCCCGCAATGTCGCTCCCGCGGTACTCCCCGTTGCCGCCGGCGCGGTCCACCAGCTCGCCGCCCACCACCAGCGTGCCAGCCCCGCTCTGGATGAACACCACGTCCTCGATGTGCGCGTGCTGCTCTGGCACCCCGTCCGCGTCGCGGCGGATGAAGCGGAAGCGGTGCGAGCCGCTCGCGCTGCCGTAGTCGGCCAGCGTCTCGCGGGCGGAACCATCGGGTCGTATCCGCTCCGCCAGCGCGGCGTTCCGTTGCGCCAGCTCCGCCGCACTCCACAGGACGAACCCGGGTGGTTCCGTCTGGGCGGCGGCGACCGCGGGAAGCATCACGAGCACAATGCCGGCGAGAACACGATGAAGCAGTGTCATGATCGAAGCTCCTGTCCAGGATCTCGCACGCCTCGCAGGGTCAATCGGCATCACCAGGTCGGCGTGCTTCGTCTCGATCTCTCGAGAGGAATCGCCAGCCACACATTGACGTCAGCGAGAATGGACTTCGCGGTCGACGTCATCTTCATCCAGCAGCCGCTGGGCGCGGCCGGCTCTCGGTTGACGCAGAACGGGCCCCGTGGGGCCGGTAACGAGCGGGAACACGCAACCGTCGCCCAGCTCTTGCCCGTCGAGCGCCGGCGCGCCGGGCTGATCAGGCAGATGTCCATCCGCCAAGTGATTTCCAGCGCATCGCGCACGATATCCTTGAGACCCAGCCCCCGCAACGCCGCCTCGGCTTTCGCCTGCCGGAGCAAACGCTCCGGAATGTCGATGGTGGTGCGCACGATTCTGCATCCCAGTAGCATTCGTGCTCGCCTGACCGAACCGGCCAACACGCTCCTGCTCGGGTCTGGACGCCCACGGAACACGTTGCGTACAAGAAAGAGCCCGGGCGGCCGTTCGAACCGACCAGCCGCCCGGGCCATCGATGTCAGACGCCGACAGTTGTCTAGCGCACCTGCGGCTGCGCCTTCTCCTGCTTCTCCTGCTTCTCGGGCTTGTCCGGCTGTACCGGCGGCTGCGGCTGCTGCGCGGGCAGCGAGTACTGGTCGATGAGCTCCGGTCGCGGCCCGCCCGTCGAAATGCCCGCGCCATCCATCAGGAACGTGACCACCTCGATGGTGGCGCGCGAGGGCCGCGGGAGGCCGCCGCGGAAGCCCTCCGCGATGAACAGCGGCGTGCGGCCCTGCTCGTTCGGCTGGGTCCAGACGTGGATGTCCGCCCCGTAGTCGGCGATCTGCTGCACCACCGTCGGGAAGCTGGCGAACGCGGCCCCGTGCACCGCGGTATCGCCGTTGTCGTCGACGGCGTCGAGGTTGGCGCCGAGATCGACCAGCAACTCGACGGCGTCACGCGCCTCGGCCTCGGAACCGGCTTCCTCCTCCGGCGCCGTCGTGCCGAGCCCGGCCGCCGCCATCAGGGGCGTGGAACCCTCGACGTTCGGAAGGAACGGGTCCGCGCCGAGCTCCAGCAGCAACTCCATGAACGGCACGTCGGCCCGGTCGGCAGCCATCAGGAACGCCGTGGCCCCTTCCATCCCGAGCCGGGACGCGGTATGCGGCGGACGCTTGGCGCTGTTCAGGCGCAGGTTCACGTCGGCTCCGAGATCGACGAGCTTGCGTACGAACTGCAACCCCGTCAGGTTGCCCGACCCGATCGGCGGCGGGTCGCCTCGGTCGCTGGCGTCCGGCTTGCGGACCCACGACATCGTATGCAGCGGCGCGAACCCGGACCGCTGATCGTTCGGATCGGCCCCGGCTCCAATCAACTCGACCGCGAGCTCGAAGTGGCCGTTGCGCACCGCGAGCAGCAGCGAGCTCATGCCGTCGTCCACCGGCCGGTAGCTGGCGTTGTTCACCGCCGCGTCCGGCCCGTCCTTCACCCGCTCGAGGACGGCGTCGACGTCCACGCCGGCCTCCAGCAGCCGGTTCACGATGTCGATGTTGCCCTCGCGCACGGCGAAGAACATGGGGTTGAACCCGGACCTGAGAGAAGCGTGGACGTCCGCGCCCGCGTCGAGAAGAGCGTTGACGATGCCCAGGTGCCCCTCCGAGGCGGCCCACATCAGCGCCGTCTGCTCCCGCCGCTCGCGCGCGTTCGGATCGGCGCCGCTGGCCAGCAACGCCTGCACGACGGCGAGATTCCCGGTGCGCGCCGCGGTCATCAGGACGGTCTCGCCGCCCAGCAGCACCACGTTCGGATCGGCCCCCGCATCGAGCAGGAGCTGCACGAAGGCCGCGTTGCCGTTGGTGGCGACCAGCGACAGCGCAGGTACGCCGTAGCGGTTCGTCGCGTTCGCGTCGGCGCCCGCCTCGATCAGCAGCCGCGCCGTGTCGAGATCGTCGTGATACGCCGCCCAGTGCAGGGCGGTCGTTCCGTCGACCTGCGGAGCGTTCACGTCCGCGCCCTCGGCGAGCAGGTTGCGGACGATCTTGCCCTGCCCCTGCTCGACCGCATCGGCGAGGGTGGCCTCCTCCGCCGCCGTGGCCGCACCGGCCGCGGCCAGCGTCAGGACGGAGAGTCCAGCGATCAGTCGTCGCCAATCCATATGTCGTCTCCCGTCACTTCCAGGTGACCGAGCCCACCTACACCGGCACCGCGTCGACCAGCTTCTCGATCCGGCCGTCGCTGTCGCCGAACGAATCCAGGTGCACGCCCACGCGGTCGAGCAGCGTGAGGTGCAGGTTGCCGAGCGAGGTGCCCTTGTCGTACCGGATGTGCTGTCCGCCGTTCATGCCGCACGCGGCGCCGCCGGCCACCAGGATCGGCAGGTTCTCGTGGTCGTGCAGGCTGGAGTTGCCCATCCCGCTGCCGTACATGTAGACGGTGCTGTCGAGCAGCGACCCGTCGCCGTCCGGCGTGTTCTTCAGCTTCTCGAGGAACTCGGCGAACAGCGACAGGTGGAACGTGTTGATCATGGAGATCTTCAGCAGCTTCTCCGGATCGTTCCCGTGGTGGCTGGTCGGATGGTGCGGATCCGGCACCCCGATCTCGGGATACGTGCGGTTGCTCAGCTCGCGCGTGAGCTGGAAGCTGACCACGCGCGTGATGTCGGCCTGGAACGCGAGCGCCTGCAGGTCGAACATGAGCCGGGCGTGATCCGCGAACGAGGCAGGGACCCCGACGGGGCGATCCACGTCAGGCATCTCGTTGTCGATGGCGCTGTTCTCCGCCCGCTGGATCTGCCGCTCGATCTCGCGCACGCTGTCGAGATACTGGTCGACGCGCACGCGGTCGGTCGCCCCCACCTCGCGCTTCAGGCGCGCGATGTCGGCGCTGAACGAGTCGAGCAGGCTGCCCCGGCTCTGCAGCGCCGCCTGCCGCTCGGCCGCGGTGCCGCCCTCGCCGAACAAGCGCTCGAACACGATGCGCGGGTGCGCCTCGGACGGCAGCGGCGTGGTCGGCGACGACCACGACAGGCAGTTCTGATAGACGCAGGCGTAGCCGTTGTTGCAGACCCCGGCGAGCGGGTTCAGATCCATCGACAGCTCGAGCGACGGGAGCTGCGTGTCGCGCCCGATCTTCCTCGCCGCGATCTGGTCGACCGTCGTACCCAGGTGGTAGTCGGAGCTCTCGGTGTGCTTGGCGTAGGCCGCGCTCAGGAACCCGGAGTTCGACGTGTCGTGGGTCCCCGGATAGGAGAGCTGCAGCTCGAGGTTGGTGACGACCGTCAACTGCTCCTTGACCGGCTCGAGCGGGCTGAGGATGGGCGTCAACTGCCCCAGCCGCCCGTCCTCGGCCGGCGTCCAGCGGCCGTGGTCGCATCCCATCGGGATGAACACGAAGCCGAGCCGGGACACCGGACGGGCCGGCGTGTTGGCCAGCGCGGTCGCCGCGGGCACCATCGCATCGAGCAACGGCAGCGCCAGGGTGGCCTGCAACCCCCGCAGAAAAGTACGCCGGGGGAGGGCCTTCTTCGTGATGATCATGACGATCTCCTCATCTGGAATGGAACGCTCTTGACGATTTCCACGACGAGCGACGACAGGCGGTAACCGTCCGCCTCGGTGGCGCGCAGGATCCGGCGAATCGCCGGCTGGTCGTAGTACTCGACGCCCCGCCCGAGCGCGAACGTCAGCAGCTTCTCCGCGATGGTTCCGGCAAACAGGTCGGTGCGGCTCAGCAGTCCCGCTTCCAGGCCGTCGATCCCGTTGAACTCACCCACCAGGGGCAGCCCTCCGGACACGTCGATGGAGGCCGTATCCCCTTCGTGATCGCGCCAGCGGCCCACCGCGTCGAAGTTCTCCAGTGCGAATCCGACCGGATCGATCGTGCGGTGACAGTTCGCGCAGACCGGGTTGCTCCGATGCGCAGCCAGCCGCTCCCGCATCGGCAGGTTGGCGACGACCTCGTTCTCTTCGAGAGCCGGCACGTTAGGGAGCGGCGGCGGCGGCGGTGCGCCGAATATGTTGGACAGCACCCACACGCCGCGGATCACCGGCGACGTACGCGTCGCGTACGAGGTCACGGAAAGGATGCTGCCGTGGCGCAGCAGCCCGCCGCGGCGACTGTCGGGGTCGAGATCCACCCGGCGGAAGCGGGTCCCGTACACGTTGGGGATCCCGTAGTGCTTGGCCAGCCGCTCGTTGAGAAACGTGTAGTCCGCGTCGAGCAGGTCCGCCACGCCGCGGTCCTCGCGCAGCACGCTGTCGAAGAAGCGCTCGGTCTCCTCCCGGAACGCCCGGCGCAGGTTGTCGTCGAAGTCCGTGAACAGGCGCGGGTTCGGGCTGACGGACACCAGGTTGCGAAGCTGGAGCCACTGCCCGGCGAAGTTGGTCGAGAGGTTGAAGGATCGCGGATCCGCGAGCATCCGGCGCGTCTGCCGCTCGAGCTCGTCGGGCTGGCTGAGCTCGCCGCGAATCGCCGCATCGAGGAGCTCGTCGTCAGGGATGCTGCTCCACAGAAAGAACGACAGGCGGGACGCCAGCTCCAGGTCGCTGATGCGGTACGCGCCGCTGGCGACGTCCTGCGGATCCAGCTCCACGCGGAACAGGAACTCCGGATTGATGAGCACCGCGGCCAGCGCCTTCTCGATGCCGCTGTCGAAGTCGCCTTCGGCTCGCCCTTCGCGGTAGAAGGACAGCGGCCCCTCGGCGTCCTCCGCCGAGACCGGCCGGCGATAGGCGCGGCGCGTCAGGGTCGACAGGATCTCCCGCGCGCACGGCTCCTCAGCGGCCGGTCCGTCCGGCCGGCAGACGAAGATGCGGTCGCGGCTGGGCGTATCGCCGGCGCCCTGCGCCGCAAACGGTCCGGTGACGGTCACCTGGTAGACGGCGGGGGTCTGGCGCGGATGCCGTGTCTCGTTGAAGTGCGACTGCAGCGGCTGGCGCTCCGTCTCGGGCACCGAGTCACCGTCGCGCGCGAAAGTGACGCCGAGCTGGTGCGGGCCCGCGGTGACGGGCACGCGCACCTTCAGGTTGCGATCCAGCAGGGTATCGTCGCCGGCTACCGGCCGCGCGATCGTGAAGCTCCCGATCGGCAGGCGATCGAGCAGGAACTGCAGCTCGTGCGGCCGCGGATCGCGCAGGCCGCCGATGTTGCCGCTACGGTTGCGCGCCAGCAGCACCTGGATGTCGTACAAGCCGTCCTGCGGAAAGGTGTGCGACACGACCACGCCGCCCCGGGTGCCGATGGGAAGCCCCGGCACGTGCGCTTCCTGCGTGGTGTCCGGGGGCACGCGGATCACGGCGCTCTCCACGGACTCCTGCCGCGCCCCGACGGCCAGCCGGCTGATCTTGCGCGCCGCGGAGATGTAGCGGTCGAGCAGCGCCGGCGAGAGATTCCCCACCGTCACGTTGTCGAATCCATACCCGCTCTCGTCCGGAAGCAGCAGCGCGGTGGCGTCGATGTCCAGGGCCAGCAGATCGCGGATCGAGTTCTGATACTCCGTGCGGTTGAGACGCCGCAGGGTCTCGGTGCGTCCCGGGTTCGGATTCCCTTCCCACGCGCCGTCGAGCGACGTCTCCAGCCACTCGAGCATCGCCTGACGCGCCTCGGCGGGCGGTTGCGGCCGGTTGGACGGCGGCATCGTGCCGGTGCGCAGCTTCTGGATCACCTTTTCCCAGGTCTCGGCGCCTTCGGCGGCGTGCAGCGGGTCGATCTCCTGCAGGCTGAGGCCGGCGGTTTCGAGACGGTCGTTGTGGCAGGTCACGCAGTAGCGGTTGAGCAACTGCCGGCTGTCGGTCGCGCCGGCCGGCGCCTCGCTTGCCGCTGCCGCGACGGCGCTCGCCGCCGCCGAGACCGGCTCCTGTGCGGAGAGTTCGGCGGGCAGGCCCGCCAACCCCGCCAGGACCAGCCCCGCGCACAGGAATCCGATCCCCGGGATGCACTTCCGCATGCTCTGAGTCATCCGGGCATTGTAGGTTTCGACCGGGTGAATTTCAAGAAAGAAGTAGCCGCGCCAAGTGCGGCGGGTCGGCGCGCGACGACCGCCGGCCTGCGTGCCGCCGGACGGCGCGCCCCCGCTCAACCGCCATTCGAGCCCGTTGGCGACCGGGCGTGCACCGCATGCGGCGGCCAGCCGCGCGGCGCCCACGACGGCGCACGCGCTGGATGCGGCTACTTGGCGCCGCCCGCCGCGGCGCGCTCCTCGGCGCGATACCCGGCGAGAATGCCCTCCATGCCGAGGTTGCCCTCGTGGCACGCGTACTCGAACAGCGGATCCTGGCTCCGTCGGAGCGGGATCTCCACGGTCCACGGGCTGGTCCAGGTCGTCGAGTCCTCGAACGTGACCTCGTAGTGCAGGGTGTCGGGTCCGACGCGCGTGAACCGTTCGACGATCAGGAGATCTTCGGAGGCGCTCCAGAAGGACCCGAGCCTGGAGTAGTTCGTCGTCTCGACCACGAGGGTGTCTCCGTCCCACCGACCGCGCGAGTCGCCGTGCAACTGCCGGATCTTCCCGCTCGGGTGCGGTCGTCCGTCGATGGGAATCACCCGCGCGTCGTGGATCATTTCCATCAGCACCACAACGTGGTCGCGGCTCTGGAAGATCTGGTAATAGCTGTTGTACCCGGCAAAGAGCGACGGAACGCCGAAGGTGATGCAGCGCTCGCTCAGCGGCCGGTCGGCCCACGAATCGGCCTTCTCCGCGATGGGAGGCGGCGGCTGTCCCCGTCCGGCCCGTTCGGCTTCCGGCGTCCGGGGTGGAATCCGGCCGTCGGGAGGATCGATGACCAGCGAGGTCCGGTTGTCGAAGTCGCGCTCTACGAGCCAGAACTGGTTGTAGTTGCCGGTCCCTGAATCATACGAGTCGACGTCGGTGATCCCGGCGAGAGCCGCCAACGCCAACTGATCGCCGAACACGGCATCGAGGCCGCTCGACGTCACGTCGGCGGCGGCCGCCCGGAACGCGGCGAGCTCCTCGTCGGTCAAGCGCGTCCTGCCCGCCCACGCCGCGGGGCGCTCGAGCGGCGTGGCATTGTTGTTCGCCCACACGCCCTGCAGATCCGGATAGCCGTCCGGCGTCCGGGGAACGCTCCACTCGCCCGTGGCCGGTTGAGCCGCGGCCGTAACCGGCAACAACGCCATCAACGACACGACCACTCCCACGCCGGCAACGAAGAACCGTCCAGCCATGGAACCCTCTCTTTCTCGACCGTCCGCTGTCGGGTCGCCGCCGGAATGACGGGCGTGGCTTGTCCGCTCGCCCACACCGCTCGCGCGCGGCGCGGACCTCGGAATTCCCTCGATTCTACAGGTCGGTCGCGACCGGGTCACTCCGGGATCGTGTAGTCGGCCGCCCACTGGTGGGGGCCCCAGTGAATGACGAGCCGTCCGGCGCGCGCCGCAACCGGCAGGAGGGCGGCCCCGAAAGGACGCGTCGCGATACCGTCCCGGGAGTACGTCACGTCGATCTCTGCGGCGTCGAACGTCGGGTCGTGCTGCGTGCCCCACGAGTCCGCCTCGTGGTTGAACACCAGCCGCCATCCGTCTCCGCTCGGCTTCAACCAGAGGCCGTAAGAGCCCGCGAACCCCGGGGCCAGGTTGCCGGTCCGAATCGCCACGTCGCCGAACCGGAGCGGTGTCTCGTTGCGGAGACGCAGCACCGCCCCCCGCGACAAGCGCAGCACGTCGCCGTCGGCCAGCGATTCGATCGCCGCGAAGTCCGGGAGTTCCACGCTCTGCTCCTGCCAGAAGAGCACGGCCAGACGCGCGTCACCCGGCATCTCGACGGCCGACTCGTGCCTCTCGGCGAGCTGGAGGAATCTGGAGCCGGCGCTCGTGTCGGAATCGAACCGCAGCGATTCCCTCTCGTTCGCGACGCGGGGACCCTCGTCCTCCTCCGGTTCGTCCCCTTCCGGTTCGTCCCCCTCCGGCTCGACATCGCCCGCGCCCGCCTCTTCGCTCTCGTCGGCCGGCTCGGACAACTCCCCTTCCGCTCCGTCATCGGACGCCGGAGGATCGGCGAAGTGGAAATCGGCCGTCCACCGGTGGTCGCGCCATTGCAGCACCAACTGCCCGGCGCTCTCCCCGGTGGGAGCGAGCGCGGCGGAGAAGGCCTCCTGCATGCGGGCGGCCTCGTGAGACAGCGCGACCTGACCAATCACGGTCGTGTCGCGGCTGGCGGCGCCGGGGTCCGCGCCCGCTTCGCTTGCCTCTTCCTCGCCGTCGTCCGTGTCGTCCCTGGTGGCTGCATGCTCCGCCCTCAGGTCGAGGGACCAGCCTCCGGCGGTGCGCGCGAGCCACAGCTCAAGGGTCTTCGTGGCGGGGTTCGGCGACTCGCTGCCGCCGGATTGCGAGCCGTCGAGCGTACCGATGCGCAGCCGCGGCATGGCTTCGACCGCGCCGACGCGAACCCGCGTGCTCGACGCGGACCCGTTCGCCGCCAGCAGCTCCCGATAAGCGGGGTCGCCTGCCTCGAGGCCCGGCTCGAAGGAAACCGCAACCGGGCGCAGGTTCAGGGTGAGCTCCGTGCGAACGACGTCCGCCGGCGAGGAATCCGCGCTGTCCTGCTGGGCCCCGGCGACCACCGGAGCCAGCAGGCAGGCAGCGATTGCACACGCCGACAGAGCGGACTTCGTCGAAAACATCGCTTTCCGCGAGTGTTCCGCGTCTTCGGACGCTCTAGTCCTGATCGTTCGTCGTCGAGGCCTCGTCGAGCTCCGTGTAGCTGAGGAACGCGAGGGCCATCTCGTCGTTGGTCCGCTGGCCGAAGCCCACGCTGCGGTCGGCGTTGAATCCCTGCCGCACGCCACGCTCCTCCGTGCTGTCGTACCAGAAGCTCGCCTCGATGCGGGTGCCCTTCGGCAGCAACTTCGGCTCGCGGTACTTGTAGGTCACCTGCCAGCCCTGGTCGTAGTTCGGCACGTCGAGCAGCAGCTCCTCGGTGCCGTCGGGATAGAAGGCGGTGTAGCGGGACGCGATCGCGCGCAGGTGCGCGTGCGGCCAGAGGTTCAGCACCAGGATGTCCTTCTCCAGCGTGCGGGCCATGCCGACCCGGTAGCGGGGATGGTTCGGCGGAATCTCGAAGCCGTTGTTGCCCAGCGTGTCGGTGATGACCTGGTGGGCCACCGGCCGATCCTCGACGAAGAACCCGACCTCGGCCTGGCTCGTGAACGACGTCCCGGGGCCCGGCTCCTTGTTGAAGTGCATGTTGAAGTTGAGGACCGAGCCCTTCTCGACCAGCAGGCCGTAGCCGTCGGGCAGCATCCCCGACTCGCCGCCCTCCGCCACGCAGCTCAGCAGGCCGCCCAGAGCCACCGCCGACTTGTTGGCGCCGGTGATGACCTTGCCGTCCTCGGGCCGCACGAACGCGCACATGTGATGCACGCCCGAGCCCTCGGCGCCCGTGCGCAGCTCCCAGCCGCGCACCCAGACGTCCTCCGGCACGACGTCCTCCGGGATCCGGACGTCGAACGAGATGTTGATGTCGAAAGCGTCATCCGGCACTACGAACGGCTCTTCCATGCGGACGACGAAGTCCGGCGTACCGTGGGACCACCCGTCATGCAGGTCCTCCGGCCAGACCGGCGCCGGCGGCGCAGCGGCCCGGTCGCCGGCGGGCGCGCCCGCCTCGACCCAGGTCAGGATCGTGTCGATCTCGGCGTCGGTCAGTCCGCGCTCGTTCTCGAAGACGCCCTTCGGTTCGGACGCGAACCAGGGCGGCATCTCGCGCGATTCCACCTTGCGGGCGATGGCGCGGGCCCACGGGCGCGTCTCCTCGTAGGTCATGAACGACATCGGGGCCACCAGGCCGCTGATGTTGTGGCCGGACGGCCGGTGACAAGCCTGGCAGTTCTCCTGGACGATGGGCAGCACGTCCTCGTAGTACGTCGCCGCGGCCTCGTTGGCTGCCGACGCGGGACCCGCCATTCCGATCACAACGCCGAGCGCCGCAACGACCGACAAGATGCGTGAGCGCGTAGTCATTCCTGAGTCTCCTCGCCGGCCGCGGGCGGGCCGAAAAATGTAGTCCAGCAACAGTATTGTACAGGCCGCGCAAGCGTCAGTCCATGATCAGACCCGCACTCATTCCGGATTGACGCAGGCGAAGTTCGCCGCGTCGTCGATGCTGCCGCTGCCGTCATAGCGGGCCACCTGCGGGTAGACGCAAAGCGGACGGGTGCGGCGCACCTCGCCGTCCACCACCTTCGACGCAATGATCCGGTCGGGAGCCTCTCCCTGCTCGACCCAGCGTTCGAGAGCGGTAACCGCATCGAAACGGTCGGGGCCGGGCCCGCCGCGGCAGTGCGCCACGCCGGGCGCCATGAACAGCCGATAGAAGTCGGTCGTTTCCTCCAGTCCTCCCATCGCATCCAGCACGCTCTCGTAGTACTGCACCGCGTAGTGGCCCGTAATCAGTGCGTCGGCCCAGCCGTGATAGCTGATCAGCTTGCCTCCGCCCGCCTTGAAGGCCGACAGGTCGGGGTCGATGGCGTTCAGCGCCGAGGCGAGGGTTTCGTCGTTGCCCAGCGCGCGGTTGTTGGCTCGATCCCAGTCCGCGTCGAAGTCGAAGCGCGTAAGGTCGTAGTCCGGATCCTCGAACACGCTGTACTTCATGAACTGGGCCGTGCTGCCGCCCGGCTCGCTGATGCCGGACCAGTAGCGGGCCCAGCCGCCGCGGCCGTCCGGCGCCTCGAAGTGCTCGCTGCCGAGCGCGTAGCCGGGAAACAGCGACTCTCCGGTGCTCGCGCGCACCGGCCCGGCGTAGATGGCCCTCGCCGCGGCGACCTGCCCCGCGGTCAGGCAATCCGCGGCGTCCTCCCCGGCGCACAGCAGGACGCCGGGATCGAAGTCGCAGTCGCGGGGATCGTCGATCAATCCGTCTTCCAACCCGTCGAGTCCGTCGCAGGCCGCCATAACGGCAGCGCCCAGCAGGGGCAGCTTCTCGCGCGGCAGGTCTTGCGCGGGGTCCCGCGTCGTGGCAAGCCCGGCCCAGAGCTCGGCCGTCATCAGGCCGATCCAGTAGTTGGCCGGCGCGCCCGCCACTATTCCGTCGTAGTCGTCGGGATAGCGCTGAGCCTCCATCAGGGCGTGATGCCCGCCCTGCGAGCAGCCGACGAAGTAGACGAAGTCGGCGTCGCGGCCGTAGTAGGCGCGCGTGACCGCCTTGCCGGCGACGGTCGCCTCGTGTTGCGCGCGGTAGCCGAAGTCGACCAACCGCACCGGGTGCCCCAGCGACCAGCTCCCGTCGAAACCACTCGTGCTGGTGTGGCCGTTGTCGGTCGCCACCGCGGCATAGCCCCCGGCCACCGCGGATGCGAGTTGCCGGTAGCGGATGGCGCCGGCCGACCCTCCCGATCCGATCCCCTGGAAGCGGCCGTTCCAGTCGCCAACCGGAGGGAGCCAGACCTCGAACCCGATCTCCGAACCCGCCTCGGGACTCGCCACCCCGGCCACGCGGCAGAACGACGCGTCCTCGACGGTGAAACCGCGGGAGCTGAAGGTCTCGGGCGGCGTGAAGGGAGGCGTCACCTCCTCCGCGACGGTGATGGTCGTGTGCGGCAGGCCGAGGTCGGCAGTCAGGATCGCGGCACAGGCGTCACCCTGAACCGTAGCCTCGGCGACCCGCGCCTCCGTCGCAGGACGGGCGCCTAGCGCGACGTCCGACGGCATCCCGAAGGTGGCGCACGTCGCCGCGAGGAAGAACGCGCAGAGCAGCCGGATATTCATGTGAACTCCCAGATCTCGGAGGCCGCCCATCGACTGCCCGGTCGACAGGCGGCTCCAGCATCCGAGGCGCCTACTGCTCAGACGCCTCCCGCTCCTGGGCACGGGCGCCCGACAGCAGGTTGAGCATCCCGTAGTTCCCCTCGTGGCAGGCGTACTCGAACAGCGGCGCCGCCCCGGCCTTCATCGGAATCGCCGCCGTGAACGGCCGCGTGAAGCTGGTCGGGTCGTCGACGGTGAACTCGTAGAGCAGCGTGTCCTCGTCCACCCGCTGGAACCGCTCCGTCAGGTGCAGGGTCGTACCGCTGCCAACCGCCGAACGCACCGACGGCGCGAAGCTCGCGGTCTGGTCGGTGAAGTTCGTCGTCTCAACCACCAGGACGTCGCCCTCCCAGTGGCCGCGCGAGCTGCCCATCCACTGGCGCATGTTCCCGGGCAGCGAGTCCCGCCCGTCGAGCGGAACGATGCGCGCGTCGTGGACCATCTCGTTGAGGATGACCACGTGATTCGGGGTCTGGAAGAGCTGCATGTTCTGGTTGTAGCCACCCGGGACGATAGGCGGGCCCGTGTTGAACCCGAGCAGGCAGCGCTCGGCGAGTCCGCGATCCTCCGGGCCGTGGGTCCCGATGCCGCCAACCCGGAAACGCACCGGACGGTCGGGCGGCGCCGTGTCGTCGTTGGTCGTCTCCTGCTGTTTCGCCGCCGGCTGCGGAGCGGGGACCCGCCCGTTCGGGGGATCGACGATCAGCGATGTGCGGTGGTCGTCCACGACACCGGCCCCGCGATCGAACCAGAAGTTGTTGTAGCCGCCGACGTTGCCGCCGACCGGCAGCGGCTCGGTGCGGATCTCGCTCGGCCGGTCCGCCTCGATGGCGCGCTGGACGGCCGCCGCCTCGATCTCCGCCGCTTCCTCCGGCGTCAACTGCGCCTGTTCGGCACGATCCTCCGGTCGCTGCAGCGGCGTCAGCGTGCGGAAGTCCCAGACCCCCTGAAGGTCCGGCCTGCCGTCGGCGAGCCGCGGCGGCTCGAACTCGGATTGGGCCGCGGCAGGCGCCATCGACCCCAGCGTGAACGCCAGCAGAATCATCAGAACCACGGCGCATCTTCGGTTACTCATCGCAAGCTCCTCGGTGCATGGGATCGAATCCCGTTTCGCGCGTATCGATGTGGGTTGCCGCATTATAAGAGGTCGGTGGAGCATCGGATTGCCGTTTCCCGCGGAGCGTTCGCCGCATCGCCCGACGGCGGCGCGGCTGCCGAGCCCGAACGCTTCCGCGGCATCAGTACTCGATCACGTCACCGGCCAGTGGCGGCGCGAGCGGCGGCGGCCGGCGCGCCAGGGTCGCCTGCTCGAAGTCGTACGCGTAGCCGATCAGCCTGCCTTCATCGTACGGCCGGCCGAGAAACCCGACGTTCATCGGCAGCCCCTGCGACCCGAAGCCCATCGGCACGACGATGCTCGGGAAACCGATCGAGCTGTAACCGGCCAGCGTGGACGGGCTGCGCAGTCCACGAGCCGACACGTACGTGGGATCGTCCGCCGTGAAGGTCGGGTCCCGGGCCGGCGGCGCGAAGCTCGGGTTGTACGGAAAGACCAGCGCGTCCAGGTCGTGGGCGTCGAACACGTCGAGCTTGAGGCGCGTGTTGCGCGGCAGTACGTTCTCGACGAGATCGACGTAGACGGAATCGTCGGTCGACGTGGCGCTCGCCCGCTCCAGAAGGTCCAGCACGGACGCCTCCGCCGGCAGCGGAGACGCCGCCACCTCGGTGTAGTAGATCTCGAGGAACTCGTCGACCGTTTGCGGCACGTCGGGCCCCAGCGTCAGCAAATACGCCTCCCAGTCCGCTCTGAACCGGTAGTCGGCGATCCTCCGCACCCCGTCCACGAAAGAACCGTCGAACGTCACCGGATCGACGATCACCGCTCCCAGTTCGCGCATCGCGTCGATGGCGGCCTCGGCCAACGCGTCGACCTCCGGATCGCCGCCGAAGTAGTCCCGCGCCACGCCCAGCCGGGCGCCCCGCAGCGCGCCCCGCTCCAGGAACCGCGTGTAGTCGAGGCGTGCGGCGGCTTCGCCCGCGGGATGCGCCGCGAAGACCTCCAGGCTCAGCCCGTCGGGATCGGCCGGGTCGGGACCGGCGATGGCCGTCAGCAGAATCGCCGTGTCCGTCACCGTCCGCGCCATCGGTCCGGCGGTGTCGAAGTTGAGGTTCTTCGGCGCGATGCCGTCGCGGCTGATCAGCCCGGTGGTGGGCCGCAGGCCGACGATGCCGGTGAACGAGGCGGGACCGCGCACCGAGGTGCTGGTGTCGGATCCAACCGAGAACACGGCGAGATTCGCCGCCACGGCGACCGCCGAGCCGCTGCTCGACCCGCCCGCGCTGCGCAGCGGGTGGTAGGGATTCACGGTCCGGCCGTCGACGGAGTTGTAGCTGTTGCCGCCGGCAAACTCTCCCAGCGACGCCTTGCCCAGGATGATCGCTCCGGCCTCGCGCAGCGCCCGCGTGACGTAGGCGTCGTCGGGGGCCATGGCGTCGCGAAGGATGACCGTCCCGTTGGTCGTCGGCATGTCCGCGGTGTCGATGTTGTCCTTGAGAAGGACGGGGATGCAGTGCAGCGGACCCCGCGGCCCGCGCTCGACCCGCTCGGTCTCGAGCTCCCGGGCGACCTCCAGCGCCCGGGGGTTCACGGTGATGACGCTGTTCAGCAGGGGGCCGTCATCGTCGTACGCGGCGATGCGATCGAGATACATCTGCACGAGCGCCGGGCACGAGAGGGCGCCCGCCTCGAACGCCGCCTCGATGTCGGAGATGGTCGCCTCTTCCAGAACGAACACGGCGGCCGGGCGCCCGGGGCTCTGCGGCCCGAATCCGGCGACCGCCGCCAGAACCAGGACGACGGCGGCGGTTCGTCCGAAGTGCGTGCGCATGACTCTGCCCTCCCCGCCGGAGGCGGAAAGCCGCGGCTACCTGTCATCTGCCGTGCTGCCGCCCGGCGCCGGTGTGGCTGAGCCGCCCGGCGGCGGCATCGCTCGCATGGGGCGCCGTGGCGCGGCGGCTCACTCGCCCGCCGGCTGCAGCGTCAGCCGATGCGCGGCCCGCTCCTCCACCGCCCCCCGCGTATAGAGCAGCGGGAAATACTCGCCGTTGCCCAGATTCTCGGCCAGGTTGCCGTAGTACGGGCTGCCGGGCTGGGCCGACTGCCCGGGGGCGTTGCTGGCCACCGAGCGGTCCGGGTCCGCGAGATCGATGATGCGCCGGAAGTTGGCGCCGGTGGCGTTGACGGAACCGAAGCCGCCGGGACGCTCCACGGCCGGCAGGTCGAACGCGGACGCCAGCATGTGCGGCAGCTCGCTGGCGTGCACCCGGCCGTGCCGCCACTCGGCCCGGTCGGGGCCGAGCTCCTCGATGAGTCGCCCGATCGCCGCGGTCAGTCCCGCTTCGATCAGATCCCGGCGGTCGGCCTCAGCCGTATCCGGATCCCGCACGGCATCGTCGACCTCGGCGTTCCAGCGCACGTACAGGGCGCCCGCGGCGCTCTCCCGTGAGACCGTGGCATCCCACTCCGCGATCAACCCGCGCGCCCATTCCACGTCCGGGTCATCCGACGTCCAGTCCTGGAAGGCCGGGATGTCCCGCTCGGCCGCGAGCAGCCGGGCGTCGTGCTGGATCCGCTTGTGGTCGTCCACCGAGAGCACCTCGCCGGTGCCGAAGATCTGGTGCAGACGGGCGATCCGCGACGTCTCGACGCCGCGCGACGTGTGGTAGAAGACCGGCCGCCCCTCGTAGCCGGGCGGGTGGACGTTGTTGTTGGCGGTCGCCACGTAGCCGCGCTCCGGGTTGAACTCCCGCGGCAGGTCGGTGCGGAACCCGCGCCACTCGTAGTCGCCGTTGCCGGGCACCGGCAGCCGCCCGTTCCAGCCGTCGCGGTCGGGCGTCAGCCCGGTCACCTGCAGGGCGATGTTGCCGTCCGCGTCGCCGCAGACGAGGCTGTGGGTCGGCACCAGCCAGTGCATCGCGCGCTCGAAGAAGTCGGCGCAGCTCTCCGCCTGCGCGAGCTGGAAGCTCCCCTTGTAGGCGGCCGTGCCCGGCTCCTGCACGACGGAGCGCACCGCGTAGGCGACGCCGTTCTCCAGATCCTCGTAGAAGACGGGCCCGTGCCGGCTGAACTTCAGCACCACCGGCTCGGGCTCCTGGCCCTTGACCGGAATCTCCTCCTCGATGACCCGCAGCGGCTCCCAGCCGTCCTGCCAGCGCACCAGGTTCGGGTCCTCCGGATGCAGCTCCTCGACGTAGACGTCGACCATGTCCGTGCCGGCAAAGGTGAAGCCCCACGCCATGTGCTCGTTGCTGCCGGCGTCGACGCCGGCGAAGGGCGGCTCGCCGCCGCCGATCACGTTCCAGCCGGGAGCCACCAGGTGCACGAAGTAGCGCAGGGCGGGCATCTCGATGCGCCGGTGCGGATCGTTGGCGAGGATGGGCACCCCGCTCGGCGAGCGCGCGCCGGTCAGCACCCAGTTGTTGCTTCCCTCGGTGGCGATCGGCCGCGGCGAGACCTGCCGCGTCTGCAGCCCCGGCGCCCCCACGAGCGCAGCGTACGGCTCGACGATCTCCAGCGCCGGGAGACGTCCTGTGACGAATGGATCGCCGTCCCCGGCGCGCATCGCATCGAGGATCTCCTCGGTGATGATGCTGACGTCGAGGCCCTCCGGCACCTCCAGGTCGTCCCAGGGGTCCGGGGCGAAGCGCCGGTTCGCTTCCTCCGCGCCGTAGCGGGCAACGTCGAGGGCGAGCTGCATCTCGTGGATGGCGTGGCCCCGCACGCTCGGCACGCCGAGAGCCGCCCAGCGCAGCAACGCCGTCTCCGCCGTCCATGGCAACGGCTCGACGCCGGTGAGCTGGAACTCCACCGGCAGGTTGTCGCGGTTCTGCTCGACGAAGGCGTTGACCCCGTTGGCGTGCGCGGTGAACAGCCGCTGCGCGTCGGGGTGATAGCTGGTCCACTCGGTCTCGTCCCACGGCCCGCGGAACATCATCAGCCGCGTGCGGCGGTCGTAGTCGAGCGCCTCGGGCCCGAAGATCTCGGCCAACCGCCCTTCGCGCCAGCGGCGCCACATCTCCATCTGCCACAGCCGATCCTGGGCCATGACGTAGCCCTGCGCGAAGAACAGATCGTCGTCGTTCTGCGCGTAGATGTGCGGCACGCCCCACTCGTCGCGGATCACCTCGACCGGCTCCCGCAGACCGGGAACCGCCAGCTCCCCGTCGATGGTGGCCAACACGCCCTGCGCGAGCTCGTCGAGCGAGGCGGGCGCTCCCGATTCACCGGCGGCGCAGCCGGCGGCAGCGGCCACCAGCGCGATCAGGGCGAACCGGGCCAGGTGTCCGAGCCTGGCACCGGGCCCCCGATGTCCGAACCTGGCACCGGAACCTTCGAACGTCCTTGCGGGAAGTTGTCGCATCGTCTGCATCCTCGGCGTTCTCGCGCGTTCGGCGGCTCGACGGTACCTGCTCGGGGCAAGACCGCGACCGCCACGTAACCGTTCGTCACTCCGCCGGAATGACACTTGCCGCCGATCATCGCCTTTCCGCGGCGCGGGCGCAATCCCTCCGGCGCGAGAGGCCGCAGCACATGTCTGCCTGTTTCTGCGGGCAGACGCTATTCCGACCGCGTGACATAATCGCGGCGGGCTTGGGTTCACGGCCCGCGAGAGGAGGACTCATGAGGGGGCGCATGTCGTTGGTGTCCTTGTTGGCGCTCGCCGGCCTGCTGGCGATTCCGGCCGCCGGCGCGGCGCAGTGCGATCCGGACGGCGATGTCGAGTTCGTCTGCGGACCGGTGAATCCGGAGGATCTGGCCGCCGTGCCGAACTCTCCCTGGGTCATCGTCTCGAGCATGACCGACGACGGCCACTTGTATGCAACCGATGCCCGCGACCACACCTCGCGGCGGATCTTCCCCCTCGCGACCTCGGCGCCGCGGCACGACACCTCCATGTACGGCGCCTGCCCCGGTCCGGACACCACCGGATTCCGGCCGCACGGCCTCGGCCTGCGGCCCGGTGACGACGGGGTGCACACGCTGTACGTGGTGCGCCACGGCGCCCGCGAGTCGGTGGAGGTCTTCGAGATCGACGCGCGCGGCGAAGTGCCGGCCGCCGCCTGGGTCGGCTGCGCGGTGGCGCCCGCGGGCGTCGGCCTGAACTCGGTCGCGGCGCTCCCGGACGGCGCCTTCGTCGCCACCAACTTCCAACGCTCGACCGGCGAGCTGTGGGAGTGGCGCCCGGGTGCGGGGTGGACGGAGGTACCGGGCAGCGCAACCGCGGGCCCTAACGGCATCGAAGCGTCGCCCGACGGCCGCTGGCTCTACATCGGCGGCTGGGGCACGCAGTCTCTGATCCGCCTGTCCCGCGGACAGACGCCGGTGGTGGTCGACTCGGTCGATGTCGGCTTTCACATCGACAACGTCCACTGGGCGCCCGACGGCGCGCTGCTGGCGGCCGGCCACGCGGGAAGCGGACCCGACTCCATCTTCGCCTGTCTCGGCCAGGGCGCGTGCGACGGGGTCACGTCGCGGGTGGCGAAGATCATCTCCAACAGCCTCGCGAAGGAGGAGATCGTCCACTATCCCTCGAACGATCACATCATTCTGGGCACCGTCGGCATCCAGGTCGGCGACGAGATCTGGGTCGGCGGGGTCGGCGGCGGCGAGCGCATCGGACGCTTCCCGGCGCCGTAGCGCCCGCGGCCCGGCACGAGGCACGCCATGACCACCGGCATCCAGAAGTTCACCGTCTTCGCCCTAGCGATTCTCGTTTCCTGGATCGCCGGGGCCAGCGTCCCTCCGACGTGGTCCATCAACCGGGTCACGCTGGACGTGCTGACGGACGACGACGGCCGGCTGTACTACCTGTCCGAGGGCAGCCCCGCCTACTTCGAGGCGGTTCCCATCGAGCAGGCGCAGCTCGATGCCGCGGCGCTCGCCGCCTCCGGCGAATCGCCGGCGGTTACCGAGGAGTTCGTCTCGGCGGTGGAGTTGGGCGACGGGCAGACGCAGACCGCCTACTACCGGCTCGAGGCGCGCGCGCATTGGGGCTGGTGGTCGCTGCTGCCGGCCGCGGTGGCGGTGATGCTGTGCTGGCTCACCCGCGAGCCGGTCACGTCGCTGGCCGCCGGCATCGTCTCGGGCGCGCTGCTGCTCGGCAAGTACGACATCACCGGCGAGGTGATGATCCCGTCACTGGCATCGACGAACTCGGCCGGGGTGCTGCTGCTCTACCTCTGGCTGCTCGGCGGCCTGATGGGCGTCTGGTCGCGCACCGGAGCCGCGCAGGCGTTCGCCGAGTTCATGACCGCGAAGTTCGTGCGCGGCCCGAAGAGCGCCAAGCTGGTGGCCTGGTCGCTCGGCATCGTCTTCTTCCAGGGGGGAACGGTAAGCACCGTGGTGGTCGGCACCACCGTCAAGCCGATCGCCGACAAGCAGCGCGTCAGCCACGAGGAGCTGGCCTACATCGTCGACTCCACCGCCTCGCCGATCGCCTCGCAGCTCGCGTTCAACGCCTGGCCGGGCTATGTGCAGGCGTTCATCTTCGTCTCGGGGGTCGGCTTCCTCGCCACCGAAGCGGATCGCATCGCCTTCTTCTTCCAGAGCGTGCCGTTCTGCTTCTACGCCATCTTCGCCGTCCTGGGCACGTTCCTGCTGAGCATCGAGAAACCGATCTTCCTGGGCAAGCGGCTCGGCGCGGCCATGGAGCGCGCCCGCACCACCGGACGGCTCGACGCGGAAGGGGCGGACCCGCTGAGCACGAAGGAGCTGCAGGCGAGCAAGGTTCCGGCCGGCTATTCACCCCACGTCCTGGAGTTCTTCCTGCCCCTCGGCGTGCTGATCGCCATCGCCATCGGCACCTTCGTCGCCTACGGCTCCCCGAACGTGCAGTGGGCGTTCGGGGCGGCGCTGCTGCTCGCCGCGGGCATGGCGCTGGGCAAGGGCATGTCGCTCAAGGACCTCATCTCCGGCTTCCACGACGGCATCAAGGGCGTCGTGCTCGGCTCGGTCATCCTGCTGCTCGCCATCACCATCGGCAACGTCAGCACGCAGACCGGCGGGGGCGTCTTCCTGGTGGAGCAGCTCGGCGACGCCCTGCCTTACTTCCTGCTCCCGGTGATGCTGCAACTGATGACGATGGTCATCGCCTTCTCCACCGGCACGAGCTGGGGCACCTACGCGGTGGCCTTCCCCCTGGCGATGCCGCTGGCATGGGCGGTGGCCGGGGCGCAGGGGCTGTCGCACCCGGAGCTGTTCATGACCCTCTGCTTCGCCTCGGTCATGGACGGGAGCGTCTACGGCGACCAGTGCTCGCCGATCTCGGACACGACGGTGCTCAGCTCGGTCTGCACGGGCTGCGACCTGATGGACCACGTGAAGACGCAGATTCCGCAGGCGTCGATCGCGGCCGGACTGGCTGCGGTCTGCTGGACGGTGCTCGCGTTCTTCACGGCGTGAGCGAACGGCGAACTCCACCGCTTGCCGGCCGGCGCGTTACAGGCCTGCACGCACGGTGCGGAACCGCCCAACGGCGACGGGCACGGAGGAAACGTCGATGGACAGCATGCAACGAACGGCGAAGCGGACGCATCGGCGGCAGGCGGGAGGCGTCGTGGCCATCCTCGGCCTGATCGCCGTGGCGGCGCCGCAGGCGCAGCAGGGACCGCTGATCAACGCGGCGGGCGAGGTGCATGAGGAGGCCTACGACCACCTGCGCCGCGAGCTCACCGGGGACGACAAGGTCTACGAACGCATCGACGGGGGCCGGCTCAAGGGGTGGCTGAACGACGTGGTGGCGTTCTCCCGGCAGAGCCGCGACGACGGCAATCGCTACTGGGGCCGCATCTCGGGCACGCCGTACGAGCGGATGACGGCCGAATGGACGGAGGAGCGGTTCCGCGAGCTCGGCATGGACAACATCCACCAGGTGGAGTTCGACCTCGGGCCGCAGTGGTTCCCGACCGACTGGACGCTGCGGGCCGAGAGCGGCGACGAGCGCCTGACCTTCGGGTCGGCCAACCCGGCGACCCGCTCCGACTCCATTCCCGAGCCGATCACGGCCGAGGCGGTGTGGGTCGGGCTGGGCACCGAGGCCGACTTCGTGGGCCGCGACGTCGCCGGCAAGGCGGTGATCATCCAGACCATCCTGGCGCCGGGCCAGATGGGCAACTCGGCCTCGTGGGAGGGCGCGACCAAGCGGGCCGAGGACGGCGGAGCCGCCCTGATCGTCGGCATCTGGGGCTATGCCGGGAACATGGCCATCTGGCAGAGCCTCAGCTCGTTCCAGATGCTGCGCAACCCGGACGGCACGGCGCGCTACACCCGCGCGCAGGTGGAAACCCCCGGGTTCTTCATGGGCTTCGACGACGGCCGGCGGCTGCGCGACATGGTGGCGTCGGGCGAACCGGTGCGGATCACCGCCTCCCTCGACACCGAGATCCGCGAGGGGCTGCAGAGCCCCAGCATCTTCGGCACCCTGCCCGGGACCACCGACGAGACCATCTACGTGATGGCCCACATGGACGGCTACTACGACGCGGCGCTCGACAACGCTTCGGGCATGGCGGTCATGATCGGGCTGGCCGACTACTTCGCGGCCATCCCGCGGGAGGAGCGGCGCCGCAACATCACTTTCATCGGCACCGCCGGGCACCACGTCGGCTCGCCGAACGCGCCGTACCTGCGCGACCAGGGGATGCTGGAGAAGGCGGCCCTGATGGTCAACTGCGAGCACGTCGCGCCGACGCAGTTCGTGGCGTTCAACAACGAGCTGCGCCTCACCAACACCGTGTCGCCCCGCCGCTGGTGGGTCAACGGCAGCCAGGCGCTGCTCGACATCACGCTCGACGCCTACGACACCTTCGGGGTCACCGTGATCGGCGCGATGGACGGGCGCGCCACGGGCGAGATGATGGCCATCGACAAGGAAGCGCCTTCTGTGCAGCTCATCCGCTCGCCGGAGCACAAGCACACCGACTGGGACATCCCCGAGCTGGTGCCGGCGGCCGGCATCGAGGCGGTGGCCCGAGCGTTCGCCAAGATCATCGACCAGGCGAACACGCTCGACATCGAGGAGTTGCGGCCGTAGCCGGGTGCTATATTGGGCGCAGTGGAAACGCATGCCGGCCGGGTCGCCATCGACGGCCCGGCCACGATGCACACCGGGCCGCTGGGATCCCAGGTCCACGTACTTCGCGCCGACGCCGGGACCGTTGCCGCGCTGGCCGCCATCGATTGGAACCGGTGGTTCGGCCGGGTCCGTCTCGATCCGGTGCGCGGGTTGGTCGTGCTGATGACCCCCTCGCACCTTCACGAGGACCTCGCCGAGATCTTCGACGACATCGTGGACGCAGCGGCGAGCGTTTCGAAGAGACTCCGCAGCACGCGCCTCCGCGGACGGGACGAGCCGCCGGGTACGGGGCTGGAGCCGGACTGCGCCTTCTACTTCGACGAGCGGGCCAGGGGGTATCGCGCGGCGCTGATCGATGGCAAGGCCGCGGCGGACTCGTTCGTCGAACGCACGCCGTTCGACCTGGTGGTCGAGGTCGAGATCACGAACGCCGACGAGGGCAAGATCGAGCGCTACGGCGACATCGGCGTGCGCGAGCTCTGGCGCCTGCACGCCCGCAAGGGGACGTACGACCTGCGGGCAGACTTCTTCGCCCTGCATCCCGCGCGACCGCCGCGTCGGCTCGCCGCCTCCGCGGTCCTCGCCGGCCTCACGCCCGGCGACGTCTGCGAGGCGGCCGACAGCGTCCGGTTGTGCCTGACACGAGACGAACGGACGGAAGCCGTCGCCCGCATCGTCCGCCGCCGCCGGCGGGCCAGCGTACGCGCCCGCGAAGCGGGTGCGCCATATGCCGCCCCGTCCGGCCAGGAGCTCGCGCCGTAGCACGCAACGTGGCCACGGTCCGCGACGTGGTACCGTCATGGTATGCGCGTCGGAATTCCCACAGAGATCAAGGCGGACGAGCACCGCGTCGCCATCACGCCCTCGGGTGTCGCGGCGTTCGTCGCGCGCGGGCACGAAGTCGTCATCGAAGCAGGATCCGGGATCGGCAGCGCGATTCCGGACGAGAGCTATCGGGCGGCTGGCGCGGCCGTCCTCGACGGCCCGGACGCGGTCTGGGAGCGAGCCGACCTCGTCCTCAAGGTCAAGGAGCCGCTCGACCCGGAGTTCGAACGAATGCGGCCGGGCCAGGTGCTCTTCACCTACCTGCACCTGGCCGCGTCGCGGGATCTGACCACCAGGCTGCTCGAACGCCGCATCGTCGGCATCGGCTACGAGACGGTGCAGCTCACCGACGGAACCCTGCCTCTGCTGGTGCCCATGTCGGAGGTCGCGGGCCGCCTGTCGATCCAGGCGGGTGCGACCTCGCTGGAGATGCGCTCCGGCGGCAAGGGCCTGCTGCTGCCCGGGGTCTCGGGCGTGCGCCGGGGCCGGGTGACCATCCTCGGCGCCGGCGTCGTCGGCCTCAACGCCTGCGTCGTGGGTGTCGGGTTCGGGGCGGACGTCACCATCATCGACATCAACCCGCTGCGGCTCGCCTACGTGCGCGACGTCGTCCAGGGCCACGTCACGACGCTCATGTCGAACGCCGCGAACATCGAGGGCGCGGTGGCATCTACCGACCTGGTCATCTGCTCGGTGCTCATCCCCGGCGCCCGCACGCCGCGCCTCGTCACGCGCGCCCACCTGACGCAGATGGAGCCGGGGTCGGCCCTGGTCGACGTCGCCGTCGACCAGGGCGGCTGCGCCGAGTCCAGCCGGCCGACCACCCACCACGACCCGCGCTACGTCGAGGAGGGCGTCGTGCACTACTGCGTCTCCAATATGCCCGGCGCGGTCCCTCACACGTCCACCTACGCCCTGACCAACGCAACGATGGCCTACGCGTTGGAGATTGCCGACCGCGGCTGGCGCGTCGCCGCGGCGCAAGATCCCGCCCTCGCGAAGGGGGTCAACGTCGTCGACGGGCAGGTGACGCACCAGGCAGTGGCCGCTGCGCATCGCCTGCAGTGCGTGGCCCTCAGCGAGACGTAACCTCACCCGCCTCACCAACGCCGGGTACACCTGCTATCGTGAACACATGGTGGAGCACGACGAGCAGTTTGCGACCGGCCGAGAGACCACGATCCACACCGGGTCCCTGGGCTCGACGATCCACGTGCTGCACGCGGACGCCGGAACCATCGCGGAACTGGCCCACGTCGACTGGAACCGGTCTTTCTCGCGCGTGTGCCTCGACCCGATTCGCGGGCTCATCACCTTGATGACTCCCTCGCGGCTCCACGAGGATCTCACCGATATCCTGGACCACATCATCGATGCGGCCGCGAGCGCCGTGACCGGTGCCGCGAAGAGCCTCCGCCATACCCGTCTCCGCGGACCCGCCGATCCCCCGGGCACGGGCATGGAGCCGGACTGCGCGTTCTACCTCGGCGAGCGGGCCAGGGCCTATCGCGCCGCGCTCGCCGAGGGCGAGGCCGCGGCGGACGCCTTCCTGGAACGGACCCCGCTCGACCTGGTGGTCGAGGCCGAGATTACCAACAGCGACGAAGGCAAGATCGGACGCTACGCCGACATGGGAGTGCGCGAGATCTGGCGGCTGCACGGCCGCAAGGGAACTCGGGAACTGCGGGTGGAGTTCCTCGCGTTGCGGTCAGGAACGAAGCCGCGCGAGATCGCCGCCTCCGCGGTACTCGGCGGCATCACGCCGGACGACGTCCGCGAGGCCGTGGACGGCGTTCGTCTCAGCGTGACGATAGAAGAGCGGACTCAAGCCGTCGCCCGTATCGTGCGCCGTCGACAGCGCACCAGCGTGCGCGTTCGTGAAGAGCCCACGCCGTACGCGGCCCGTCCCACGTCGGCTCCACACGCGCGGTAGCCACGCCTGCCGCACGCCGGTCGAGGTGAACCCGCCCGGTCAGCGGGCCGAGTACGGGGGCGGCTCGCGGTAGACGTTCTCCATGTGCACGGCCGCCGACGCATAGTCGGCGAGGCGCACGGTCCCGGCCGGCGCGTTGAACTCGATCGGCGCCGCCGACGACAACTTTCCCTCGCCCTGGTCTTCCGCATCGAGGTGCAGCTCGACCACCGTGAACGCCGCGGCGGCCGGCCCCGAGCCGTCGCTGCCGGTCCACGGCCCGCCGCGATCCCACTGTCCGAGCGGGCGATCCGTCACCAGGACGATCCGCTCCCCGCCGTCCTCGTCCTCGGTGCGGTGCGCGTACTTCAGGGCGTAGCCCAGGCTGCCGCCGGTCCAGATGAACCCGACCGTCTGCAGTTCCTGGAGCGCGCTCGCGATGTCCTCACCTTCTCCCGCCGTCTGGCCGGGCGCCGGGGTGATCAGGGACACGATCGCGCCGCGATCCTCCTCGGCCGTCCAGCGGAGGACGTTGATCCGCAGTTCCACCCCCTCCGCGCTCACGGCGCCGGTGGTCGTGCCCCGAAAGGTCTCCAGTTCATCGGACTGTGCTGCCGCCGGGAGCGGTGCGGCGACCGCCAGGAGCAGAGCTGGGACGACGACCCGATTCACGAAAGCAGCAGATGCAGACATGACGTACCCCTGGGAAAGAGTGGTGCCGTAGACAGGGAAGTATTCCGTCCATCTGTGTGCATGTCAAGAGTCTTGACCGGAAGACAGATGGCGTTACACACTCCCCCCGATGGAACGCGGTCCGGTGGACGTGATGATCGAGCGCTGGGCGCGCGAGCGGCCCGATCTGGACGCGTCGTCGCTGGCGATCGTCGCGCGGGTCACGCGCCTTGCGCGAGCCATCGACGAGGACGCGGCGGCAACGCTGCGGGAATTCAACCTGAGCGACGTCGAGTTCCAGTTGCTCGCCGCCATCCGGACCGCGCCTGACTGCCGGGCCGCACCGCGCACCCTGCTGCAGCCGCTGATGGTGACCTCGGGCGGCTTGACCAACCGGATCGACAGGCTCGAGGCGGCGGGATGGATCGTGCGGGCGCCCAACCCGGCGGACCGCCGGGGGGTCTTCCTCGAGCTGACCCCCAGCGGGCGCGATCTGGTGGATCGCGTGACCGCGGCCTACCTGGAAAACCAGCGGGAATTGCTCCGCGAAGCGCTCACCGACGAGGAACGCACCAGGTTGGCGCCGCTGCTGCGCAAGCTCCTCGACTCGCTGTCGGTGCGCAACACCAGACGTCGCCCGAGCCAGTGAGCAGCACGGGTGCGGGGCGCCGGAACCCTGGCCGGCCAATCGTCGCCTGACGGCTCCGCGTGACGCCCAACCAACCCTCCGGAAGTCCGCGCCGTTCTGCGTCCTACGAGAGCGTCACGACGACGTCCAGCGTGTCGCCGTCGCGCAGGATCGTCACGGTGACGTCCTCGCCGGGACTGTAGCGGTCAAGGACGGCTCTCAACTCCCCCTGCGACCTGATCGGCTCGCCGTCGACGGCCTGAATGATGTCGCCGACCTGCGTGACCTGCCGGCCGTTACGGGACACCTCCGTGCCGCGCAACCCGGCTGCCGCAGCCCCGGTACCGCCGTCTATGCCGACCACCAGCACGCCGCCGGTACGCAGCCGGCCGAGCACGAACCGGCTCAGATAGCCGCGCCCGTCCATCCTGATGCCGAGCCGGGGAGGCGTGTACTCGCCGGTGTCGATGATCTGCGGCACCACCCGGTTCACGGTGTTTACGGGCACGGCGAAGCCGACGCCGGCCGACGCCCCGGACGGACTGGCGATCTGTGTGTTGACGCCGATCAGCCGGCCGGCGCTGTCCAGCAACGGACCTCCGGAATTGCCGGTGTTGATCGCCGCATCGGTCTGGATCACGTCCTCGATCGGCGTGCCGTCGAGTCCTTCGATGCGTCGTCCGAGCGCGGAGACGATCCCGGTGGTCAGGGTTGCGCTGAGGCCGAAGGGGTTGCCGATCGCGTAGACGTCCTGTCCGACCCGCAGCCGATCGCTGTCGCCGACGGCGACGGGCTGCAGCCTCGCCGAGGAGGCGTCGATGCGGAGCACGGCCAGATCGTGAGACACGGATCCCCCGACCCACTCGGCATCGTAGGTGGTCTGGTCGGCCATGACGACCTCGACGGCGTCGGCGCCGCCCACTACGTGGGCATTGGTGATCACATGTCCGTCGTCGTCCCAGATGAAGCCGGTGCCGGTACCCTGCGGCACCTCTCCGCCCATGGGACGCCCGAACCAGTCGGTCCGCCTTGCGAGCGTGGTGATGTAGACGACCGAGGGGCTGGTCCGCTCGAACAGCTCGACCGTCGCCCTCTCGTCCGGCCGGAGATGGGCCGGAATCGGCGGCAACGCCCGCTGCGGCTGTCCGGCGGCAGGCAGCGGCGCGGCGACGCGATGCGCCGGCGGAGGCCGAAGCGCATCGGGCGCGCAGGCGGCCGCCGCGAAGATCGCCAGCGCGGCACAAGGCAGGGCAGCCCGGCTCGCGCACAGGTTGGGTCGTGCGTTTCTCATGATCCGGACCTCCCTCGCGGCAGCTCAGATGAGCGTCAACTGACCGCTGCGCACCCAGCCGACCTTTCCATCCTCCAGCACGATCTCGACCCACGCCTCGCTGCGGCGCTCGACCCGCACCCTCGCGCCTTCGTGCACGGTGAAGATCAGCAGCTCGTCATCGTCCGCCGGCGCACTGTGCACCGGCGCCTCCTCAGCCATGATAACCGCCTCGTCGGGCCGTCCCACGTCGAGCTCGCGCGCCACGAGGCTGAGACCGAAGACCAGCGTCACCACCCCGGCCGCCGCCGCGGCGCGGCGCGACCACGCCAGAAGGAAGGCTCCCCGCCCTGTTACCAGAACGACCAGCGCGGTCATGGCCGTCAGCCAGGCCAGGGTCACGACGGTGAGCAGGGCTGGACGGGGCAGCAGATCGACCCACCAGCGGGCCACCCGAAAGAGCCAGAAGCCCGGCAGCGGCGTCACCCGGTCCACGGTCAGCGAGCGCGCCAGCTCCAGGTTCGCTCCCAGGTCGTCGTCGCGCGGCATGATCCGCCGGGCCCGCTCGTAGTGGAGAATCGCCGGACCGAGCTCGCCCAGGCGGAACCAGGCGTTGCCCAGGTTGTAGTGCAGCTCGCCGCTCTCGACGCCGCTCTCCAGGATCCGCTGGTACAGCTCGACCGCGCCGGCGTAGTCGCCCTCCTGATAGAGCCGGTTCCCCTCGTCGAAGAACGCCTCCTGCGCCGCGAGCGGCGCCGCGATCCAGGCGACGAGGAAGAGGGCCGCCGGACAGGGCCGCGGGAACGTGATGAACCTCATGGCCGCAGCGCCTCCCCCAGCGCCGTCATCGCCTGCTCGGCTTGTTCGAGGAGCGCCGCCGACTCCCCGCCGCCGTCGCCGCCCGCCGCCGGGGGCGCGAACCGCTGCCGGTCGCACCTGTCGAGACACGCCAGGTAGCGCTCGACGACTTCGGCGGCGACCCCGCGGGCCGCGAGCTCACGCCGGATGTCGTCGCGCACGAGGCCCGCCTCGGCCACGTTCAGCGAGTCGCCCAGGAAGCCGAGCAGTGCCTGGCTGATCCCCGCGACGAACGCCTGGTGCTGCTCCGGCGCGCGAAGCCCCCGCGCCTGCTCCAGCCTCGAGCGCGCCAGCCGGGCGGACCGGCGGCGCCGGGCGTAGGCGACGTTTCCCTCCAGGCGGTCGCGGTGACGGCGCAGCGCGAGCGCGCCGCCCAGCCCGAGGACCGGAACCAGCAGCAGCGTCCAGAAGACGCCGCTCCGGAACAACTGCCGGTCGACGGGCACGAACGCCGACGTCGCGACGCGAATGAACCGGATGTCCTGCCGCGCGGCCTCCAGGCGGGTGCGGCCGCCCCCGCTGAGGACCGCATCGCCCGCCACGGCGGCGCCCGACACCTCCACGGCGACGGGATCCGACGCGGCGACCGCGTACCGCCCGCCGGCCGCGTCGAAGTAGGCCAACTCGACCGCCGGAATGACGTGCGATCCCGGGGCGCGCGGAACGAGGACGTACTCGTAGCGCTTGACGCCGCTGACCCCTGTCGCACCGGCGTCGAGCTCGTCGCTCACCTCCGGGGGATAGACGTCGAAGTCGGGCGGAAACGCCACCGCCGGAGCGGGCAGCGTACGCAGGTTGCCGGCGCCGCGCACCTCGAGACGGAACGTCAGCGCCTCGTTCGTCGCCGCCTCCGCCGCATCGAGCGACGCCGTCACGTCCAGGCTGCCGACCAACCCGGTGAAGGCCGCCGGCCGGCCGGCGGCGGGCAGCGGGCGCACCTCGATTCCGATCGCCTCGGACTCGGCAGGCACCGCCACGCTGCGGCCGAACAGTCCCCCGCCGAAGGGATCGCCGAAGCCGAAGGGATCGCCGAATGCCCGGCTGGAGCGGACCCGCACCTGGGCCTCCAGCGACAGCGGCTCGATGCTGCGGGTTCCGGCGCCGGTGGGGAAGAGCGCCGCCCGGCGGACGACGATGCTCGCATACTGCACGCCTCCGCGCATGATCCGCTCCACCCGCGGCGCGCGGGGGACGGCAAGCTCCTCGACCCAGAAGCCCGCCGCGCCGGGCGCCCGGGTGATGCCGTAAGACTCCACGTCCACGCGCGTGAAGAGGCGGTACTCCACCAGCACCGGTTCGTTGACCCACGGTTCGCGGGTGCTCACCGACGCCTCGACGAAGAGGTCCTGCGGCCCGATCTCCACGCCACCCCGCGACCGGTCCGGGGCACGGCGCGCCGGCGCGTTGCCGGCCGGCGTCACGCGGATCGTGAGCGGATCGGTCGCGTGTTCCGCCCCGCCGGCCCGTACCCGCACGGGGCCAATCTCGTGCGTCCCCTCGGCGACCGCCCGGAACCGGTACTGATAGGTGAACGAGGTCGACGTGCGGCCGTTGACGAACTGCATCGACGTCCGGGTGCCGACGCCCAGATAGACGGCGAAGTCGGACAGGTCCGGCAGGCGGGGGTCCTCGTCCGCGCCGTCGGCGCCCGACACCTCGACGTGCACCGTGAACTGCCGGTCCACCGCCACCTCGGCACGGTCGAGGTAGGCGCGCACCCCGGCCTCCTGCGCTCCCGCCGACGCGGACAGACCGGGCAACAGCACCGCCAGCGCGATTCTTCTCACCACGGTCACCAGGGTCGCAACGTGCGCCGGCCGGGATCGGCGGAACGGCGTTGCCGTCGGATCCGGCCCGGATCCTCGGTGATTGCCTGCAGCAGCCGCTCCGCTTCCTCGCGGCTCATCTCCCCCGGTTGCGGCTCGGACTCTGCCTCGCCCGCCTCCGGCTCGGACTGCTGCCCCTCGTCCTGCGGCTCCTGATCCGACTGGTCCTCCTCCGGCCGCTGCCGTTCCGGCGGTTGCTCCCCGGACTGCTGCGACCCGGGCGACCGATCCTGCTCGTCCTCGCCCGGATCCTGCTCGTCCCGATTCTGCTCGGCGTCATCGGACTGTTGCTGTTGCTGTTGTTCCTGCTCCTGCAACTGCTCCAGAGCCACTTCCAGGTTGTGCTTCGCGTCTGTATCGGCGGGGTTGCGCCGCAGCGCCTGCTTGTAGGCCTCCAGGGCGCCTTCCACTTCCTGCTGCCGGTAGAGTGCGTTCCCCAGGTTGTACCAGGCCTGCGCCTCCAGGACCGGGTCGGCCGCCTCGATCGCCCCGCGGTAGGCGTCGACCGCCCTCTGGAACTCGTCGGACTGGTACAGCGCGTTCGCGTCGTTGAAGCGGATCAACGGCGAGTCCGGGGCCGCGCGCAGCGCCTCCAGGTATCTCTCGTGCGCTTCGCCGTAGCGGCCTTCACGGTAGAGGCGATTCCCTTCCTGTACGTCGCCCCGCCCCGCCTGCGCCGCCGAAGAAGACGGCAACCCGATCGCGGCCGTGGCCACCGCAACCCCCGCAACGACAGCACCGGGCGTTCGCATCAGTGCAACCTCCCGATCCAGGCGTCCGCTACCCGGCGACGCTCGGGGATCAGCGCCTCGGCGGCCAACAGCAGCAACGCCAGGCCGAGAAAGATCTGGTACTGCTCCTCGTAGCGGGTCACCTCGCGCGACTCGATCTCGCCGCCCTCGTCGCCCGTCAACTCATCCATGAGCCGATCGAACGCCGCCCCGGAACCAGCCGCCGCATGGTAGTAGGCGCCGCCCGTCCGGTCCGCCACCCGCTGCAACGTGACGTCGTCGAGGCGCGTCGTCACGACGCTCCCCTCGTCGTCGCGCAGGAAGCCGTTCGGCGCGCCGCTATCGTCGAAGCTCGGAATCGGCACACCCTCGGTCGACCCCATGCCGACCGCATACACCCGCACCCCCTCGTCCGCCGCCCGCTCGACCGCCGCGTCGATCGCCCCTTCGTGATCTTCCCCGTCCGTGATGACGACGAGTTGCCGGCTCCGGTCTCCCGGCTCGCCGAACCCGTCCAGCGCCACCTCTATCGCCTGCCCGAGATCGGTCCCCGGCACCGGGACCAGGTCCGGCTCCATGGCGTTGAGGAACAGGGCGGCCGCCGCATAGTCCAGCGTCAGCGGACTCTGCACGAACGCCTCTCCGGCGAACGCCACGAGCCCGATCCGATCCCCGTCCAGCCGCTCGATCAACCGGCCGACGGCCAGCTTGGCCGCGGCGAGTCGATTCGGCGCGATGTCCTCCGCCTCCATCGACGCCGACAGATCGAGCGCCACCACCACGTCCTGCCCTTCCCGGCGCACCGTGTCGACGCGATCACCGAACTGCGGCCGGGCGAGCGCGGTCACCAGCAACACGACGGCCGCGAGCATCAACACGGTGCGCGTCAACCGCCCGCCCCGGCTGACCGCCGCGGTGAGCCGGTCGATCCGCCCGCGCTCCCCGAAGCGGTCCAGAGCGCGCCGCCGCCGGGCGGCCGCCCACCACTCCAGCGCCAGCAGCGCCGGCAACAGCAGATACGCGTAGAGCAGGCTCTCGACCCCGAAGCGGAACATCAGCCGGCCACCCTCCCTTCCACGAACCCCTACTCCACCGACAACGCCCCCGTCACGGCAGCCGCCTCAGCACGGTCCGCCCGAGCGCGACCTCGAGCAGCAGCAGACCGAGCCCGGCGCCGAGCGGCAGGTGGAACAGCTCGCCGTAGCGCGTGAACGAGGTCATCTCCATCTCGGTCGTCTCCAGGGCGTCTATCTCCTCATAGACGCGCTCGAGGCTCTCCTGGTCGGTCGCACGAAAGTACCGCCCGCCGGTCAGCGTCGCCAGCTCCTCGAGCGCCTCGTCGTCGATGTCGACCTGCATCGACGCGTACCGCCGGCCGAAGAGCGGATCGTCCACCGGCACGCGCGCCGCGCCGCGGGTGCCGGCGCCCACGGCGTAGATCCGCACGCCGAGCGCCTGCGCCATCCGGGACGCCGTCTGCGGATCGATCGCACCCCGGTTGTTCTGACCGTCGGTGAGCAGCACGATCACCTTCGACTCGGCGCTCGAATCGCCGAGCCGCTTGACCGCGGTCGCCAGCCCCATGCCGATCGCCGTCCCGTCCTCGATGACGCCTACCTCCAGCTCCTCGATCAGCGTGGTCACCACGCGGTGGTCGAGGGTGAGCGGCGCCTGCGTGAACGCCTCGCCGGCGAAGACGACCAGGCCGATGCGATCGTTCGGTCGCCGCCGGACGAAGTTGGCGGCCGCCTGCCGGGCCGCCCCGATGCGGTTCGGCTCCAGGTCCTCGGCCAGCATCGAGCTCGACAGGTCCAGCACCAGCACGATGTCGATCCCGTCGGTGGCGACGTTCTCGGCCGTCACCCCGGTCTGGGGGCGGGCGAACGCGACCAGCAGCAGCGCCAGCGCCAGCAGGCGCAGCCCGAACGGCACGTGCCGCCAGCGCCCGGTCCGGCGCCGGTCCGCCCGCCGCAGGCGATCCACCGCCGAGTACCGCACCGACCCCAGCGTGCGCTCGGCGCGCGCGGCGTACCACCAGACGAACGGCGGCAGCAGGAGCAACAGCAGCAGGTAGTACGGGTCCACGAACCGATCGATCATGCCGTGCCCGCCTCCGCGGGCGCCGGTTCCGCATCCGCCGCGGACTCTGCCGGCGGGACGACCACCCGCGTGCGATCCACCAGGCTCCGCCCGAGGGGGATCACTTCCCGGCAGCGCTCCGGCGCCGGCCGGTCCTTGGCGAACTTCACCAGGTCGCAGCGCTCGAGCAACCGCCTGAAGTCGAGGAGGGGCTCCTCGTCGACGTCCTGGCCGCGCAGGCCGTCGAGCACCTCTCCCGTCGTCATCTCCAGCGCATCCACGCCGAAGCGCCCCTCGACGTACGCACGAACGATATCGGACGCCCGGATGTGGAACGTCTTGATCTCCCCCCGGTCCGGCAGCCGTTCGGCCTCCAGAGTACGAAATGCTTCGTGGGCGATCTCGTGCGGCGGACGCGGCGGTGCGGCCGGCGCGGGAATACCGTCGGGCTGACGCCCGCGAGAGCGCCGCCACAGCCAGTAGCCCACCCCCCCGAGCAGCGCGATCCCGGCCAGCCACGGCAGCAGGGCCAGCAAACTGCGTGGAATGTCCAGTGGTCCCTTGATGGCGCGAATGTCGCCGCTCTCGTCCAGTCCGACGCTCGCAACCGTGACTAGCGACGGCTCGGTCCCGAGCGTCACCCTGTTCCCGGCCGCGTCGATCACGTCGACCCCGACCGCCGGCACCTCCAGTTCGCCCAGCTCGAACGCGGTCAGGACGAGCTCGGCGCGCGACACCGCCCGGCCGCCCTCCACGCGCGGTTCGTCGACCCGTTGCTCCAGCACCTCGAACGGCCCGAGCGTCTCGGGCTCGGGCCAGGCCACCGAGGCGACGGCGTCGTGCTCCACCTCGATGACGAGCCGCGCCCGGTCTCCCACCGCCATCTGCGCCGGCTCCAGGGTGGCGCTGACGGCGGGCGCCCCGATCTGCGCCATTGCAACCGGGACGCCCGGCGCGACGGCGAGCAGCAGTGCGGCGGCGGCCGGGATCGGCTTCATCGGAATCGCCTCGCCCGTTCCCGGAAGAACCGCATCAGCCGCTCGATGTACGGCCGTTCGGCCGAGACCTCGACGACGTCCACCCCGGTGCGCCGAAAGAGCTGCGTGCGGACCTCCTCGGCCGCCCGCGCGTCGGCCTCGAACGCTTCCCGGAACGCCCGGTCGGACAGGTTCACCGTCACGCGCGCGCCCGACTCCGCGTCCTCGAAGTCGACGAAGCCGATGGCGGGCAGCTCCGCCTCCCGCCGATCCCCGATGCGGATGGCGACCAGATCGTGCCGCCGGCCCGCGACGGCCAGCGCCTGCTCGTGCCCCTCGTCCAGGAAGTCGGAGACGGCGAACACGACGGCGCGGCGCGAGACCACCCGGGCGAGATACTCCAGCGCGGCGCCGATGTCGGTGCCCCGCCCTTCCGCCCGCGCGTAGAGGAGCTCGCGCAGCACCCGCAGCACGTGCCGCCGGCCCTTGCGCGGCGGGACGAACTTCTCGATGCGGTCGCTGAACAGGATCAGCCCCACCTTGTCGTTGTTCCTGATCGCGCTGAAGGCCAGGATCGCGCAGATCTCCGCCGCCACCTCCTCCTTCATGCGCCCGCCCGAGCCGAAGTCGCCCGAACCGCTGACGTCGACCAGCAGTACCACCGTCAGCTCGCGCTCCTCCTCGAACACCTTCACGAAGGGAGCGCCGGCGCGCGCGGTGACGTTCCAGTCGATGTTGCGGATGTCGTCGCCGTACTGGTACTCGCGCACCTCCGCGAAGCTCATGCCCCGGCCCTTGAAGACGGAGTGGTACTCCCCGGAGAACACGTCGTTCACCAGGCCGCGCGTGGCGATCTCGACCCGCCGCACCTGCTTCAGAACCTCACGCGGGATCATGGTCGGCTACGGCACTTCCACCTTGCCCAGGACGCGGTTGACCACCTCGTCCGACGACACCTCCTCGGCTTCCGCCTCGTAGGTGAGCAGCACCCGGTGGCGAAGCACGTCGAGGCCGATCGAGCGGACGTCCTCCGGGGTCACGTAGCCGCGCCGGCGGAGGAACGCGTGGGCCCGCGCCGCCCGGGCGAGGTTGATCGTCGCGCGCGGCGAGGCGCCGAACGCGATGAGCTCGTCGAGGTCCTGCAGGCCGCAGTTCGCCGGCTCGCGGGTGGCGAACACCAGGTCGACGATGTAGCGCTCCACCTGCGGGTCCATGTAGATCATCTCCACCGCAGACCGCGCCCGGCGGATGTCGTCGGGATGCACGACAGGCTCGATCGTCGCCTCCTCGCCGGTGGCCATCCGGCGCATCACCTCGATCTCCTCGTCCCTGCCCGGGTACCCGACGACGACCTTGAACATGAACCGGTCGACCTGCGCCTCGGGCAGCGGGTAGGTGCCCTCCTGCTCGATCGGGTTCTGGGTGGCGAGCACCAGGAACGGCTGATCGAGCGGATACGTCGTGTCGCCGATCGTCACCGTCCGCTCCGCCATCGCCTCGAGCAGCGCCGACTGCACCTTGGCGGGCGAGCGGTTGATCTCGTCGGCGAGGATGAAATTGGAGAAGATGGGCCCCTTCTTCGTCCGGAACTCGGCATGCTGCGGGTCGTAGACGAGGGTGCCGATCAGGTCGGCCGGCAGCAGGTCGGGAGTGAACTGGATCCGCCGGAAGGTCGTGTCGACGGCCCGCGCGAGCGTCCTGACGGTCAGCGTCTTCGCCAGCCCCGGCACCCCCTCGAGCAGCACGTGGCCGTCGGCCAGCAAACCGATGACCAGCCGCTCGACCATCGCGCGCTGCCCGACGATGACCCGCCCCACCTCGCCCAGCAGCCGCTCGACGAAGGCGCTCTCGTTGTGGATCTTTTCCTGTATCGCTTCGATATCGTGGTGCATGTCGCGCGTCCGATCGTACCAGGGTGCCACACCCGAATGTCGCTTGCAATCAAGAATCTTGACACAGAGTCATAGCGCGTGGAACCATCGACCTTGCGTCCGTTCGTACGGGCACGGGCCCGCATGCACGCAGGACTCTCGCGGCCCAGTGACGATATGATCCGGAGCAAGAACATGAATGAGCTCAACAAGACGGCCGTCTTCGTCGGCATAGCCCTCGTCCTCGGCGTCGTGGCGTTCGCCAGCGCCCCGCGCCGGGCGGCGCCGGACCTGTTCTTCGACGTCGGCGAAACGTTCTTCCCCGACTTCACGGACCCGGACGCGGCGGCCACCCTCGAGGTGATGGAGTTCGACGAGGAGACCGCCTCGGCCACCCCGTTTCAGGTGACCAACCAGGGCGGGCTCTGGACCATCCCGTCGCACCACGACTACCAGGCCGACGGCGCCGAGCGCCTGTCCAACATCGCCGCGGACGTCATCAGCCTGACCAAGGAGGACTTTCGCTCCGACAACGTCTCCGACCACGAGGCGCTCGGGGTGATCGACCCGTCCGACCTGACCACAACCAGCCTGGTCGGCCGCGGCACCCGGGTGACCGTGCGGGATGAGAACACCGAGATCCTCGCCGACCTGATCGTCGGCAACCGGGTCCCGAACCGGCCCGGGCTCCGCTTCGTGCGGATGCCGGAGCAGAAACGCGTCTACACCGCCCGCTTCGAGGCCGACATCTCGACCCGCTTCGAGGACTGGATCGAGCGCAACCTGCTGGAGGTCGAGCGCGACCAGGTGAACCACATCGTGCTCAACGAGTACACCGTCGACGAAGTCACGCGCCGGGCCTCGACGCCCAGCGAGTTCACGCTCGACAAGGTCGACGACACGACGTGGAACGGCTCCGGCGTGCCCGCGGATCAGGAGGTCGACTTCGTCGAGGTCAACCGCCTCGTCGGCGCCATCATCGGCATGCGCATCGCCGGCGTCCGTCCCAAGCCCGTGGGGATGACCGGCAACCTGCGCGACGCCGCCATGGCCGGCCGCATCGGCCAGACCGACATCATCGATCTGATCAACAAGGGTTTCTACCCCACCGCCGAGGGGGGCCTGCTCTCCAACGAGGGCGAGCTGCTGGTCCGAACCACCGAAGGCGTTCTCTACACGCTGCGCTTCGGCGAGATCGTCTACGGGCGGGGCGACGCCATCCTGCTCGGCAGCGAGGAGAGCGACGACGAGGAGGCCGGGCCGGGCGAGAACCGCTACGTCTTCATCACCGCGGCGTTCGACGAGGCGGCCCTGCCCGAGCCGGACGCCTCCGACGCCGACGCCCACGCCTCGTGGGAACGGCGGGTCGCCGAGGGCCGCGAGAAGGCGGAACGGTTGGCTGCGCGCTTTTCCCGCTGGTACTACGTCGTCGCGGCCAGCAGCTACGACCGCATCCACAAGCCGCGCGAGGACTTCCTGAAGGAAATCGAGGACGCGGACGCCTCCGGCGCGTAGGATTCGGAGTTCACTGCGTATGGCGGTCCAGCCCGTTCCAGCGCCGGCTCCACCGCTCTCCCCGGGCGAGAACGACGCACCGGCGCCGGTGCGCCGACTCTCGTTGGAGAACGGCGACCGGCTCACGCGACGTGAGTTCGAACGGCGGTACGCAACGCGGCCCGACATCAAGAAGGCGGAGTTGATCGAGGGAGTCGTCTACATGTCGGCCGCCGTTCGCATCACCAGCCACGCGGAGCCTCACTCGGCGGTCCTGACCTGGCTCGGAAACTACTGCGCGCACACCCCGAGGGTTCGGGTGGCGGACAACGCCACGCTACGTCTCGATCTGGACAACGAGCCTCAACCGGACGCGCTGCTGCGTGTCGAACCGCAGGCGGGCGGCCAAGCGCGGGTCAGCGACGACGACTACCTGGAGGGGGCGCCGGAGTTGGTCGTCGAGATAGCGGCCAGCAGCGCGACGTACGATCTGCACGACAAGCTGCGCGCCTACCGCCGCAACGGGGTCCGGGAGTACGTCGTCTGGCGCGTCCACGACCGGCAGATCGACTGGTTCGCGCTGGAGGATGACGAGTACCGGCGGCTGGAACCGGACGGGGCCGGGTTGATCCACAGCACCGTCTTCCCCGGGCTGCAGCTCCTCGTCGGCGCGCTCCTCGCCGGCGACCTCGCGAGCGTGCTGGCGGAGTTACGGCGCGGTATCGGCACCGCCGAGCACGCCGCGTTCGTCGAGCGCCTGCGAGCGGCATCGTAGGCCGCCGGGCGCTCCCCTCACTACCCAGGGCGCACGGGGCTGCTCCAAGCCGGCATCCAACACCCGCGTCGGCTATGGCGTCGCCGAACGACCACCGTGTCGATGGGTCGGGTACGCTTCACGGCGATGATCGTCGATCCGTACTTCTACTTGGCAGCCACCGTCGCCGTGCTCATCGTCGGCATGGCGAAGGGCGGCTTCGGCGGGGGCATCGCCGTCGTCGGCGTGCCGCTGATGGCCATGGTCGTCAGCCCCTTCCAGGCGGCGGCCGTCATGCTGCCGATCCTGATGGTGATGGATATCCTGGCGATGCGCGCGTACTGGGGCCGCTGGGACTGGCGCAACCTGCAGATCCTGCTGCCCGCCGCCATGCTCGGCACGCTGCTCGGCTTCGTGACCGCCCGCGCGATCTCGGCCGACGGGTTGCGCGTGCTTGTGGCCGTCGTCGCCCTTGCCTACGCGGTGCAGTACTTCCGGCGCCGTCCCGGCGACCGAACCCGTCCACCGCGCCCCGGCCCCGGCCTGTTCTGGGGCGCCACGGCCGGGTTCACGAGCTTCTCGATCCACGCCGGCGGGCCGCCGCTGCAGGCGTTCCTGCTGCCGCAGCGCATGCACCGGACGACGTTCCAGGCGACGAGTGTCCTGTTCTTCTTCGTCGTCAACTGGTCCAAGGTGGGCCCGTACTACTGGCTCGGCCAGTGGACCACGGACAACCTGCTGACGTCGCTCGTCCTGCTTCCGCTCGCCCCGGTCGGGGTCGCCCTCGGCCGCCACCTGCACGACCGCGTGGACGACGAGCTCTTCTTCCGCGTGGTTCACGCGTCGCTCTTCGTGATCGGCGTCAAGCTGCTGTACGACGCGTCGGGCATGTGACGTTCGTCTGGCGTCGGCGGACCCAGAGCCTCAGCAAGCGCCGGCACGGGGATGGTGCAGCAGCATCCCGGGCGGGACAGCACAATCTCACAACCACCCGCGCTGCCGGGCGATGCGAGCGGCTTCGACTCGGTTCGACGCGCCGAGCTTGCTGATCGCCTCCGACAGGTAGTTGCGCACCGTCCCTTCCGACAGACGCAGCTCCGCCGCGATCGCCGCCCCCGACGCACCCTCTCCGGCCAGCCGCAGGACCTGGCGTTCGCGTTCGGTCAGCGGATCGGCCTCGTACCAGGCCTCGGCGGCCAGCTCCGGCGAGATCGCCCGGCCGCCGGCCTGCACCTCGCGCACCGCACGCGCGAGCTCCTCGGCGGGTGCGTCCTTCAACAGGTAACCGCGGACCCCTGCATCCAGCGCCCGGCGAAGGTAGCCGGGACGGGCGAAGGTGGTGAGGATGATCACCCGCATGCCGCGCTCGACCAGCCTCGCCGCAAGCTCCAGCCCGGTCATCCGCGGCATCTCGATGTCGGTGAGTACGACGCTCGGCCGCAGACGCTCGGCGAGTTGCAGCGCCTCGTGCCCGTCCCGCGCGTGTCCGATCACCTCGATGTCGTCCTCGAGGTCGAGCAGCGCCGACAAGGCCCCAAGCACCATCGCCTGGTCCTCGGCTACGAGCACGCGAATCAAGCCGCCGCCTCCCCGGATGCCGGCAAACCCGACGTCGGACGCTCGACCGGGATGCGGACCATCAGTGTGACGCCGCCCGCCGTCTCGACCGTCATCTCGCCGCTCGCCTGTTCGACCCGCTCGCGCATCCCCACCAGGCCGGCACCCTCATGGATCGGACCGCCGCGCCCGTCGTCCTCGACCGTCAGGCGCATCCAGCGACCGTCGCATCCCAGACTCGCCCGGCACCGACCCGCGGCCGAATGGCGGACGACGTTGGTGATCGCCTCGCGCAGGCACATCGCCAGCACCGCCTCCTGCTCCGGCGGCGCGTCGAGCACGGGCCGGTCGACGATGAACCCGATGCCGCCGGCCTCGCAGGCGAGCCGGGCGCTGGCCAGCTCCGCGTCCAGATCCGGTCGCCGGATCCCGGTCACCGCTTCGCGTATCTCGCGCAGCGCGCCGCGGGAAATCCGCTCCACCTCACGGATCTCCCGCGCGGCTCGGCTGTCTTCCCGCGCTACGAGCTTCGCGGCGAGCCCCGCCTTGATGGTGATGAGCGAGAGCGTGTGGCCGAGCAGGTCATGCAGGTCGCGGCCGATCCGTTCGCGCTCGGCAACGGCCGCGAGCCGGCGCACCTCGGCCTGCGAGAGCTTCAGCGCCGCTTCCTGACGGTCGAGCTCGTCGGAGTGGATGGCCACGGACCCGATCAGCAACGAGAGCGCGCCGCCGAACAGCGGGACGAAGAGGGGAAGGTCGAACGCCAGCCACTCTACGGCCACAAGCAGCACGATGCCGGCGAGCCAGGCGTAGGCGCGCGGCGGTCGGTCCGCCCGTCCGACGAGACCGCTGGCGTAGATGAAGAAACCCATCGCATTCGGGTTGAACGGTGTCCACACGAGTGCGATGAGGAGAATGCCGGCGATGTTGAGGAAGACGCGTCGACCGGAGTGCCAGAACGCATTCAGGTACAGTGCCAGGAACACCGGCAGGGTGAGCAGGGCCAGTGTGAGCTCCACCGGCTCCAGCGGCACGAACCACCACTTCGCGAAGAAACCGATGAGCCAGAACAGCCACAAGTAGGGTACCCAACCGATGCGGGGATTCGGCGGCAGCAGGCGCCGGTGCAGCGCGAGAAACGCCCTGCCGACCGCGCGGACGACGGTCTTCGCCATCACCGGATCTCCACGTCGTCGATCTCGAACGCGTAGGCTCCGGCAGGGGGCGCCAGCGCGACGAACGCGAGCCCCCCGAAGATGCCCGGCGTCGCCGTCGGGAAGCGCGCCAGCGGGATCTCGATCCCGGTCCAGTCCGGGGTCGCCGTGAACGGCACGGCGGCCGGGATCGCCGCGGCCGAGTCGGCGACGAACAGCATGACGGTGTAGGTCCGGCCGTCGCCGCGCGTTCGGAAACGCAGCACCTCCCGGTCCGAGAAGTCGACCGGCTGCATCGGCTGCCCGCCGGGGAAGTAGATGGCGCCCGACCACGGGAATCCGGATCCGGACGCCACGACCTCGCCCTCGACCCGTAGCGCCCCCTGCCGGGCGGCCAGGCTGGCCGTGGACGATCCGCCCTGCATCCGGTCCGAGGTCGCCTGCCAGCCCGCGCCGAACGCGGCTCCGACGCCCTCCTCGAAGTCGGAGATCATCGTCGCCTCCGGCGCCGGCGATGCCGCGGGCGCTTCCTCCTCTTCGATACCGCGCTCCACGCGGTAGCCGTCCTTCCAGATGGCGACGATGCGGGTACTCCGAGACGGATCCTGCTCCAGATCGCCGTCGACGAGAACGAGATCGGCGATCCGCCCCTCGTCGATACGGCCGCGATCGTCGAGCCCGAAGATCTCGGCCGGGGTCGAGGTGGCCGCAGCGAGCGCCTCGGCGCTGCTCAAACCGGCGCGCCGCAGAAGCCGCAACTCGCCGTGCATCGAGAGGCCGGAGGCGGTACCGGGGTTGGGCGCGTCGGTGCCGGCGAGCAGACGGACGCCGGCCGCGTGCAGGCGCCGGGCGTTCTCCATCGCCCGGTCGCCCGCACCCGACGCTTTTTCCGCGTCGCCGCCCGCAAATCGACTGGCCAGGGTCTGGCGCTGCATGGACGACACGGGCGCCTCCCCGGCGTCCGCCAGCAGCTCCCGATCCATGGCGTCTCCGGCCATGGAAACGCTGACCGATAACGTCGGGACGACGAACACGCCGGCCTCGCCCATGCGAACCGCCTGCGCCGGATCGACGAGCTCGTCACCCCATACGTGGACGAGCCCGTCGGCGCCGAGGGCCATCGCGTCGAGGGCATGCTGGAGCGTGCTCACGTGCACCACCGCCCGCAACCCCTCGTCATGGGCGGCCGCGACGAGGGCACCGACGGTGTCGCGCTCGAGCGAAGCGAAGCTCAAGCCGTAGGCGCTGCCGTCCTCGTAGACGATCTTGATCCAGTCCGAACCCTCCGCCTTGCGGGCTCGCACCCAGGCCGGCGCCTCGTCCGGGCCGTCCAGGGTATGTACGGACACGAACTGCGAGTACTGCGTGCCGTGTCCGCCGGCCGCGGTGGCGAGCATGCCGGCGGAGTACAGATCCGCCTCGTCGGTGCGGGCCAGATCTTCACGGGCGGGGCGCTTCGACGCCGCAAGCTCCGGATCCATGAACTGGTCGAGCACGGTGGTCACCCCGAAGCGCACCGCGTCGTTCAGCGTGCTGCCCCACGTGTGCGCGTGGCCGTCGATCAGTCCGGGCGTCAGCGTGCGGCCGCTGCCGTCGACGCGCGGAAGATTCTCCGGCAGATCGAGCGCCTCCCCGACGCGCCGGATGCGACCATCCTCGATCCACACGTCCTGTTCCGGCCGGAACGCCTCTCCGTTGAAGACCTTCACGCCGACGATCGCAAAGCTGACCTCCGGAAACGCAGCGTCCGCTCCCCCCTGGGGCGGCACCGGCTCGGGCAGGGCCATGAGCACGCCCACGAACACGGCGAAAACCGCCGCCAGATACGTCACGCTACGGGCCACGGTTCTTTCTGATCCAGTCATCCTCACCCCTCATCGCGAGCCGACGCGGCGGAACCCGGCGGCCGCGACAACCAGGAACACCACCGTGAAGATGCCGACCATCAGCACGTGAACCCCAGCCGAGCCGCCCTCGTCCAGCGCAACCACCTTCAGCGCGAGCTGTGACTGGTGGTACGCGGGGAAGACGACGGCTACGTCCTGCACGAACGAAGGCAGCAGGGAAATCGGTATCCACAGGCCGGAGAGGAACGCCATAGGCAGGTAGACGAGGTTCACGATGGCGACCGCGGACTGCGCCCTGACCCAGGCTCCGATCGCCAGGCCGAGGGCGCAGAACGGAATCACGCTCGACAAGACGACCCCGGCCAGGGCGAACCACTGCCAGCGGTACAGCGTGACGTCCGCCGCGTACGCCCCGAGCATGAACAGGCCGACGACGATAACCATGCCGAAGAGGAGCGCCGTGACTACCCGGGAGAGCAGGTAGGCGCCGACCGGCATCGGCGTGGTCTGCTTCAGCAGCAACGCGCCGCTGTCGCGCTCGGTCGCGAGACCGACCCCGAACCCGAACAGGGAGGGCCCGATGAGCCCGAAGACGCCGTAAGTGGCGAGCAGGAAGGTGGGAGCCACCGGCGAGAAGCCCATCACCACGCCGAAGAAGGCGTAGAACATGAGCGGGAATACCAGGGTCGGAATGGTGAACCCCGGCGTCCGCGCCACGGTCAGAAACTGGGCCCGCGCCTCCAGCACGTAGATGCAGGCACTGCGGGCGGGCCCGAGGCGACGCGCGCCGTCGCTCGTTACCGGCGTCACGCCGCCTCCTTCCGCTCGCCGTCGCGCACCACGGTGAGAAAGGCGTCCTCGAGACCGGCGCCGGTCACCTGCAGGTCGCGCAGGTTCGGGTCGAGCGCCAGCAGCGTCCGCAGCAGGTCCTCGGGCCGCGCGGTCAGGATCTCAAGGTGCCGGCCGTTGACCTCCACCCGCACCACGCCCGGCAGCGCCGCCACCTCGTCGCGGTGGACGGACGTGATGCAGCGGACGCGGCGATCCGCGGTCCGCGACTTGATCTCCGCCGGAGTCCCCTCGGCGACGATCCGTCCCTGGTGGACGACCACGATCCGATCGGCCAGGGCGTCGGCCTCCTCCAGGTAGTGCGTGGTGAGCACCGCGGTCCGGCCCGCCGCCCGCAGTCCCCGGATCTCGTTCCACAGGCTGCGGCGCGCCTCGATGTCCAGACCGGTGGTCGGCTCGTCGAGAAAGACCAGCTCCGGGTCGCCGGCCAGTGCCAGCGCGAACATCACCCGCTGCTTCTGGCCGCCGGAGAGCCGGCCGTAGCGCCGCGCACCGAGATCATCGAGACCGGCCATGACGAGCAGTCTGGAAACCGGCAGCGGCGTCGGATAGTAACTGCCGAACAGCTCCAGGTGCTCGGCGACGGTGAGGGTGTCGGCAACCCCCGAGACCTGCAGCATGGCCCCGCGGCGCATGCGCACCTCCCTGGCGTCCGGGTCGCTTCCGAACACGCGCACGACGCCCTCCTGCACGTGGAGGGTACCGAGCAGCAGACCGATCGCGGTGGTCTTCCCCGCGCCGTTCGGCCCGAGGACGGCCAGCACTTCACCCGGCCGAATCTCCAGGCTCAACCCGTCGAGTGCGATGACGTCGCCGTACCGCTGGGTCACCCCTGACAACTCTGCGATGGGGTCCGTCGATCCGTCGGGCATCCGTCGAGCCTCCTATGGTGATCGAGGGCAGGCGCGCATTCAGTGATACGTATCCGGCGGCTCGCCGATGACATGCGCTGCATCCGCTGATGTTACGGACGGCACCGCGCGCCGGGTAGTGCGAGGTGTCATTCGCCTGATGTGACGGTTGTCACGTCCCGGTTCGTTCGACCGCACTGTCCGCCCGGCTGCCTATAATCCTTGTTCGATGCCTGACCTGAACCCGGGCGCCAGCGCGCACCCACGGCGGCGCCGGCCGCGAATCCTCGTTGCCGTCCTGCTTGTCGTCCACCTCGGTCCGGCCGCCTGCGGCGGGCTGCAGTGGGAGGACTACATGGAGGCCGCCTACCACGCCCGCCAGGACGGCCGCTACCGCGAGGCCGAGGAGCTGCTCCTGGTGGCCGCCGACCACGCGGCGGCCTTTCCCGCGAACGATTTGCGGCGGGCGATGACCCTGAACGACCTCGCGGAGATCTGCGTCGCGGAACAGCGCCACGCGGAAGCCGAGGTGCTCTACCGGCAAGCGACCGAGGTCATCGAGGCGGCCCTCGGCCCCGACCACCTCGATCTGGCGGCCCATCTCGCGACGGTCGCGGCGCTCTACGCCGAGCAGGGAATCTACACGGAGGCGGAGCCGCGCTACGAGCGTGCGGTAGCGATCATGGAGCTGGCGCTCGGCTGGGCGCATCCCGAGGTCGCCGCCAACCGCGCTGCGCTGGCGTCCGTCTACTACCGTCAGGGGCTGCACGCGGAGGCCGAGCCGCTCTACGAACGCGCCCTGGCCGTGCTGGAGCTCGCGCTGGAGCCGGACAACGTGCGGCTGGCCGAAATCCTGGAGGAATACGCCGGATTGCTGCGGACCACCAACCGCGGCGGCGAGGCGGGACCGCTGGAAGCACGCGCCCGCCGCATCCGAGCGACGCCGTAGTTCTTTCGCTGGTCGCCCGGCAAGAGGCCCGGCGCTCGCCATACCCACTTACAGCATATGGTATGGTGTCTCGACATGCAGGCAACGAGGAAGATCACCGTTCACGTCCCGGCGGACCTGCTCGAAAAGGCACGGACGACAACGGGTCAAGGCATCACCGCGACCGTGTGCGAGGGCCTTCAGCTCGTCGCCGGCGCAGAAGCCTATCGAAAGCTCCGTGAACTTCGGGGCAAGGTCACTGTCTCCGTCGACCTCGATCGACTCCGCGAGGACGGCGGGTGATCGCCGTCGATTCCAGCTCGTTGATCGCCTACTTCAGCGGCGACGACGGCGACGACGTGGAGTGGCTCGACCAGGCGCTGGCGCTGAAGCAGGCGGTGCTCCCTCCGGTTGTTCTGACCGAGATTCTGAGTGATCCCGTGCTGGATCAAGCCGTCGCACACATTCTCAGGGACCTGCCGGTGCTCGAGGTCCGTTCGGGCTTCTGGATCCGCGCCGCCGCAACCCGCGCCCGTATCCTCGCGAAACGGCTGCGGGCGCGTCTGGCCGACACGTTGATCGCGCAGAGCTGCATCGACAACAGGACGCCATTGATCACCCGAGACGGTGATTTCAGGCATTTTTCGGCGCACGCCGGCCTGGATCTGCTGTGAGGCTGCCGCTATTCCGGATCGCCGCAAGCCGGCCGACTCACCCGCGGGCACGGGACCGCAGCTCTCGCAACAGGCGCAACGGTCCCCTGCCCGGCGCGTCGGCAACGTCCCCGGACTTTCGTTCCAGGTCGGCGTCTTCCTCGTACGTCGCATGGAACTCGTCGACCACGGTGTCCGGCGCGGAACCGGGGTACAACCGCAGCAGGTCCCATTCGTTGATTGCGGCCCTGACCTTGTAGCGCATGCGGGTCTGAACCCCGGCGCCGCCGGTCCTGCCCGCCAGCCGCGGAGCATCCCAGCCGTAGGCCTCGCTGTAGATCGTCCGCAGCTTGTCGATCGTGTCGTTCACGTCGTCTTCCGACGGCGCGTTCAGCGGTACGCACGACTGCTCCAGCAGGCGCATGCCCCCCTTGGCCAGGGCGGCGATGCCGGCGTATCTGCTCTTCGCCAACCGCGGCCCCACGTGGTCGCGATCCTTCTTGCCGCCGTCAGGGCTGATGACGGCGGAGGCGAAGTCGTCGGTCACCGTGCCGACCGCGACCAGGCCCGGGTACGATTCGACGGACTTTCCCATCCAGCGCGCCAGTTCGGCGTACGACCGGCCGCGCTGCAGGATGGAGTACGACCCGATCAGCTCCAGTTCGTCCAGGAGCACGACCCAGCCCTTGTAGCCGGCGCACTTGATCAGCTCGATGGCGAACCGCAGGCGCTGCGGCGGCAACTCGGCGGCCCTGGGCGCCCGAAAGGCACCCGACTGCTTCTGCCCTATCGACGCCAACCCGCTCTTGATTTCCGAGACCTTCAGCCGGTCTCCCGCCCAGAACGCTTCGATCCGGCCGTTCAACTCGATGTCGTTCAGTCTCTCGTAGACGAGCAGGCTCGCGGGGAACATCCGGCTGAGCAGGCCGCTGGAGGCGGCGGACTCGGCCCACTGCAGGAAATCCGCGGCGGCCCCGGAACGCCAGTCCGTCACCAGACCGAGTTCTTCTATCAACCGTCCCCGGCGATCCGGCATCCGTCCGTTCTCGATCGCGGACCTGAACACCTTCCCCAGGTCGTAGAGCGGCGTCTCCTTGCTGATGGCGACCCTGCTGCACACGAAACCGCGCGCGAGCGCCCGGCGCTCGAGATGCGCCAGCAGGTGCGACTTGCCCGCGCCGAAATCCCCGGAGACCAGCATCCCCAGGGCGCCGCCCGCCGGGCCGCCGGCCTCCGCGGCCCCCGCGAGCAGCGCGGAGAACGCCTCTTCCGCCCGAGGCTGGTTGCAGCCCAGCATCGCCACCGCATCCCGGTTGGGCACGCCGTTCCGCAAAGCCTCGACGGCGCGCCGCCTGGCCAGCCTCTCGTCCTGGGTCACCGCCATGTCTCCCGCCGACCTCCTCACGACAGCCGAACCAGCGCCGCCACCGGATTGACCCGGTTCCTGTCCCGCACGTCGTCCATCACCCGGGTCTTCAGCGCTTCGTAGATGCCGAAGCCCCTGGAACGGGCGCCCGGCTCGTCGTCGACGAAGCCCGGACCGGTCGCCACCAGCATCAGCGTCCCGGCCAGTCGGTCGACGTCGTCGACGAACTCGCGCAGCAACTCGTAGTGATCGACGGCCATGGTTCGCGTGTAGTACCGCAGGCCGTCCCTGGGGTTGCGGGCGACGGTCACGCGGCGGTTGTCCAGCAGGATGACCGTTCCGGCGTGCCCCGCCTGGCGGATCCAGTGGAGCGCGGACTCGATGCAGTGCCTGCCCGTGGTGCGGTTGATGCCGGTGTAGATGGAGAACTGGCGGACCGGACTCACGCGCGTGTTGGCGCCGGTGAGCCAATCCAGCAACGGCTGGCCGGGGTACTCGCCGTCGACGCGGCGCCCTTCCTGCAGGCACAGTTGGGTCATGGCCACGCGAAAATCCCTGGCCATGTTCGGATTCCTGAAGACACGCTCCTGTATCGCCGGCCTGATTTCGCTGAGCAGGAACTGCGACTCGAGGTCGTTGGCGCGCGCGATGGCGTCGAAGACGTCGCCGTCGCCGCCGGGATCGATGCCCTCCACCGAGTAGTTTCGTTCGGCGGCCAGCCCCAGGATCACGCGGCGCGCCAGTCCGCGCCAGTCCACTTGCCGAGCCAGCTCGAAGAAGATGTCCTGCGGCATGTGGACGCGCAGCCGGGTGGCGTCCAGGGAAACGAAGACGTAGTCCAGCGCCGCGCCGCGCTTCGCCACGGCGTCGCGTAATTCTGCCAGCGCGTCGTCCGGGACCACTGCGAACTTGACGGAGGAACCGCCAGCCTTGATGAACGTGGACAGGTACTCGCCGTCGATCTGGCGCAGCCAGTCGTCGACCGGGATGGTGTTCGAAGCGCCCGACATCAGCCGCCCTTCGTGAACCGGATGCCGTAGGAGCCTCTTGCAAAAATCGGTAATCGGCCGGGTTTTCTTTGCCGGAAGCCGCAGGCGAGGGACGGTCAGTGGGCGGGACGTAGCGTCTGAAGGATGGCGGTAGCGGTGGTAGCGGTCACCGCCGCCGACGAGCCCGAGACGCGGGGGTTCATGGGGCCTCCCGGCCGGTTATGAGGGCAAGCACGCGCGAAGAGAGGCCGCGCATTTCCCTCACGATCCGTTCCAGTTCGCGGTTGTTCTCGATCCACTCCTGGTAGAGGACGAGTTCGTCTTCGGTGAGCCTCATCCCGACGGTTTTCCCGCGGGCCTTGCGTGTCCAGTAGTGGTAGGGACCGTGCCGGGCGTCCGGGTCGTGGTAGCAGCGGCAGGTGGTCTTCCCACACGCTATCCGGCGGGTCTGGAGGCTGCCCTGGAAGAGAAACCCAAGCGACTGCAGTTCCGCCTTGAGCGCGTCGTATCGCTCCGTGTACTGGCGCATCTGGTCCGCACCGGCCATCGAACCACAGCTTGACATTATTCCTGTGCGTAAATATACAGTAGCTCGCAGGAGCGGTCAACAAGCCATGAATTCCCTGCGCGCCTCGTTCGCCCCCTACTGGGAGTCGATCCAGTGTACGCTGTTCCCACGGTTGGAGCAGGCGTTGGGTCCACTGACCGAAAAACAGCAGCAGTTGGTGCAGACCCTGGAGGTCATCCGTATCGAGCGCCTGATTCCCCGGTACTTCCGGGCGCCGGGGCGGCCGCCCAAGGACCGCGCGGCGATGGCGCGGGCCTTCGTGGCCAAGGCGGTCTACGACCTGCCGTCGACGCGCGCACTGCTGGACCGGTTGGCCGCCGATGTGGCCCTGCGCCGGCTCTGCGGCTGGGAGCGGAAGTTCGAGGTGCCGAGCGAGTCGGTCTTCTCGCGCGCCTTTGCCGAGTTCGCCGACACGCAGTTGCCCCAGCGCGTGCACGAAGCGCTGATCCGGGAGACGCACCACGACCGGCTGGTGGGCCACCTCTCGCGCGACTCGACGGCCATCGAGGTCCGTGAGAAGCCGGCCACGAAGGAGAAGCCGCCCACGCCGCCCAAGCGCAAGCGCGGGCGGCCGAAGAAGGGCGAAGAACGGCCAAAGGTCCTGACACGTCTCGAACGGCAGCCGACCATGAACCTGCCGGCGATGCTGGACGACCTGCCGACCGCCTGCGATGTCGGCACGAAGAAGAACAGCAAGGGCTACAAGACCACCTGGGTCGGCTACAAGCTGCACATCGACGTGGCCGACGGCCAGATTCCGATCAGTTGCCTGTTGACGTCCGCCTCCCTGCATGACAGCCAGGCCGCCATTCCGCTGGCGACTCTGTCCGCCGAGCGGACGACAAATCTGTATGACCTGATGGACGCCGCCTACGACGCGGACCAGATCCGGGAGCACAGCCGCTCACTCGGCCACGTCCCGTTGATTGACGTCAACCCTCGTGGCGACAAGGCCCGGGCGGAGGAACTGCGAGCCGAAGCCCGGCGCCTGAAAAATCTCGGCTTCCAGCGTGCCGAGCAGGTTCGCTACAACGAGCGTACGGCGGGTGAGCGCGTCAATGGCCGTCTCAAGGACGAGTTCGGTGGCCGCCATGTCCGGGTCCGTGGCGCCGCGAAGGTGATGTGCCACTGCATGTTCGGCATGTTGGCGCTCACCGCCGACCAGTTCCTGCGTCTGGTGACATAGCCAACGCGCCGCCGGTAAACGCCCATCCAATTCCGGCGCCCAACCGGCGTCAGTCACCCACCGGTGTCCCGACGCTCGGTGGAAAACACGTCGATCCCCTTGGTTTCCGTCTCCTGGCTTGCCGCCGGTCCTTCAGGACCAGAACACGCAGTCGAAATCCAGAACAATGGGTGTTCACCCCTGAGAATCGGAGGACTGAGCCGAGCCGCGACCCCAAGAGTTTTGCAAGTGGCTCGTAGTACACGACGTCCTGGCCGTCCGGTCCGACGAACGTGAACAGATCGCGTTTGGCCTGCCGCGTCCCGGACGAGGCCGGAAAGGAAACGTCCGCCCCTTTCCTGGTGCGCGTGGGCCCGTCGGCCTGTAAACGGTACAGGTCCCTGGCGAAGTCCGTTCTGTCGTAGTCGCGGCCGGCGCCGGGCAAAGAAACGAGCAGCCTGTAGATTCTCGCCAGGGGCACGACCCGCTGCCAGTCGTCCGGCATCAGGCGGCCGGCAGATTCGCCCTGCACGATGTCGGCGTAGACCGCGTACAGGGATTCCAGGAAGGCGTCGGATCGGTGACGGCTGCCCTTCTTCTGGTTCTTCAGCAGCAGATCGGCCAGGTAGGTCGGCCGGATGGTGGATACCTTCCTGCCGTCTATTCTCACTGCCCGATCGCGCGGCAGCAGGCGCACGATGGACGGATGGGAAATGAGTCTCCCGTCCCGCTCGTGCATCTCCAGGCCCTTCTCCCCGGCGACGGCCCTCAACTCGCCCGAGTACCGTTCCTCGATATACCGCTCCTCCTGCTCTTCGTCCGCGAAGGCCCACGATTCGACGGCGTTCGCGACCGCCTGCATCAAATCGCTCAGGGAGACGTCGAGATCGGTCCGCGCCCGCTTCAGGCGCGCGACGTTGCCCTCGCGGGCCGCCTTCTGCAGGCTCCGGGCCTGCTTGATGAGACCGGCCGCCGTGTCGAGCGTCGAGGCGGCAGCCTGTTCGACGTCGTCGAAGGCCTGCTCCAGATCGGTCACCGATTCCTCCGCCTTCGGAACACGCGCCTCTCCCTGTCCGGCCTGCGCCCCCCTCCGGTCCGCACGTGCGACGCCGGCGCATTGTCGTGCAGAGCTTATCCCAACCCGCGTTCGATTTTCGGCTCGACATGCCGCCGCTCGAGTTCGACGACGAGCTCGAATGGGCTGGCCGCATTCAAGATGGCCGGCGACTTACAATGGCGTAGAGGGGAGACCACGCGCCGTGACACGAACGGAGCAGTGGATCGCGTTCGCGGTGAGCGCCATGGCCGTCATCTTGACCGTCATCGGCGCCGCGTTCTACCTCGGGTCCATGATGGCGACCGAGGCCGACGTCGCGGGTCTCCGGGAAGAAATGCGGGAGATGATCGAGCGGTCCGAGGCGCAGATGCAGGAACTGCGCGGATACCTGGTCGACCACCTCGACGGCCACGCCAACTAGTTCGCGCCGGGCTCCGCGCCCTGGGCGACCAGGTACTCGAGAACGCTCTCGTACTGCAGCGCCTCGGCCTCGTCGAGCACGGTGCGGCCGGTGGCATCGACGGCGTTGACGTCCACCCCGAGCTCGACGGCGAGCATGACCGCGTCGAGGGTCCGGAACTCGGCCGTGCCGGCGCCGCTGTAGGGCACCCAGGGCCGGGCGCGGCGGCCGCCCATCCCGAACGCCGCCATCAGCGCCGTGGTGCGCTCGGTCCGCCACTGCTGGCTGCCATCGACGATGTAGTCGACCTCGTGCACGAAGTGCGGGTCGGCGCCGTGGTCGGCGAGCAGGCGCATCAGGTCGATTCGAGCGAACCGGGCGGCGAGCCAGAACGGGCTGGCGCCGACGAACGGCGGCGGGTAGTGGTGGTCGCGCGAGGCGCGGCGGGTCGGCGTCCAGGTCAGCAACGGCTGGTTGGGATCGGCCCCGTGCGCGAGCAACGCCGCGACCATCCGGCTGTCGTTGCGCATCACGGCATCGTGCAATGCAGCGAAGCCGGCCGCAGCAGCATTCGGGTCGGCCCCGTGTTCGAGGAGAAAGTCGAGCAGCTCGCAGTGCCCGCCGTGGGCCGCCAGCACGCTCGCGCTGACACCCCAGGCGTCGGCGTCGTCGACGTCGGCACCGGCCGCTACGAGGATGCGTGCCGACTGCAGGTCGCCCGCGCGGACGGCAAAGAGGAGTGCGGTATTGCCGCCGTGGGGGATCTCGCGGTTGTACTCGGGCTTGCTGTGCGGCGGCACCGCCATGACCTGCGTCCAGACATCCGAGCGGACGCTCGGGTCGGCGCCGGCCGCCAGAAGCGCCTCGACGACGTCGGGGTGGCGCTGCGCCGCCGCCCACATCAGCGCCGTCTGCCCGCGAGAGCCCTGCCGGTCGAGGTCGGCGCCGGCCGCGGCCAGTTGCGTCACGACAGCGGGGCTTCCGGCCCGGGCCGCAACCATCACCGGCGTCTCGCCGGCCAGCAGCTCGCGGTTCGGGTCGGCGCCGGCCGCCAGAAGCACCCGCACCATCGCGGTGTTTCCGTTCTCGCTGGCCGCCCAGAGCGGGGTGGCGCCCAGATCGTTCGCGGCGCTCGGGTCGGCGCCGGCCTCGATCAGAAGCCGCACGCTGTCGAGGTCGTCGCGGTGGGTAGCCCACAACAATGCGCTCGATCCGTCGAGCTCGGCCGCCTCGGCGTCGGCGCCCCCCTGCAACAGGGTCCGGACCCTCGCGGCGTCGCCCGCCTTGGCGGCGGCGACCAGGTCCGCATCGCCTGCGGCCGCGCGAACTCCTGCCGCGGCCGACTCACCGCTCTGCGCCAGCGCCCCCGGCGGGGCCGGGAACAGCACCGCGGCGAACGCGCCCACGGCCGCGAGAGCCACCCACCGGCGCACGCCTTTGCCTGGGGCTCGCGACACATCCACGGCAAACGGTAGGCCACCGACGACGGGCAGTCTCGCGCGCATCGCTCTTCCCCCTGACGGCCGGTCCCGCTACAGGTCGGAGAGGGTGTCCAGCGGCAGACGTCCGGTGCTGCCGCCGACCCGATCGACCGGGACGTCCATCTTGTCCATCAGCGTGAGCAGCAGATTGGCCAGCGACGGCTCGTTCCCGTAGCGGATGTGGCGCCCGCTGGGCAGGCGACCGCCGCCACCCCCGACCAGCATGATGGGCAGATTGTCGCCGGAGTGGCGCGTGCTGTTCGACAGGCCCGTGCCATACATGATGGTGGTGTGGTCGAGCAGCGTCCCGTCGCCGTCCGGCGTCGCCCGCAGCTTCGCCACGTACTTCGAGAACAGCTCCGCATGGTAGCGGTTGATCTTCGACATGTGGGCCACCAGCTCGGGCAGGTTGTTGTGGTGCGAGAGCGGATGGTGCGCCTCCGGGACCCCGATCTGCGGGTAGGGGCGCGCGCTCTGCTCCTTGCCGATCATGAACGTGATGACGCGCGTCAGGTCCGACTGGAACGCGAGAAGCTGCAGGTCGAGCATCAGCTCCAGGTGATCCTCGAAGGCCGGCGGGGCGCCCTGCGGCTGGCGCATCTCCGGCAGCTCCAGGTCGCTCTGCTCCTCCGCGCGCTGGATCCGCCGCTCCACGTCGCGCACCGACTCGGTGTACTCGTCCAGCTTCACCTGGTCGTGCACGCCGAGCTCGCGCTTCAGGTCGGTCAGCTTGCCGGTCACCGCGTCGAGCAGGCTCTTGTGCTGGCGCAACCGCGCCTGACGCGCACCCCGCTCGGTGCTGCCGCTGTCGCCGAAGAGGGTCTCGAAGACCGCCCGCGGATTCCACTCCATCGGCAGCGGCTGGGTCTGGCTGCGCCAGGAGATGGTGTGCGTGTAGACGCAGCTCAGGTTGCCGGTGCAGGCGCCGGCGTTGTTGGGCCGGTCCAGGGCGACGGCGAGCGACGCCACCTGCGTGTCCCGCGCGAAGTGCCGCGCGAGCAACTGGTCCATCGAAACCTCGCCGAGGATCTCGGTCTCGTTGCGGCCGCCGCGCGTCATGCCGGTCAGGAACGAACCGGAGGCGCCGGCATGGATGTAGTTCCAGCTCGACCGGAGCCCCGAGAGCACGATCACCTGGTCCTTGAACGGGGCGAGCGGCTCGAGGATGGGCGAGAGCTCGAAGTCGGTCCCCTCCTTCGCCGGGGTCCAGTAGGGCATCGCCATCCCGTTCGGCGTGTAGAACGCCTGGAAGCGCTGCGCCGGCTTCGCCGCGGCCCGCGCGCTCGACACGGCCGGAGCCATCGCGTCGAGGAAGGGCAGCGCCAGCGTCGCGCCGATGCCTCTGAGAACGGTCCGCCGTGGCAACGACTTGTTGATCAAGGTCATGTCCGCCGTCTCCTCATGCCGTCACTCGCGGTCTCGATTCCAGGTCGGCGCGCCGTCAGGCGCACCCTGCTCTAGTTCGCCGCCGCCGGGGGAGCCGCCCGCATCGTGAACTGCGGGCTCCGCACGATGCCCGAGATGATCGCCGACCAACGATACTCCGACGCCGCCGCCTCGCGCACGATCCGCCGCACCGCGGGCCTGTCGTAGTACTCCAGCCGCCGCCCGAGGGCGTAGGCCAGGAGCTTCTCGGTCAGGGTCCGCGGGAACTGCTCCGGGTCGTCGAGAAGCAGCGCGCGGAGGCCGGGCAGTCCGTCGAGATCGACCCCGCCGGTCGTCGTGCCCATGCTGTCGATCGGCCGGCCCTGCTCGTCGACGTCGCGCCAGCCGCCGATCACGTCGAAGTTCTCCAGCGCGAAGCCGAGCGGATCGATCACCGCGTGGCAGCTCGCGCAGGTCGGACTCTGCCGGTGGCGCGCGAGACGTTCGCGTATCGTCGCCGGGACCTCGCCCGGAGTCTCCTCCAGGTCGGTGTTGACGCCGGCCGGCGGCGCCGGAACGGGCAGGCCGAAGATGTTGTCCACCAGCCACTTCCCGCGCAGTACCGGCGAGGTCCGATCGGGGTACGAGGTCGTGGCCAGCAGCGCCCCGGCGGCCAGCAACCCTCCGCGCTGATCGGTGTTCGGGAACGTCACTCGCCGGAACCGGTTGCCGTAGACGCCCGGGATGCCGTAGTGGCGCGCCAGCCGCTCGTTGACGAACGTATAGTCGGCGTCGAGCAGATCGTGCACGCTGCGGTCCTCGGTCAGCGTGCTCGCCACGAACCGCACGACCTCCTCCTCGAACGCCTCGAGCAGGCTCTCGTCGTAGTGCGGATACTGCACCGGGTCGACGACGACCTCGCCGACCCGCCGCAGGTTGAGCCACTGCGCCGCGAAGTCCTCGGCGATGGCGGTAGTGGCGCGCGGGTCGGCGAGCATGCGCCGCACCTGCTGCTCCAGCACCGCCGGATCGCTCAGCCGGCCCTCTTCGGCGAGCTGCAGGAGCGGCTCGTCCGGAATGCTGCTCCAGAGGAAGAAAGACAGGCGCGAGGCCAGCTCCAGGTCGCTCAGCGCGTACGTCGAACGGTCCAGATCGATCGGATCCCGGTAGACCCGCAGCAGGAAGTCGGGATCCACCAGGACGCGCTCGAGGGCGAACTGAATGCCCGCCTCGAAGCTGCCCGCCGCGCGGCCCTCATCGAAGAAGCGGAGCAGGGAATCGACCTCGCCCTCCGTCACCGGCCGGCGGAATGCGCGCCGGGCGATCGACGTGAGGATCTCGCTGGCGCAGGCCCGCTCCTCGTCGGCGCGGCTCGGCTCGCAGGTGAAGATGGCCCGCCGGCTCGGCGTATCGGCGACCGTGTCCGCCACCTGGTACGGCCCGCCGATCTCCACCGAGCGGACCGCCGCGTAGCCCATGTAGATCTGGTCGTTCGTCAGCACCCGGCCGCGCTGCAGCGGCTGCGGCAGCCCCTCCGGCTCCCACAACTGCCGCACGAACGACACGCCGACCACGCGCGGTCCCGCCTCGACCGGTACGTCCACTTCCAGGTTCGCGTCGCCGGTGCGCTGCATGAACGCTTCCCATTCGACGGCCCCCGCGAAGCCGGGCTCGCCGTCACCGGCATAGCTCGCGGCCACCGGCCGGCCCGGCACGTTGCCGCCGACCGTGAAGCGCTTCACCAGCCGGCCGTCCACCCGCACGTCGAGCCACTGCGGCCAGCCCATCCCCATCAGGTAGTCCTGGTACTGGCGGCGCAGCAGCACCTTGACGCGGTACACGCCGTCGACCGGGAACTGGTACGGAATGGCCACCCCACCGCGTGAACCGAGAGGCAGGTCGTCCCCCTGCCGGGTGTCCTGCACGATGTGGATCGAGATCTCGAACGTGTCGGCGCCGGGGCTCGGGGGCGGCAGCCCCGTCGCCAGCCGGGTCACCTGTCGCGCGACCGAGAGATAACGCTCGATGTGCGCGGTCGACAGCCCGAGGACATCGGCGAAGTTGTCGAAGCTGCCGTCGGCGGTCTCGTCGCCCGGCAACAGGGACTCGACGTCGACATCGAGCGCCAACAGGTCGCGGATGGCGTTGCGGTACTCCGTGCGGTTGATGCGGTGGATGGCGTTGATCCGCCCCGGATAGGGATTGGCGGCCCAGGCGCCGTCCAGCTCGGACTCCAACCAGCCCGCCACGTGCCGGTAGGTCGCCTCGTCCGGCCGCGGACGTCCGGGAGGCGGCATCGAGCCGGCCCGCAGCCGGGTCACCACCTTCTCCCAGGTCTCCGCGTCGACCGCAACGTCGTCGAGGTCGAGGCCGGCGATGGAGAGGTCGGCGGTTCGCAGCCGGTCGTTGTGGCAACCGACACAGTACCGCCGGAACATCCTGCGCGGCGCCGCCGTCCGGTCGGCTGCCGCCTGCGCCGCGGAGGGCGCACCGGCGACCTGCGGAGCGCCGGCCGCCGGTTCGCCCGCCCCCGGTCCACCAGCCGCCTCCACCACTACGGAGAGCCCGCCCGCGACGCCGCCGCCCACCGCGGCGGAGACCAGCCACACGGCGACCGCGTGCCTGACGCTTCCGCGTGGCCCGGCCGCACGCCGGCAATTCCGTACGCGCCGCGAATGGAACGTCATGTGCCTCCGCTCCTCGTCATGCATAGACGATGGGCGCCCCTGCATGCCGGAACGCGCCCGGTCGCCGGTCGCCGAGCTCTCGTGTCGCTCGTGCCGGCTGACCCACGAATCACTGCTCCCGAGCCGCCGCCTGCTTCTCCAGATTCCGGTTGACGGTCAGGATGTTGCGGACGTCGTAGTTGCCCTCGTGACAGGCGTACTCGAACATCGGATCGTCCCGCCGCACCATCGGAATCTCGACGCTCCAGGCGCGGGTCCACGCCCGCGGATCGTCGACCGTGAACTCGTAGCGAATCGTGTCGGCATCGACGCGGGTAAATCGCTCGATGACGATCAGCTCCTCGGTCGCCGCGCCGCGGAACAGGGTCTTGCCCGTGAAGTTGGTCGACTCCACCACGAGCGTGTCGCCGTCCCACCAGGCGCGCGGGTCACCCTGGAACAGCCGAATCCGGTCGGAGATGCGCGGCCCGGCGTTCAGCGGGATGATGCGGGGCTTGTTGGTCCGCAACTCGGGCGCGATGACGACGTAGTCCGGTGTCTGCAGGATCTCCAGGATGTCGTTGTAGGCCGGCGGCACCATCGGCGGCCCTTCGTGCGGCCAGACGACGCACCGCTCGGAGAGCGGCCGCACGAGATGACTCTCGAACTCGCGCCCGCGCCGCTCCTCCCGCCGATCCTCCGCCGCCCGCTCGGCCTCACGTGTCCGGGACGGGATCCGGCCGTCCGGCGGATCGACGATCAGCGACGTTCGCCGGGTCGACAACCCCTTGGGCGTATTGCCGCGCAGCCAGACCGAGTTGTCGTAGTGCGTGTCGCTGTCCTGGTACAGCCGATCCTGCCGCTGCTCCTCGTCCTCCAGCGCGAGGACGTTGCCCGCCAGCGGATCGACCCCCTCGGCGGTCAGCAGCGCCTGCAGCTCGGCCGCCTCTTCCTCCGTGAAGAACTCCTTCCCCGCCAGGTGGGCCGGCCTCTCCAGCGGCGTGAAGGTCTCCATCGTGTAGCGGCCCGCGAGGTCGGGATGCCCCCACGCGGTGCGCGGCGGCGAGTACGCGGGACTCGCGTCCGTCTCCGTCTGCGCCCGGGCCTCGCCGGCGAGGGGCAGGCAGGCCGCCAGCATGGCCGCCGCCTGCAGCACGACCGCGGCGCCGCGCGCCGGTCCCCTCATTGCCGTCACCGTCCCTCCGCCGCCTCGCGGTCCTCGGCCCGGCCCGCGCTCAAGCTGTTCGCCAGGCCGTAGTTCCCCTCGTGGCAGGCGTACTCGAAGAGGGTGTAGGTGGCATCCCGGTTCAGCGGCATCGCCACCTTCCAGGTATCGGTGTAGATGGCCGGATCCTCGATCGTCACCTCGTACTCCAGGGTGTCCGGGCCGGCGATCGTGAACCGCTCCACCACCCGCAGGTCCTCCGTGCGCGGGATCCCGCGAGCGCCGCGGGTCGCGATGTTGGTCGCAATCGCGCCCTTGGAGTTGTAGTTGCCCACCTCGACCACCAGGGTGTTGCCCTCCCAGCGGCCGCGTGACGCCCCGTTCCACATCCGGATGCTGCCCGGCGGCAGCGGACGATCGTCGATCGGGATGATCCGCGCCTCGTGGATCATCTCGTACAGGATGACCACGTGACCCGGCGTCTGGAGAATGCGGTAGCCGGCGCCGTAGCCGGGCGGAAAGATCCCGCCGGGCACGCCGCGCGTGATGCACCGCTCCCAGGGCGTGTGGTTCATGTAGGAGTCGGTCAGGTGGATCAGGTTGTAGTCGCGGGTCGCGCGGGCGTGGTCGCGCACCGGTATCCGGCCGTTCGACGGTTCGACCACCATGGATCGCCGGCGTTCGTTGCGCGGGGCGCTGCCCGGCCCGTCGCCCCAGGGTCCCTGCGGCGGACGTCGCCTGTCCGCCTCGGAATCCGGCATCGCGGGCGCCCGCTGCGGCGTGTTGCTGCCGGGGAACCAGGCCGCCAGCGGCGCCAACCGCTCCAGGTCGGCGTCGTCCGGCGCCTCGAACGGCGTCGGGTCGAAGTTGGTCCAGACGCCCGAGATGTCGGGCTGTCCGTCAGCCGTGCGGGGCGGCTCCCAGGCCGCGTCGTCGCCGGACTGGGCGGTGGCGACGCCGGCCGTCGCTACCAGGATCGCGGCCACGGCCACGAGGGTTGCCGACTCATGAAGTTTCTGGCGCATCTACCTCTCCTCCAGAACGACTCGACGCACGAACACATTCTGCCCCGGCCGACCGAGGCAGAGTCATGATCGCTCGGCTGGCGGGTCGAACGCAAGGACTTCGTGAACCGCTTCAGAAGTACCAGGTCAGCGAGAGGTAGCCGGTGAGGCCCGCGAGCCCGTAGATCGAGGGCAGAGGCTGCCCCGGCACGAAGTCGCCGGCGCCGGTGCCGGTGAACACGCCGCCGGCCAGCGACGCCTCGTTGCTCACGGAGTAGGAAAAACCGGGGAAGACGAGCGCGCTGCGATCGTTGAGATTCCAGATCGTGGTGCCGGTGACGCTCCAGAGCGGGTGGATCTGGTACGCCGCGGTGACGGCCACCTCGTCCCGGCCGAACACCTGGTACTCGCCGCGGCGGAACTCGCGCGACTGGAGCACGGTGAGCAGCTCGTCGGGTCCGTCCGCACCGCGGCCGTCACGCTGGTACTCGGCGACGATGGTGAGATCCCGGTCGGAGACCTGGAACAGCCGGAACGTTCCGATGGATGCCCGTCCGACCACCGTCCCGTGGTAGTCGCGGACGACCGCTTCGAAATTGATGGCCCACGGTCCAATCCCGCCCGACGCGCCCACCGCGCCTGCCGAGTCGCCGTAGAGCGTCCCGCCCCACGCCGACAGGCCCCAGTTCTTCCAGGTGGCGAAGCCGCGCGCGAGGGCGGTGACCTCTTCCCCCACGTCGGTGCGGCTGGGCCGGAAGACGACGTCGATCTCGCTCAGCGCGCTCGGGTAGATCCGCAGGCGCGCCGCGTCCACGCCGGCCCGGAACACCTGGAACGGGTCGGTGGGACTGAAGGCGGGAAAGGGATCCGCGGGCGTGAAGACCTGGGTCGTGCCCCACGAGATGGCCTGCCGCCCCACGCTCAGCTCCATCGCCTCGGCGGGCGACCAGGCCACGTTGAGCCGGTCGAAGCGGTGGCGCCACAGCACGTGCTCCTGGTCGTGGCGCGAGATGGTGCCCTGCAGATCGAGCCACTCGCCGCCGCTCTGAATGTCGGCCAGGCCGCCGAGGCCGAGGCTCAGAGCGGTAATGTTCTGCTGGAACGTGACGGCGTGCTCGTACGCCGCCTCGAACACCAGCGGGCCCAGCGCCTGCTCGGTGGACAGCCGGAAGCGGTTGAAGTTGCTGGCGTTGCTGTCGGAGAGCGCGGTCGAGCCGCTGAAGAGCGGCACGGTCAGCACGTAGCCGGTGATCGGCTGCGCCGCGGCCGGCTGCGCCGCGGCGGCGAGCAGGCCGGCCACGAGCAGCACTCCACCGACGAATCGCATGGTCACCCGCGGGTCTCGTCCGAGTCTATGTTCCCGTCCACCATCCGCACGAGGCGCCGCGAGCGCTCCATGACCCGGGCGTCGTGGGTCGCGAACACGAAGGTCACGCCGAGGTCGCGGTTCAGCTCGGCCATGACGTCGAGCAGCGCTTCGCTGGAATGCGAATCGAGGTTGGCCGTCGGCTCGTCCGCCAGCACCAAGGCCGGCCTGCTCGCCACGGCGCGCACCACCGCCACCCGCTGCTGCTGCCCGCCGGAGAGCTTCCCCGGCCGCCGGTCCTCGAGTCCGTCCATCCCGGTGCGCGCGAACAGCTCCCGCACCCGCGCGCGCCGCTCGGCGGCGTCCACGCCCTGGAGCAGCATCGGGAACTCGGCGTTCTCCAGGGCGGTCAGGACCGGCAGCAGGTTGTAGGCCTGGAACACGAACCCGACCTGCTCGAGCCGGAGCTGCGCCAGCTCCCGGTTCGACATCTCGCCGACCTCGCGCCCGGCCACCCATACCTGTCCCCGCGTCGGCCGCGTGAGGCCGCCGATCAGGTTGAGGAGGGTGGTCTTGCCCGATCCGGACGGCCCGGCGAGCGCGGTGAACTCCCCGCGGTCGACCGTCAGGCTGACGTCGCGAACCGCCATGACCTCCTCGGCCTCCTGGTGGAAAATCTTCCAGACCCTCTCGGTTCGGACGGCGGCATCGTTCGTATCGGTGATGGGGCTCATTGGATGGTCCCGGGATGGTTCGACTGAATCGGAACGCTCCGGGCGGCTCAGCGGTCGAACTTCATCGCCTCGGTCACGTCGATTCTCGAAGCGCGCAGCGCCGGGTAGATCGACGCCATGGCGCCGACGAAGAGAATGAACACGAGGACCTGCACGATGCGTCGCGCCGTGAACAGCGGCACGATGACCGGGTCGACCGCGACGCCCGAGAAGGTCATCTCGTCCATGTTCTCCATCATCGCGCTGACGTCCCAGCCGTCGCCGAGGAAGTACCACGTGCCGAGCAGGCCGAGGCCGACGCCGAGGAATCCGCTGATGGCCGTCAGCGTGAACCCCTCGATCAGCACGACCGCCCCGGTCTGCCCCGGCGTCAACCCGAGCGCCTGCAGCACGCCGAACTCCCGATGCCGATGCATCACCGACATCAGCACGGTGTTGACGATGCCGAACGCGATGATGGTGAACAGGAACGCCTGAATCAGGTAGTTGCCGAAGTCGTCGATGGCCACCGCCGCGGCGAGCGCCGGATCCGCCTCCCGCCACCGCATCACCCGCGCTTCGCCGCGTGCGACCGGGTCGGCCAGCACGCGGTCCAGTCGGCCGGCGACGCGCGCCGTGGCGGCGCTGCCGTCCAGCAGGGCCCCGACGTTGGTGACGTCCTGCTTCGAGCCGAGCCACTCGCCGGCGGTGGCCAGGGGCATGTGAATCAACGTTCGATCCACCTCCGGCACGCCACTGTTGAAGATGCCCACTACCCGGAGCAACTGCCCCGCGATCTCGCCCTCGGTATCCTGTGCCTGCACCACGAAACGCGAGCCGAGGCGGAGTTCGAGGCTCTCGACCATCTCGGCCCCGACGTACGCGGCCAACCGGTCGTCCGGCTCCAGATACCGCCCTTCGGCCACCCGTTCGTCCAGCATCCCGAACGCCGATTCCGTCTCCGGGTCGACCGCCATGATCTGCGCGGGGCGGGCCCCGGCGGCCGAGCTGGCCAAGCCGTTGATGCTGAGCTTCGACGACGTCGCGACGACGTACGGCGCGATCTCGGGCGACGCGAACGCCTCCTCGACCGCGCGCCGCACCTCGGCCGGCAGGCGGTCGTCGATCCGGCGGCGCACGCGGAACTCGGGCCGTTCGACCGTCACGTGGCCGGTGCCCAGCCGCACTCCCGAGTCGATCCACTGCTCGTGGCTCCCGTCGCCGAACGAGAGCGAGAACATCAACAGGCCGCCGCCGATGATCATGGCCGACGCGGTCAGCAGCGTCCGCCGCAACTGCCGGCGCAGGTTGCGCATCGCGAGCACGACGAGAACCCTGGCGTGCATGTCTCTAGAGCCCCGACAGCGTGTCGGCCGGCGGGATGCGGGCGGCGCGGGCCGCCGGATAGAGCGCCGAGAACAGCGCCGTCACCAGCAGCCCGACCGACGCCCAGGTCCAGGCCGGCACGTTGTAGCCGACGCGCAGGCTCGGCGTGAGCAGCGCCCCCTGCAGGGTGACGTTCCCGTAGAGCCATTCCAGGCTGGGCGGCGCGTTGTACAGCCACACCATCAGCGGAAACGTGAACGCGGCGCTGCCGGCAAGACTGACCGCGCCGATGGCCAGCGCCTCCGTCAACACGATGCCCACGATGGCCCGCGGCGTGGAGCCGAGCGCGAGCATGACCGCGAATTCCCGCCGCCGCTCGAACGTGGCCATCAGCATCGTGTTGGCGATGCCGAAGGCGGCCACCGCGAAGACGATGACGATGATGATCCAGTAGAAGGACTCCCCGAGGGCGACGTACTCGGCGAGCACGGGGTTCAGCTCCGCCCAGGACGCGACGACGATCGGCCGCGCCGGTACGTCGAGCGCGCCGGAAAGACGCCGCGCGGCATCGCGGGCCAGGTCGGGCTCGGCCGTGGCGACCGCGATCTCGTGGATCCGATCGGGTCCGAGCACCACCAGCTCCTGCAGGTCGCCGATCGGCATCACGACGGTCGAGGCGTCGAACTCGACCAGCCCGGTGCGGTAGATGCCCGCAACGGTGTACAGATCGTTGGCCATCGACCCGTCCGCGCCGGACCCCACCAGGACGAGCTCGTCGCCGACGCCGACCGAGAGCTGCCGGCCCATCTCCTCGCCGATGACCAGCTCGTAGCGCCCGGCCACCGGCAGCGCGCCTGCGACCAGCGTGTCGAGGAAGCGGGTCAGCGCCACCTCGCGCTCGGGGTCGACCCCCAGGAACATGCCGGCCGACGTCGCCTCCCCGGAACTGACCAGTCCGCCCGCGTATACGCGGGGCGCCGCCGCCACGACGGCCTCGTCGGCGTCGATGGCGCGCAACAGCGCCTCCACGTCGGCGCCCTCGCGGCCGCCGATGGTGTCGTACAGGCTCCGGTCCGGCCGGTACTCGGCGTCGTGGATCTCGATCTGCCCGGTGACGAGCGAGGTCGCGTTCTCGACCAGCTCGGACATGATCCCGTCAGACCACCCGACGACGAACACGCAGGCGAAGTACCCGACCCCGAGCCCGAGCGCGGTCAGCGCGGTCCGCTTGCGGTTGCGGCCGAGATTGCGCCAGCCGATGCGCGGCCAGGGCGACTCCTTCACCGGCGCCGGCCCCGCCCGCCCTGCAGGTTGCGGAGGGAGAAGAACGACGGGTCGACGTCGACGTCGAACTCGATCTCCTCGTAGCGCATCGTGGTCCGCTCGCCCGGCTTGTCGGCCGGATACATGTTCATCACCGCAGGCAGCAGACGCCCGTCCATCTCGGTGAACGCGCTGTGCTCCATGGTGCGGGCGAGCTCACCGTCCTCGTCGTAGAACCTCGTCCACAGCGGCATGTAGTCGCCCTGCCGGATGCGGTACTCGATGCTCCCCCAGACCACCGGGGCCTCCGGCTTCGGCGTGAGCAGGAAGTCCCAGACCGCAACGCCGTCAGCTTCGCCCTCGAAGGCAATCTCGACGTCGTAGTCCTCGACGAGCCGGCTCTCCTTCACCAGGTCGTCGTTCGTAAAGTGCGAGCCCATCCACGATCCACCCATCATCGACGCCGGGATCTTGATCGACCGGTCGACCTTCGGCAGGTAGTTCCAGATGTCGTCCTCGGCCTTCAGGGTCGCGGTGCCCGCCTCGCGCCGGGGAGCCTGCACGCGCACCAGGCTGTAGTCGGTGCCGAGCGACCAGACCTCCATCGTCATGCTGCGGTCCCAGTTCTCGGTCACGACCTCCATCGTCATGGTGCCGTGACTCGAGTCGCCTCGCAGCATGCGGTCTACGCGATCGATGATCTCGAGCGCATCGGTCTGGGCGAATGCGGGAACCGGCGCCTGCGCGGTAACGGCCGACACGACGAAAAGAAGCACGACGAACGTCCGCAATCCGGACATGCTCACCCCCAGATCCCCAAGTGTACCGCAGCCATGCGGCAAACGAGTGCATCCGCACTGCACATACTGGCCACCGAAGTCGGATGTTCCCCCTCGCCCGATTCTTCGCCACCCGGCGCTGCCGGACCACCCACCCCGCCCGGCGCGGAACGGGCTCCGCGGCGTCGAACCGGGTATCCTTCGGTCGCAATGCCTGTTGCACCTGTGTCGCTGCCCCCCGACGACGAGTTCAACCGCCGGCTCGCCGCCAACGTCCATCCGCCGGAATGGGAGAACCCCACTCCCGATGGACGCTACAACCTGGTCGTGATCGGCGCCGGCACGGCCGGCCTCGTGACCGCCGCCGTTGCCGCGGGAATCGGCGCAAAGGTGGCGCTGATCGAGCGGCACCTGATGGGCGGCGACTGCCTGAACGTCGGCTGCGTCCCCTCGAAGGGGATCATCCGCGCCGCGCGCGTCTGGGCGTCGGCGCGCGACGGGGCCGAGTTCGGCCTGACGTTTCCCGGCGGCGTCCAGCGCGACTTCGGCGCCGTCATGGCGCGGATGCGCCGGCTTCGCGCGGCGATCAGCCACGTCGATTCCGCCGAGCGGTTCAAGGGGCTGGGCGTCGACGTCTTCATCGGCGAGGGACGCTTCACGGGACGCGACTCCGTGCGCGTCGGCGATGCCGGGCTGCGCTTCGCACGGGCAGCCATCTGCACCGGGGCACGGGCCACCGCCCTCCCGATTCCCGGCCTCGCGGAGGCGGGTTTCCTGACCAACGAGACGGTCTTCTCGCTGACGTCGCTGCCGCGGCGCCTCGCCGTCATCGGCGCCGGTCCCATCGGTTGCGAGCTGGCCCAGGCATTCGCACGCTTCGGCAGCGAGGTGACGGTGTTCGAGCTGACCCCGCACATCCTGCCGCGAGAGGATCCGGACGCGGCGGCGGTGGTACAGGCGCGGATGGAGCGCGACGGGGTGCGGTTCGCCTTCGACACCGCGATCGACCGGGTGGCGCCTGTCGCCGACGACGACCCGCACGGTGGCGGTAAACGGATCCGCTACACCACCGCCGGCCAGGCCAGCGAGGCAACCGTGGACGAGATCCTGGTCGGCGTGGGCCGGGCCCCGAACGTGGAAGGGCTCGGGCTGGAAGAAGCGGGGGTGTCGTACGACCGGTCCGGCGTGCTGGTCGACGCCTGCCTGCGCACCGGCAATCCCCGCATCTATGCGGCGGGCGACATCTGCTCGCCGTTCAAGTTCACGCACGCGGCGGACGCCATGGCGCAGATCGTGATCCAGAACGCGCTGTTCCCGCATCCGTTCGGCTTGGGGATGGCGTCGACCGAGTCGCTGAACATCCCCTGGTGCACCTACACGGAGCCGGAGATCGCGCATGTCGGGATGTACGAGGCGGACGCGCGGAAGAAGGGGATCGAGGTGGAGACCTTCACGCAGCCGCTCGCCGACGTCGATCGGGCCGTGCTCGACGGCGAGGACGCCGGCTTCGCCCGGGTCCACGTCCGCAAGGGAACCGACAGGATCCTCGGCGCCACGATTGTCGCGGCTGACGCCGGCAACCTGATCACCGAGGTGAGCGTCGCCATGAAGGCGGGGGCGGGGCTCGGTACGATCGGGGCGACGATACATCCCTACCCGACCCAGGCCGAGGCCCTGCGCAAGGCGGCGAACCAGATGCGCAAGGCGCGCTTCAGCGACCGGCAGCGGGCCATCCTGAGCCGCCTGTTCACTTGGCGACGGTAGCCGGTCCACGGACTGCCGCGGACAGGGTTCCGCGAGGGCCGCTCCGAGCACCTGACTCCGGTCCCGGTTCTGGACATTCGACGAAGGATTCGGCTGTTCGTGACGCGAATCGCCGACAGGCCGGATGCTTCGCGGAAGTGACCTCCCGCTGTCGCGGCGGCCTTCCATCATGGAGCGGCCACGGTGCTACCATTCACCGCATGACAAACATGCTCCAGGCGATGTTGATCGCCACCGTCGTCGTGCTCCTGGCGCACGCGCCGGCGTCCGCCCAGGAGCGGGAGCCGATCGACGTCGCGTCGCTCGGCCCGCAGGTGGGCGAGAAGATTCCGGACTTCGCCCTCCCCGATCAGTACGGTCGCATCCGGACCCTCGACACCATCATGGGCGAGCGGGGCGCGATGCTGGTCTTCCACCGCTCGGCCGACTGGTGACCGTACTGCAAAGCGCAGCTCGTGGAGCTGCAAGAACGTCTCGGTGAGCTTCGGGCGCAGGGACTCGGCGTCGCCGCCATCAGCTACGACTCGCAGGAAGTGCTGGCCGCCTTCGCGGAGCGCAAGGGCGTCGAGGACGTGCCGCTGCTCTCGGACGACGACTCGTCGGCGATCCGGGCCTTCGGCATCTACAACCACGTCGCGGAAGAGGGCATCGGCCCCAACCGGGACGACGAGGACGTCAAGGCCGACGTGGCACAGTACGTCTCGGTCTTCGGGGCCAACCCGATGATCGTCGGCACGCCGTTTCCGGGCACCTTCATCGTCGACCGCGAGGGGCGCGTCACGTCGCGCTTCTTCGAGGAGTTCTACCGCGAGCGCAACACCGCCGCGAACATCATGCTGAAGCTCGGCTCGCCGCTGTCGGGCATCTCCGGCTCCTCGGGCGAAACGGCGCACCTGGAGATTTCCGCGTCGCAGAGCAACCCGGACATCACGGTCGGCAGCCGCTTCCACTTGGCGCTGGACATCACGCCCAAGGCGAACATGCACGTCTACGCGCCGGGCGCCGCCGAGATGGGCTACCGGGTGATCGGCCTCAGCCTGGACACGCCGAGCTTCGTGCGCGCGCTGCCGCCGGAGTATCCGGCGTCGGAGATCTACCACTTCGAGCCGCTCGACGAGCGGGTGCCGGTCTACCAGCGGCCGTTCCGGCTCGTGCAGGAGATCGTGGTGGAGGGAGACCCCGAGTCGACCGCCCGCCTCGCCGAGATCGACGCCCTGACGCTGACCGGCCGCCTCGACTACCAGGCGTGCGACGACAAGGTCTGCTTCAACCCCGAGTCGGTCCCGCTCACGTGGACGTTGGCCGTGCAGGCGCTGGATCGGCAGCGCGCGCTGCAGCAGGACTAGCAGGTTTCGCCCGTGGGCGGCGCGAGTCCTCGCTCCCGCCGGTGGAAACCCGTGCAATCGACGGCGGCCGGCCTCTCTCAGGAGGCCGGCCGCCATCCCCTCCTTCGGCCGGCGCAGCAGGCCCCTGCAGATCTATCCGTGACAAGGTGCAGATACGTGGACGTCCCGATGGCGCGTACGATGTATGTTGAACCTCATGCAGCGCACGCAGATTCATCTCACCGCGGAGAGGGGACGACTCTTGAAGAGCCGGAACCGGGCGACCGGCTGCACGGCGTCGGAACTCATCCGCACAGCCATCGACGATGCGTACGCGCCGCGTCGCGACCTGAGCACGGCGGACCGGCTACGCCTGGCCCGGCACACGGCCGGCGCCTGGAAGCACTTCCCGGAAACCGGCGCCGAGTACGTCGAGCGCATCCGGGGATCGAGGCGGCTGTCGCGGTTGACGGAACGGTAGCTGTGCGACCGGTGCTCGACACGTCGGGGCTGGCCCGCGCATCGAGGCCATCCGGATGATCCGCCGCTTCACCCTCGAGGGCTTCAAGCGCTTCCAGCGAGAGACGGTCATCGATCTCGAGGACGTGACCGTGCTGGTCGGCGCCAACAACAGCGGCAAGTCGACGATCCTGCACGCGCTCACCCTGTTCCAGTACTGCATCGAAACGACGCGCAGGACCAACGGCAACGGTCCGGAACCGTCGGAGATCCGCAAAGCGCTCGAGGGCGGCGCCCAAGCGCTTCGCCGCGGAATCACCGAACTTTCTGCGCCACTTGGTGGCACAACGACGCGTGATCACCCTGTTGCCCCCCCTGCTCGCGGCCCTGCTCAACCCACTCCGCGGTCCACTCCTCAACGGTTTCGGCCGTCATCGTCCGTACCTCCTTGAGCCGCTGCAGCGGCCCGGACACCGACCCGCGGAACCGCCTCAGAAGAAGCACTTGCGCCGCCCATTCGGTGAACGCCGCCGTCAACTCCTCATCGCGCCAACGCGCCTTGGTAGCGGCGTTGGCAGCGGCGGTCGGCAGAGCGCCAGACCGGAACAACGACAACAATCGAATGTGCATCGCGCGGACCCGCGACCCGAGCGCACGTGCACTACGTGCGAGAATAATGCGAGCCCAGACCAGCGATCGACCGACCGGAGTCGGCATGACGACCAACGGCAACGCACACTGGATCTCCAACTACATCTGGAGCATTGCCAACGACGTCCTGCGCGACCTCTACGTCCGCGGCAAGTACCGCGACGTCATCCTGCCGATGACCGTCCTGCGCCGGCTGGACGCGGTGCTGGAGGACAGCAAGCAGGCAGTGCTCGACACAAAGGCCGTGCTCGACGAAGCCGGTGTGGTCACACAGGACGCTGCCCTGCGGCAGGCGGCGGGACAGGCCTTCTACAACACCTCGAAGTTCACCCTGCGCGACCTGCGTGCCGTAGCCAGCCGCCAGCGGCTCGAGGCCGACTTCCGCGCCTGGATCGACGGCTTCTCGCCCAACGTGCAGGACATCCTGGACCATTTCGAGTTCCGCAACCAGATCCCGCGGCTGTCGAAGGCCGACGCACTCGGCACGCTGATCGAGAAGCTCACCTCGCCCGAGGTCAACCTCAGCCCCGTCCCGGTGAAGAACGCCGACGGCTCCGTCCGCCATCCCGGCCTCGACAACCACGGCATGGGCTCCATCTTCGAGGAGCTGGTCCGCCGCTTCAACGAGGAGAACAACGAGGAGGCGGGCGAGCACTGGACGCCGCGCGACGCCGTGCGGCTGATGGCGAAGCTCGTCTTCCTGCCCGTCGCCGACCGGATCAAGTCCAGCACCTATCTCCTCTACGACGGCGCCTGCGGCACCGGCGGCATGCTGACCGTCGCCGAGGAGACGCTACGACAGCTCGCGGCCGAGCACGGCAACGACGTCTCGACGCACCTGTTCGGCCAGGAGATCAACGCCGAGACCTACGCCATCTGCAAGGCCGACCTGCTGCTGAAGGGCGAGGGCGACGGCGGCGACCACATCGTGGGCGGCCCGGAGCACTCCACCCTTGCGAACGACGCCTTCCCGTCGTGCGAGTTCGACTTCATGCTCTCGAACCCGCCCTACGGCAAGAGCTGGAAGAGTGACCTGGAGCGCATGGGCGGCAAGAAGGAGATGCGCGACCCGCGCTTCGTCATCGAGCACGCCGGCGATGCCGAGTACTCCCTGGTCACGCGCTCCAGCGACGGCCAGATGCTCTTCCTCGCCAACAAGCTCTCGAAGATGAAGCAGGACACGCCGCTCGGCAGCCGCATCGCCGAGGTCCACAACGGCAGCTCGCTGTTCACCGGCGACGCCGGCCAGGGCGAGAGCAACATCCGCCGCTGGATCATCGAGAACGACTGGCTGGAGGCGATAGTCGCCCTCCCGCTCAACATGTTCTACAACACCGGCATCGCCACCTACGTCTGGGTGCTCACCAACCGCAAGCCCGAGCACCGCCGCGGCAAGGTGCAGTTGATCGACGCCACGAAGTGGTACCGGCCGCTCCGCAAGAACCTGGGCAAGAAGAACTGCGAGCTCGGCGAGGAGGACATCGCCCGCATCTGCCACACGTTCCTCGCCTTCGAGGAGACCGACCAGAGCAAAATCTTCGACAACGCCGCCTTCGGCTACTGGAAGGTGACCGTCGAGCGGCCCCTGCGCATCGAAGGCGCCGACCCGAACCGCGTCTACAGGGCGGCCGAGATCAAGGAGCTGAAGGAGAACGGCAAGCGGAGCGAGGAGGCACCGGCGATCATCCGGACGGTCCACAAGCGGGGGACGGAGCCCGATCAGTTGCGCGGCCGGTTCGCGGCCACCGTCGATGGCCGGGCGGCCGTGCTGGAGTACGAGCCGGACACCGACCTGCGCGACACGGAGCAGATCCCGCTGCAGGAGGAGGGCGGCATCGAGGCGTTCCTGCGGCGTGAAGTGCTGCCGTACGCCGCCGACGCGTGGTACCAGGCCGACAGCGTGAAGGTCGGCTACGAGATCAGCTTCACGCGGTACTTCTACAAGCCGAAGCCGATGCGGACGCTGGCGGAGATCCGGGCTGATATTCTGGCGCTGGAGAGAGAGACAGAGGGATTGCTGGCGGAGATTCTGGGCCACGGTAAACCGACCGCGACGCGATGAAGACGAGCGCAACGGGAGCGGGCAATGACTGACAGTGCAGCGGCGGAGTCGCGGGCGCGGCCGGCGGAGATCATCTTCGAGGTCACGGAAGCGGTCGAAGGCGGGTACGACGCCAGGGCCCTCGGCTACAGCATCTACACGCAGGGAGAGGACTGGGACGATCTGAAGGAAATGGCGAGGGACGCCGTGCTCTGCCACTTCGATGAGGACGGGGCGCCGCGCGTGATCCGCCTGCACCTGGTCCGGGAGGAGGCTATCGCGGTATGAAGCTGCCCCGCGACCTCTCGGGCGCCGAGGTCGCCCGGCGGCTTGCTCGTCACTACGGCTACCGCGTGACTCGGAGCCGGGGCAGCCACATGACCGTGACGCTGACGGCGGAAGGCGAGCAGCATCAGGTGACCGTACCGCGGCATCGGGACGTGAGAATCGGCACGCTGGACGCGATCATCGCCGATGTGGCGGCATTCCTGGGTCTGCCCAAGCAGGCAGTACGCGACACCCTCTTCGGTTGATGTGATGGTCGCCGAACTGAAGGCGTATCCGGAGTACAAGGACTCTGGTATGGAGTGGCTGGGGGATGTGCCGACGCATTGGCAGGTACCGCGAGTCAAGGATCTTTGCCGCATGCAGAGTGGAGACGGCATCACCGCAGAATCAATTCACCCTGTAGGCCTGTATCCAGTCTACGGTGGCAACGGGCAAAGAGGCTACACCGCGGAGTATACGCACGAGGGTACCTTTGTACTTATCGGTCGACAGGGCGCTCTGTGCGGCAACGTGCATCTCGCTCGCGGGAGGTTTTGGGCATCAGAACATGCCGTCGTTACGACCGCTCGTTCCGGTTACCTTCCGGAATGGCTCGGTGCGATACTCGGTGTTATGGACTTGAATCAATACTCGATCGCCGCTGCCCAGCCCGGTCTGTCTGTCGAGCGAGTTCTCAACCTGCGACTGCCCGTTCCGCCTGCCTGCGAACAAGTCGCCATCGTCCGCTTCCTCGATCACGTCAACCGGCGCATCCAGCGCTACATTCGCGCGAAGGAGAAGCTGATCGCGCTGCTGGAGGAACAGAAGGAGGCCATCATCCACGAGGCCGTCACGGGACGGATCAACGTAACGACGGAGGCGCGGTATCCGGCGTACAGAAACTCCGGCGTGGAGTGGCTGGGCAATGTGCCAGCGCATTGGGATGTCGCCGCTCTCCGCCACAGATACACTCAGAGCCTTGGCAAGATGCTCGACTCGAAACAGATCACCGGGAACCACTCGCTGCCCTATCTGCGGAACATTGACGTTCAGTGGGACTCGATCAACGCCGAAGACCTGCCCACGATGGACATTGCGCCTGACGAGTACGACCGATACACCCTTCGGGAGGGCGATCTGCTCGTATGCGAGGGTGGAGAGGTGGGGCGTTGCGCACTCTGGTCTGGGGAACTGACCGACTGTGGATTTCAGAAAGCACTACACCGGCTCCGGCCACTGAACGTGGACCAAGATGTGCCGCGCTTCATGTACTACGCGCTGCGTGCTGCCGTGAACGGCAAAGCCTTCAATGACGGGCACTTAAGCACTATCGCCCATTTGACTGGTGAGAAGTTGCGAGCACATCGCTTTCCATTCCCGCAAGTCGCGGAACAACATTCGGTAGTCGGTTTTCTGGATGCTGCATTAGAGAAAACCGAAGGAACGATCTCTCGCCTCAGTCGCCGAACCGAGTTGGTGTACGAGTACAGTGCTCGACTGCTTGCTGATATCGTTACGGGAAAGCTTGACGTTCGCGATGCCGCCACGAGACTGACGGACATGGATGGGCTTGGCGTGGGAGGTAATCTCCGGTCCGAGTGGGCAGGCTCGCGCCACGACGCCGAGGAAGGCCAACCAGCGCCGAATATCGTCCATCCGGAGCAGCCTGCGGTAGGACCGCGGCATCGGGTATGCAGCGGGGAGACGAACGAGTGCTGAACTGGGAGGACTGTCCGAAGGTGGACGCAGTACACGTAGTCACAACAAGATTAATAGAGGGGCCTGGGTTTCCACCCGGACAAGAGTGCCGGCATATACCCCCTTCGAGAACCTCGCCAGCGGCGCAACGATCGACGAGTTCGCGAGTGGTTCCCGGGCCGCGACCAGCAACAGATTCAGGCGGTGCCGAAACATGAAGCGACGACGGCTGGCCGGGCAAAGGCAGAGCGAGTAGAAGCGCCGTGGCAGCGTCAGGGGAAGAGAACATGAGCAACGAATCGGAACTGCTCGATCGCATCACCGTGCGGGCGGACGTCTTCGGCGGAAAGCCGATCATCAGGGACATGCGAATCGCCGTTGAACATGTGCTCGGGATGCTGGCGGCAGGAGACACGGCGGAGACGATCCTGCGGGAGTACCCGGACCTGGAACCGGAGGACATCCAGGCCTGCCTGCGATTCGCGCATCGTTCGATGGCCGGCGAGCATGTGTATGACCGGCTTCCGGTTCGAGAGGCGTCGTGAAGTTCCTTCTCGACGCCTGCGCCGCCTCGCGGACGTTGCAGGAGGCGCTGACGGTTCTCGGCCATGACGTACGAGCCACGCGGGGCGAGCATGCGCGGGCCTCGGACGAGGCCCTGCTGGCGCTGGCGTACAAAGGAGCGTCGGGTGCTCATCACGGAGGACAAGGACTTCGGCGAGCTGGTCTACCTGCGCCGGCTTCCGCATCCGGGAATCGTGCGGCTCGTCGATCTGCGGGTCGCGGAGCAGGTGGATGCGATGCGGGGCTTGCTCGAGCGGCACGGCGCCGGGCTGGGACCGGGTACCATCGTCGTAGTAACGAGAAAGCGGGTTCGGATACGGACGACGAGATTCGGCGAAGCCAACGATGGCTGAGAGCACCGATACCACCGAACGTGGCCTCGAACGCCTCATCTGCACGGCGCTGACCGGCCATCCGTGCGACCCGCCACGGGAGCACCGGGCCGCGGAGGCGCGCCCGGCCTACGGCGACGTCGGCTGGGACGGCGGCAATCCCCACGACTACGACCGCGAATTCTGCGTCGACCGGGTCCAGCTCGCAGCGTTCCTGTACGCCACACAACCGGACACCGCCGAAGCGCTGGCGCTGGACGAGGACGTCCCGACGCGGCGGAAGTTCCTGGCGCGGCTGCAGGGCGAGATCTCCAGACGCGGCACCATCGACGTGCTGCGCCACGGCGTCAAGCACGAGGCGCACAAGCTGAGTCTGTTCTACGGAACGCCGTCGGCCGGGAACCCGCAGGCCCAGGAGCGCTTCACGCAGAACCGGTTCACCGTCGTCCGGCAGCTCCGCTACAGCCGTGACGAGACGCAACGGGCACTCGACATCGGCCTGTTCATCAACGGCCTGCCGGTCTTCACCTTCGAGTTGAAGAACAGGCTGACGAAGCAGACGGTAGCCGATGCAGTCGAGCAGTACAAGAGGGACCGCAACCCCCGCGAGAAGTTGTTCGAGCTCGGCCGCTGCGTGGCCCACTTCGCGGTGGACGAGAGCGAGGTGCGCTTCTGCACGCACCTGAAGGGGAAGGCGTCCTGGTTCCTGCCGTTCAACCGGGGCTGGAACGACGGCGCCGGCAACCCGCCCAACCCGAGCGGGATCAAGACCGACTACCTGTGGCGCGAGGTGCTGGCCCGCGAAAGCCTCACCAACATCCTGGAAAACTACGCCCAGGTGGTGGAGGCGAGGGACGAGAAGACCGGCAGGAAGAAGCGGACGCAAGTCTGGCCCCGCTACCATCAGCTCGACATCGTCCGCCGGCTGCTCGACGACGCCGCGGCGCACGGGGCGGGCCGGCGCTACCTGATCCAGCATTCGGCGGGCAGCGGAAAGAGCAACTCCATCGCCTGGCTGGCCCACCAACTGATTGGGCTCGCCAAGGACGAGGCCCCGATCTTCGACTCGGTCATCGTCGTCAGCGACCGGCGGATTCTCGACCGGCAGATTCGCGACACCATCAAGCACTACGCCCAGGTCGGAGCGACGGTGGGACATGCCGAGCGTTCCGTCAACCTGCTGAAGTTCATCGAGTCAGGCAAGAAGATCATCATCTCGACGGTCCAGAAGTTCCCGGAGATCCTGGAGGCGATCGGCAACGAGCAACGCACGCGGTGCTTCGCGATCATCATCGATGAAGCCCATTCCAGCCAGGGCGGCCGTACTTCGGCGTCCATGTCGGCCGCGCTCGGGACCGCCGGCGGAGTAGGCGAGGACGAGACCTTCGAGGATCGGATCAACCGCGTGATGGAGTCGCGCAAGCTCCTCCCCAACGCCAGCTACTTCGCGTTCACCGCCACCCCGAAGAACAAGACGCTGGAGATCTTCGGCGCGCCCGACCCGCAGTTCGACGGCGCCGTCCGGCACCGCGCGTTCCACAGCTACACCATGAAGCAGGCAATCCAGGAGGGTTTCATCCTGGACGTGCTGGCGCACTACACGCCGGTCGCCAGCTACTACCGGCTCGCCAAGACGGTGGAGGACGACCCGGAGTTCGACGCCAGGAAGGCGCAGAAGAAGCTGCGGCGTTTCGTCGAGGGCCACGATCACGCGATCCGCCTGAAGGCCGAGATCATGGTCGACCACTTCCATGATCAAGTGCTCGCGAAGAACAAGATCGGCGGGCACGCGCGGGCAATGGTGGTCACGAACGGCATCGAGCGCGCGATCCAGTACTTCCACGCGCTGCGCGACTACCTGAAGGAGCGCAAGAGCCCGTACCGGCCTATCGTGGCCTTCTCCGGCGAGCCCGAGTTCCGCGGCCAGAAGGTAACCGAGACGTCGCTGAACGGGTTCCCGTCGGGCCAAATCGCCCAGAAGATCAAGGAGGATCCGTACCGCTTCCTCGTCTGCGCGGACAAGTTCCAGACCGGCTACGACGAGCCGCTGCTGCACACCATGTACGTCGACAAGACCCTGTCCGGCATCAAGGCGGTGCAGACACTCTCGCGCCTCAACCGGGCGCGCCCGAAGAAGCACGACGTCTTCGTGCTCGACTTCCTCAACGACGCCGACACCATCGGCGCCGCCTTCGCCGACTTCTACCGCGCCACGATCCTGGCCGACGAGACCGACCCGAACAAGCTGCACGACCTGCAAGCGGATCTCGACGCAACCCAGGTGTACTCACCCGAGCAAGTCGACGACTTGGTGAACCGCTACCTCGACGGGGCCGAGCGTGACGAGCTCGATCCGATCCTCGACGTCTGCGTAGCGGACTACGTGCATGAGCTGAGCGAAGACGCGCAGGTGGACTTCAAGAGCAAGGCCAAGGCCTTCGTCCGTACCTACGGGTTCCTGTCGTGCGTCCTGCCCTACACCAACGCCGCGTGGGAGAAGCGGTCAATCTTCCTGAACTTCCTGATCTCCAAGCTGCCGGCGCCCCGGGAGGAGGACCTGTCCAAGGGCATCCTCGACGCCATCGACATGGACAGCTACCGGGTCGAGAAGCGTGCGGTGCAGAAGATCCTGCTGCCCGACGAAGATGCCGAGGTCGACCCCGTGCCGACCACCGGCGGCGGGCACCTGCCGGAGCCGGAGCTCGACCGGCTCTCGAACATCCTGAAGATGTTCAACGACCTGTTCGGCGACATCGCCTGGGAAGACCGCGACCGCGTCGGGGAACTGATTGCGAAAACCATCCCGGCGAGGGTGGCTGCCGATCCAACGTTTCAGAACGCGCGACGGCACTCCGACGAGGCGAACACGCGCATCGAGCACGAGAGAGTGCTCGGGCGGATCGTGACCAGCATGATGAAGGACGATGCCGAGCTGTTCAAGCAGTTCATGGACAATGAGGATTTCAAGCGCTGGATGACAGCCACAGTGTACGAGCGGGCATGTAACCAGGATAGCGAGGCGGGTCGGCCGGTCAACACCGGGACGGCGGCCGGTGTCCCTCAGGAGGCCGGCGCCACACCCGGCCGGCGCAGGATGCCCTGCAGCCCCTCCTCGAACAGCGTGTAGACGACCGGCACCACGACCAGCGTCACCAGCGTCGACGACAGCAGCCCGCCGATGATCACGCGGGCGAGCGGCGCCTGCAGCTCCGAGCCCTCGCCGATGCCGAGCGCCATCGGCACCATGCCGAGCAGCGTCGTCGACGTGGTCATCAGGATCGGGCGCAGCCGCGTGCGTCCCGCGCGCTCCACCGCAGCGCGCAGCGGAATGCCGTCGCGGCGCCGCAGGATGTTCGTGTAGTCGACGAGCAGGATGGCGTTGTTGACGACGAGCCCGCCGAGCACGATGACCCCCATGAACGCCTGCAGGCTGAACGGGGTTCCGGTGAGGAGCAGCGACGCGACGATGCCGATGCCCGCCAGCGGGATCGAGAGCAGGATGATGAACGGGTCGCGCAGCGACTCGAACTGCGCCGCCATCACCGCGTAGACGAGGAACATCGCCAGAATCAGGACGAGCTGCATCTGGCCGAACGATCGCGCCTGCTCCTCGACCTCGGCCCCGAAGCCCACGGAGAAATCGGTTGGCGCCGCCATCTCCGGGATCCGCGCGTTGACGGCGGTGACCGCCTCGCTCAGGGTCGTCTCGATCTCCGCGTTCACCCGAACGATCCGCTCCTGGTTCTTGCGCTCGATCTGCTCCGGACCGGACTCGGCGCGCACGGAGATCACGGTGCGCGCCGGGATGACCATGCCCCCGGGCGTGCTCAGCGGGACATCGTTGATGTCCATGGTCCGCAGCCGATCCTCCTCGCGCAGGCGCACGACGATGGGATACTCGTCGCCCCGCTCGCGGAAGAAGGCGGCTTCGGTGCCGGCCACCCCGGTACGCAGCGCGTCGGCGACCTGCGACACGCGCAGGCCGAGCAACGCGGCCTTGGCGCGATCGACCTGAATGGCCAGCTCCGGCCGGCCCTGCTCGGCCGCCATCTCCGCGTCGGCGACCCCCTCGGTGGTGTTCATGACCGCCATGGCGCGTTCCGAGACCCGGCGGGCGTCGTCGAGGTCGTGGCCGCGGATCTCCAGCGCCAGCCGCGCGTCGTCGCCGGAGCCGCTGCGCATCAGCCGCGTCATCATCCGGTTTCCGCCGGAGGCCCGCGCCCGGATGGTTGCGCCGGGAATGGTGTTCAGCGAGCGGCGCAACGCCATGGCGATCTCGTTGCTCGATCGCTCCCGCTCGGTCTTGTCCAGCAGGGTGACGGTCATCGATCCGCGGTGGCTGGACCCGCCGCCGAACGGACCGCGCCCGCCGCCCACCTGATTGGTTATGTTGACCGCCTCGGGCACCTCCGTCCGGATGCGGTTCTCCAGCTCCAGCATCACGTCGCGGGTCCGCTCGAAGCGGGTCCCGATCGGCAGCTCGGCCGAAATGCGCACCTCGCCCTCGTCCACTTCCGGGGTCAGCTCGACCGGAATGGTCGGCGCCAGCATCACCGTCAACCAGACGAGAACGCCCGCGACGACGAGCACGGTGGGCCGGTGCGCCAGCGCGTGATGGATCCCTTTCTGGTAGATCTCGTCGAGGCGCTCGAGGCCGCGCTCGCTCAGCGTCAGGAACCGGCCGTAGGCCCCCGTCCGCTGGTCCGCCGGCGGCGGCAGCCGCAGCAGCCGCGACGTCATCACCGGCACGAGGGTCACGGCCACGAACAGCGACATCGCCAGCGAGATCATCACCACGACCGCCAACTGGCCGAAGACGATGCTCGACACCCCGGTCAAGAACAGCAGCGGCAGGAACACCGCCACCTGCGTGAGGGTCGACGCGACGATGGCCCCGCTGACCTCTTCGGTCCCGTCCACGCTGGCGGTGATGCGGTCCTTGCCTCCTTCCATGTGCCGGAACGTGTTCTCCAGCACGACGATCGAGGCATCGACGATCATGCCGACGCCCAGCGCCAGCCCTCCGAACGTCAGCGTGTTCAGCGTGAAGCCGGCGAAGTACACCAGCGCGAACGTGCCGATGATCGAGATCGGGATGGCGGTGCAGATGATGAGCGTCGTCCGGACATTGCGCAGGAAGGCGAACAGCACGACCACGACGAGCATCGCGCCCCACAGCACGACGTTGCGGACGGCGTTGATCGAGCGCTCGACGAAGATCGCCGAGTCCATTCGCGTGGAGAGCCGGACCGCCGGCATCTCGGTGTTGACGCGGTCGATCTCGGAGCGCACGGCCCGCGCGACCTCCACGGTGTTGCGCCCCGACTGCTTGCTGATCATCATCTGGACGGCGGTGCGTCCGTTGATGCGGATCAGCTCCTCCTGGTCCTCCGTCCCGTCGCTCACCTCCGCGATGTCGCGCATGTACACCGGCACGCCGCCGCGCGTCATGACCACCACGTTGCGGATGTCCTCCAGGTTCGCGAACTGCCCGGGACTGCGCAGCAGGTAGGTCATGTCGCCGTCGTCGAGCTCGCCGATCGGCACGTTCTGGTTCTCGATCCGCAGCAGGTCGATGACCTCGTTCACGGCGAGGTCGAGGGCGGTGATCCTGTCCTTGGCCAGCTCGACCCGGATCTGCCGGCGCAGGCCGCCGCGCACGGTCACCGTGGCCACCCCGGGCACCCGCTCCAGGCGCGGCGACAGATCGTTCTCGGCCAGCTCGCGCAGGGCCACCGGCGTCAGATCGCCCTCGAGGCCCAGAAACATGATCGGCGCGTTGGCCGCGTCGAACTTGAAGATGACCGGCGGCTCGGCATCCTCCGGCAGCCTCCCCCGCATGCGATCGATCCGCGACCGGAGATCGTCCGCGGCCTCGTTCAGGTCGGTCCCCCAATCGAAGTTCAGCCGAAGCTGGCTCTGTCCCTCCTGGGAGGTCGATACCACCTCCTCGAGCCCCGCGATGGCGGCCACGGTCTGCTCCAGCGGCCGGGTGACCAGCTCCTCCATCTCCAGCGGCCCGACGTCGGGATAGCTGACCGTGACGGTCAGGCTCGGAAACGTCACGTCCGGCATCAGGTCGACCGGCAGGCGCGACAGCGCCACGATGCCGATCAGTACGATGGAGATGCTCATCATCGACATCGTGACCGGGCGGCGGACGGCGATTCTGGGAAGGCTCATGACGGCTCCGGTCTCTGCTGTGCGTTACCTGCCGATTCTGCTGTACGGGCCGGCGCGCCGTGCCGATCAGCGCCGGAGCGCCAAGGAGGCGCCCTGCACGGGAACCTGCTCCTGTCCCGGCCGAGGCGCGGCGTCGCGCTACCTCTCCGGCGCGGCAGCGCCGGGCGACGGCTCCCGTTCACGGGCGGCGCCCGGCGGGGTGATGCCCAGCGCTTCGAGCACGGTGTCGCGGGGAGCCGGTCCACGGCCGGCGGCGGCGCCGGACGCCGGCCGCCCCGAGTCGCCGATCGCATCGCGCCCCGCAACCGGCGGGCCGTTCGTATCGCCGGCGCCGGGAACGGCGCTGCCCCGCGGCGCATCCGCGGCGCCGAACGCTTCGCTCGCCGGCTCGCGCGGCGCAGGACCACCGGCGGCAACTACGCCGCGCCCGACCGCGCGGCCGGGCGCGTTCCCGAGGGGAACGCCCAACTCCGCAACGGCGCCTGACGGCGCCTGGCGACCGGCGGCAGCCCCCGGTCCCACGCCGCTGTCCGAGTTCGCGCCGGGCAGTCCGCCCCGTCCAGGGGGTCCACCTCGTCCGGGCGGTCCGCCAGGCCCAGGTAGTCCGCCTCGTCCAGGCCTCCCCAACCCGCCCGCGTCAGCCAGCAGAATCGGATCGCCGTGCTGCAGACCGGCGGCGCCGGTGGTCACCACCCGGTCCCCTTCCGACAGGCCCTCGACCACCTCGACGTGAAGCTCGTCCTCCAGTCCGGTGACGAGCGAGACGAACTGCGCCGTCGGCGACCCACCGCTGGAGTCCACCCGGAACACGCCGCGCGCGGAGGTGCGGACCACCACCGCCTCGCGCGGAACGACCAGCGCCTGGCTCTTGTTGCCGACCACCAGGCTTACACGGGCATACATCCCCGGCTTCAAGCGGAAGTCCGGATTGGGAACCTCGATCTCGATCTCCGCCGTGCGGGTCGCCGGATCCAGGACGGGGGCCATCCGCGCGACGCGGCCCTCGAACGACTCGGACGGAAACGCATCGACATCGATGCGGGCTCGTACGCCCTCCTCCACCAACCGCAGGTCGCGCTCGACCAGGTTGGCCACCAGACGCACCAGGCTGATGTCGACCACGGACACCACCGCGGTGTTCGACGTCACGTACGCGCCCGGATCGAGATAGCGCCGGCCGATGAACCCGTCGACCGGCGAGACCATGACGGTGTTGTCCAGATTGATGCGGAGCTCCTCCAGCCGGGCGCCCGCCTCGTCGAACTGCGCGCGCACCAGATCGAGCTGGGCATTCGCGGCCTGGTAGCGCGCCTCGGCGTCATCGAGCTCCTGCCGCGACACCAGCGCGCGGGAGAACAGGCTCTGCGACCGATCCCGAGTGGTCTCGGCGAGCAGGAGGTCTGCTTCGCGCTGCCGCACGGTCGCGCGGGCGACCTCGAACGACGCCTCGGCCTGGTTCACCTGCTGGCGAAGCTCGTCGTCCTCGACCCGCGCCACCTCCTGCCCGCGCGTCACGGGATCGCCGAGACGCAACTCGACCTGCCGCAGACGGCCGTTGATCTTGGGCGCCACCTCAACGGTGGCCGCACCTGTCAGGTTGCCGACGATCTGAAGCTGCTCGCCGATGTCCGACCGCGCGACGCCGGCCGAATTCACGCGCATGGGCTGCGCACCGAAGGCGCCGCGGCCGCCCCCGGGACGAAACCCGCCGGGAGGCCCGCCGCCGGGCCGTCCCGGACCTGCCTCGCCGGCGGGCATGACGCGCTGATAGACGAGAACGCTGGCAGCGCCCACGGCCACGAGGAGGAAGGCGGCAAGGTGTTTGGGCATATTCCTGGAGTCGAAGACGCCGTGACCGGCCGGATGGTTTACGCGGTCCGGCGTTCCGTTACCGTTGACCGCCGGGGCGGGGCGTTTATTCCCGCGCCCTTGCGCCGGCGCGTTTCACGTCGCCGGGCCCCCGCTCCGTCGCTACCTACCGGAGCTCGACGTCGTAGACCCGCCGCAGCTCGCGGTCGCGGCCACGCCGGCCCCCGTCGATGCGCGTGGTCACGATCAACTGCCGGTAACCGCCTTCCGTGATCCGGACCTCGTAGGTCTGGCGCACGCGGAGCTCCATCCGCGACTGCAGCTCGATCTCGGCCTCCAGCGCCGCGCCGCGCCAGCGCGTCTTGCGCGTCACCCGCGCGCTGGTGCCGGCGAGCCCCGAGTGCTCGCGGTCGTCGGGAATCAGCCGGACGACGCGGCGGTCGCCGTAGGTCAGCACGATCTCCCGCTCGCCCGCCGCAATCGTCATGCGGCGCGGCGCCGTCATCAGATCCCGCATCGCCTCCTGCATGGTCGCCCGCATCCGGGCCATCTGCTGCGGGTCGCCGCCGCCCCCGCCGAAACCGCCCCGACCGCCGCCGAAACCGCCCCGACCGCCGCCGAAACCGCCCCGACCGCCGAAACCGCCACCGGGCCCCCAACCCGGACCCCCGAAGCCGCCGGGGCCACGTCGATCGCCGTCGCCGTCGCGCCCGCCCGGCTGCGGCCGCAGCTCGTCGCTCAGGTCCTCGTTGACCACCCAGGAGCCGGCAAGCGCCTGCTCACGGTTCTGGGCGGCACGCGCCGCGGCCACCGCCTCCGGTGCAACGCCGAACGCGATCACCACGATCACACCGATTGCGAAGAGCTGCATGCTGATCCGGTACATCTCGGACTCCCTGCTGAGCGCACTCGCGGCCGCCAAAACCCTTCCGCTCCACTTTACGACGCGTCAAGCAGCCCGCTCCCGCGGACGGTAGGCTGCGAGGCGGAGCTCGTCGACGACGCCATCATGAAAGCGCGAGAACTCCTCCGCCGTCCGCGGCACCCCGTTGGCGAGCGCCGCCGCGATGGCGCGCCGCAACATGGTATCCGGGATCCTCTCCGTCAGGGTCGTGAAATTCCGAATCGTCATGGCTCTCCTCCGACGTTGCCATCCCCCAGTACAGACCGGGAAAGCAGGGGTGGTATTCCCGTCTGGCGGCGGGCGGGCGGGCGGCGGCGGCGACGACACTCCCCGGACGTTGCCCGGCGGCGCCCGTTCGAGGGGGATCAGAAGCGGAACAGCCGATTCATCTTGACGACGAAGCCGCGGTTGCGCAGGTCGGAGAACCGGTCCGGGCGCAGGGGGTCGGTCTCGCGATCCTCCGTGTAGACCACGAACAGCTCGCTGCCGGGCGCGTACTCCCAGCGCAGCCGCAGGTTGTTGCTGACCGTGTTCGAGCTCGAGTTGTACTGAATCAACCCGCTGAAGAACATGCGCGGTGTGAAGGTCCAGTTCACGCGCGAGACGATCAGGTCCGTCCGGAACGACCCGTGCGGGGAGTCGATCCAGTTGACCGAAAAGCTCGGCTCCAGCGAGAGCCGCTGCGTGACCTCCATGCGCCCGCGGCGGAAGCCGACCGTGCGGATGCTGCCGTCGAAGTAGTCGCCGGCCAGCACCGACAAGGTCCCGTTGAGGCGGCGCTGGGTACCGGGCGACCAGGTGGCCTCGACGTCGAAGAAGCGGTAGCCGCCGACCGGGAAGGCCACGTCCTCCGGCCCCGGGGTGAACGGGCTGTGGAGGAACTCGTAGTTCTCCGCCACCGACACGCCGAACCGGTCGCTGTTCTCGAGCTCGGTCGAGAACCCGAGTTGCGACTGCCGGGTCTCCACGGTTCCCAGATCGGCGGTCTCGATGTAGTCGTAGCTCCCTTCGAAACGGAACTGGCGGATGTTGGCGAGCGACTGGGGCCGGGGACTGAACCGCGCCCTCGCATAGCTGCGGCGGAAGTTGTCGCGCCGGAGAAAGCCGACCTCCGGGATGAAGTTCTTCTCGACCAGCAGGTGCTCGGCCTGAAAGCCATAGCGGTCGCCCCCGTAATCGAAGCGCCCCTGGTAGCTCAGGTCGTCTCCCTGTCGCTCGGGGTCGGGCACCTGCGTCCGGGCCATATACCCGAGCAGGCTGACGTTCTCGTAGAAGGAGAAAGTGGCGTCGGCGCCGTAAGCCTGGCTGGAACCGTCACCGGCGAGCGCAACCGAGCGGTTCGTGAAGATCGCGCCGAGGCTGCTGCGGCGCAGGATGTCGCGCTTTACCCGCACGACGGTAAAGTTCGTCATCTCCGCGCGCGCCAGCGCGTCCTCATCCGTCTGGATGTTCAACGCGCCGACGTCGAACGCCCCGATCTTGCCGGTGAGCCGGCCGCCGCCGACAATCGGCACCACCGACCTGTTCTGCAGACCGATCTGGCGGCTGTAGAAGATGGTGGGGGCATTGCCGCCGCCGAAGAAGCCGCCGCCGCTGCTGCGCAACGCGCCGCCGAAACCGCCGAAGAAACCACCACGCGCGAAATCGAAGATGCCGCGGCCCTCGAGGAAGAACTCCCGCTTCTCCGGAAAGAACAGGTTGAAGCGGGTCAGGTTGACCTGCTGCTCGTCCACCTCGACCTGCGCGAAGTCGGTGTTGACGGTGAAGTCGGCGGTCAGGTTCTGCGTGACGCCGTACTTGACGTCGAGGCCGCCGTTCCCGTCGCCGGCGTTGCGGATCGGCGGGTCGGCGGCGAGGTTGGTGCTGACCCCGCCGATGCCGTACGGCTTGACCTCCAGGTTCTTGCTGCCGCTCGGCGCGTCGAGCCCGACCAGGGTCGCGGCGCCGGAGACCCGGAAGATCCCGCCGGGCCCCGATCCCGCCGAGATCGGCAGCGGCGTGATGTAGTTCCACTCGTTCTTGCGCCGCACGTTGCGCCGGAGCTGCACGCCCCAGATCTGGGACGGTCCGGGGCGGTAGCGGAGCGACTTGAACGGGATCTCCATCTCCACGGTCCAGCCGTCCTCGAAGCGGCCGGTGCGGACGTCCCAGACCGGGTTCCAGTCGCTGTTGGGATTACCCTCGTTGGTGATCTGGAAATCGGCGATCGCGCCGAGGGGATTGGTGTAGAACGCCACCGCGTTGCGGCGGTCGTAGAACGTATCCAGAATGATGGCGAAGGTGTCGTTCTGGCGGAGCTGCCGCGTGTCGCGGCGCATCTCGTTCGCCACCCACTGGCTCGGCGGGGCCGAGTCCCATATGCGGGCGCCGACGTAGATGTTGTCCGCATCGAACAGGATCCACGCCTCGGTCTTCTCGGTGGCCGGCGCACCCTCGTCGGGCGCCTGCTGGATGAAGCCGGTGATAGCCGGGACCGTGTAGTAGACGCGCTCGTCGAGTTGGCCGTCGAGGCGCATCGGGTCGTCCACCTCGACGGCGCGGATCGTGGCGCGCCGGGCCTCGTCGCGGCGAATGACGTCCGGGGCGAGCGGCGGCGGCGGTCCGTCGATGAACCCGGGAGCAACACGCGCGGTTTCGAAGCCGGCGACGCCCGCCGGCGATGGCTCGGCCGTCGCCGCGGGCCGCGGTACGGCCGTTCCCGCGGGCCGATTCGCATCGTCGGATCGGGCGCGCCGAGCCGGCGTGGGACGTGCGGCCGCCGGGCGCGCGCCGGCCGCAGCGGATTGCGGGCGCCTGAACGGCCTCGTCGGCTGAAACGATCCTTCCGCCAGGTCCGCGGCGTCGACCGGACGACTGGCCGCCTGTGAAGCCGGAGCCGCTTCCTCCGGGCCGGCGCCCAGTCCCGCGCCGGTGAAGAGGTCGCCGGCCACGCGATCCTGAAGCACAAAGAGATCGTCGACGGCGCCGTCCACCACTGTCGAGGCGGTGACCGCGCCCGTCGGCACGTCCACCAGCCTCGCGGTGATGCGCATCCGGTCACCGAGGCGCTGGTAGGCCCCACCCACTACCCAGCGTGCCCCGACGGTCCGACCGACCTCGACCATCCGGCTGTTCGAATCCGCGGCTGTGCCGGGCGCCGCCAGGGTGCGCAGCGCTTCCTGGACCCGCTCGCGACGGAACGACCGCACCGACGATCGCCCTTCGAACGTCGCAGCGATTGTCTCGGCGATGCCCGCGCCGATCCAGTCCTCCGCCGGGGCGCCACTGATGTTGACGAACGGCGTGACGGCCAATCCCGCGGGCGAGTCGCCCTGCGCGGCGACACAGACCGGCGCGAGCCAGCCGAGGAAAACTGCCAACGCGATGCGCATCGGAGCGGCGTGCTGCATGGATCGGTAGACGCCGCACCGGGCCCTCCCGTTTCGATCACTCGCTCTTCAGCATCGGAAGCAGCACCGCCGCGTCGGCGTGCAGGGTGGCGAAGCCGAACTGGCTCGCCGTCGCGACGCAGCCCTGCGTGCCCGCGAATCGAGGAGCCCGGCGCCGATTGCGCAGGCCGGTCGCTGACGCGCCCGGACCATTGGACCCCGGCTGGATAATCGGCTACCGTCGTTCCGCACCCGAGCCGGAATAGATGATGCAAAGGGCCCGTGTCCTGCTGCCGGCGCTCGCGCTCGCTGCCTGTGGTGCGACCTCCGAACCTGCCCCGCATGCCCTGCCGACTGCCCTTTCGCCGCCCGCTACAGACTCTCCGCCGCCCAACATCCTCTGGATCGTCGCCGAGGACCACGGCCCGCACCACGGCAGCTACGGCGATGCCTACGCGGTCACGCCGAACCTCGACCGGTTGGCCGCCGAGGGCGCCCGCTTCACCCGCACCTTCGCGGTGACCCCGGTCTGCGCCCCGGCGCGCTCGGGGATCATTACCGGGATGTACCCGACGTCGATCGGCTCGCACCACATGCGCTCGACCGCGGTGCCGCCGCCGCACGTCAAGGGCTTCACCGAACGGCTGCGCGCGGCCGGGTACTTCACGACCAACAACGCCAAGACCGACTACAACTTCTCGCCGTGGCTGCCGACCGAGACCCGGCGCGCGGTGCGCGAGGCGCCGCTGGGCCTCTGGGACCAGAACGGCGAGCACGCGCACTGGCGCAACCGGGCACCCGGGCAGCCATTCTTCTCGGTGTTCAACCTCGGCGCGTCGCACGAGGGCCAGGTCCGCATGCCGGACGACCGCTTCGCCGAGCGAGCCGGGGGTTTGGCGCCTGCGGCGCGCCACGACCCGGACGCCGCGCCGCTGCCGCCCTACTACCCGGACGCCCCGGAGGTCCGTCGGGACATCGCGCGCTACTACGACCTGGTCAGCGTGATGGACGCCCAGGCGGGCGAGATACTCGCCGCGCTCGACGCCGACGGGCTCGCCGACGACACGGTGGTTTTCTTCTACGGCGACCACGGCTGGGGGCTGCCGCGCGGCAAGCGCTGGGTCTACGACTCCGGGCTGCGCGTGCCGCTGCTGATCCGCTGGCCGGGCCGGATTGAACCGGGCGCGGTGCGCGAGGATCTGATCAGCTTCATCGACTTCGCCCCCACCCTGCTGTCGCTTGCCGGCGTTACGGTCCCCGAGCACATGCAGGGCCGCGTCTTCCTCGGTGACGGGCGCGCGCCCGAGCCCGAGCACCTGTTCTTCACCCGTGACCGGATGGACGAGACCTACGACCGCATCCGCGCCGTTCGCGATCGCCGCTACAAGTACATTCGCAACTTCGCCCCCGAACTCCCCTATGCGCAGCGCATCGCCTACATGGACCTGATGCCGACGATGCAGGTTTGGCGGCGGCTGGCGGCGGCAGATGAGCTGATGGGGCCGCAACGCCACTTCATGGCAGGGACGAAGCCGGCGGAAGAGCTCTACGACACCGGAACCGACCCGCACGAGGTGGTCGACCTGGCCGGCGAGCCGGCCCACGCGGAGCGCCTCGCGGAGATGCGCGCCGCGCTCGACGAGTGGATCATGACGACCGGCGACCTGGGCGAGATTCCGGAAGCCCAACTCGTCAAGCGGTTTCGTCCCGACGGTGTCTATCAGACGGCCGAACTGCCCGAGGCGGATCCGCCGGGCGGCATGTTCCACTACCCCCCGACGGTGGAGCTGACCTGTCCGACCGAGGGCGCGACGATCGAGTACACGACCGAGCCGGGCGAAGCGCCCCGCTGGAACCTCTACACCGGCCCGTTCCGGATGCTCGACTGGGAGCTCCGGTTCCGCTGCGGCCGGCTGGGCTACTTCGACAGCGAGACCGTGCAGTACGATTTCCACATCGACTACAACTGGTGGTAATGACCGGATGCGTTCCCGGCCAGTCCGAGGAGGACCGATGAATCGCCTCATTGCAACGTTGGTGACCCTGTCCGTGATTGCGCTCGGCGTCGCCGCAACCGCTTCGGCGGATGTGGTCCGCGTCGACGTCGAGAGCCGCGCCGATGTCGCCGGCGGCATGGCCTACGGCCTGGCGGGGCCCTACGAGAAGCTGGCCGGCATGGTCCACTTCGAGGTCGATCCGGCGAATCCGGCGAACCGGATAGTCACCGACATCGACTTCGCACCGCGCAACGACCGCGGCATGGTGGAGTTCCGCTCGAACTTCTTCCTGCTGAAGCCGAAGGACGCCGCGCGCGGCAACGGCACTGTCCTCTACGAGGTGTCGAACCGCGGCGGCAAGGGCATGCTCGGCTACTTCAACAACGCGGCCGGCAGCCGCGACCCGCAGACGGCCGAGGAGATGGGCGACGGGTTCCTGCTGCAGAACGGCTTCTCGCTGCTGTGGCTCGGCTGGCAGTTCGACGTGCCGGTGCGCGACGGGCAGATGCGGCTGCACACGCCGGTGGCGGCAGACGGGGACAACCCGCTCACGGGGCTGGTCCGCAGCGAGGTGATCGTCAACGAGCGCACCTGGGACCGCTCGCTCGCCGACCGGAGCCATCTCGCCTATCCGGTGGCCGACCCGGACGACCCGGCCAACGTGATGACGGTGCGTGACGGCGTCGACCAGCCGCGGCGCGTCGTGCCGCGCGACCAGTGGCGCTTCGCCCGGCGCAACGACGACGGCTCGGTGGTCGACGATCCTACCCGCGTCTACCTGGAGGGCGGCTTCGAGCCGTTCAAGATCTACGACGTGGTCTACGTCGCCAAGGACCCGGCCCTGGTCGGGCTCGGACCCGCGGCGGTCCGCGACATGATCTCGAAGCTGAAGTACGAGGCGACGCCGGAGATCGGCCTCCCGTCCGGCGCCATCGAGCACGCCATCGCCTGGGGCGTCTCGCAGAGCGGCCGCTTCCTGCGGACGTTCCTCCACCACGGGTTCAACGTCGACGAGCAGAACCGGCGGGCGTTCGACGGCGTGATGTCGCACGTGGCGGGCGGCGGACGCGGCAGCTTCAACCACCGCTTCGCGCAGCCGTCGCGCGACGGCCACCCGTTCCTGAACAAGCTCTACCCGAGCGACATCTTCCCGTTCACCGACGTGGTGCAGCACGACCCGGAGACGGACATGCGAGACGGCCTGCTCGCCGGTATCCAGCCCGGACACATGCCGAAGGTCTTCTACACGAACTCGTCCTACGAGTACTGGGGCCGCGCGGCGTCGCTGATCCACACCACCATCGACGGGACGGCGGACGCGCCGCTGCTCGACAACGTGCGCATCTACTCGTTCGCGGGCGGGCAGCACGGTCCCGGCCGCTTCCCGCCGCGGCGTACCAGCGGCCAGGAACTGAGCAACCCGAACGACTACTCCTGGTTCCTGCGCCCGCTGCTGCTGGCCATGGACCGCTGGATCGACGACGATGCGACAGCGCCGCCGGCCAGCGTCTACCCGCGAATAGCCGACGACGATCTCGTCCCGCCCGAGAAGCTCGGCTTCCCGGAGCTGCCGGGCGTCGGGCAGCCGGCCGTCCCGCACCTGGCGTACCGCGCGGTCTACGGTCCGGAGTTCCGGACCCGCGGCATCGCCTCGGAGCAGCCGCCGGAGGTGCTCTCGGCATTCCCGATCCTGGTACCGAGCGTCGATGCCGACGGCAACGAGACCGGCGGGCTGATGATGCCGGAAGTGGCCGTGCCGCTCGCCACCTACACCGGCTGGAACCTGTTCCACGCCGAGGCGGGTCCGACCGACGTGTTGTCGAGCATGCAGGGCTCCTACGTCCCGTTCCCGCGGACGGCCGACGACCGTGAGCGCACCGGCGACCCGCGGTCGTCGATCCAGGAGCGCTACGGCAGCCGCGCCGAGTATCTCGGCCGGGTGACGGAGGCTGCCCTCGCACTCGTCGGGGACGGATACCTGCTCGCCGGAGACCTCGCGCCGATCCTGGCCCAGGCCGCGCGGCACTGGGACTACCTGATGGAGGAGGACACCGGCAACGACGGCCAGCAGTGACACCGTGCGCCCGGGGCATCGCGCCCCGGGCGCGTTCTTGTCGGCGCCCGGACGCTCACGCGAGGACCGAAGGATTGCGCTGTCACGACCCAGCGCGTCTGCGGGGCCGAATCGCGGGGTGTGCGCCGGTGACGGATCGTTTCCACCGCGAAGCCGAAGCAGAACATCTCCAGGAGAACATCTCATGCGCACCCGCATACTTCCGGCCGTCGGCCTGTGTGTCCTGACTGTATTCGTCGGCGGCATGGTGGTCGGCGCACAGGTGCAGATCCGCCAGCAGGCGCCCACCGACCGCGCGGCCGACTTCCCTCTGGCCGAGCTCGAGGCGATCGTGCAGGAGATGGACGCCGAGCAGCGCCAGACCGAGCGGCTGCTGGAGGGCGGAAGCTACAACGTCAACATCCGCCGCATTCGGGGCGGCGAGACGGCGCTGATGCATCCCCGGACGATCGACGTCTGGGTGGTTCGGGAGGGCTCCGGGACGCTCGTCACCGGCGGGCAGATCGTCGACGCGAACGGGGAGCCGGTCGAGCAGCGCGGCGCGGCGATTCGCGGCGGCGAGGAACGGGAGATCGGCGTAGGCGACCTCATCTTCATCCCCGCCGGCGTGCCGCACGGCATCCGCGAGACGGACGGCATCACCTGGTTCAACATCCGCTTCGACACGCTGCCCTGAACGGCGGATCGCCACCTGCCGGCCATCCACACCGCCACGTGGCGACCGGCGGCGCGTGCTATGGTGAACGACGTGGCCGACACCCGTGCAAGCGTCGAGACCGAGCGTCAGGCCACGATGCACACCGGGCCCCTCGGGTCCACCATCCACGTCCTGCGCGCCGACCCGCAGACCGTGGTCGAGCTCGCCTCCATCGACTGGAACCGCTCCTTCCGGCGCGTCTACCTCGACCCGATGCGCGGTCTCATCACCCTGATGGCGCCGTCGCGGCTCCACGAGGAGTTCTCCGCGATCCTCGGCCATGTGGTCGACATCGCCGCAAGCGCGCTCACCGGTGCCGTGAAAGGACTCCAGAACGCGCGCCTTCGAGAGCCGGACTCTCCACCCGGCACTGGCATGGAGCCTGATTGCGCGTTCTATGTCGGTGAGAAGGCCAGGGCGTATCGTGCGGCGCTTGCCGACGGGAAAGAGGCGGCCGATGCGTTCTTCGACGAGAACGCGCCCGATCTCGTGGTGGAGGTGGAGATCACGAACGCCGACGAGAGCAAGATCGAGCGGTACGCCGATTTGGGCGTGCGGGAGCTGTGGCTACTGCGAGACCCGGAAGGTTCGGGCACTCCGCTTGCAGAGTTCCTGGCCCTGCATCCCCGGCCCGCGCCGCGTCGACTCACCTCCTCAAACGTTCTCCGCGACCTGACACCCGACGATGTTTGCCAGGCGGTAGCCGACGTGCGACTCAGTGTGAACCGCGACGAGCGCACGGAAGCGGTGGCGCGCATCCTACGCCGCCGGCAGCGGGCCAGCGTCCGCGTGCGCGAGGGGGACACGCCGTACGCCGCCCGAGCCGGTTGAGCACGGACAGGAATCTGCAGATCACACCCGAGACGCCAACGCCCCGAGTCGCTCCAGCAACACAGGAAGACGAGCGTCGTCCTCCTGGACGAGTCCCGGCATTGCGTTGCGGAAGTCCCCCGAGCGGAGCAGTTCCCCAAACTCGTTCTGGATGTAGCCCCGCACGTCCTCCGGTGCGTTTCGCACTTCGGTAACCAGCTCTTCTCGTCCGTCGACAACCGTGATGACGTCTTCGAGGTCATGACTGGTGAGATAGTCACCGGCCCCGCGTCCACGAAAAGCCTCCAATTTGGTTGCAACAAAGTAGACGGACGTGATGCAGCGGAGAGTCAACCCTGTCAGCTCGATCTCCTCGGGCGATTCCATGGCGGGCAGATACCAACGGTTGGCGAACCCCAGGACTTCCTCGTCAACCGCCATTACGTCTATCGTGAGGTTTCCTTGGCGCCACCTGCAGGTCGGCGCACCCTCGCGAGCGTCCTGAACCAGTTCAAGCTCTCGAAGCCGGTCGGACAGCTTATCGTACTGGGCGTACGAGTACACCTCGGCGATCACGTCGACGTCCGTCGTCGGTCGTACACCAGCGACCGCAGGATCTGTGATCAACAGCCCTGCAACACATCCGCCTACGAACACCACCTCTCCGAGGATTGGCTCCAAAGCCTGGGCTGCGGCCTTCAGCAACTGCAAGTTGGGATCTTCATGCATGAGGACGTTCCCTTACGCGCTTCACGATCTCGCGCTCGGCAAGACTCCTCTCCCGAGCGCGCCCGTCCCGTAGCGCGTCCAGCAGGGCCAGCAGCTCGTACAGGTGCGGATCCGCGCGCGCAGCCAAGGGTACTGTCTTGTATAGCGGCTCGAGCGAGACACCTCGGTGCTTCCCCATCGCGAACGGCCAGACGGGCGGGAGATCGGAGCCACCCGAGATGTGCCGATCCAACGGCGGCGCAGCGTACGAGGTGAGCATCCCACGGGTGACCCCGCCCCGGACTGCCGGAAACATGTACTTTGTGCCGTGTACGAGGAACTCCTCTGCCGCGCTCGTGTTCGGCCGGCTGCTGCGGGCGTCCTTGAAGACCAGCCGGGCGGCTGCCAGTCTGTTCAGCGCGGCGTGTACCTGGGATCCACTGAGAAGCAGGTCCGCGGCCATCCGTGCCAGGGGTGGCCGGCAGTCGGGGTAGCTCAGCAGCTTCGCCAGCACCATGACGTCTTGGGAGAGCAGCGCAGACGGACTCATTGAAGTTCTATATTCCAGATTCTGGAATATAGAATAACACGAAACAAACTCGTTTCGCTGCCTCGAGGGCGTCCGCCCGACGAGCCGCGCAGGTCGTCCAAGGTGAGTCGACATGGTGCCATAATGACCACACCATGCGGGAGAGCCTCTGCACGCGTTTCGGTTTCCGATCGACTCGGCGGCGGTCGAGCGGCGCTTTGCCGCTGCTGGCCTTGGCCGCGACGACGATTGCCGGCGCGCCGGCTGCTGCCGCGCAGGCACCGGAGGCAGCCGGCGCAACGCCGGCCGCTGCGCTGCACGCCGAGGCGGCGCCGTTCTTCGCCGAGCACTGCATCGTCTGCCACGGCAACCGCCTGAGCACGGTGAACCTCAACCTGGAGAGGCTCGCCGCCGCGCTCGGTCCACAGGCAGTCTCCACAGGACCGAACGCTGCCGGCCCGGCCGTCGATCCGCAGGTCGACACCTGGGCCCGGGTGCTGGGGAGGCTGAACGGCGGACAGATGCCACCGCCCGGACGCCCGCGGCCGACTCATGAGGCGCTCGCACGCGTCACGGCGTCCATCGAGGCGTACCTGACCGACGCCGGCTATCGCAGGACGGCCGATCCGGGCCGCGTTACGGCGCGGCGGCTCAACCGGGTCGAGTACGACAACACGGTCCGCAGCCTGCTCGGCGTTCACGGCAGCCCGGCCGACGAGTTCCCGATCGACGACTCGGGCTACGGCTTCGACAACATCGGCGACGTGCTGTCGGTCTCGCCGCTGCTGATGGAGAAGTACGTCGCGGCGGCGAGGCGGCTCTCGCGCATCGCGGTCTTCGGCGAGCCGCCGCCCGCCGAGCCGACGCTGCTCGCCCGCTACATGGGCCGGCGCTCGCACGACGCCGGCAACGACCTGAGCGGCGCGAACATCCTCCCCTACTCGATGCGCGGCGCCCTCTACGGCTCGCACCTCTTTCCATGGGACGCCGAGTACGAGCTCCGCTTCCGCGCCGCCAACTACCGCTACAGCCGGCGGCAGCTCATCGCCCGCGGGGTGATCGAGGCGGAGGAGCGCGACAGACGTGACCGGACGCTCGAAGCGCGCCTGACCGCCGAGGAACGCCTGACCCGCTTCATCGAGGACGCCCGGGAGAGTCAGCCGCCGGTACCGGTGGTCGCGACGCTCGACGGCCAGGTGTTTCGCGAGGAGCTGATCGAGGGGAGCAACGCGTTCGGCTACGAGCGCGGGGAGTTCGTCACGCGCGTCCCAGTGACGGCCGGGATGCACGATTTCCGCATCTCCTACCCGCACGTCGCCAACATCGCCGATCCACGCGACAACGTGATGGACGACGGCCGGCGGGTCCTGTACGTCGACTACCTGGACATCGTCGGGCCGTTCTATCCAAGTACCGCCCCGCCCGCGAGCCACGAGCGCTTCTTCATCTGCCCGCACCGGCCCGGTGACCACGTCGAGGAATGCGCGGGCGAGGTGGTCACCAACCTGGCCCGCCGCGCGTACCGCCGGCCGGTGACCGCAGCCGACGTCGATCCGCTGGTCGGGCTGGTGCGGCAGGCGCAAGCGCAAGGCGACTCTTTCGAGGAGGGGATCCGGCTCGCTCTCCAGGCGGTGCTGCTCTCCCCCAATTTCCTGTTCCGGATCGAGCGCGAGCCGGCCGCCGGCGAGGTGCGCGCGCTCGACGATCACGAGCTGGCCTCGCGGCTGTCCTACTTCCTCTGGGCCGACATGCCGGACGAGCGTCTGTTCCGCCTCGCGGACGAGAGACGGCTCACCGACCCGGCCGTGTTGCGGGCTGAGACGCACCGTATGCTCTCGGATCCGAAAGCCCGTACGCTGGTCACCGACTTCGCGGCGCAGTGGCTGCAGCTACGCGGCCTCGACCGCGCCAAGCCCGACCCGGCGCGGTTCCCGACCGTCGATGACGAGTTGCGCGGCGCCATGCGCATCGAGACCGAGTTGTTCCTCGAGGCGATGCTGCGCGAGGACCGCAGCGTGCTCGACGTGCTCGACGCGCCGTTCACGTTCGTCAACGGCCCGCTCGCCCGGCACTACGGGATCGCGGGGGTCGATGGCGAGGCGTTCGAGCGGGTCGCGCTCGACGGACCGCAGCGCGGCGGCCTGCTGTCGCACGCGAGCGTGCTGACGGTCTCGTCCTATCCGACACGCACCTCGCCCGTGCTGCGCGGCAAGTGGGTGCTCGAGAACCTGCTCGGCGCACCACCTCCGGAACCTCCCGCGGACGTCCCGGCCCTCGAAGCGGCCGGCGGCGGCGATCGGGGCGCCACGCTGCGCGAGCAGATGGAGGCGCACCGCACGAATCCGAGCTGCGCGGTCTGCCACAACCAGATCGACCCGATCGGCTTCGGCCTGGAGAAGTACGACGCGGCCGGCGCCTGGCGGACGCACGAGAACGAGGCCCCGATCGACGACACCGGCGTGCTCCCCGACGGCACGGCGTTCCACGGACCGGCGGAACTGAAGCAGGTGCTCCGCGATCGCGCGGACGCGTTCCGGCGGAACCTGGGCGAGAAACTGCTGACCTACGCCCTCGGCCGCGGGCTGGAGCACTACGACGCCGAGGCCGTCTCGGCCATCGTGGATGCGGCCCGCGAGAACGGCGACCGCTGGTCCGCTTACGTCACCGGCATCGTCGAGAGCGCGCCGTTTCGCATGCGGCGCGCCGAGACCGGCGAACCCTCGGAGTCTGCACCGCGGTAGCGAACCGAACAGGGACGACGAACCGCCAGTTACGAGGCAAGGACGCGAATCATGACGATGCACACAGGCCTACCGCGCCGAACCGTCCTCCGCGGCGCCGGCGCCACGCTGGCCCTTCCCTTCCTCGACGCCATGGTGCCGGCGTTCGCGCGCACGGCGCACGCCGCCGCGGCGCCGAACCGGATGGTCTTCGTGTACGTGCCGAACGGCATCGTCATGCCGCAGTGGACACCGGAGACCGCCGGACCCATCGCTCCGCTGCCGGTCACGCTGCCCCGGGTGCTGGAGCCGATGATCCCCTACCGGAACGACATCTCGGTCCTGAGCGGGCTCACGCACAACGGCGGGCGAGCACTCGGCGACGGTCCGGGCGACCACGCGCGCGCCGGGGCGAGCTACCTCACCGGCGTCCACCCGAAGAAGACCTACGGCGCGGACATCCACGCCGGCGTCTCGGCCGACCAGATTGCAGCGCGGCACCTCGGCGGCGAGACGCGCTTCGGATCGCTCGAGCTCGGGTGCGAGCCGGGCCTGCTGGGCGGCAACTGCGACAGCGGCTACAGTTGCGCCTACAGCAACAGCATCTCGTGGCGCACGCCCGCGTCGCCGATGCCCCTCGAAGCCAGCCCGCGGGCGGCGTTCGAGCGCCTGTTCGGCGCCGAGGACATCGACCCCGATCCAGCCGTCCGCGCCCGGCAGCGGCGCTACGACCGCAGCGTGCTCGACGTCGTGCTAGGTGACGCCCGCCGCCTGAGCGGGACGCTGGGCCCGACCGACCGGCGCAAGCTCGACGAGTACCTCTTCTCGGTGCGCGAGATCGAGCGCCGCATCGCGAGCAGCGAACGGGACGCCGATACGGCGCCTCCCGACCTCGACCGGCCCGCCCCCGGCCTCCCCGGCGACTTCGTCCAGCACGTCCGGCTCATGTTCGATCTGATGACCGTCGCCCTGGCGGCGGATCTGACACGCGTCATCACCCTGATGGTCGCCACCGAGCTGAGCAACCGCGCCTATCGCGAGATCGGCATCTCGGAAGCCCACCACGGGCTGACCCACCACCGCGGCGATCCCGTGAAGATCGAGAAGGTGACGCAGATCAATCGCTTCCACGTCGAGCAGTTCGCCTACTTCATGGAGAAGCTGCGCAACGCGACCGACGGCGACGGGTCGCTGCTCGACCACGCGATGGTCGTCTACGGGGCGGGGATCTCGGACGGCAACCGCCACGAGCACCACGACCTGCCGACCGTGTTGGCCGGCCGCGGCGGCGGCCTTCTGACGCCGGGCCGGCACGTGATCTACCCCGACGAGACGCCGATGGCCAACCTGCTGCTGACGATGCTGCACCACATGGGCGTGCCGGCCGAGTCGATCGGCGACAGCACCGGCGCTATCGCGCACCTGTCGGAGGTGTGAACGGTAACCGCTCGGCGATCACGCGACGGCGACCGCGCTGTACGCCCATGGATGCGGTTATTAAATGATTTGGGATAAAATCTTAACAGGCTGCGGGCTTATTGAAGAAACTTGAATTGCTCGGTCTTGCGACATGCGGCGCGGAGAGATCCGGAAGGGCAAAGCCCCAGACGGCATTTGCCGCGCCCCGCTCCGCGCGCTATTCTGCCGCACATGAAACAGACAGCCGAGCGCGATGTGGTTCGTTGACCGAGCCGGACGTCCGAGGGTCGGTGCGCCGCTCCTGCTGCTGGTCGTCCTCTGTCCCCTCGGCATGTCCGGCGGGGCGTATGCCGCGGCGCAGACCGCCAGCTCCCCCGAACCTGCGGCGATTGGCGCTCCCTCGAGACTGACGCTGGACGCCTTCCGAACGCCGGACGCACCCTGCTACGACCGCTCCCTGCAACCTCAGAGATCCCCTCATTTTACCATATGAAGCGAATAGGACACAAGTGCTATCCGAGATAGAACATATGGCCTTCTGGGGTTTGCAAAATAGCGCACCTGAGTTAGAATGTGGTTCCTATGCATCCACAGGGAAACCGGCAAAAGTCATCCGTACGATGGCTTCGGAGACATGACCTCCTGAACTTCATCAACACCTTGTATGAGGGCGACCTGCACGCCAAGCGGGTGCTGTCACTGGCCAACGCCACCCTGGGCGTGCTGACGAGTGCGTCGCTGGCAATCCATGCGGTGGGGCGCGGCTTGGCGCAAGCCATGGGCACGTTGACCAAGCATGGCGTCAAGCAGGTGGACCGGCTCCTGAGCAATCAAGGCGTCGACGTCTGGACCTTCTTCGCCTACTGGACGCCGTACCTCATCGGCGCCCGCACCGAAGTGGTCGTCGCGCTGGATTGGACGAGTTTTGCGGCCGACGAGCAGGAGACGATCGTGCTGTCGATGCTGACCGGGCACGGGCGCGCAACGCCCCTGCTGTGGAAGACAGTGGCGTCGTCGACGCTGAAGGACAATCAGCGGCGCTATGAGTACGAGGTGCTGTGCCGGTTGCGCGAAGTGCTGCCCGACGGGGTGAAAGTCACTATCGTGGCCGATCGGGGCTTTGCGGACTGCAAGCTGTTCTATGCGTTGACGACCGAGTTGGGCTTCGAATACGTGATTCGGTTGCGCGGGGACGTCTATGTGACGAACGCGCGCGGCGAGCGGCGAGTGGCCGCCGCGTGGGTTGGCGCCGGCGGGCGTGCGCGGCGGCTGGTGGAGGCTCGGG
>Ga0209754_1000164_pt1 | contig 105567 bp, 88 predicted proteins | sample MesohylBB_FD_187295 | JGI IMG/M metagenome (GOLD analysis project Ga0209754, IMG submission 187295) | Host-associated microbial community of the marine sponge Aplysina aerophoba from Gulf of Piran - sponge mesohyl, lysed by bead beating... | ecosystem: Host-associated > Porifera > Sponge >... | reverse complement strand
GCCTGCGCATGGTCTATGAATTGCCGGACAAAGCGGCGAAACCGAATAATGGGGGCCGGGAAAGCTAGCCGCCGTAAATTCCGAGGTCAGGACGTCTGAAGTTGGGTCAACATGAAGTTACAAGCCAGCACTTTACTCTCAAAGTGCATCAAAACCTTCATGATTTTCTGCGTTTACTTACCCCGGAGCATGAAACTTGCGTGTGGCTGACGGTTGCCGGGACCGGAGTATCCTGAGGCCCATGGATCGGGTACCGGCGGCTAGGGGAAAGTGTGCTCAAAGCCCGAAAAGAGTTTCAGAGAAAAAGAAGACGATGCTATTCACATTCTTTCAATTGCAACGGGCGCGCGCGGAAAAATCAGTGGCAAGGAGGCGTTTGGCATTCCCGTAGACATAGACTAGATCCGATGTGCGCCTGCTCCCGACATCACACGTTTGCGAGCAGTCTTGAAAATGGGATCGAGAGTTTGCGGCAATCCAACAAAGAAAAATTTTTTGCTGCCTGACCGCGAAGGCAATTCAGGGAATGGGACCAACTTATGATTAATATAGCTTCAGGTCACACTTCTAGTTCCTTGGCTTCGGCGTTCAATGCGGCAATGGATACTAGTCAACCTGTATGGCCTACCCATGAAGAGCCCGGATACGCGTTGACACGAACATCGTCCAGCTACAGCGAGATTTCAAACCAAGTGATGAACGCCGAAGTGCAATACCCGCATTCGGACTTTTTTCGCGACTTGGCAGCTATCTATGAGTCATTGGGCAAACGCCAGATACGTCTTGGCATGGAAATCGATTCCGCAATCCTTGACAATCTCGATAGCTTGTACGAGTCTTGAACGAACGAATGACCTTCGGCGAGGAGCGACTGAAAGCTCAGATTTCCGTATTATCCGACAGCCGCACCGAGGCGGAAAGAACTCGTTCGCAACCTCAAGGCTCTGATTCATGGAGCTTAAACCGGCTATTACATTTCCGCAGCGCGTGAGCCAAACGCTAACGCTATATTGCAAGGTGACGGTCGGCAAGGCTTCCAGCTGTACTCGTTCCACTCCGGAAAAAGTCGGTCGGTTAGAGGCATCGTACTTTCCAACTCCTGTGACATTTCTAACGAAAATGATCGGGCTATTGCACCCAAAATTGTGTTCGCCCCGATAGTGAAGCTTTCGGCACCCGACATCTCTTCGGTGCTCAGTGAAACGGCAAGGCATCCAGGAGGAAGCAGCGGCCGGCCCGACAACCGGTGAGGTTACGGCATCATTCAGCCGAAAGAGGCGTTGCGTGCTCTAATATCGTGAGGGAAGAAATGGAAGCAACCGAGAACCGTATAACCTCGAAGCTCAGCGAGGAATTTTCCGCCCGACTCGATTCATCCCCGGCGCACGAGAAACTTTACGCAGTCGTTTTGCTTGAGCTGAGGCGCGAACGCAGCCGTTCGCATCGTCAATCGTCTTGTCAGCGAGATGAAGCGGTCGGCGCATTGCGCGAGAACTGCAAGCGCGTATTGGTAGACTTGGATGAAATTTTGGCAACTTGCGGCGGAAGACGGATCGACGAAATCGTTAGTGCGCTTGGAACGGTTTCTATTGAAGCAACGCCTGCTGGAATCAGGAAGATAGCACTCCTGCAGGATGTAAAGACCGTATTTGAAGATCAGAAACTGTCGTTAATCGCATAAGCGCCGCCGCGCGACGGCATCCGTTTGAATCAAAGCACTAGTTCCAGAAATGAGAAAAATCACCGCCAAACAAGTTCGGTGAAAAAAGCAATCGCTATCGACAAATTTTGAATAGCATCCGCATTGGCACGATGTAAATCTTGATCGACGCTCTAAAAATCGTTGCGATTTTGTCTCTTTGGATGCCGGAATCGGCATTTGGCCCTCAATGAGCTCGCAATTGCTCACCGAGGATAGTTGCCACTTTTTAATAGCAACTGGAAACGCTTCAATGCCCTACAATATCGTCTTCGACGTTTGTTGGAATTCGGCCAAAGGAGGTCCTTCACGGTCAGGAAAACAAATCTAGAGTCTGAATGATATTGGTTCCTTTCCTCTTTCAGAAGGTCATACTTTGGAATGCCGGAATCTGCCCGCCTTCGCAGAGCCATCGATCCAAGCTTGGCAAAATTGCCTACGCCTCAATCCCGAAGCATCCACATCCCATAGAGCAGCCCAAGAGCGCCGAATTCTGGATCGCAACTTCCCGCAAAGCCTACTAGCCGGGAACATGCAGAACATTCCGACTGCACTGTTCGCCTCCCGTGAAACAGGGCCACTTCGCGGCGCCGCCCAGTCGCCTCCTGCAAAAATAACTCGAAAGCCCGCCCTCCCTTTACGGCAAGAATACTGGATTTATCGCAGCCCGAGAGAAAAATTAGAAACTACCACCCTATAATTTTTCAATAGGATTTTCAGAAAGTCGGAAGCAGGTTGAGCTCCGCGCACTTCGAATTCACCGGATGCCGCAGCTTCGCTTGAAATTCGCGGAACGAGCAATTCGGAACAAGGTCTTAATGCTTTCCTCTATAGAATTTTTTAAGAATTTATTCTTGCCTTATAGGAACATTTAGTGTATATAGAGTCGAACGCCGAATCGAAGTGAGCGAACAGCCGATGCCCGAAATCAAGACGCAAATCCAAAAAGGGCAGGCCTTTAGGAATTCCTGGAATGGTGCCGCTTGGGAGAGCATCGCTCCCTCCTCGGCCGGCAAAGGTCGTATACGGCAGGAAAGCATTCGGAACCCGCCAAGCCAACCTTCACAATTTCTTTGAAGAAATTCATTTTTCCAGAGCGGAATAGGAATGGAATTATTGCATCAAGCCTTCGGCGCAGGCTCGGCTTTTCGATCAATGCGGCGCGACAAAAAAAGCGCCAGTCAATCCCGGCTCCAATAGATACGTCGCGATTTTCAACGAGAACTAAACCATTTCCGTTGACCTATCGAGGCAATGGATATTCAGGGTGGAGGAGATGACATTATCAACCTCTTGGCCATCCGCGGGAACGATTTTAACGGGTTTAGCAATGCGGACTGTAACCCGCTGGATCAATTCTTGAGAGTGCAGGCGCGAACGCGGGATTCTGGCCTGCCGGGCATCACGAACCAGTATTGCTCGGACAGGTGTCGTAGTACCTCGTGATGCCGACATTGGCGTTGGCCTCGCAGATGCGAACTTGGATTTGACCGCCCGGGACAGCGGAAGCAGCTCATGATCATCTACACCGACAGCGACCTCTTCGAGTCTCCTGCAAAGGTGTTGGTCAACACTGTGAACACACGCGGCGTGATGGGCAAGGGAATTGCGCTCCGGTTCAAACAAATTTACCCCGAGATGTTCAAGCAGTACCGGAACCAATGTGAACGCCGGAACCTAACCATCGGGAAGCTTTTACTCTACAAAACACCGCATAAATGGATTCTCAACTTTCCGACCAAGGAGCACTGGCGAGATCCGTCTCGACCCGAATACATTGAGGCGGGGTTGAAGAAATTCCGTGAATCCGTCAGCAGAATCGGCGCCGCATCCTATGCATTCCCGATGCTTGGTTGCGGAAATGGGGGACTCGATTTCGAGGAGCAGGTCAGACCGCTGATTGAGCACTATCTCGGCAACTTGCCGGTCTCCACCCGGATCCATGTCGGCTGGAACCACATCGGTCCGCCCGAACGCCTTGATGCCGACTGAGTCAAATCTTGGCTTAGGTCTGAACCGTCGGCACTCCCATTCGATGAAGCCTGGGAAGATCTCGTGAAAGCCCTAGCAAGCCAGCAGGAATTCGCAACTAGGGAACGCCGGACTAGCTTTTCAGTCCGCGTTGAACAGAGTCCTCCCGCAATCGTAATTTTGGTTCCCGGTCGCACGGTTAAAAGGATCGTTGAAGAGGAACTAATCGATTTCTGGCGGCAGCTCAGGACTCACGGATATATACAAGGGCATATAGCTCCTGATCACCGACATCTTTCTTACCTGATGCCTATATTTGAACAGCTCGATTATGTCCGGTCGATTGCGGAATCAGATTCAGTAAATCGATTGCGAACAAACCCGCGGGCGACGCTTCAGGTGATTCCGCCTCCCTTAATGAGCGAACAATCGGCATCGGACCGTGTTGGGAGCACCGCAGTTGCCGCTCAAGCATGATTCCGATGCGATCCAGGCGCATATTCTCAAGCTCAGGGCGGCAAACTGGCTTCAGGCAAATAAGCAGGTGGTGGCCGAACTTTCTTGTCCGTTCAGATCATGTGGAGAATGCCGCAGACATTCTAAATCGCGATGAACTGCTTTCCCGGGCGGCAGCTGAAGCATGCGGACTCATAAAAAAGGACAGCGGGAGCCAAATACGCCTTGCACAGCTAGCTCCGATGCACCGGGGGATGGTGCGTCTTAATTCCGTTCTCGAACGCCTGCTCAATTTAGCGACGAAGGATTTCGTCCCGTCGATAAGATTAAGTGCCAAGAACACACGCAGGCACCACCGTATCTGCTTTTCAGTTCCTCCTTGCTGAGTGAACAAGACGCAAGATTTTCCCGCGGATTGCAGTCCTCGGTAAAGAACTGATCGGTCCACTTTATCACCTCGAGAAAAACTCTCGCATAGAGGCGATTGGGATTGTGGTTCTCCGGTGTCGCAGGATTCTGTTTACCGACTTAGAGTATGAAGCCGTCCAGTGCCTCGATCCTGTTCAGCATCCGGTTTGTGAAATTACGCAGTTCACGATTACGCTCCATGTTGGTCCAAGTGTATAATGTTTAATCTAGCTCCTTTCTTCTCCCACTGGGCAGGGTGTTGCCCTGATCGCTCAATCTCAGTGGCAAGGAGTTCTATCTTACGCTGGTAAAGCCAAGTCCCGAAGCCCCGTACTTTGTCGATCGGCAGGACGAAGCCCGCGGGGCCGAATACGGGGCTTTCCCGATATTACGGGTCGTTCCGGGCGATGTAGGGACCGATATGTCCGAACTCGTCGAAATTCGTCATCTGCATCCCTCAGCACACACGAAAGCCCGCACCTGGGTGCGGGCCTCGGAAAGAGAGCAGTACAAAACTGCGTTCTCAAAACGGAGTATAGTTCCCAACCTCGGCCAAAGTCAAGAGCCCTTTGATCGGATGAAAAGAGCTAAGGATACGGTTGTTCAGCTTGCTTCATAGAAACGCTTTCATGCGGTCTACACGAAACTTGAGCCTCACCCTGATCAGGTTTTAGAATGGAATGTCCCTGCCCTTCTTCAAATCATCGGACATTGACCTCATGAACGGCGAGGAATTTTCCGCTAGCCGCCCGCTCAAGTCCGCGAGCGTGCTAATACCGATCGTCGAAAGGGATGACTCGGCCAATGTGATTTTTACCAGGCGAACGGCGGCTGCAAGGCATCATGCCGGGCAGATTTCATTTCCCGGCGGGCGCAAGGAGGACCAGGACCGCGGACCGGCGGCGACCGCGCTGCGCGAAGCGCAAGAAGAATTCGGGCTTGATCCGCGAAATGTCGACATCCTGGGACACGGCCACGTTCACGAAACGTCAACCGGTTTCTTGATCACGCCGGTCGTAGGATGCGTTGCGTCCGATTGCGTGCCGGTGCTGAAAATTGAAGAAGTTGCTGAAGTTTTCGAGTTTCCCCTGAACCATCTGGCCGACTTGAGCAGCTACCGGATAGAATCTCGCGAATGGCGAAGCGCCAGGCGTTACTTCTACGTCATCGACTACGGAAGCTACCGGATATGGGGCGCGACGGCACGGATTCTGTTTGGACTGGCTGAACGTCTGAAATCCTGATTCGCCTGCGCGGTTCTTGGTAAAAGGGAACCGAAGCGGGCGGCTTCGTGGAGCTCTTGGCCAAGCGCGGCTATAAGGCACTTTTCGTCGGCGGCTGCCTTCGAGACGATTTGCTGGGCGGGGATATCGGTGATATCGATATTTCGACCAGCGCGGAGCCATCCCGGGTTCTTGAACTTGCGGAAGCGAATGGGTTCAGAACCGCTGTGCCCGGTATCGAATACGGCACGGTCGTCGTGGTTTCCGAAAGCGGCCGGTTCGAAGTTTCGAGCTTCAGGCGAGATGTTTCAACCGATGGACGGCGCGCCTCGGTAGCTTATCACGAAGATTTGGAAGAAGATGCGCGACGGCGCGACTTTACGCTGAATGCGATTTACGCCAACCATTGCGGGCGCGTGCTCGATCCGATTGGCGGCTAAGAAGTAAAGATTAACCGGCACCTGCTAGACATCGGCGCGTCGGTTCCCGAAGGCCGCCACGCGCTGGCTTAAATCGCTCCAGAGCGCTCGAAATCCCGCCCAGCGTGACGCTGCTGCACCTGCCACCCTACAGCCGGGCGCTGAACCCGGTTGAGACCGTATTCCAGTTCCTGAAATCGCGCCACTATGCCAACTAGGCCGTCGAAACCACCAATGCCGTCAACACAAGGAGAAGGTCGGCGCGGTTTGGTCGGATTTCATCAAGTACCCCGGATCGGGTCCGCACGCTAGGCACTCGAAGCTGGGGGAATTGGCATGAGAATCATCAGGGGAACTTTCAATAACTCCATATCTTTTCTAGTGCCAAGAAATTTTCCGTTATTGGTATTTGTGAAGACCGAGGGGCAGTGACATTACCGGTGGGATGAAACGGCAAGGCTAGGCTAGGCTAATACTTCAACGCGAAAGACAGCCTGTCAATCAGGCAGCAACTTCTACCTCAGTGACCGAGCATTGAGGAGCTGGAACTGGTTCTCCGTGATCGCGAAAACTCTCAATGTGTAGAACGATTGCCGTTTCAATCTCCTGGATAGTTTCCTTGCGGGTTGCCCCGGTTGCCACGCAGCCTGGCAGATCAGGTACATAAGCAGCGTAATTTCCGGCCGCTTTCTCGATAACAATTTTGTATTTCATTGTCCTTCTCTATTCTTCAATCCCGCCTGCTTCATTATGCTGGCCCATGTCCCCGCGGAAGTTCGTAGCTTGGCTTGCCTGCTATCGTCACGGTCCCTGGCTTGTCGGGATGCCGATACTGGCGATGGTTACCTCTAACCCGTACTAGCGACCATCCCTTCTGTTCGAGAATCTCGATGGCATCACGCACTTTAGGCACTTGGCTTGGATCTCAACACCACAATCGGCAAATTCCTGTCCGAAGCATCCATTTCTACCCCGATCTCTTTCGAAAAACTGATTAATTACCACGCCATGCTAAGTGTTGGCAGGGCCAAAATAAATGTACGCAGCAAGGAAAACTCAATAATCAACCAATCTCGGTAGCAAGTGGAGAGTACGATGTATTGAAACAAACACCAACCGATACAGAGGTGACATCCCGATTCCACCGCCCGGCAGCGGGGCATGCAACCAACACGAAGAAACGAAGAGCACGTGGGTGCGGCTCAAATGTCTTGTTCAAGCCGCCGTCCGCGCCCGCGACCAGTGGCTGTCGCTCTTCTTGAGGCAATCGACGACGACATGCTTGCAGCCTCCCTCGATGATGCCGGAGCCGACAGGAATGCCTCGGCGGCGATACTCGTCGTAGCGCATTCGGTGCAGGTTGGACCGGCAATAGCCGATGAACTCCGCCACCTTGTCGTGCCGGCTCGCTTCGGGCGCGAGCTCGCCAATCACCTGCGACGCCTTGCCGTCCATGACTAGCTTTTTAAGCCTCTTGTACGCCGCCTTGCGCCGCGCCTCGTCCGAAAGCATCTCTATGAGCGTGTCGCTCAGCTTCTCCAGCACATGGAACTGGTCGAGAATGAAGGTTTGGTCCATGCCCGCGAACACGGCGGACGCGGAGTTCTCGATCCATTTCGACCCGTCGCTAATAATGACGACTTCCCTGCCGTGGAAGATGCCTCGGTGCATCCCCTCGCGGCGCAGGCGGACCGCGTAGTCCGACAGGCTTCCGCCGCCGCCGACATCGGCACTGTCGGTTGCCGCTGCAGTCGGGAATCTCATACAGATTGTCGCGCCACACCGTGCGGCGCGCGTTCCGGACAACCGTTCACGGCAGCGTTCAAGGGTCGGCGGCAGTCGGACAACACGGATCGTCACCGCTCGACCGAACGCTTGCGATAATACGACCTATGATCTTTCGCATCTCAACCCATTAAAACTCGGAATCCGATTCAACGGCAACGCCTACACGGCACTCGTCATGGTTTCCTTTCATTGCTTCACGGAGGAATTCGATGCCGCAAGGCATGACGAACAGGCAGCCTACGAACACGAAAACGAAACAAGAGCATTCGATGAAATCCGATACCGACTTTCTCTTTCGCTTCCTAACCTGTTCCGGAAACTCGGCGACCAGTCCGTCTACCACGCGCACAAGGGAAGCTTATTCATCATCAAGAATGAATGGCTCCCAGATAGAGCAGACGGTATTCCCTATGCGGTTTTCTTCAGAACGCACAGGGCAGCGGACAGGAACGATGCCGACGTCATCGTAAGGGTAGTGTCGGCCTATCCAAAGCCCGGAATGAAGAACTTCGCGCGCCCGGTGAATTTCCCGCGGGTTATCGATTCAGCAGCCCGAAGAATACGTCTTCAATTGGGACCGTATTGCCGGGTGAAAAGGCTCTGAAAATGGAAACAGGCTCCGAAGAGCCTGAATCGCACGAGTCCGTCTTGCATCCCACCGGGAACCGCCGAAGCGGTACGGCCGCCGTATTGCTCGGAAAACCGAGCTCACTCGTTCATAGGCGGCATAGACAATCTATGGCAGATTGAGACAGAGCGCAATAATTTTTCGTTTTGTTTCAAATTTCCTGATTACTATCCTGCGCAAGCCGAATTTTGGCCGCGCCGCTCGCGGATTCGCCGCCTGAAATCCTGGAAAGCCTAATACGGAAAGCTTTTTCGTGACCGGATCCGCCGAAACGGCACCCGGGAGCGGCTTCTCGTCCTCGAGCTCCATCATCGCCTGCATGATCTTTTGCTTCATGCGCCAGGGCCGCGTTGCAGGACACGCCGATCTTGCGCATGAGGTCCATCGCCGAGATGCCCTTCTTGCCTTGCGCAATCAGGAAAATGGTCTGGAACCAGGTCGCGAGAGGAAGCTTCGTGTGCTCGAACAGCGTTCCGGCGGCGACGGATGTCTGTCGCCCGCACTCGGCGCACTACCGCAGGTCCCTGTGATCGAGCCGGCAGTGCTGCGCAGCCGCAGGAGGGTCATTTGAATCCCGAGGGCCAGCGCAGCCTTGCCAGCGCTTCGGCGCATTTCTTCTCCATGCCGAAGTCCACTAGGAACACTGTGACGCTCATTCCTTTCTGGAATTGAACTAGGTTTCTCTTCGCCATGGATTCTCCCGGAGTGCTTGTTCCGCACTCCTGCCTATACTTTTAATGTTTCATAATTGCAACTGATGTTCGCGAAAATTTTACTTAAGCAGGGTGGTAATCAGGTAATTCTTTGCGTTGCGCGACATTGCAGGCATGTCCGCCTTTGGCTTTGCCTAACAACCCCTAAATTAAGTATCACGACAAAAAGTATAAATCTTGCGGTTCGAAAAAATTCGAACTTTCATTGTGTTAAGTCTTTTGCTCGGATTCTGAAATCGGTGCGCGTTAAACCACGATTGGTCGCGTTTCGATCGAAAATCTCAATGACCGAGATAGTCAAAGGAACCGGAGAACGGCTTGGTATTTGCGACTTCGCTTGGAATCCATGGATTGGCTCTAAAGATTTCATTCAGAAATCAGGCGATCGATGCTAATTGCCAATAGATCGCGAACCGATCGAATTCTCTACAAGTCCAATGTCAGCGCAAATCGCTTTCATGCAACTTGTTATCAACGCGCGAGTTTCTCCGGTGTTGAACCCGTCATCAGTTTGGGAATCGCGGGCTCGGTTTCGCGGGACGTGGACAGCGATTCGTAATCCTCTAAATACTGACCGGGAGCATGATCGCTTGCCGGAATGACGCGGATTCAATTATAGAAAAGGAGAAGGGCTTTAATTGCTTGCGCCCGAGTTGTTTGCCAGGGAATAATCCCCGAGGTATTTTTGAACTCAAATGCGAGCCGCGGCTTCTGCGATTATTTCCCGAGAATCTTACGGCCGCAAAGAGCGCAGGCATTTAGGAAAGGAAGAGAGCTATTACCGAATATCAATACTACGAATTCCAGTCTATCGACCGCAGGCTTTCTCAAGATGAGATTGATGAACTGAAGAATTTGTATAAGCGGGCTGAAATTTCGGAGAGTAAATTCTCGGTGGAATATACCTACGGCGATTTTGGAGGAAATCCAAGAAAGCTAATGGAGAAATATTTCGATATCGGCTTGTACTATGCCAGTTGGGGAACATCTCAGCTTTTGTTGCGATTTCCCAAGCAGGCGATTCAACTACGCGAAATCGATCCGTTCTTGAAGGAATTCGACTGGGTGACGATTTGGGAGCATGGCGACAATATTATTGTCGATATCGATCCTTATAGAGAACACTTCAATTCATTTCGCTACTGGGACGAGGATGGGGGTCAACTGGATGCCATGGTTCCATTGCGAACCGCTGCGATAGCTGGTGACCTCCGAGTATTTTACTTGGTTTGGTTGAAAGGGGTCGAGTTCATGTCGCTAACAGATGAACATGTCGAACCTATTCCGGGTCTCGGTCCTTTTGGAGGGGCATTGGAAGAATGCGCTCAGTTTTTCGAAATCGACGAATATTTGGTCCACGCCGCCGCGCTACTGCAGCCTTACGAAGATTTTCCGTCCGACGAATTTATATCGAGCAAGATTGCGGAAATTCCGGAAGCCCGGAAGAATATCTTGTTAGCCCGGTTGATCAAGGGCGAAAAAGGGGTCGCTGCCGAACTAAGGAAAGCCATCGCGCCAAAGAAAATCAACCAATCACTGCGCAGGCGAACGGCTGGAGAACTGCGCGCCATCGCAAGTGGGGAGTAATCCAATTTGGTTGAAAAGGCGATGGGGGAAGGACTGTTATAGGAGACCGTCTCTCTTGAGAATTGCTCCTCGCGAAACTTCCGACAATGATAGGCGGCATTGGCGCGGACGGAATCGACCGGAGAACACGGTCGGCGCCGCGCTCGGCATCGAGCGGGAGAAATCGGCATGGCAAGGAAAAGCGAATAGGCGGGCCGCCGCCTCCCCTAAGCCGTAGAGTATCTGGCGGATCTTTCCGAAAAGGAGGCGGCGGCGCACTCGCCGGTGGTTCTGCTGAAACGGGACAACGGCGGCTACGCGCGGTACCGGCGCGAAGGCGGCGAAGTGCGCTGTCGTGACGCGGACTCCGTCGGCGGCTAAAGCCGGCCGGGCGATCGAGGCGCCGCTCGAATCGTGGAGGAAAAATTTCGAGTAGCTGCTTCCCAAGCTTGCGGCGGAGCTGCTCGGGCCGTCGCCGGACCTGGGCATCGTCGAGACGACGTTCCGCAACGGGCTGCTCGGCAGCGGCGCGGCGGCCCTCGGGGCGCTTATGGAGGCGGTTGACCGCGAGGTGCCGACCGAGTGGGCCGAACTGGAGCTCGCGTAGCACGGCCGGCTGGAGGAGCGGGAGATCTGGGTCTCGACCGAGCCGCTGCACACGGTCACCTTTCCCCGGGCCGAGTATATCTTCGCCATCAGGCAGACCGTCCGGTAATACAGATGCGCCAAGCCCGGCCGGCGGGAGGTCGTCGGCATCACGAGCCACGCGGCTGCAACCGCCGACGCAGCCAGGCTGCTGTCGCTGAACCGGCTCCATTGGATTATCGAAAACCGAGTGCACCGGGTCCTAGACGAGCCGACCAGGCCTCGTCAAAAGTCGAGGCGAACAGACCTGCAATTGCCAGAGGCGCATTTGCAGCGCCTGTCGAATTTTCGATCCGGTGGAAGCGGAGCGGCTCCGGCGGCGCGTTCGTTCGGAGGATTCGGTGGCGGGAGCCGAATAGAGGCAATAGTCCAAAGGGATTAGGGCGGCGAAGGCCGGCTTCGGGTAAAAAAAGGCGCGTCCGCCGTGTTCCGTTTTGCGGTCGCCGGCCGGGGAGAGGCTAGCGGCGTGAGGCGTTCAGCACCGCATCGAGGGCATCCTGGGTTTTCGCGGCGCAGTGGCAGTTGGCTTGGGGAAGGTATTTGAACTCGCCCCTCAGCCGGATGATGGAAATGGCGGCGTTGCCCGGGCAGGCCAGGTTGCGCGGCAGGTGGCGAACCCGAGCGCGGCAACGAGGACCACTCGAGGGTCAGGAGCGGCCAGGGAGCCAAAAACATGTCCTGCCTGCGGCGCTTCGCCATCCGCCTGATCCGGGCGCACGCCGGTTCCGTCACACCGACGCTTCGCAAGCTGGACCGAAACCCGCGGCTGATGCTCGACTAGATGCGCCTGACCGGCAATCACCGGAAACACGCCTCCGCCGGAGTTCCAATCCCCTCCGGATCCCGGCATTCGGGCCTGCCGCAAAGGCGGCGGGCCGTCCGGACGCGCCCGAAAGTCCGCGGAAAGAGGCCGGAGGCGCCTTTCGAGCAGGATCCTCGCCCGGAATCCCGACAACGGCCCAGGACCGGCACCGGTCCGTCCAGCCCGGTCCGGTCAAATCGCAGCCGGATCGACCGCCGGACCAAACCCGGGGCTGAATATCCCCTGCAAGCAATAATTAGCCGTGGAGGCAAGGATGGGAACGCTAGGACTTCGGAGCGATTCATGTTATCTTGCACTCACAAGAATAGCATTTGCGTTTGCTGAACGAAAGCCAATGACATCGCCTTGCAAAAGGAGCGTCAACAAGGACTAGACACCAGACCGGACAAAAGGAGGCAATCGAGATGACAAAATGGGACGTATGTTCTGCCGTGGAGCGGACTCCGGGTAAAGTCAGCGGTGCCTTGGTATTTGCCGGCACGCGGATTCCAGTATCGGCACTATATGAAAACCTCGCTGGCGGTGTAACCATCGAAGAGTTTGTCGAATGGTTCCCCGGCGTCGATGAGCAACAGGTCCGCACAGTGCTCGAACACGAGGCAAAGGCGCTGAAAGCAGCAGCAGTATCTTGAGGGTGTTGTTCGATCAGGGAACGCCCGCTCCGTTGCGAAATTATATTTCAGAGCACTCAGTGGACACGTTGGCGGAAAGGGGCTGGTCGGACAAGGACAACGGCGAATTGCTCGAACCGGCAGAACGGGAGGGGTACGAGGTTCTGGTAACAACCGACCAAAGCCTTCGTTATCAACAGAATCTGGATGACAGGCTATTCGGCATCGTCGTATTGCTTGCGGCGAACTGGCACGACGTTCGCCGTCGAACACGGGAGATCGGCCAGGCGGTTGCGACTGTTCGGTCCGGAGAGGTGATCGAGGTGTCTGTCACGGCCGAGTGATGTGTTCGGTGATGTCGGTCCCAGCGGATAGTTTGTGAGTAGGGCCGCACCAAGACGGATCATCAGGCGAACACCCGGCTTATGGAGTAAGGCGGTTCGTTCTCGTCTAGAGCCGAGCTGCAATGAACGTACGATTTTGCACCTCCGGATCCGCAGTTTCAAAGCGATTCACAGCCCTGGCTTCGGCGCAGCGATGATCTGAAGACCTATCGGGCGGCGGATCGGACCTGTTTCATGATTTCGCCGACCCGAACACGGCTTGCCCCTTTCCGATCGTCCTGTGACATCCGCGGATGCCGGGATTAGTTGAAGCAGCGAACCGCGCGCCGAGATAATCGAACTCTTCAATGGCTGTCAGCAGGTGGCGCGCAGAGATGGAGAACCGGTTCGCCCACGCGTCGCCGTCGGCAATCCGCTCGGCTTCGACTATGGCGAGAAGGCTGATCAGGAACTGCATTATCTTCTGGCGCTATCTCTATCCGGCCCGTCAGGTCGAGGAAGCCCGAAACTCCAAGATGCGAAACAGGGTAATAGGGGCAACTTGCCGGGAAACTGCGAGGATTGGAGCATCGATTTCCCGGGCGGCGGCATCACACTGCTGCGCGGGTCCTGATCAGATCGACCAGCCTCGGCGCATCCGGCGTTCCGGCGAAGCCGAGGCAGCTGGCGAGATAGCCCCCGAACCGGATGCCGAGCTTGGCGCAGGTCTTCATAGCGCCGAGATGCGCGGCCCGGGCGGCCCGCCCCAGTTCGCTCCGGGTGCCGAAGGAGATCTTTCGCTGTGCCGCATGAGCCCGAATGTCGCGTTCGACGCCGTTCGCGAGGAGCGGCGTTTCCGGATGATCTAGGACTCTGAGGAGCACGGCAGCTGGCTAAACACGGCGGAAATCGAGATCGGCGTGATGTCGAGGCAGTGCCTCAACCGCTGCATTCCCGACCGCGAGACCATGTGCCGAGACGCGGCCTTCGTAAAGACCCGTATCGAGAAGGCGAAGACGGTTAACCGGGGCTTCACAACGTGGTATACCCGCATTAGACTCAAATTGCTCTATCCGTCACTTCAAAAAAGTTAGGGTGCAAGTGGACGAGACCAGCGATGAGTTCATGTCGATGTCGCGGTTTTGGTTCGTGTCTGAGGATGAAGTCAGCTCGATCCAAGTTCAGAAGAGTGCCTTTCTTCTTAACTGGAGACGACGCAGTTTCAAGTATCCTCATTTTGCCGCGAATCTAAAACCGGGGTTTGACAAGTATTTAGGGATTTTTATGGAATTCCTACGGAACGATGTCGGCGTGGAAGCTCCCGCAATCTCCCATTATGAACTCGCCTATGTCAACGTTATCGAGTTATCCGATTACTGGCAGGGCCTTAAGATACGGCTCGAGTTATCAGATCATTCGCGATTTCGAAGCACGAGGCGGAAAACGATACGGTGCCCGCCATTGATTGTGCCTATCAGTAGTAGGTCGACCCCAATTTGCAGCTCCATGTTACAATCCGAACCGCCAAGACAGCAAATCCGCCCGGTTCGCCGCATCTAATTCTTGAGTTCAAGGCACTTGGTCAACCGGATAACTCTTCAACATCGAAGATTGATGCTTGGTATGATCGAGCGCATGATGCCAACATTTCCTAGTCTTTGAATATGACAAACACGGACGTTCAACATACGAGTTGGAATTGGAGGAAGCTGAATGACCGGAATGGCCGAATACAATGATTCTGCGTCTGACACGGGCAATCTGCGATCCGCGGCTGGACTCAATGATGCGCACAGGATAGATTCAGCCATGGATGCCGAAGTGCAATTTCGACATCTACAGTTAAAGTATGCCCGATGGCTCTAGGAACGCTCCTCGCCAAGCATAATCGCGCATAACACATCAACCAATTTGGGCAATTCCACCATGCTCCTCGATTTGGCGGCCAAGTCCAGTGCCGCCTTCACTTCAGACGGTCCGGCACGATCCACGTCTCAAGCCTACAGGACGAGAATCTTGGTACTCAGGGATGCGGGCAAGCAGGACGGCTATTGCTTGAATTCCGCGTCCGAATATTACTTTTGGCGTTTTATCAATTCGAACCCGCGCCTCCGCAATTGTAATTTGGTATTGCTGGATAATGGCAACCTGCGCGCGGTCTGGAAAGACGGCAAGGGAACCCATTTGGGCCTGCAATTTCTCAGCGATGGAATGATTCAATCCGTGATTTTTAAGCAACGCGCAGTAGGACAGCAACCGTCGAGAGTCGCCGGTCGTGACACGTTGGACGGGATCAAGCGACAAATCGATGCTTTTGATCTAGCTTCGTTGGTTTACGAATGACACAGGGGAATTTGCCTACGGACGATCAGATCGTCCGCAATGTCAAGCCAAGCATGATCCAAGACGACGGGTCCCCGGACGGCTCAGAATTCCGATTGCGTTCGAACGAAAATGAACTGTCAGTCAAATGGATCGAAGTCTTGGGCCAAGAAAAGGCGCGCCAACTCGCCGAAGTGCGGCTTCTATGCCGCTAAAGCCTTCGGTCAACTGGACCTTTTGCCGAAATGAACGTCGGCATGGTCAGGCGCGAGGTGGCCGAATAATTGGACACGCTGCGCATCGTCAGCGACCCGCTGGAAGCCGAGGGAGAGTTCGATACAGATCCTTCCCATGCGGCAATCATCGGCTTGCCTCAAGCCGACTCTGACGAAGGGGCCTTGAATGGAGAACCAATCGCCGAGTGCTTTTTCGAAATGCATTCCGCTATAAAATGTGCCGACAATTGATGGTGAAATCGCGGTTGGCCAAAGTTCGGAAAGTGGTGGCCCATCGAGCCAATAGGAATCAGCCTTGTAGAGCATATCCAAAATTTGCTGCAAATCCGGCACAGGAAAGTTTTCCTGGAAGAGCCCGCTTCTCTTTAAAATAATTCCACGCGCGACTTTCGATTATAATGGTTCGCTTAGGCGCGGACGGAAAAGACCGGAGGACACGGTCGGTACCGCGCTCGGCAACGAGCGGGAGAATTCAGCATGGCAAGAACAAGCAGAGAGGCGGGCTTCCGCAAATCCAAGGCTTCGGAGATTCTAGCGGACCTTACCGAAGAGGAAGCCGCAAAGCATTCACCGGTGGTTCTGCTGAAGCGGGACGACGGCAGCTAAACGCAGTACTGGTGCGAAGACAGCAAAGTGCTCTGGCGCGACGAGGATCCCCTGGGCGGCAAGAGTCGGCCGGGCGATCGAGTCGCTGCTCAACACTCTTTGACGATGGATTCCTCCGTTTGTCCCTCTACTGAAATGCCGAGTCGGATCACGGCCGGCCTCCGAGAAGGTTCTTCTGCCAGAGCTCGCCCGTCGTATATTCGCTTAACCACTCCTTATAGCGTTCTTCGTCAAACCGCTGGATACTACTCTTCCCCTCCTTTGCTTCTAGAACTAGGATCTCGTCGATATCGAATGCATCGACAAGTAACGGTGACTGCGTCGCAACAATTATTTGTCGTTCTGTTGCGCACACTTTGATCATATCGCCGACCAATGCCAAAGCCGCCGGATGCAGCCCCAATTCTGGTTCGTCCAACAACATCACATCTGGGAGCATCTCCGGTGGGAGGTTTAATAGAGTTACTAAGGCGAATAACCGAAGCGAACCGTCGGACGTCAGATGGGCGCCGATGGTTTTGTCCAATCCACTAGCTTGCCACCGCAGCATAACCTTGCCGTAACTCTCCTCTAATTCAAACCTGTCAAAGTTCGGCAATGCGCGACGAATATGGTTGCATATGAGATCATACCTCTGCGAGTCTTCGCGTTCCAAACGTAATAGGATTGCAGCCAAGTTTCCTCCGTGAGACCGTAAGCGCGCGTTGTCTTCTGCGTCCCAATTCTTTTTTAGTTGCGAATCATGTGAAGTGTCATGAAACTGATAGACCGCAAATTGCCTCAGCAAATAGACTAGTGAGCGCGCTGTAGTTTTATAAACGTCAGCCACATTCGTATAACGTGAAACGTCTACAATCTTCGCCTCTGAATGACTGCTTCCTAGATGTTCCCAAGCCGCCTCCGTACTCCGCCCCTTCCCACTGAAGCGAAACGCCTCTTCAGTAAAAATAAATCGATCTGGATGGGCGTACGTAAATGCGAACCGATAGTCGTTTCGCCCATTCTCCGTTCGTATTGCCAACTCTGCTTCCATAGTGGGGCTGACCTTGCTGCCACCAAAAAGTTGGTCATCAGCACCGCCGTGCTTCTGGACGAAATTCGCCAGACGCCCCGATCCGATCATCCAACTCACCATCTCGAAAAAGCGAATTAAGTTCGACTTTCCCGAACCATTTGCGCCGATCAAAACAGCCGCACGCGGCAACGCATCGATTTTCACGTTCGCAAGAGATCGGAAGCCGCTTATCCGTATCGATTCAATTTGATTAGGCATCCCTGCTTTCCGTGCCTTGCCTCAAATAGCCTGCTTCAAACACCGGCGTAGCTCACGCACTAATCCATCTGCCGTTGGGGGAATAGTCCAAATGATCCCTGCTCCATGCCGGAGTTGCCACCGTGCCGACCCACTTCAGGGCGCGAACTCATATCCTTGTACACGATCCTCCTGTCAGCAGGATATAGACAGGCAGGAGCCGACTTGGAGACCGGGGCGGTGGCTTGGAGTTCTTCATTCGGAAGGAAAAAAGGATATGTTCAGTGAAGTTCAGCATCTCGGATCGATCCCGCTCCTAGTCGAGCGCAAATGCGATCATTGAGCCATTTCGCCGCGCCCGTCGCCTCGATGTCCTCAAAGGTCTCGCCGTCAACCCCGGCCGCTCCTCCGTTTCGGAGGACCAGCGCCCAGGCTGCGGCGAGGAAGTCCTCGCGCCACACCTTTTCGGCGAGAGCGTAGAAGCGAGAGTCGGGTACTTCCTTCGCTTTCGCGTGTAATTTGGTCTGGAGTTTCTGAACCGAAGCCGGCCCTTCTAGAGAAGATCCGCCGGGCCCCGAGGTCGAGGACCGGCACGAGCTCGAACTCCTCCGCCAGCCCGGCCGAGGCCGGAACCGGACGGGTCGGAAACCGGGATCCCGAGCATCGCCTGGCCGGAGGGGCGGACGCGCTTCGATGCCGGCGGGCGAGGTTAGGGCGCGGCGAATCAGGCTTTGCTTCTCCATGCCGCCCGGATACCGGAACAGCCGGACCGCGTTCAGCGCTTATTTACAGCGAATGGGCAGCCGGCGGGTGTTGGCCGACATGCGCGGGTACATGTCGGAGCTTCTGGCCAAAGCTGTGAATCCGGGCGCGCTGGATACCGAGCTTACCGCCGAAGACAAGGAGTGAGCGCGGGAAATGCTCAAGAATTTCGAAGGCCGCAGGAAGATTACAGCTATGCCGGAGCGAATAGAGCAGGCTACCAAGGCCCGTAAATACACGCCGGACTGCGGTCGGGCGAGATCGAAGTGAAATTCGACATCAGGGAGACGGGGTCAGAGTTGTCTATCGCGGGAAGGACGGCGCCGAACATGCAGCGCTTGCAGATTACTCAATCTGCACGATCCCGTCACCCGTGCCGAAGGATATCCCGAACGACTTTTCCGCATCCACCCAAAGTACGCTCGAGTCCCTTGATTTCATGGAGGCGGTGAAAGTGGCGTTCCAAGCGAAACGCCGATTCTGGGAGGACGACTCGGCAATCTACGGCGGTATTTCCTGGACCGATACCGATATCGCGCAGATCTGGTATCCCAGCAATGGCTATCATCGGCACAAGGGAGTTCTTGTCGGCGCCTATATCTGGAACCGCGAGCCTGGTCGGCGATATTCGGCCATGACAGCGGCGGAACGCCTAAATTCGGCACTAGCGCAAGGTGAATCGCTTCATCCGGCGTATGCTGGCGAAATGGAATGCGGAATTTCTCGCGCCTGGGTCAACGTTCCATTCAGGAAAGGCTGATGGCAGCGCAGCAATCCCGAGGCCGCTGCGGAGCTTCGCCGCGGCGACGGGCCGTTCCACTTCGCCGGCGATCAGGTTACCGCGCTGCGCGGCTGGCAGGAGAGCGCCCTGCTCGTTGCCCATGCCACCGCCGACTCAATCCACCGCAAATTAGGTAATACAAATACAACTTTAAAACCATCCACCTAGCCGGGAGGACCGCCCATTCCCTCGTCATGATCGAGGCGATTCTGTCGGGCTGCCCGGAGAACTCGGTTCACGCTTCCAACACGCCTTCCCTCACGTCGTCGACGGCATCGAATAGCGTGTTCGCTAGCTTTTTGGATTTCAGATACCCGACGAGAAGGTCTCATCGCACCTCAAGGCGGGGGCACTATTGGACGGTCCAAGGAATTGGACTTTTATGAAGTCCGGCTCGATTACAAATAATTGGATGAGCGTCAATTGCCTTCAACTTTTTTGTCCTAAGTTTCAATAACAACTTGGCTGGGTCGATTACGATTGGCCTTAGTCTCGATGAGATGGCCGATTGTTCCAAGTGAAGTACAACTCGCCATCGGCGTATATTTGCCAAGGATTGTCGGGCACGCCGACGCTCGTCTGCGTCATTTGCCACTTTTGCCGACGATACCAACCCTGCCAAGGTATCTCCCACCTTAATTGCCAGTTCATCGGCAATATCGATCGCTTCGGTGCGACGATGCTGCCGGTAGTCTTTGACCTAGATCAGCCACGATACATTGCCTTCAACGCAAAGGATATCGATGGCCTTGCAGCCATTCGCGACAGGTTGAAATTGATTGCGATAGAACGACCAGTCATCATATTTGCTGGCTTGGCAACTATCCGAAAAACTGAACGTGAGAGCCTCTTCCGCTATCGTTGTCATCAACAGGGATCCGTACTCGGCATGAAACAATCAACGAAACGGTCCGACTGATGCAACTCTTCGTCCAACAGCAGCAGCGGGTCGACATCCCCGATATCGTCTGCTTGGGATACATCTACGCCATCATCACTTTGGCGCAGCGCGAAATAACATTGTTCCACTTTGTCGAATTCACCCTTGAGTAGGACTTCGAACTCCCGCAGTAGAAACAGGCTGTGCGTGGCCGCAAAGACCTGAACACCCGCCTCACACATGCCGAGGATCGCCTTTGCGATTTCACGAATCGATCTCGGGTCGAGATTGGCTTCCGGCTGGTCCCAAAACAGGCATCCCTTGTCTAGCAAGGAGCCGGTGGAGACCAGCCGAACAAGCATGGCGAGCTTGCGCCATCCTTCTGCGACAAGCGGCATCTCCATATTGCTCGAATTGAACGGCTTCAAATAGAAGCGACCGTTGGCATCCAGCACAACCCGTCCGCCGAGTTGATTTTCAAGAGGCCCAATCAAACTGGAGGTGGTTGCTTCTCGCGGTCCTTTCAACGCCGGCGCGCCGAGCAGCAGGCAGGTATCTCGCCAAGTTTCGTCGAATTCCAAGTGACGAGTCTCATAAAGCGGTACAAATCCCGGATAGAGGGTCATTAGTTCTCGAGCGGGGAAGAATACCGGTGGATTATCATGCCACTTGGGGAAAGTCCTTTCGACGACGACATCGGATTTCGCGAGCGAGGAAAACCCAAAAGCCAAGGATTCCCCGGGCTGTATGAAGTTCATTTGAATTTCGCAACTGCTGCGTCCTGGTTGGCGGGATACAAGACGGCCCAAACGGTCTTCCGGACGGAAAACTCTGGCGATCTTATCGGCAATCCGGGACCGCAATATCGTCTTGGTCGGCGGCGCGTGGCACTTCCTGCCTTCCTCGGCGCTCATTGCCATGATAGCATAGGGAAGCTTCAAGAGATGCGTTTTGCCCGTTCCATTTGCGCCTACGATTACATTGAGACCTTTGGCGAATTTCAGGTCGGCCTTTTTGAAGGCCGTAAAGTTCTTGAGCATGAGAGACTTGATCACTGATTCCCCCTCCCCTGAAGCACTGACATTGGTCTCGTATACCAAAACCACGCCGATTCCATTCCGTCGTAGGAAAAGTCAGCTTGTTTTGCAGCGACGCATCAGCATTGCGAATTCGAAATCAGGGAACCGGTCAGCATTCGTCGTTCCGATGATCCTAAGTTTTTGCGATCGATCCTTGGCGTTGCGCGCGAAGTTCACCTTTTCCAAAGGCCCGAAGAGCAGAAGTTCCGGCGTTAGTGCGGGAGCATCCCGCCCCAGCCCTTCGCTCTCTGCAGCATAGCCGGAAACTGGCAAGGCCCTTGAGTAGTTCATTAGATCCTGCAGATTGTTGTCACCATTGGCTGATGTATTGCATCTGCTGAAGCCGTCCAGCTTCGGCCGGGGCTGTTTGTCCGATCGGTCATAGCGGCGCTCCGCCTTCCCGTCGCGCAACACCTTGCGAACCGTATTGCGCGAGATGCCGAGCTCCCGGGCCGTTGAACGGATCGACTTTCCTTCTCCAAGATGTTTCCTGCGAATCTTTGCAATTGTTTCCACTGCCAGCATCCTCTGATTCTCCCGCCAACCATGAAACGGTCGCGAGAATGAGCGATTTGCTTCCGGGAAGGCGGGTCAATTTTGGACACCGATTCCCGCAAAAGCGGGTCAATTTTGCGCGCCGCTCAACAACCGACTTAGTCGGGTTGGAACATTTGCGCCTCCCGGCCAAGCCGTACGCTCCATTAATGCGGCGTGGCCGCGGAATGGACACTCCGCCGACATTCGCCAGATTTCCGCTCGCGTCGGGGGTCGTATCGGCCGATCATGCTCGCCGCGCTCGGCGAGAAGCTCCGCCCACGATCTCCAGCTTGCGGTCCAGCGGGAAGTCGCCGCAGCCGTGCGAGCGGTCGCGCAAATTGCGCTCGGCGCCGTCGAGGCCCGCCCTCTAGGCCTTTCATCGCCCTCTCGCCAGTACTTGCTTGCGCCGTAGTCGTGCTAGAAAATGATAGGAATAATAAGATGCCGCGCCGTAAAACGGGAAAATCTCTGAAATTGCTAGCTGGCTCCGTCGGTTCGCTCGACAGGAAACTAGAGGCCCGGAAACTCAGGCTTCAAAAAATTTGAGATGCACTCTCAGCAGAGAACTACAGTGATCGGTCAGCGAACGGAATATGCGAGAAGCCGCTTGCGGATCTCCGCCTTGGGTTGCCGGCATCGCCATCCAGTTCCTAGACGCAGAGCTCCACACCGACCAATTCCGGCCCGCCATGCTCCCTGAGTCCCGGTCGTAAAGCAAGTCGGGGACGGCGAACTCGAACGGAGGCCGGAAGGCGGCTTCGACAAGGATCCCGCGTTCAGGGTCGACCAGCACAGAGGTGTCGGACACTAAGATCTTCGCAACAGTCATGCTCCTGCAAATTCCGCCTCCAAGCTCGGGGGTTCATCCATGCGGCGGTTGAGCTCACGAACCGAGTAGCCGAGCAGTTCCGCGGCCTTGGCTTCAGAGATCGCCCCCTCCGAGAGGGCGCGGAAACACAGGCGCTCAAACCGCATGGGCCGCTCGCCGGGCATGGCCGCCGGCTCCTTGTGTGGCCGACTCCGCCATCCGCGACGGGTGAACTCGTTGAACAGCTGCCGTACGAGCGGCGCGCCAAAGATCCCGAGATCCTTGCAGCGGTAGGTGAGCGCCTGAACGCTCACGCCGAAAATGCGCTTTAGATCGAAGAGCTCTCCCCATCCGACGGCACTTCGGTGTTTCCCGATCTCGAACCGCAGCCTCTCGGCCGGTATCAGGAACGCGCCGGCGAAGCGATGCGCGGCTTTCTCTTTGTCAATCTTCGCTGCCGGTGCGAGGGCCATGTGGCCGAGCTCATGCGCAAGCGTGAAGCGCTGTCGTTCGCCCCAATCGTCGCAGTTCACGACGACAACCGACGCAACGCCCTTGTCGTCGCCACGCACTTGCGCCAAGAGCCCGTCGATGTTGGAAAGACTCATCGCGAGAACCTTGATTCCACGCTCCTCCAGGAGATCGACAAGGTTAGGGATCGGATCCTGGCCCAGACCCCAGTGCGCTCGCATTCCGAGTGCGGCCTGTTCCGCTTCGGCAGGGTCGCGCAGCACCGGCCAGGGTGCTTCGCGAGGCATGTCCCATGCGACGGTGCGCAACCCCAGATTCTCCTCTACCGCGAGATATCGTTCCAGCAGGTGCAGTACCTTGGCTTCCACCTGCGCTTCCTCGCGGCGACTGGCGAACCGCTTCTTTCGGAAATCGACGACATCGAGGCGAATGTCGCTGTCGCTGGCCAGGTAGTCGATCGGTACATCGAGGGCGTCGGCCAGCGCGATGAGCACACCGGAACTGGGCACGGACTCGCCGCGCTCGTACTTGCTGATCGCCTGTGCCGTCACGCGGTTGTCGATTCTGGCTTCCAGTTCGCGGAGAGATTGGCCGCTGGCCCGTCGGGATACTCTAATTCGTTGACCTACCGTCATTTTGAACATCCCTCGCACCGGTTGACAAATTACCATATTGGAGCATTGTTTGTCAATTGAGAGGATTGAACAGGTGTCCGGGCATCCCCATGTCGACGGGCGAACCCATGTTCCGACTTGGAGATCGAGACAATTACCGCTCCGAATTCGTTCTTTCCGGGCCGCCGGCTTCCCCGTCTCATCCTGATTGTCACGGAAGTCTCAAATTGATTGACGCGCCGCAATATTCCTCGCTTTTTAGGCCGGAATAGGCGGGGGCGTCTGTCTTCGGCCCGCAAGCGGATTGAATCAACGTTACAGCCTTGACTGACCTCGTTTTCGGCTTGCCGTCCTCCGCGAGGACGAGACCGAGATGCCCTCGGCGGTCGCCGCATTCCGTCTGTTGCCGCTCGCGGGCCGCCGGCCATCGGAAATCCAGTTCCTGCGCTTGGAATACGTCAAGGACGATCGCATCAAACTGCCCGACGCCAAAACTCTGTCGGGCGCATCGAACCGCGTGGCCTTATCGTTAGAGAGGCCATCGACAGATAGAATGGGCGCGCTTTCGTGATATTGGGGCTCGGTAGCCACGCTGGTCCTAAATTGACTTGACATGACACGAACGCAACAATATTGTTGTGTTCGTGATACCAGACCTTGACCCCAAGACCGGCTACCTCCCACCAGGCATCCACGATGCCAGCTGGTGCGATGTCGTTGGTCACTTTGGTGGCAACACCCACCGCGAGCGGCTAATCGGAGCTCTGCTGACAGCGTGCCGCAACTTGGCAGCAGCGGGATGCAAGGAACTGCTGCAGGACGGCAGTTTCGTTACGGCGAAGGCGCTGCCGGGGGACTACGACGCCACATGGGAAACAGCAGGTGTAGATCTGAACCGATTGGATCCCGTGCTTCTCGACATGAATCACCCGCGAACGGCGTTGAAAGCCAAATATCTCGGAGACCTATTCCCGGCATCGGCACAGGCCGCGCAGGGAGTACTCTTTCGGGACTTCTTTAAGACAGACCGCAACGGCGTCGAGAAAGGCGTCGTGCTGATCGATCTGGGGAGTTTGCCATGATTACCAACGAGCGACAGTACCGGATCACGCGAAAGATGGCGCATTGCTTTACCCACGCAATCGAGGAATTCGATGCCAAGTCGTACAGCCGGATAGACGTGCATCCTAGGCTCGTGCGTGCCGAACTAGAGGCCATGGAGAGCCAACTGGCAGACCTGCAGGAAGAGCTGGAAGAATACGAGCAGTTGAAGTCAGCCAAAATATCGGTCATCTCGGTAGGCTCGTTCGAAGAACTTGCGGACGGCCTGATCAAGGCCCGAATCGCAGGAGGCCTTAGCCAACGGGCGCTTGCGCAACGTCTAAAGCTCAAGGAACAGCAGATCCAACGATACGAGGCGGAACGCTATGCGTCCGCAAGCTACCAGCGGCTGTGCCAGGTCGCGCGCGCCCTAGAGCTTCGGATAGAAAACGAAATTCTACTTCCTGTCGTGCCAGATAGCTTCGAAGGGCTGCTCGCCAAGGTCAGCCAGGTGGGGCTGAATCGGGAATTCGTGGTAGGCCGCTTGCTGTCTTCGGCGGATGCCGCCATCGCGGATGGCGAAGTGCCGGATCAATCAAACGACCAGAGACTTACCGCGAACGCGGCGGCCGTGCTGGAGCGCGTCTTCGGATGGAGGGGCGACGAAATTTTCGGCGCTCAGGCGCTGCCCGCACCTTTGGCGGCTGCATCTGCCGCACGTTTCAAGATGCCGAAGCGACGCGACGAGGAGGCCGCAGGACTCTTTGCTACCTACGCGAATCACTTGGCCGTCGCGGCCATAAGGGGGATGGCCGGCTACCCGATTGAGTTAATTCCGACCGACCCAGGCGAAATGCGGAAGAAAATTTTGGCGCGCGGCGAGGGAAAGGATGATTTCCGCACGGTTCTTCACACGGTGTGGGACCTTGGGGTGGTTGTGCTCCCACTCAGGGGAATAGGGACTTTCCACGGCGCTTGCTGGCGCTACGAGGGTCGAAACGCGATCGTGCTGAAGCAAACATCGAAGCACGAAGCCCGCTGGACGTTCGATCTGCTCCACGAGGTGTTCCATGCAGCGCAGCGGCCCGAAGAAGAGATGTTTGAGTTGGTTGAGGCGGAAGCGACGTCCGACGAACGTCGAAAGTCTGACGAGGAGATCGCGGCCAGCCTGTTTGCGGGAGACGTGATGCTTGATGGCAAGGCGAAAGAACTGGCGGAGGATTGCGTAGCACAGGCCAGCAACAAGACTCCGCGATTGCAACATATAGTCCGGCGAGTGGCGAAGCAGCGAGGAGTGAGCGTCGGCGCGCTCGCGAACTACCTAGCCTTCCGGTTGTCCTGGCAAGGTCTCAACTGGTGGGGTGCGGCCGCCAACCTTCAGCGCAAGGACGAAGACCCTTGGATTGTCGCGCGCGACGTCTTTATTGAGCGGCATCCCTGCCATATCGAAGATAAGGTTGATCAATCGCTGCTTGATCGTGTCCTGAACTGAGGCGATCCGAATTCCCGAATTCCAAGAGCCGCCTCGGCTCAACATCAAGTTTACATCGGCGGACTGCGAGAACGATTTCCATTGCTTCAAGCAGTTGAGGAAGATGACCGATGAGCAGCGCGGGAAGTGTCGGCACTGCGGCGCTGACCTTGTAGACTGGAATCGACTGCACGTGCGCGACTTCGGTAATGTCGAGTACACGTTCGACGCACCGAAGAACGAGATGATCCGTCACTACTTCTTCCATCGCGAGTTCGACGAGAGGGCTGTCCGGCACGCACAGCGCGAGGGTCGCATTCAGCTCAAGGAGGCTGCACGACACCGGTTGACCAAGTATCTCTATCCCGCGCAGCCCCCGAGACGGTCGCCAAACGCCATTCGAAGGCAACGCCATCTATGTTGAACTCAGCGAAACCTTGAACCGTCTTCGCGCCTCAGCCGACGGTTTTCACATGTCGAGAAGCCGCAACACTGAACTCCATACGCTGAAGACCAGACTCGAACAACTAGAGCGTGAGAAGAAAACGCTCGACACCGCCGCGAGCGCCCATGCTCGCCTAGCTGCCGAACGCGATGCCGTCAGGAAAGCCTATGACGAAGAGATAGCCCTACGCGCCAAATTCGAAGCGGACCGGGAAGAGGCCGTGCGTCGCATGGATGGTTTGCGCCAACTCGCGCCAATCCGTCCCAATTGGCCGACAGTTCGGCGCAATGAACATCAAGTGGCTGAATGACCAATAATGTTTTGCGCGCGCTTGGTCAGGTTCACCGGATTTTATCAACGCGACAACAATAGAAGCTTGTCGTCGGCAGGCGGAAAAAAGAACTGAAGGTGCACCAGGCAAAGTTTATTTGACATCAGCGAAACAATGCATCGTTAATTTGCGAAAGTTAATGCAATTTCCAAGTAGAGTGAATATTGTTTTTTCGAAAAGCAAATCATTTCTTTCGACTGCAGCATATTTATTTCATCACGGGCGGAGGCAAACCGATGTTGAACAGGTTATATGTAGATAATTTTTTGTGTTTGGTGAATTTTGAGCTGTTTCTCGATAAAGTCAACGTATTACTCGGGCCCAATGGATGTGGAAAAACGTCGGTGCTGCACGTATTGCATAAGCTTCAATACCTGATTGCGCGCGGTGGAAAAATAAGCGAAGTTTTGTCAGCAAAGGACTTAACGATTTCGCAAGACCGGAACGAGCAACTATTTGAACTTGACCTTTCTTTCAACGGAAATTCCTACCGCTACTCTTTGAATGTCGAGCACTACCGAAATCGTAGCCGGATAAAAATCCTTCAAGAATCGCTAATGCTCAACGACAAGCCAATTTTCGAATTCAAGAACGGCAATGCTCAACTCTACCATGACGACTATACCAAGGGTCCGGAGTATCCGTTCGACTGGTCCCGTTCAGGTGTTGGGGCATTGAACGAAAGGCCTGACAATACGAAGCTTTCTCAGTTCAAATACGCGTTGTCCAATTTCGTAGTAGTAAGTCCCTGCCCTCCTATCTTCAGGCCGGAAGCTAGAAGCGAAGATAATTTTCTTGATCCTCATATGGAAAATTTTGTTGGATGGTACCGGCACGCCGCTCAGGAAAATATGGGCGGCATTTCAGAATTATTCAGGGCTCTTGGCGAGGCATTGCCAGATTTCGAATCGATTAGCCTAACCGAATCCGGTGAAAATTCCCGCGCGCTTAAGGTAAATTTTCGTCGGCACGGCGATGGCCGCCAATTGGATCGTTTCGGCTTGCTGCAACTTTCAGATGGCCAGAGAGCGCTCATCGTTCTGTATAGTTTGCTTTATTTGTCTACTGATCGTCAAATGTCGCTATTTATTGACGAACCTGACAACTACCTTGCGCTACGCGAAGTTCAACCGTGGCTTGCGGAGGTTGACCAGCTATGCGGCGACAAGTTGGAGCAAGCTGTGGTCATCTCGCACCATCCGACAACTATCGACTATTTAGCGGGAGCTAACGGCAGGTGGTTTTTCAGGGAAGGCACCGGTCCAGTACGAGTGAGCAACGAGCCTAGCAAGAGAATTGACGGGCTTTCGATCTCTGAAACGATAGCGCGAGGTTGGGATAAGTGAGCGGCGTAAAAATTGTTCTTCTGTGCGAGGACAAGCAGACGAACTCATTTTTACGTAAATTCTTGAAGCTTCGGAAATTCGGCAGTCGCTCCATTCACACTATTTTTAATCCTTCAAATGGTTCAGGCGAGCAATATGTTCGAAAGAACTTTCCCAATCAGCTTAAGGCCATACGTCAATCGCAGAATGCATTATTGATCGTCGTAACTGATGCAGATAATCTATCCGTCGAAGAACGTAGATCGACGTTGCAGGATGAGTGCGAAAACCAGAATATTCCGCCCGTGAACGATTCGGACCGAGTAGTTCAATTTTTTCCGCGAAGAAATATCGAGACTTGGCTCAAGTGCTTAAGCTCAAACGCCGGCATCGATGTCGATGAAGTCACAACATACCGTAAGCTTAAGTACGAAAGCGATTGCGGTCCGCTCGCAACAAACCTTTATGCTATGTGCCACGAAAAACAAAAACTTCGTGAACCCGTTCCACCTTCACTGCTAAATGCGTGCGAGGAGTATAAAAAATTTAAGTGGAGAACATAACCTATCCTGATTACTTTCCTGCGTAAGTAGAATTTTAGCCGCGAGCCTGGCGGATGCGCCGCCTGAAATTGCGGATAGCCTAGTACGGAAAGGAATCTTGAGACCGGTCTCGCCGAAACGGCGCCGAGAACCTCGTTCGGGCGCGTTTTCCGGCCGGATTCGCATTCTTTAGGAGTGCATGGGCGAGCCGGCCCCGCCGATGTGCATCGGATTTAGCGGCCGAACCGCGCTACTAGCTTGCAAGCCCCCCGACGTTTCCCTTCAAAAGCAGCTTCTCCGGTGTCGATGCTGTGCGTGCCGCCGCCTAGTCGAGGCGCGGCACCATCCTCGGCAGGTCGCAGAGGCGGTTGAACCAGTACACGAACTCGTTCAGGTATCGCTGCGCTTACTTTCTCTTTATGAAGCGGCGGATGCTCCAAAGCACCCGCCTAACATCGCCGATGGCGGTGTTCAGCTAGGGGGGTACGGCACAAATTCCTTGTAAATCTTGCCGTCCGGTATTGCCAATGCCGGTTGTCGATCAAATTCCGTAATCAAGCTGCGGCCGCCACTAAAAAGTGTTCGGGATTCGGCTGTACAGCTTGCGGTATCGAAACGCCATTTGGTCGACTACAGAAAATTCGAGCCGCACCCAAAACGGGCTTCGAGCATTGGCAAGGCGCGACACTCTCGCTGCGCGTTCCCGTAAATCCTATCAGCTGTATCGTGCAAGATCTGCTCTTCTTGCCTCAAGTTCAGCATCATCCGGATCCCAAGTCCGCCCATCCTGGAAAAACCCTGGGTAATCTATTCGAAATTCCGCATCCGGGTCATCCAATGCATTCAATAAAGCTTGGTAGCCCCATGCGCCGCCAATATCCTCAGGCGGGCAGCGCCCGGTGCCTGAGACGAGATAGGGGTAGCACCTGTCATCACGCGCCGGTTGGATCTTTCCGATCCGGATTCTATGCGTCCAGGACTCCCCGAAGTCGTAAATGTAAGTGAATTCCGATTTGCCCGCCAAGAAACTTAAGACATCAAGAATGTTTGCGTCGAGTGTCGAATCATCATCGAAAAAGTCAATACTCCAATGGGCCCTTTGCCAATGCCGCCTTGCTTCGAACCCCCATAAATGATCATTATCCCATCCCATTGCGGCCTGAATGTAATAGTGGAGATCTTCGAGGTTTGTGTCCGAAGGTACATCCATTCGCCTAGTGACCTTGGGAGACACATATAGAAGCGTGATGTTGAGACGAACGATACCGAATTTATTGCGTTTCTTCGCCATTGTCCTTCCAGCCCTTATGTTGACGCGGCTAAATATTACTTGCCGGGTGAACTGTCAAAGTCGTCGATAGCATGCCGAATTGCATATATTATGCTCGATGGCGGCGCAAATTTCTCAGCGACAAATTCCTTGCGGGTTTTCGGGATGCTCGCAGCGAATTGGCATTATTCGCGCCATTTAGAGCCGCGATTGCCCCGGGGAGGCAAAAATTCGAGTCCCCGGATTTTGGCGCGTGCCGGGAATTTTCGCGAATCCCCCATCTGCCGGATAGTTGAATCCAGTCTCCGACCTGGTTCAAATAGGGACGGTTCGTCCGCGCGCAGGAAGCTCTGGCCGTCGGCGGCAATCAAGCGGAGGTACCTTGGTTCCGGGAAGCGCGTTATTATTATTGTCGCTAAATTGAGGTTTAACCGGCTGCGGCGCATAGGCCGCACCGGAAACCACTGGATTCAACTTGCGACCAGCAGACCGGGAGCTCGCCATTCGATTCCGGACCCGAGGACCGACGTCATCCGATCGCCGACCTGGCGACGCGAAGTTCGGAATTAATTTTGCAGGGCTTGCTCGGTCCGCGTTCCCGTCCGCGCCAGTTCGAAATTCCGGGAGGAGGTCGCGACCATCGTGTGGGCGCTCGTGGACCCGCCACCACGAAGTCGAGCAGCCCGCCGATACGCTTGGCAACGGTATGCCGGTCGAAAAGAACGCGCCGAACACTGTCATTGGAAAGGGTGCAACTCTCCACTAAATGCTACAGCCGCCAAGCGCGAGCCCAACCTGAAAACCGAAACCGAGACCGTGCGCCGGTACGGGCTTCGAAAGTAGATCGATCCCTTTTCCTATGCCTCTTTGCCTCGCCGTGGTAAGAAAAAAGCTCCATTTGGCGCGAATCCTGTCGATCCGCCGCTAAAATCCCGAAAACCCGCAAGATATTTGTCGTTTCTAGAGATTCGCACACTCCCGACCGTTCTCTATTGCGTTTTCTATGCGATCGACGGAGCTTGGAAACCTCGACCCGTGAAAGTCAAATCTTGAGATCCTTTTCCAAAGATCATTAAATCGTCTTGCCCAAATGTTCACCATACGTGCAGATGATGCGGCATTCGAGGCGTCGAGATTATACGAATTGGCATCCATGCTCCGTCGATTGTCTTTTTTGCGCTTGTTACAGGCCGAATAGAGCTAGAAGCTCTTTGCGGTTTAATCGCGTCGATAGATCCATCGACACATCGTCCACCAGCTGATCGAATAGGTCTTGTTTTCTTTGCAAGATCTGATCGATTCGCTCTTCGATGGTGTTCTCGCAAGTATATTTTATTACGTTCACCTTGACCGTCTGGCCAAGACGATGACTTCGATCCTCTGCCTGCCGCTCGACGGCTGGATTCCACCACCGATCAAGATGAAACACGTAGGACGCTTCCTGCAAATTGAGACCGAGGCCACCGGCGCGCAAAGATATGATCAGCGCTTTGTGAACGTTCTCGATCCTAAACCGGTCGATGATTTTCGAGCGCTGGTCCGACGGGGTATCGCCGGTTAAAGTCAGCGGGTCGAATGCCCGCAAAAAGCTTGCAGCCGCTCCGACGCCCGAAACTTCATTGGTGTACTGCGAAAAGATTAGCGCCTTGTGACCCTGGTCCGCCAGTTTACGCATTCGTTCGCCGATGTCGTTCAGCTTGCTGGATGCTCCCGTTCTGGGGTCGGCGTTGCAGATTTGTTTCAATCGGGTAATCAACTCCAATATATGCTGAACTCCTACTTCTGCTCCCAAGGACTTTAGATAGACAATCCCATCGCGTTCGGCCCTATCGTAGCTTGCCCGCTGATCCTGAAGCAGTGGAATTGTCAATCTGGTCTCGAGTTTAGGCGGAAGATCGTGCAGCACGTCTCTTTTCCGGCGCCGTAGCTGCAATTCACCATGGCGTAGCCGCAGCGCAGCGCCCGGATGATAGCGTTTGCGCGCGCTTCCCTCGACGTGATCGACAAACTCCATGATGGAAGCCAATTCCTCCTCGTCGTTTTCAATGGGCGTGCCGGTCAGCGCCCAAGATCGCAGCCTCGGAATCTTCTTCGCGGCATTGCTTGTTTCGTTGCGATTCTTAATTCTCTGAGCTTCATCGAGCACGACCACGCTCCAAGCATTTTTGGAATCCTGGAGCGTCGCTAGAAATCCCGCGTCCTGACGCATTATGTCGTAGCCGACCAGCTTAACATCCTTCCGAGCCCTCCACTGCCAGCTTCGCTCGTCCACTCCTCCTCGCACTATAATTGCACTCAGTTCCGGCGCCCATCGCGCGAGTTCCCGCCGCCACTGATCGAGAACGCTGGCGGGAGCGACCACAAGGCATGACCCGATCTTTCCGCGCGCTTTGAGAATTCGCAGCGCGGCGACGGCTTGCACGGTTTTGCCCAGGCCCATGTCGTCCGACAGGAGCAATCGATCCATTTCGATCAAGGCGTGGACACCGTCGCGCTGAAACGGCATGAGGTCCGAGGGCCACTCCAAACGCGTGTCCGATGGCTCGAAGGAGTAATCGGCTAGCGGCGGAGCCAGCACCTCCCGAAGCCGCTCGGCCAACTCGGGCTCCCCTTTGCCACGCGCCTCTTCGGAGGGCTCGCCTACGGGAGGCGTAGCGTTTTCGGTCGAATTGCTTCCGGAATTTGAAACGCGCGGGAGCCATGAAACTACCGACCTAAGCCCGCGGATGTCCATGAACGATTGAACCCGGCCATCGGCAAACGCTTCCGCCATTCCCTTCGCCGCCCGCTCGAACGGCTCGAACGGGTCGTCCAATTGCATGACGCGGTCAAGAGCCCCGCTCGCGGCCGTTTGCGGCCCGGGCACCCTATTCGCCCAGTGCGCTCCGTGAGCTACGCTGTCGCGCGGCGCAGCCGCCGCGTTTCCCTCGCCTGCCTTCGACTTGGGAGACAGGCAGCACAAGGGAACGTCGAAGTTCAGGGCATGGAGCGTTCGGCTAGGCAGGTCCCCGGCCAGGCAGAGCAGCAGCGCCGGCGATGCATTGCGCGCCCGGTACAAAGCCTCCGCCAGAATCGACGCCCCGGACTCGGCCGGAAAGTCCTCGATATCTCCCTTGATGAAGCAGAAACCCAGAGGCTCGCCCCGCATCGAAGTCTCGAACAGCCCGGCATGGACGCCCAGCCCGTTCCGCGTTTCGACGAACCTAAACCAGCCGACCGCGTCGGCCATTTCCCACTTGCTCACATTGGCATTGAGAAGAGGCACGAAAGCATCGCTCGAATTTGCAAGGCTTGCTCCTTACGCCGTGTCGTCTTCGGTCCCGCGCTCCAGATCGGCATTCTCCTCATACGATGTCGCAATGTTTTCGAATTCGGTGATAGGCTGGTATCCTGGATGCAACCGGCGCAGATCCCATTCGTTGATCGCAGCGCGGACCTTGTAGCGCATCCGACCCTGAAACCCCGCGCCGCCCGCCGTCGCTTCATAAGGCGGCGGAACCCAATCATAGGCTTTTTCGTACAAGCCCCGCAGCGTTGCCACGGTCGATTTCACGTCTTCGTCGCTGGGCGGCTGCAAAGCCAGGCAGTTCCGCTCCAAAATCCGCATGCCTCTTTCAGCGCGAGCCCCGAGCGAGATGTATCGCATGCTCTGTTCCAGTCTCGGTCGAACGTAGTCGCAGTCTTTCCTTTGACCGTCAGCGCTAATGATGGCGGACGCAAAATCCTCGGTAACCGCGCCGACTACGATCAGACCGGGATAATTCTCTCCGTGCGCGAATCCCATCCACCGCGCGATCTCCGCATAGGAACGGCCGCGCTGCAAAATCGAGTACGAGCCGATCAGCTCGACTTCGTCGAGGAGCACTACCCAGCCCCGATAGCCGACGCTCTTGATCAATTCGACGGCGAACCGCAGCCGCTGCGGCGAAAGCTCGGCGGCCTTCGGCGCTCGGAATTTGTAGAATTGCAATTGATCGATCTGTTTCAGTCCGTTGCGAATCTTGGTGATCTGAATCCGATCGCCGGCCCAGAAGGATTCGATCTCGCTGATCAGATCTAGATCCCCCGATCGCTCGTGAACGACCCTGCTCGCGGGAAAAATCATATTCAAGAGCCCATTCGAGGCGGCGGTATCGGCCCAGCGGGAAAAGGCCGAATACTCATCCGAATCCGGCTGCATGGAAAGCGCGAGCTCTTCGATGAATCTTCCGCGCCGACCGGGTATCCGACCGTTCTCCATGGCGGAGGTAAACACCTTCCCCAGATCGTATAGCGGAGTTTCCTTGCTGATAGCGACCCTGCTGCATACGAAGTTTCTGGATAAGGCGAGATGCTCCAAGTGCGCTAGGAGATGCGACTTCCCCGTGCCGAAATCTCCGGAAACAAGCATGCCCCTATGGCTTGCTGACGGGCTGTCGTCGCCCGCCGCTTCATCCAGCATTCCGATAAACCGCGTTTCGGCCTTCGGCTGGTTGCACCCCAATGCCCGCACCGCTTCCCTGTTCGGCACTCCGTTGCGAAGCGCTTCCACGGCGAGCCGAGCCGCTAGTTTTTCTTCCATGATATCCGCCATTTACGACAGCCGTACCAGCGCCGCCACGGGATTGGCAATGTTTCGATCCCGAACGTCGTCCATAACTCGGGTGCGGAGAGCCGGATAAATGGCCCAGCCCCTCGCAGATTGCTCGTCGACGAACGCGTAATCCGTCATCGCCACCAGCAAGGAGCCCGACAACCGATCCACGTCGTCGATGAATTCCCGCAAAAGCTCGTAGTGATCCATGGTCATCGCCCGCGTGTAGAAGCGCATCCCGTCCCTAGGATTGCGAGATAGGGTTGCGCGGGTATTGTCCAGAAGAATCACAGTGCCCGAATATCCCGCCTGGCGCACCCAATAAAGCGCCGACTCAATGAAATACCTTGCCGTCGTGCGATTGATCGGCGTGTGAATCTGGAACGGCTTGACGTTGCCGATCCGGGTGTTGGCTCCGGTTAGCCAGTCAAGCAGCGGCTGCCCGGCATATTCCCCCTGCATCGCGCTCTCTCGTTCGCAAATGCAGAGATGGGTCATGGCGACCCGAAAGGCCCTAGCCATGTTCGCGTTCTTGGCGACTTCCTTCTCCAGCGCCGGTCGCAATTCGAAGAGAACGGACTTAGGGTCAATGTTGTTGTTACAGGCGACAGCTTCGATGACATTGACAGTTCCGTTTGGGTCGATGCCGTCGACACGATATTCCTTCTTCGAAAGCAGACGCAAAACTACGCGGCGCGCGAGCTGCCGCCAGTCGATCTGCGACGCTATCCCGAAAAATAAATCCTGCGGCATGTGGACGCGGCTATTGATTGCGTCCAAACTCGCAAAAAGATGCTCCCGTTCTTCGCAGAGCCTCTTCAATTCCCGAACAAGCGATTGACGACTATTTTCCGGGGTCACCGCGAACTTCACCGCGGCGCCGCCGTCCTTGATGAACGCGGCCAAATACTCGCGCTCCAAATGTTCCAGCCATTCGGCTGTTTGAATAGCGTTGTTCATTCGTCGTCCCTGCTAAATCGAATTCCGTAATATTCGGCGTTATCGCCATTCGGTCCGATGTAGGAAAAAATGTCGCTCGAACGCTTGCGGGCGCCGGTGGAGGACGGGAACGAAACCGCATGGCCATTCCTTGTGCGCCGCGGTCCGTTCGAATCGAGAATATACAGGTCGCGCGCGAAGTCGCTTCGATCATATTCGCGAGAGCTGCCCGGCAGCGCCGTCATCAGCCTGTAGATTCTCGCCAAGGGTACAACTCGTCCGCCGCTCTCCGGCAAGAGGTCCGGAGACGCCCCGGTTGCTACATCGGAATACACGTCATATAGGGATTGAAGAAATCGCTGCGACGAAAATCCGCTGGATTTCTTCTGATTTGCGAGAAGCAGATCTACAAGGTACAACGGCCTAACCGTCGAAACTTTCTTCTTGTCTATTCTTACCGCGCGGTCCGCCGGAAGTATCCGCACAATTGACGGGTACGAGATCAAGTGCCCGTTCCGCTCGTAAATCTGCAAACCCTTCGCGGTCGCGGCGGCCTTGAGCGCGTCGGCGAACTGGCGGCCGAAAAGCTCCAGCTCCTCCTCTTCGGAGAACGGCCAGCAGACAACTGCGTTCGAGACCTCCTGCTGGAGCATTGTCAGAGCTTCATTCAATTTCTCCTGGGAGCGCTTTATGCCTGCAATATTGCCGGTTCGGGCGGCTTTCGCCAGCGCACGGGACTGGGACGCCACCTTGCTGGCTGAATTCCTTGCCGCTTCGGCGGCTCGTTCGGTATCGCTGCAAGCTTGTTCGAGACTGATCACTACCCGTAATTCCTTCGATAGCCCCATCAGCGGCACAAATAATGCGTCGGCTCCGCTCTGTCAATTCGAACCGCTCGCATTCGGTTCCGGCATGTTTGCCTTTCTAATGGATTCGGATTATCGTTCGGTTGGTTTGCCACAAACGGGGAACCGGGCCGAGGCGCTCGCGCCAAAACGCAGCCTTGCTTTTCAAAATCCGAACAATGGGGACACATAATGAACGATATTTCGATTTCCAGGCGCTTTTTCCTCCAAACCGCGGCTTTCGCCAGCACTGCCAGCATCGCCGGCACGTATCCGGGGATATCATTGGCTGCCGACGGCAAGACGTTGCGCGTTCGCTTCAACCGCGACCCCGAGAGCTTTGATCCGGGATACTATGTGGGCGGGCACCCCAACAACGACGTTAACTGGCTCACTATGCCCGCGCTGGTCCACTACGGAATGCGGAACGGCCAACCGACATGGGTTCCTTCGCCATTCGTCGAGCATGTTACGGTTAGGGATGCCACCAACATCGATTTCGAACTCAAGAAGGGACTGATGTGGACTAACGGATTTGGCGAAGTCACGACCGAGGACGTCGCCTATAGCTACGCTAGGATGACCACAAGCGATTGGAAGAACGACTACGCGACATTCAGCCATGTCGAGGTAACCGGCAGTCACACCGGTACGATTGTGCTGAGCGAGCCTTTTTCGCCATTCATGAATACGACGCTTGCCTCCGGAACGGGCATCATCGTTAGCAAGGCGGCAACGGAAAGCGTTGGCGGACGATTCACGACCGAAGTGCCCGCTTCCTGCGGACCCTACGTCTACGAAATGAAGCAAGGGCAGTATGTTCGACTGACGCGAAATCCCGATTGGCAAGGGGACATGCCGTACTTTGACGTGATTGAAGGATTAATCGTTACCGAGGACGAGTCCGCTGCGCTCGCATTCGAAGCGGGCGAGCTCGATTGCGCTCAAGTCAGTTCGAATTCGCTCGCGCGCTATAGCGCCGAGCTTCCGCCGAACAGCCGCCTGACGGTTGCCGGCGCACTTCAGTATATGTGGCTCGGCATGAATACCGAGCATCCGAAACTTCAGGATATCAGGATTCGGAAAGCGATCCAGCGCGCGGTGGATCAGGCGAGCGTTATAGCGGGCGCCTATAGCGGCACGGCGGAGCCTTCGTACGGCGTGGTCTCGCCCGGGCTGACAGGTAGGCGGACCAGCGCCGGATATGCCTTTGACCCCGAAGCGGCGCGCGCGCTGGTCGACGAGGCGGGAGCGTCGGGTCTCGAATTGACGCTTAAAACCCTGAATAATCAGGAAAGAGTGCTTTCGGCGACTATAATCCAGGCCAACTTGGCCGATATCGGAATTAACGTAACAGTAATGCCCGTGGACGCCGGGCCGTTTTGGGAGATGGGTCAGGAAAGCAAAGGCGACGGGTGGAAAGACCTCGAGCTTTGGATCATGCGCTACGGCTCGGGGCCGGATCCCTACGAGCCGTTCCAATGGTTTGTGCGCGATCAGGTCGGAATTTGGAATTGGGAAAGATGGTCGTCCGACGAGTTCGAAGATCTTTTCGCCATGGGCGTAATGGAAACGGACCCGTCCAAGCGAGCGGAAATCTACTTCCGGATGCAGGAAATCATGGAAGACACCGGCGCCTACGTTTGGCTGACGCACGAACCCGAAGTTTTCGTGCACCGCTCGGATCTAAGCGTTCAGCTGGCTCCGTCCGGCGAAATGCAGCTCACGTATTTCGCAGACGTTTAAAGCAATTGCGGCCGGAAGCTTTGTTTCCGGCCGCTGCATTTCGTATTGACCTCGCTTAATCGATGCTTCTCTACATCGTGAAGCGGATAGGCCTTTCGGCGCTAATTATTTTTTTCGCCGTCCTAACGCTTTTCGCATTGCTGAATTCCATACCCGGCGACCCCGCCAGTATCGCGCTCGGCCCGCGCGCCACTCCGGAGGTGCAAGCCGCATACGCGGAAAAAATGCACTTGGACAAGCCGATCGTCATTAGGTTCCTGATTTTCGCCGGGAATGTCGTCAGGGGGGATCTCGGCTCGGACGTATTCACCAATCGAAGCGTTTCGCACACTCTATTGGAGCAGCTGCCCTATACGCTGACATTGGCCGCAGCTGCGCTGGCATGGGCGACGCTCCTGGGCATTCCAATAGGTTGCTTGTCGGCCATTCGCCCGAATTCGTGGCTCGACCGGCTTACCGGCGTGATTTCGATTGGAACGATCGCAATTCCGTCCTTTCTCGTTTCCATTTGGTCGATTTTAGTGTTTGCGATATTTCTGGGATGGCTTCCGGTTATCGGCGCGGGCGACGACGGCGATATTGTCGATCAGCTTAGGCATCTGATCCTGCCCGCCTTCGCGGTCGGGCTCGGCTGGGTCGGGTATCTCGCTCGCATGGTTCGGGCTTCCATGCTGGAAGTTCTCGGCGAGAACTACGTCCGCTCCGCCAGGGCGTTCGGCCTCATGAATAGGACCGTCGTTTTTCGATACGCCCTTAGGGTAGCCATACTCCCGACGATCACGCTCATCGGAATTGGATTCGGCGTGCTTCTATCGGGCACCGTTTTCGCCGAGATAATTTTCTCGCGTCCGGGTTTGGGCAAAATCATCTACGACATGGTTCTGGCACGCAACTTTCCGGTCGTTCAGGGAGCGGTTCTGGTCACCGTGGCGCTTTACGTTTGCGTCACGTTGATCGCCGATATCACCGTGTCGCTGCTGGACCCGCGCGTTCGCGAAAATCTCTAGCGGATAGGAATAAAATGGCCGCGAATTCCTTTGATCGCCCGATGCGCCCGGCTATGGAAAAGTGGCATCTTTTTTTCCGCAACGGACAAGGCGTACTAGGCCTAATTCTCGTTGCGCTGTTTTTCGCCAGCGCGATTTTTGCGCCGTGGCTGGCCACTCACGACCCGACGAAGCTGGACATTCCGGTGCGTCTCGCCGGACCGAGCCTGGATCATTGGCTTGGAACCGACCAGCTGGGCCGCGATACATATTCGCGCGTACTCTACGGGGGCAGGGTTGCCTTGCAGGTGGCGGCGATCGGCGTTTCGACATCCCTCCTTATAGGCTTGGCGCTGGGAATGATTGCCGGCTACGGGCCGCGCTGGCTGGACAATGCGCTTCTTCTCGTATTCGATACGATTCGTTCATTTCCCACGATCGTTCTTTCTCTGGCCGCCGTGTCGCTGCTTGGCCCCAGTCTAAACCTCATTTTAGCGGTCGTGATAGTAACCAGCATACCGGGATATGCGCGATTAGCGCGCACCAGCACTCTCGCTCTCAAGAACTCGGAGTTCATTCTCGCGGAGCGATCCCTGGGAGCCGGCTCGACTCGAACGCTCGCCCATCACGTCATGCCGAATGTGATCGGCCCGCTCCTGATTCTGGCCGCCATGGACATTCCCGTGGTCGTGACGATCGAAGCGGGCCTGAGCTTTTTGGGTTTGGGGGTTTTACCGCCGACCGCGAGTTGGGGCACGATACTGAACGAAGGCTATTTGGTTATCAGAACTTCGCCTTGGCCCGTCGTCGCGGGAGGCGTTCCGCTTGTACTTGCGACGCTCGGATTTACGCTTCTCGGCGAAGCGCTTCGCGATGTTTTCGATCCAAAGCTAAGGAGCCAGCGTTAGATCGTGGAAAAATTACTTGAAATTCGGTCTCTTAGCGTCGACTTTCGCACTCCCCGCGGCCGCGTCCGGGCCTTGCGCGAAGTCAGCATGGTGGTTCCGAAAGGAAAGATAATAGGCGTCGTGGGCGAAAGCGGGTCAGGCAAGAGCACCCTGATTTGGACGATCATGCGACTGCTAGCCGTTAACGGCACGGTCGAAAACGGCGAAATCCTTTTCGACGGCGGCAATGTCCTGGAGTTCGACGACAATAGGCTTAAAGGCTTTCGAGGCGAGAAGGTCTCGATGGTGTTCCAGGATCCTATGACCTCGCAGTCCCCGGTTTTGGACTACCGCAGTCAATTTACCGATATCCTTTACCGGCGCACGGAAATGTCGAGACGCGAACGCCTAGGCAAGGCGATCAAAATGATGAATCGGGTAGGCATACCCGACTCGGAGAAGCGAATTTACCAGTACCCGCACCATTTCAGCGGAGGCATGCGGCAACGCGCCGGCATCGCCATGGCGCTTCTTATGGATCCCTCGCTTCTTATTGCCGACGAACCCACCACGGCTCTCGATGTCACGATGGAAGCCCAGATCATTCACTTAATTCGCGAGGCTCGCTCGGAATTCGGATCTACTGTGATGCTGGTATCGCATAATCTTGGCCTAATCGCCGAATTATGCGATGAAATCGTTGTCATGTACGCTGGCGAAATCGTCGAGCATGCGGATGCCCACGACATATTCTTCGACGCAAAACATCCCTACACGAAAGCTTTAATAGCCTGCAATCCCGCGCTGGACTTGGAGATGGAAGGACAATTTCCGACGATTCCGGGCGATGTTCCCGATCTTCACCAATCGCCTGCCGGCTGCGTTTTCGCTCCCCGTTGCGCATTTTCGGACGAAACGTGCTCGAAAGAAAGGCCCGCCTATTCGATTTCAGCGGGCAAGCATTCGGAAGTCGTGGACCACTCGGTTCGATGCCATCTCTATTGCCCCGACAAAGGCGGCAAGACCAAACACGATTTGACCGCTTTATCCCTGAATGCCGCAGCAGACAGAACTCGAAGCGAGATAGCGCATTGCGATGAGGCGGACGAACTGCTTTCAATCCAGGATCTTCGCGTTCGCTTTCCTACGATGGGACGAATCAAGGCCTTGGCGGAAGGTGTGGACGATCCCTTCATCGATGCGGTCTACGAGGTTTCGCTCGGTCTGCGCGCCGGTGAAACCCTTGGACTTGTAGGCGAAAGCGGATCTGGCAAGACAACGCTCGGACGCGCGATTATCGGTTTGAATGGCGTGCATTCCGGGTCGATCAAATTCAAGGGATCCGAGCTCGTCGGACTGTCGCAAAACCAGTACAGGAAAGTTCGACGCGACGTAGCCATGATGTTTCAGGATCCTGTCGGTTCGCTTAGTCCGCGGCGGACCGTCGGGCAGCTTTTGACCGAGCCGTTTCTGATCCATGGCATCGAAAAAGGCTCGCAGCGGGATCAAGCGGCTCGCCTATGCGAGATGGTGAGCCTTCCCGCAAATTTCTTGTCCCGATATCCCCACGAATTGTCGGGAGGCCAGGCGCGTCGCGTCGGCGTGGCGCGCGCGCTGGCACTCAATCCGGCGCTGATCGTCGCCGACGAGCCGACGGCGGGCCTGGACGTCTCGGTCCAGGGAGAAATATTGAACCTAATGCTGGACATGCAGGCTGCGCACGGTCTCGGATTCCTGCTAATCAGCCACAACCTTCCGGTAATTCGCCATGTGTGCGACAAATTGGCGATCATGTATCTCGGCCGAATCGTCGAGTACGGGGATTGCGAACAGGTTTTCCGGAATCCGGCGCATCCCTACAGCCAGGCGCTCGTTCGAGGAACTCCGCAGCCGGACCCGACACGGAGGCGCCAGCTGGTGTCTATCGAAGGCGAGGTTCCAAGCCTTTCCAATCGGCCGGGCGGCTGCGAATTTCATACCCGATGCCCGTACTCCGGCGAACGGTGCAAATACCTTGTCCCTGAGCCGTCGCTTCTTGCCGACGGCAGGACTGTGAGATGCCACAATCCGTTGGCCGAATGAGCTCGATCGATTGCTTCGCTTTGAATTCAGCAAGCGAAATTTCCTGATTCGCGGATGCAATTCGGGGCGAACCTGGCTTTACTTTCCGCAGGCGGCCGAAATGGAGAAAGAATGGCATAGCTCCTGAGCGAGCGAGCGGACCGCGATATTATTGCGCTCGGCAAATTTCCGACTTGCTCGGCTGGCCGGAACTTCAGGGAGATCTGAAGAAGGGTTCCATGACCAGCCTGCTGGTATTCATGGGTTTTCGGCCATGCGGCCGCCGGCCAACCTGTCAGCCTTATGGGAACGTTCCGGTCGGGGTTCACTCCGAGAAGCTGGAACGCCCGTTTCTGGACCGGGGTCGGCCTGGTGACGACCGACAGCAGGCTTTCGCCATGGTCCGGCAGGCGCAGCTGGTTCAGCGCCATCCCCGAGAGATCGTCGAGCAGCGTGCGGAAGCTGCGGGCGGGCAGGTCGTGTCAAGCGGCTTCGAATTTTGGGGTGTATCTCAAACTTGTTGAAAAGCGATGCAAGAAAGTATTCCTATAGCAGCGCGCCTCTTTATGTGTTGGAAGGTCGGAAACTCCCATTCGACCAAATCAACCATTTTGGGCTACACCCCGAATTTTGAGCCCGCCGCCGCGGTCCTGCGCGGCGGCTCGTCGCCCGTGAGGGGCGATTGGCGGCCTCCAGGACTCGCCGCCGGAAACGGTCGGCTTGAACGTCCCGGCGGTTTCGAGTGCGGGCGCAGGCCGGCTGCCCGCCCGAACTTGTCCGAATTGGACAAATATTCCGTTGAACCCGGCCTGCTCGATTGTACAATGCGGAAACGCAGTTTCTCGCAAAGGACAAGGAGACTTCAATGACAAGACTGACTCGACGCGGATTCATGGCTACGACCGCTGCCGCGAGCGCCGCGCTGGGCGCGCCTGCCATCGTGCATGCTCAAGGCAAAGTCACCGTCGGCATGGCCTGGCCGGGCATGCAGGACGCTGTCTGGTCCACGAGCCACAAGCTGTTGAATGAATTCGCCGCCGCGTCGGACACCGAGATCGAGCTGGTGTTTACGGCGGCCGACATGGACGTGGCAAAGCAGGCGAGCGACGCCAACGACCTGATCAGCCGGGGCGTCGACGTGCTCCTGGTGTTCCCGATCGATTCCAAGGCGATTTCGTCAAGCGTCAAACGCGCGCGCGACGCGGGCATTCCATCCATGGCGTTCCTGCGGCAGGTGCACGCGGATGCGAGGCATCAGGCAGATGTCTTCGTCGGCATCGACGCCAAGTACCAGCAGCTCAGTTCTGCGCGAACAGTCTTCGAAAAGATGAAGGCGGACGGCGCGGAGGTCGGCGAAGTGCTCTGGGTGTCAGGCGACATTCGCGACGAAAACTCGCGTCTGCGCGGCGTCGGCCTGCAGGAAGCCTGCGACGAGCACGGAGCAAGCATTGCGCAGGATCTCGTCGGCAACTGGGACCCGCAGCAAGCCGCCGCGGCCCTCGCCCCGGCGCTGAAGGCGTATCCCGACATCAATCACATTTCCGTCGCGTCCGACGTCATGATGTCCGGCGTGCGCCAAGTGCTGCAGGATGCGGGAAGGTGGGCTCCGCACGGCGAGCCCAGCCACATCTATTTGTCCAGCGTGGATGTTTTTCCAATCGGACTCGAGCTTCTGCGTTCCGGGCATCTGGATGCCGATACGATCTTCGATGTTACGGGCATGTGCCGCGAGGCGGTTGACCTGATGCCTCGCCTCGCCGCGGGCGAATCTTTCGACAGCGATATCCTGATCCAGGGACCGGTCTTCACGCCGGACAACGTCGACGATCCCGAAATGCAGGCGCAGCTCTGGGCCACCTGACGACCCGGACAAACTAGCCGGGGGCGGCGCCTTGCGCCGTTCCCGATCTTTACCCGGCATGGTTGATGAATCTCAATTCCGTGCATCGGGCGCAAGCCCGGGGCTGAAGCTCTGGCACTGGATCAGCGCCAATCCGGCGCTCCTGCCCGTGGCCCTGTCTGTCGCGATGGCGATCATTTTCGCGCTTACGGTGCCGAAATTCGCCGATCTCCGCAACATCATGAACATTTTCGGGCAGCTCGGGTTTCTCGGATTCCTATGCATCGGCATGACCTACGTCATGGTCGCCGGGGGAATCGACCTGTCGAGCTACACGGTGGTATCCGCCTCCGCCGTGGTCGGCGCGACGGCCATGGTCGCCACGGACTCCACGCTTCTGGGGTGCGTCCTGATGCTTGCGATCGGATGCTCTTTCGGCATCGTGAACGGCATCGCGGTGGCGTATCTCCGGATGATCCCCTTCATAGTGACGCTCAGTACGATGGTGGTCGCGGAAGGCTTTGCGATCTGGTTTACGCAGGCTCAAAGCGTCTATGGATTGCCGGATGCCTTCATCGACAACTTTTCCGCGCGTATCCTTCCGATGACCCTTGGAATCAGCCCGAGACCCGTGGGCATACCCGTCGCGGGAATTGCCGTGCTGGTTGCGGCGCTCGCGCTGGGATTCGTCCTGTCGCGCACGATTTACGGGCGCCGGGTCTACCTGACCGGCGCCAACGAGGAGACCGCGCGCATCTCGGGCGTCAAGGTCCGGCGCATAGAGTTTTCGACATATGCGATCGCCGGGATCATGGCGGGGATCACGGCGATTGTTCTTACCGCCGACTTAGGAACCGCGACGACCGCAATGGTCCGCGACGTGCGGCTGATGGACATAATTGCGGCGACGGTCATCGGCGGCGCGAGCCTCAAGGGCGGCAAGGGGTCTATCCTGGGCACGATGTTCGGGCTCCTGTTCCTCACGATGCTCTCCAACGCCTTCAACCTGCTGGGGGTTTCGCCCTTCATCGCGATGGTCATCAAGGGCTCCGTGCTCGTGGCCGTGATCGGTCTCGACGTGCTGAGGGCGAAATGACCGCGACGCTGCATATGGAAGGCGTTACCAAGGCCTTCCCAGGCGTAAAGGCGCTTGATTGCGTCTCGATAACCGTTCAGGCGGGGGAGGTCATGGGGCTTGTCGGCGTCAACGGCGCCGGCAAGTCGACTCTGATGAACGTGCTTGGCGGCATCTATATGCCGGAGGAGGGCCATGTCGAGATCAACGGGCGGCGCGTGGAGCTGAGGCGCCCCTCCGATGCGGACGAGGCCGGGATCGCGTTTATTCATCAGGAGCTTCTCTACTTCCCCACGCTCACCGTGGCCGAAAACATGTTCATTTCGCGTCTCCCCGCGGGGCGACTGCCGTTCACGGTCGACAAGCGCGCGGCTCAGAACCGGGCGGGCGAAGCTCTCGGCCAGCTCGGCTCGGCGATCCGGCCTTCGGCGCCGATGGAAACGCTTTCGGTCGGCGAGAAGCAGGTGGTCGAAATCGCCCGCGCGGTTGCGCAGGGAGCGGACATCGTGATCTTCGACGAACCGTCCTCGTCTCTATCGATCAAGGAAAAGGACGCGCTCTTCGCCATCGTCCGCAAGTTGAAGGCGGAGGGCAAGGCAATCATATACATCAGCCATTTCCTCGACGAGATCGAGGAACTCTGCGACAGCTACGCGGTGCTAAGAAACGGGCGGCTGGTCGGATCGGGAAGCGTGGCGACAGTTACGCGAAGCCAGATCGTCGAACTGATCGTCGGCCAGGCCATGAGCGGGCCGGCCGCGCGGAAGCGAAAAATCGGCGGCGCGCCGCGGCTAACTCTCTCGGGCATCCGCCGGGACGGCATACTTCACGGGATCGACCTCGAATTCAAGCGCGGCGAGGTACTGGGGCTATGGGGACTCTTGGGTTCCGGGCGAACGGAGCTGATCCGTTCGATTCTCGGACTCGATCCGATGCATGGCGGATCCATGACGTTCAACGACGATGGCGGCAGCCGCCCGATCGGTCATCGGGAATTGCTGGAGCGAACGGCCTATGTTACCGAGAACCGCCGCACCGACGGGCTGTTTCTCGACGAGGCCGTCTGGAAGAACATTTCGGCCACGACCCTGGATCAATACGCCGCCGGCAGAATGCGGGTTCTCGACAAGGCCGCCGAAGAGCGGACGGCGATTTCCATGATTGAACGGCTGACGATTCGGACCCCGAGCCACCGCGCCCGCGCGGCCAACCTTTCCGGAGGCAACCAGCAGAAGGTGGTCTTCGCCAAGTGGCTGAACCGGAAACCCGAGATTCTTATTCTTGACGAGCCGACCCGCGGCGTCGATGTCGGGGCCAAGCGCGAGATAGGAGAACTTGTCGAATCGCTCGCGGATTCGGGATCGTCGGTTCTGCTGGTCACCTCGGAAATCGAAGAGATGGTTGCCCTTGCCGACCGGGTGGCGGTCATACGCGACGGCGTGATCGCGTCCGAGGCGAAGGGCGAAAGCATCACCGAGGCCGACTTGATGGCCGCGGCGATGGGAACAGAGGCAGCGGATGCATGAATCCATGATCCAGGCAAAGCGCATCGGCTTGGAATACGGGTTCTACCTGCTGCTCCTTGCGATTGTCGCGGTCTTCACCGTAATCTCGAACTCGTTTCTGACAGTGTCGAACTTCGTGCAGATCGCCATTGCCTCGACGTTTCTGCTGGCCGCGGCGGCGGGATTGACCCTGGTGCTCGTCACCGGCGAAATCGACCTCTCGATCGGCTCGACGGCCTATGTCGCAGCGACGATAGTCTATCTCACGGCAGACGCTCCGGCGGGGCTGTCGATTGCGGCGGCGCTGGGCGCCGGCCTCGCCATCGGGCTCTTCAACGGCTGGATCGTAGCCTATCTCGGCATGAATTCGCTACTGGCCACGCTTGGATTGATGATCGCCTATCGGGGCGTGGCGCTGGTCATTACCGAAGGGACGGTCAAGCAGGCGGGCGAAGGCCTTGCCGATCTGGGGCAGTTGAAGCTCTTCGGAGTCATTCCCTTGATTTTTTTGACCGCGCTTGCGATTCTTCTGGTTTTCCAGTGGATCCTTCGCAAGACTAGGCTCGGCACCTACTGGCTCGCGATCGGAAACAACGAGGACTCGGCCAGAAAGATCGGCGTGCCGGTCCGTCGGGCGAAGCTGGCGGCGTACGCCCTGTGCGGGATTTCGGCGGCCGCCAGCGGCACGCTCCTCGCCGGCTATCTGGGCGAGATCACCACCTTCACCGGCCGGGGCATGGAATTTCAGGCGGTGGCGGCCGTAGTTATCGGCGGCACTAGCCTCTTCGGCGGTCGCGGAAGCGCGTTTCCGGGGACGCTCGCCGGGGTACTGCTGCTTATCATCATAAACAACGGCCTCGGCACCCGCGGCGTGTCGCCATTCGTCTATCCGTTCGTGGCGGGCGCGCTGATTTTCTTTGCGATCTACCTTGACGCGATAAAGAACCGGGCGCGCTCCTCCTGAATATCCGGTTAACTGCGACCGTACCGGCGACAATCCCGGCATCCGCAGCGGCGCAGGAATTGCTTGGGGCATGCCGCCGGAACGCCTTGATGCCCGCGCGGCATAGTCTGGCAAAGGCGATTGGCGGGGCTTGCGCGAGCAGCGCGACGGCCAAATGATCCTAAAAGTTGCCGGGCGGCAATTCGCAAAAGCAGTTCAACCGACCTGAATCCCGCCGTACTACCGCGCCGGGCACGCGGAATCGAGCGGCGGTCGCATGCTAAATCGACCGGGCGCCGCGGCCGCTCCCTTCGATTTCAAAAGGCGGATCGTCATGGAGCGGCTTAAGCGTTCTGCGACATTCCCCGCATCGCAAAGTAGGATCGCCGGCGAATTCGATGCGCTATTCCAAGAGATTGTCGCCGCCGTCGTCCAGCGTTTCCGGCCTAGTCCAGTAGCGGTACTGCGGCGTCCAGTCGCTATCTCCCATTCCGGCGAGCGCGAGCAGATGCCAGATCGGGCTGAAGCGGTCGCCCGGTCCGAACACTGCGCTGTTCTTTCGAAGCACTCCGCTTTCCGATCGCTCGTAGATCACCGCCCCTGGCATGTTGCCATGCCCCTCCATCACGGTCTGCTCGCGGATATATTCGCCCCCGCCGTGCGATGCGAGGCGGAAGCTCCAGTTGCGGGAATTAGCGAATTCGCGCTGCAGCCGGGGCGGATCGGGAGATAGGAGGACAACGGACATTGCGTTTTCCAGGTGCGCGAGAAGACCGTTGAAGCCGTCCGCCCAAAGCGTGCAGTAGCGGCATCCCTGCCCCATGTTGTGGATGGCCAGCAAATGCCGCTTGCCGCAGAATAGCCCGGACAGGGTCGCCTCTCCGTCCAGAGTCTCGAAGCGGTATTCGGGAACCGGACTGGCATCCGCATTCCTGCGCAATTCATTCAGCTTCGCGGTAAGCTCGTATATCTCCCGCTCAAGTTCGGCTATATTCTGGCTAGGCATGCCTATTCCCTCCCGCTCCGCCCGATCGACGGGCAAATTGCCGACTGCAGCCGATTCAGGATACGCCCTGCGCCGCCCGGCGACAAGCTCCGATGCAACCCGGACTCCCGCCGCCCCCGCGTCTAGCGGGCGCATCCGAAGCGGAACCCGCCTAATTCCCGCGTCAACTTCCAGAATGCGCGTGAAGCCGACGCGGGCTGCGAAGCCCAATGCAGCGCGCCGCGAGCATCCAGGCTCGCCGCGCCGGACATTCGCCGCCGGCCCGGCGGATCAAGGAGGTATCGATTTCCACCTTCGCCGCCGATCTAATTATTCGGTCGGCTCGGCACCTGCGGGAAGGGGAAAGTGGCAGGCGACCTGTCGACCGCGGACCGCCGGGCGAGGAGCTTCCTTCGCACAGCGGTCGCAAACCCAGGGGCAGCGCGTGTGAAACTCGCAGCCGTTCGGCCTCGCCCTCCGTTTCGCGCCGCGAAAGATCTGCCGAAGGCGAAATCCTGGACGATGATTTCGAATCCCGGTCTTGAACGCGTGCATCAGCATGTCCGCGACGGGCAAATTCGCTCGTCCTGGACTCAAGGCCCCGCCACGACCCGATTCGAAGAACTCGAAACGGAGATAACGGTCGGAACGGCAGCGTCCTATAGAGTTTCAGCGACTGTCCCTTGCAGGGCCGAATGCAGGATCGCGCATTCGATCAAGATTTCGCGCCGCGACGGGAATGCCGGCATCTCCAGCAGCATAGTCGCGTCGGGAGCCGGCGAGACCATTGAAGCGAGCGGGATCCTAAGCGTCAATTGGGACGGGAAGGAACTATTCCGAAAATCCTGGAAGGCTTGACAGCCGCCGCTCGCAATGCCGGGGCTCGGGATTTCCGCTTTTCCGCGGCCGTCTCGGAACCGGGCCGCGCGCTTCGCTATGGCTCGGAAGCGTCGCCTTCGGTCACCGCTCTCTCGTATTGCTTCAATACTTGCTGCACGGCGGAAATCAGAATCGATTCCATACCCCCGCCGCTCGGCGCCGCGCCGATGTTCGGAAGGAACTGCCTCAGCAGCGGTTCCGGAACATTCTTCTTGGAATCGAAACTGGAACGCAAATCCTCGACCGCCGCCGCGGCCCTGGAAGCCGGCCAGTAGTACCGGATTCTGTCCGAATAGCTGAAATGCCGCTGCACCCACGCTTCGGTCTCGGTGCCGCCGTAGTAGTTCCGCCAGAATTCCGGCGCCTCGAGCATGGCTTCCTCCATCGCGTCCATCAGCTTTCCGCGAGGAGCGCGCCCCTCCAGCGCATCGTTCGCGAAGTCGAGGCCGTAGAGCGCCTCGCGCAGGGCGAAAGTCAGCCAGGGTCCGACCTTCAGAATCGCGAAACCGCGTTCTACGAGCTGCCTGAGCACGGATTCGGTCTGGTAGTCGGTCGAATGGGCCTCGAATACGATACCCGGCATTTCCTTTAGGGATTCCGACAGGGCGCGGGCCTTGCCGGCGTCGAAGCGAGCCACGCCCGCGTGCCCGAATTCCACTCCGGGCTGCACGACAAGCGCGACGACGCGGGAGAACGCGTCATCGAGGCCGAGACGGCCGAAGGCATCGCGGTGGGCGCGATAAGTGTCGATCGCGGCTTCCGGATCTGTTACGCGCGGCGCGCCGAGGTTGTCGACCGCGCCGCCCGGCGCGGGCACTTCGGTTCCGATTACATAGACCGGCGGCCGACCTGCATCCATGCGCGACTCCGCCGCGGCTGCCAGCCTCGCCGCGCGCTCGGCGCAAACCGCATCGGAAAGAGCCGCCGGCTCGTTCAGGCAGCCCATGGACGTGTCTAGATGAAGCTTGGCGAAGCCGGCCTCCGCGTACGCGGCGACCATGTCCTCGGCGTTCGCCATCGCGCGCTCGGCGGGAAGCGCTTTCCAGGGGTTGGTTCCGAGATGATCGCCGCCGAGAATGATTCGATCGGGGTCGATCCCAGCCTGCCCCGCGATAGTCTCGACCATGCGGCGAAATCCAAGCGGAGTCATTCCGGTGTAGCCGCCATCCTGGTTTACCTGGTTGCAAGTGGCTTCGATCAGCGCCGGGCGGCCGGAAGCCAGGGAAAGGCGCAAATGCGCTTCTACGACCAGGGGATGGGCGGAGCAGACAGAGGCTATGCCCGCGTGTTCGCCGTTCCGGAAGGCGGCGGGGATGTCAAAGAGCGGGTGCTTCACCGCCTAGCGCGCCCCGATGTTCTCGGACAGGAATCTGCGCAGCGCCGGCATGTCGCTTACGCCCTCCATCGGCCCGCGCTTCGCTACCGACAAGGCGCCCGACGCGGACGCAAGAGCGAGCGCGTCCTCGACCGCGGCTCCCCGCAGCCAGAGAGACGTGAATGTGGCTCCGAAACAGTCCCCTGCGCCGGTCGGGTCGATTTCGCCGACGGCTATCGCCGGTCCCCGGATATCGCGCGCCGCGTCGTAGTAGCGCGCGCCCTCCGATCCATTCTTATGCACGATGGCTTCGACGCCAAGGTCAAGCAGCTCCGCGACGGCGCCGCGCTCGCTATCGGCACTCGTCAGGAGCGCGAGCTCGTCGCCGCTAGGAAGGTAGAGGTCGGTGGCCAGCAGCACTTTGCGCATTGCTTCGCGCACGGCCGGCGACTTCAGAATTTCCTTGCGCGAGTTCGGGTCGAAGGAAACGGTCCCGCCGCGGGACTTGACCGCGGCGGCGGTCTCGATGTTGAGCGCAATGATGTCCCCGCCCGACAAGGACGAGCCCATGACATGAAGATGGTCCGCGCCGTCGAGCGCCGCGCGCACGGCGTCGGACACGGCGATGCGGCCGCATGCGCTATGCCGGATATTGAACACGAAATCCCTCGATCCGTCGGGCCGGTAGCGGACGAAGGCGCTGCCTGTCGGGCGATCGTCGTCGATCCGTATTGCCGACACGTCGACTCCGTCCGCGCGCAGGCGATCCAGATTGAGCCTGCCGAAATCGTCGTTGCCGACGGCCGATACGATCGCGCAGGGCTGGCCGAGGCGCGCCGCCTGATCGGCGAATATCGCCGGCGCGCCGGACGGGAACGGACCCGTCAGCGCCATCGTCTCCAGAAATCCCCTGCCCCTGGCATCCGCCATGATCTCGACGAGTATCTCCCCGATGACAACGATCTTTTTCATTGCTTCCAAGCGGTTCCGATTTCCAATGGCGGGCGCGGGCCATTTTAACCCCGAGGCCGCGCCGTTGAAAAGGCTCTTCGCCGAGATGCCGGAACCAGTTCGTTTGCTTCGCCCGCGGCGCCGCGAAAGGCCGAGCGTTCGCCCCGCGTCCGGCGACGACTGGCGGGCTTCGGGCGAGGCTAGCCGGCCCAGGCGGCAGCGGATTCCGCTTCGGCAATACATATGGGCCGCTATCGGAGCGCGCCCGCAAATTCTAGTTCCCCCGTCGTGGCGGCGCGCGAGTTCAATTCCGGAAACTCCGTCATGGTTGACATTGTTCGCGAAAATGTGCGAATCGCTGACCGCATCAACATTCTATAGGAGAAATCGAATGGGATTTAAGAGAGCCTTGATCGGCGCGGGCATTGTCGTGTCTGGAAGCGTCGCGGGATCGCTGGCCGAAGAGCTGACGATCGCTACCGTTAACAATTCAGACATGATCATAATGCAGAAGCTGTCTTCGCATTGGGAAGCCGAGACCGGCCACACATTGAATTGGTCCGTGCTGGAAGAAAACGTTCTTCGCCAGCGAGTAACCACGGATATCGCAACCAAGGGCGGAGCTTTCGACATCATAACCATCGGCGCGTACGAAGCACCGATCTGGGGCGCGCAGGGCTGGCTCAATAGCCTGGACGACTTCGGCGACAGCTACGACTACGACGATATATTCGAAACCGTCCGCAACGGCCTGTCGGCCGACGGCGCGCTCTACGCCGTCCCGTTCTACGCCGAGAGTTCCTTCACGTTCTACCGCAAGGACATCTTCGAGGCCGCCGGCATCGAGCTGGGCGACGAGCAGATGACCTACGACGAATTCAAGGATATCGTCGCGATGGTGCACGACCCCGACAACGGCGTCTACGGAACCTGCCAGCGCGGCAAGGCCGGCTGGGGCGAAAACATGGCCTTCGTCGGGCCGCTCGTCAACGCCTTCGGCGGTCGCTGGTTCGACTTGGACTGGAATCCGCAGCTCACCAGCGAGGCGTGGGTCAATGCATTGAACTACTACGTGGACCTCATGCACTCGTACGGCCCGCCGGGCGCTTCGGCCAACGGCCACAATGAAAACCGCGCCCTGTTCGCCGACGGCAAATGCGCCACCTGGGTCGACGCCACGTCAGCGGCTGGCTACATTTTCAATCCGAATGAAAGCTCGGTGGCCGACAAGACCGACTTCACGCAGGCGCCCAAGCAGGTTACCGACAAGGGAACCGGCTGGTTCTGGGCCTGGGCTCTCGCCGTTCCCGCGAGCTCGACCAAGGTCGACGCGTCCAAGAGCTTCCTCGCGTGGGCGACTTCCAAGGAATACGTCGAATTGGTCGGGGAAAGCGAAGGCTGGGTCGCGGCTCCTCCGGGAACCCGCAAGTCGACGTACGCCAACGCGAACTACATGTCCGCGGCTCCGTTCGCCGAAACCGTGCAGAATTCAATTCTCGCGGCGAACCCGGCCGACGCTACGCTCGAGCCCGTTCCCTATACCGGCGTTCAATTCGTAGCGATCCCCGAGTTCCAGGGCATAGGCAACTATGTAGGGCAGCAAGTCGCGGCGGCTCTGGCCAACCAGCAGACCGTCATGGAGGCGCTCGAAAACTCGCAGGCCTTCGCCGAGCGCGAAATGAGAAAAGCGGGTTACATCCAGTAAACTCCCGCACTTGCCGGGCCGATGACGATTCATCGGCCCGGATTCCTACTCAGCAACTGGTCGCCGATCAGTTTCCGCCGTTTCGGGGCTAGCGACCAAATTCGGGAATTCGCGCTTCGTGGCTACCCAGCATTCTCGCGCCGCAGCCAGACTGATGATCTCTCCAGCCGTGATCCTGCTGCTGTGCTGGATGCTCGTGCCGCTGGGAATGACGCTGTATTTCTCGTTCCTGCGATACAATCTGCTGATGCCCGGAACGGAAAGCTGGAACGGGTGGACGAACTACTACTACTTTCTTACGGATCCCAGCTTCACGGACGCGATCATCAATACGCTGCTTCTGGTCGGTGGCGTTCTGGCGATCACCGTTGTCGGCGGCGTTCTATTCGCGCTGCTCCTCGATCAGCCCATGTGGGGGCAGGGCTTAATTCGCGTGCTCGTGATCGCGCCGTTCTTCGTTATGCCGACCGTGTCCGCTCTGGTCTGGAAGAACATGTTCATGAACCCGGTGAACGGCATATTCGCCCACCTGGCCAACGCGCTCGGCGTCGCGCCTCTGGACTTCTTCGCCCGCATTCCGCTCGCGTCCATAATCTGGATCGTCAGCTGGCAGTGGCTTCCGTTCGCGACCTTGATTCTCCTTACATCGCTTCAGTCTCTCGACCAGGAGCAGCTTGAAGCCGCGGAAATGGACGGCGCGAACTGGCTCAGGCGATTCCGGTTCGTCATGATCCCGCACCTCGCCCGCCCCGTAACCGTCGTGATCCTGATCCAGACGATTTTCCTTCTGTCCATATTCGCCGAGATACTCGTAACGACCAATGGCGGGCCGGGGACGGCGACGACGAATTTGACCTACCTCATCTACGTGCAGTCGCTCCTGCAGTTCGACGTGGGCGCGGGCTCCGCCGGCGGCGTGATCGCCATTATCCTTGCAAACATTGTCGCGATCTTCCTAATGAGGATGATCGGCAAGAACCTGGACGCCTGAACCATGGCCCGTGAAGTTTCGAAGCGGCGCAAGGCGATAACGACGGCGGCAGCCGGCTGCGTCGGCTTCCTGATGTTCTTCCCGATCCTCTGGATTGCTATCCTGTCGCTAAAATCCGAAGGCGACGCGATCCGGGGCCCGCTGGAAATTCTCAGCTCCAACTGGACGCTCGAAAGCTACGGCGCCGTTCAAGAGCGCTCCAACTATCTCAAGCACTTCACGAACTCGGTCGCGATTTCGTTCGGCTCCACGTTCCTCGGGATGCTCGTCGCGATCCCGGCCGCATGGGCGATGGCGTTCGTGCCGGGCCGGCGCACCAAGGACGTGCTGATGTGGATGCTTTCGACAAAGATGCTGCCGCCCGTGGGCGTGCTCATTCCGCTGTACCTCATATTCAGGGACACCGGGCTTCTCGACACGCGAACGGGGCTTGTCCTGGTGATGATGCTCATCAATCTGCCGATCATGGTGTGGATGCTCTATACGTATTTCAAGGAGGTTCCGGGCGAAATCCTGGAAGCCGCGCGAATGGACGGCGCGACGCTGCGCAAGGAGCTGTTCTACGTTCTGACTCCCATGGCGCTTCCGGGAATGGCTTCCACGGTCCTCCTGGTCATTATCCTCGCATGGAACGAGGCCTTCTGGACGCTGAACCTGACAGCTGTAAAGGCGGCGCCGCTTACGGCCTTCATAGCCAGCTACTCCAGCCCCGAGGGACTCTTCTACGCCAAGCTCAGCGCCGCCAGCATTGTCGCCATCGCGCCGATACTCCTTCTGGGCTGGATTAGCCAGAAGCAGCTCGTGCGCGGCCTCACCTTCGGCGCGGTCAAATGACAATTGGAAAATGACATGGGACGCATTACTCTCAGCCAGGTAAAGAAAGACTTCGGGGAGGTCAGCGTTATTCAGAAGCTGAGCCTGACCATCGAGGACGGCGAATTCATAGTCTTCGTCGGGCCGTCGGGCTGCGGCAAATCCACCCTGCTCCGATTGATCGCGGGGCTCGAGGACATTACCGAAGGCCAGATCGAAATCGACGGGAGGAACGCAACCGAGCTGCCTCCCGCCAAGCGCGGCCTCGCCATGGTGTTTCAGTCCTACGCCCTCTACCCGCACATGTCGGTTCGAAAGAACATCGCGTTCCCTCTGCGCATGGCGGGCGTCGAAAAGTCCCAACAGGACAGGCTCGTCGAAGAAGCGGCCCGAATGCTGAATCTGACGGACTACCTGGATCGCCGCCCCAGGCAGCTGTCCGGGGGGCAGCGGCAGCGCGTGGCCATCGGCCGGGCCATCGTGCGGAAGCCGGCCGCCTTCCTGTTCGACGAACCTCTTTCAAATCTCGACGCGGCCTTGCGGGTCGGCATGCGCCTCGAGATAAGCGAACTGCACAAGCGCCTCGAAACGACAATGATCTACGTTACGCACGATCAGGTCGAGGCCATGACCATGGCGGACAGAATCGTCGTGCTGAACGACGGCCGGATCGAGCAGGTAGGCACCCCGCTGGAACTCTACCGAAAGCCGGGGAATCTTTTCGTTGCGGGATTCGTCGGATCGCCCAAGATCAATCTTCTGAGCGGGGCCGAATCCCGCAAGCACGGCGCCGCAACAATCGGCATTCGGTCCGAGCATATTTCAATTTCGACGGAAGGGGGCGACTGGCCCGGCTCGATAGGGGTATCGGAGCACCTGGGATCGGATACGTTTTTCCACGTGGCCTGCGAAGGAGGCGATGCTCCCATCACCGTTCGCGCCGACGGCGAAGTCGATCTGAAATACGGCGACAAGGTATTCCTTACGCCCGACACCGCGCAAATCCACAAGTTCGACAGCCGCGGCCTTCGCATAGATTGAAACTTCCTGACGAAAATTTCGCATGTCTCGGGAGCGCCATGCGCTGCCGGGCCGGACTTTGCGGACGCATCCGTTCCCGATGGCGCCGGACTGGCGCGGAGCCTGCCGGCGCGGCTCCGTCCCGTCCGCCTTTGACTCGCCGCATGAGGGCGGCATGGCGCGACCGCTTGCAGACAGAGCTGGACTCGTTGGCTGAAACAGCATTCCTTTCGATGTCTCGCGACATTTGCTCGCGTCGCCTCTCCCCGAACCCGGGAGGACAGCCGTCCCGAGGCGCGACCGCCCTTTCGGCAGACGGGCGCATGGCGGAACCATTCGAATCCGGGCCGGCGCCAGTCGGTCCGGCGATGATTCCGAGGGAGCAAACTCCGAAGCCGGGCAATTTGTTCAGGTCGAACGCATGAAAACGACCGAGCGTTCGAATGCTGCGGCGACCTTTAGGCGCCGCGACCCCGAAAGAAATTCCCCAAACGCGCAGCCAATGCGGATGGAGCCAAATGCCTGAGTTGATCAAATTGAGCAATCTCACGATCGGCGACCTGCCAAGCGCCGTCGCCGCGCCGACCTATGATCGCCTCGGGCTGAGGCCGGGCATCGTCCATATCGGCCTAGGCAACTTCCACAGGGCGCATCAGTCCTGGTATCTTCATCGTCTTTTCGAAAAGGGGCTCAATCGCGACTGGGCGATTATCGGCGCGGGCGTGCGGGCGTTCGATGCCCGGCAGCGCGAAAAGCTGCTGGCCCAGGACTGCCTTACGACGCTGATCGAACTGGACCCCGGCGGCAAGTCGGCGGAGGTTGTCGGCTCCATGATCGACTACATTCCTGTCCAGGAGGGCAACGGAGCGCTGATCGACCGCATGGCCCGCTCGGATATCCGCATCGTGGCTCTAACGGTTACCGAAGGCGGATACTATACGGATGCAACGTCCGATGAATTCGACGCGGCGCATCCCGACATTCTTCACGACGCGGCGAATCCCAATGCGCCGACTACCGCCTTCGGAGCCATTGTCGCCGCGCTAAAGCGGCGGCGCGATACCGGGGGCGGTCCGTTCACTTGCATGAGTTGCGACAACCTCCAGGGCAACGGCGAGGCGCTTCGGCGGACAGTCGTATCGCTGGCCCGCCTATCCGATCCGGCTCTGTCGGACTGGATCGACGCCAACTGCACGTTCCCCAACTCGATGGTCGACTGCATCGTTCCGGCGACGGGACCGAAGGAAATCGCATTGGCGCGGGAATTCGGCGTTGACGACCGCGCGCCGGTGACGCACGAGAACTTTCGCCAATGGGTGATCGAAGACGACTTTTGCGCCGGTCGCCCCGATTGGCACGAGACGGGCGCAACATTCTCGAATAGAGTGCCCGATTACGAAAGGATGAAGATTCGCATCCTAAACGCGGGCCATCAGGTAATCGCCAACCCGGGAGAAATCCTGTCGATCGAAACGATTTCCGGCTGCATGGAGCACCAGCTAATCAGAGCGCTGCTGCGCAAGGTCGAATCGGAAGAGATTGTGCCTCGCGTCAATCCGGTGCCCGGCATGGCGCCGAACGACTACTTCGATTTAATCGAAAAAAGATTTTCCAATCCCGCCATCGTCGACACGACCCGTCGCGTCGCGTTCGATGGATCGTCGCGCCATCCAGGTTTCGTGCTACCGATGATCCGAGAGGGGCTGGCTTCCGATGCTTCGGTCGAAGGGCTGGCGCTGGTGGAGGCGATTTGGGCGCGCATGTGCGAAGGCACGCGCGAAGACGCAAGCCGAATAGAGGATAACGACCCCTCGTGGCGGAGGCTGGCCGCGGTCGCGAAAAGAGCTCGGGACGATCCGGGCGCATGGCTCGAACAGGCGGCAATTTACGGCGATTTGGCGAATGCCGCGCGCTTCGCCGGCCCGTTCAAGCATTGGCTGAGCACGATCTGGGCCGAAGGATTGGAAGCCGCGCTTTCGAGCTATACCGGCGATCGGGCGTAGCGGCTGCGACCCGGGCCCGGAGAGGAGGCTGCATTGAAGGCGATTTCGTTTCCGGAAAAGGGAAAAGTGGCGCATGTCGCTCTTGACGACCCGCGGGCCGGCGACGGCGAGGTTGTCGTCGACATCAAGGCCAGCGGCGTCTGCCATACGGACATCGAGGTATTGCAGGGCAATTACGGAACGTCGGCTTTCCCCCTGGTTCCGGGCCACGAATACGCGGGAGTCGTGACGGAAATCGGCGCGGGAGTATCAGGCATCGGAATTGGAGACCGCGTCGTAGTCGACCCCAACATCGAGTGCGGAGCTTGCCGCGCCTGCCGTCGCGGATGGGCTCACTTGTGCGAAGATCTGGGCGCCTACGGCGTAACGATAAACGGCGGTTTTGCGGAAAGGAGCGTTGTCCGGGCCTCGTCCGTCCATCCGATCGGAGACTTGGAATTTCACGTTGCCGCACTTGCCGAACCGATCGGCTGCGTGCTTAACGGATTGGGCGCCGTCTGCGGCGAGACGGATGAAAGCGCTCTGATATTCGGCGCCGGACCCATGGGCCTGCTTATAGCGGTCACGCTCAGGACGAGAGGCATTCCGGAAATCGCCTTGGTCGAGATCGACGAAGCTCGACTGGAATTGGCCGAAGGCTTCGGATTCGCGGCCGTCGACGCCAACGCCTCCTCACTAGCCGACATGCATCGAAGCTTCGATCTTGTCGTCGACGCCACCGGCGCGGCGGCGGTTGCCGGGAAAATTGTCGAATTCATCGCCAATGGCGGCAAGGGCCTGTTCTTCGGGGTTTGCCCTGCTGACGAAAAAATCGGCATTGCGCCGTTTGAGATGTTTCGCAGGCAAATTACATTGTCCGGTTCGCATTCGCTAAACCACAATATTCCGGAGGCTCTCGGCGTCGCACGCGCTCTTGGCTCGGACATCGGGCGGCTGGTATCACACCGGATGCCGCTGCAGGAAGTTGCATATTGCCTGTCGAACGGCATGCCTGCCGGCAGTCTCAAGGTTCAAGCCGCCGGGGATTGATTTCTTTTCGTCGAAGCGGTGCGGGAGATCGGCATTCCGGCGGCTAGTCGCGTAATTTATCGAGACGGATTTGCATCCCGGCCGCGCACGGATCGACTTTGCGGTTCATTTGAGGGCTGGACCGTATAAATTCGGTCACCGAACTGGCGCAGGGCCGACTGCATCGCGCGTATAGCGGTGCCGCGCAATGCTGCCGAACCGCCTTTGAATTCAATCCGGCCGAGCTCTTTGAGCCATGGTCCGCGGCAAAATGTTTCGATCGCGGATCCAGGCGGCGGCGGCAGTCGAATCTTCCTCCGTCGGCACGGCCTCCACTCGCCGCGAACGATTTGGCTCCAGGACTTCGAAAATTGCCGACGGCCGCTGTCGCGAGGCTGGCGCGAAACACTGACGGACGCACCCCGCTAAGTAGAAAAACCGGCACCAAGACATGTTTACCGCTACAGTAAAAAAGGGAAGCTCCCGAATAAGCGCCGTACGCGAACAACCGGTTCGAAGCCTAGGCCGCAGTTGCGGACGAGAGACAAGGATGCAGGCGGCGGGAATAAAAGGAGCCGAACAATCGGGAGCGAGAACAATCTTATAAAAGCGCGGATGACCGGCGGAATACCACGCCATTATTCCGTCATCGACATTAGGCAAAGAAACTTGACCAATAGGGCAGTTAATCACAGAATGTCGGCGCGACCCTTCCGGCGATTGGCCATTAATCGCCGTGGAGTTAACAAATAGGATCAGAAGCCTTGCGCCGTCAGAAAGAAGAATTAGACCGCGAACGCAAGCCATTCGCCGCTCCATGCCTTCGAGGGACGGCACGGCCGGATTGCATTGGCGCACTGCGCGTCAACTATTGCCCGCGGGCACAGAAGAATTGAGAATCGCCGCAGCATGCAGACCGAACGCGCTTTAATACAGCTACGCGACCTTCCAGGCCCCCGGGGATGGCCGCTTCTGGGCAACTTTTTTCAGTTCCGTCTCGACCGGCTCCATCTGGCTCTGGAAAACTGGGCGGAGAGGTACGGATCGATATTCCTAATTCGGTTCGGACCGCAACGCATCGCGGTGATTACGGATCAGCCATCGATACAGCGCGTCCTGACCCAGCGCCCCGGCGAGTTCCGACGCACCGCCATGCTCGAATCGGTAGCCGTCGAAATGCGGCTCAAAGGCGTGTTCGCCGCGGAGGGCGAGGACTGGCGCCGGCAGCGCCGAATAGTCGTCGCGGCGATCAATGGCGCGAAGCTGAAGGATTTCTTCCCCCGCCTAGCCGTGACGGTCGAAAGGCTAAGGCGACACTGGGAGCGGGCCGCGGACCGGGGCGAACCCGTGGATGTTTGCAGCGATCTGATGCGATTCACCGTCGATGTCACCATGCAGATTGTCTTCGGCGTCGACGCGAATACGCTAGAGACGCAGGGGCCGGTCATCCAGCGACATCTCAACAAGGTCTTTCCGGTGGTTCATCGGCGCGTTAACGCCCCTTTCGCCTGGTGGCGACTACTACCGCTTCCCTCCGACCGTGAACTCGACCGCGCTTTATGCGCATTGGAGCGGGAGGTAGACGACATGGTGCGCGCGACGAGGCAGCGCATGGCATCCGACCCCGAACGGCGTCGCGCGCCGACAAATTTCCTGGAAGCAATAATTTCGGCTGTCGAATCCGAGGATTCGGAATTTACCGATGCCGAAATCTTCGCCAACGCCGGCACGCTGATGCTTGCGGGCGAGGATACCACGGCGCACACGATGGCCTGGATCGTTCACCACTTCACGAAGCATCCGGAGCACTTCCAGCGGATCCGGCGCGAGGTCGATGCGCTGCTGGCGCCGGAACCGGCTATCGGCAGCCTTGAGCAGACGATGAAACTTTCGTTCCTTGATGCATTCGCCAACGAGGTCATGCGGGTAAAGCCGGTCGCGCCGGTCTTTGTGGTCGAGCCCCTGAACGACATCGAGATGCTCGGGTGCCGGATTCCGAAGGCGACGCCGCTCATACTGCTGAACCGGCGCGCCGCGATGCAGGACGAGAACTTCTCCGACGGAGCGAACTTCAACCCCGAACGATGGCTTGCTCCCGCCGAGTCCGACGCACGCAGGCACAACCGTCGCGCATTTGTGCCTTTCGGCGGCGGACCGCGCCTATGTCCGGGGCGCAACCTCGCGCTACTTCAGATCCGAACAGTTCTCGCGATGCTGTGCCGGAACTTTGAACTGAAGCCAGTGAACGATGGCGGCGATGTCGAGGAGCATTTGGCCTTTACCATGATGCCCTCCAATCTGTCGGTGCACCTGATGCGCCGGCAATAATGGATAGTCTCGAAGACTGACGCGCACCGCTCAAATGCGCGTTCGGGCGTAATATCCGACAGCGACGTATCGATGTAAGGATTTACTTGTTCCGCGTGGTTGTCCTCTGGATGTCTTTCGGCCCTCCGGCGCTTGAAGATGCCCGCACCGACCGTGTCGCCGGTTCTGCAAACGGGTTCAGCAAACCAGATTCGCCAGCTCGCGAGAGCAGGATTCGCCTTCTCAATTCGAATTGCAGCTGCAGTCGTTTCGAAAAGCTCCCGGATGACGAGGGCGTTAGAAGAAATCCATTCGGACGTTTTCCGGAACGAGCCGGAAAAGGAATTCTCAGCTCACGGGCCCGCCGGTGCATTTGTTCAAGCGCAAAAAGCAAGCTGATTGCCTTGTTTCGAAAAATTTCCTAACGAAACGGATGTCGGAAGTGATCGAGAAAGCCCTTGTCATGTAAGCGTTCGGTCCAGCGGTGACGGCCCGTGTTGTCCGACTTCCGCCGAAGCCCTAGACGCTGCCGTGAACGGTTGTCCCGAGGCGCGCGCCGCGCGGACTGCGCAATCGTGCCGGGGTTCCCCAAAAACCGTGAACGCGGAAACCGCCAATTGCTTCATTTAATGCGGTTGCTCACAGTGACGCCCCGGGACGCTTTTCGCTCTTGCTGCCGAACATCGACTTCGACATCGACGACCTGCTCGAACGAAGCTCCTCGTTCCGCGCCTCGAGCGCCGCGACGGACTGTCGCCACCGCTCGACCGAACGCTTACGGCATATTTGACCGGGATATATCGATTGTTTTTTCCTCCCTGTTCCGGTAGCGTGCGTATTGGTTGATTATTTCGATAGGCACGCCCGCTCTATTCAAAATTTAGATGCGTTCGAGCGGCATCCAGTCAGGAGGGAAACGCGATGGAAATTCGGTTTTTTGCTGCTTCTCTGTCATTGCTAGCGCTGGTTTCATGTCAACACGAAGACCCCCTAAGCACCGCAGGCGCGCAAAATGAAACTGCGGAGGAAACCGGTCCGATTGGTGATCATCCTCTAGCAAATTTAACGTCCATCAGAAACGCACTCCCGGGAAATTCACTTGAACTTACTTCCGAGGAAATCCAGCGTGGTTGGTACGCGAAGCTTCAAACGGCGGATTCATACGTGGCGACCGACTCCGTCAATCAAGACGGGAACACGATCTACGAGGCGACTTGTAGCGGGGACACCTGCAAATTCGTTCGACGAAACGTTCAGATTACCTATCGGCCTTCGGAACACCTCGACGAGTACCGGTATGAATTCGATCCCGTTTTCACTTTGAACGGAATCGACATCGGTCAAGGATTGCAGTCCTTTGGGAGCGATTACAGAAATTTTGACGCGTACCGAATCGCGCTTGGCGGCTGGACGGAGCATTCGCTGTTCTACGTTGACGGCGGCTACTATGTTTTTAGGCACATAGATTTAGATATAACAGGCGCTCTCGCTCACTCGGTCGGAAGCGCGACCGGTTCCGTACCTTCCAGCGGGTCCGCAACATGGAAAGGCGCAGCAGTCGCAGCGAATCTGCCCACTAGAGAATTGCATGTTGGCGAAGCAACACTGACCGCCGACTTCGGCGCCGCCAATATCGACGCGGCTTTTACGAACTTTCACGAAACCAGGACAGGGAACGCACGACCCGACATAAATTTCACCTCAGTTCCGTTCACTGAGGATGGATTCAAGAAATCCACGGGTAGCAAGAACTCGATCAACGGAAAGTTCATGGGACCCGATCATGTAGAAGCTAGCGGAGTGTTCCGATACGAAAATTCAGTAGGCGCATTCGGGGCAAAAAGAGACTAGGGATTCGCCTTCCGGCGCCCGAGCCGGCAGCGGCCGCCTCGGCGTTAGGGCCAAGTCGCCAATCTGTTCCAACAGCTGACTTGCTATCGGAATTCGAGGAGCCGAATTATTGAACGGCGCGTAGCGAACTAGTGAATCGAATCCGAACCGGAATTATCGGGCGGAGAAAAACCGATTGCGGAATTTGATCATTCCCGCGCATTGAATTCGATCTTTTTGATTGCGGCTCTACGCAAGCTGATTATTGCCTGCGTTACTCGTGGATTTGCTGCACGATGCGGCGGATAGCCTGTCGCCGTAGGGATTTGCGGGGCCGGATGCGCCGATACGATGCCTTGGATCGCGGTCGGGAATTTCCTCCGGCCGGATTTGCATTTTTCAGTTGAGAACGAGCGAACGGTCCAGCCGAAACGCAACGGCATTCGCGGGGCAATCGCGCCGCGCCTTCAAGCCGCCGGATAGCAGACTTCCGGAGCAGCTTCTCGCTGAGCGGCGGAGTCTAGGCCGCGGTCCAGAAAAGGCATCATGCTCGGCAGGCCGCAACGGCGTTTGAACCGTTTTTCAGCATCGCTTAGGCGCCGTGCATACTTTAACTTCATAGAGTGAAGGAGTGCCCGGTCAGCCGGCGCAAAGCCGTCGCGACCGAATCCGTGTCCGAAGCACCCTTCCTCGCCGGCAGGAACCGGTGCAGCGCCTGATTCGCGTCCTTCTCCTTTGCCGACGGCTCGTCCAGTCGCCCGAAGCGCGGGGTTCTTCGCCTTCATCAGGGGCAGATCAGGAATCGTGAATTGCTGGCCACCCGCTCCTGCGCTTTGTCGGGCTAAACTATTGGACAAGTTCAAGTATGATTCGAAGAGAATTGTCCGCGTGCGCTGTACGGCGCGCGGATGCGGAAAACTTTACCGCAAAAAGCGAAGCGCCGACAGCCTGCCGGAGGACCCTCCTCCCCGGCTTTTGCCGACGAGGCAAAGAAGGCGGAGCGAGATTGAAAATCCCTGCCTCCAAAAGCCCGCCGACGAAATGTAGAGCGATTTCACGGAGCTGTCGAATGTTGGATTAAACTGCTCACTGTTTAAATTGGCTGCCTTGTAATGATAAAGGGCGTTTCCGCGCGTCGCGAACCATGTGTGCTTTAGCTTGTAGCGTCGAGCAAGCCTCGAAGGTGCTTGATGTCTCTGCGAAATGGATTGCGGCTTGCCGGTTCGAATAATTCGGGATTCGCATCCATCCATTCAATCGTGCGCTCGCAGTATTGGATCGCAAGTTCGTATTCGCCTCGCGCTTCGCAAATCATCGCTTTGCGCGCGAGCCAATCGTGCACGTTGGGATAGCGGACCCTTAGTTGCTCGCACGCGGTATCGGCTTCTTCGAGGCGGCCTTCGGCGACGAGATCGACGACGCTGTTCGAGAGCTCAACCAAATCATCATCATAGTCATCATCATAGTCATCATCGAACCCACTCCACTGGGACTGTGTTTTTGATTTGGAATTCATGTGAGCGGCCCTATCATTATGCCAGCAGCAGAGCTTGTACTTTTTGCCGCTGCCACATGGGCAAGGATGGTTTCTAGCTAATTTCGCCATCACTGTCTGGTAATCGGCAACGCGTGCCCTCTTATCAATTCTGCGCTATGCTCAGTGGAATAGGGACGGAATTCATCCGAGGCTCGCCCCGCAAATCCAAGTCGGATCCTGTATGACTGTATGACTGCTAGCTTCACAATAGCAAATTTTTCAATTCGGCGCAAGATGCTTTCTTCCAGCGAATGCATAGCTCTTTTGGCAGGAATCTCCTGCAATTTTTTCGGAATGTATTCGCGAACCGTAAATTTTCGCGAATGGCCCTTCCGCCCGATCGCTTGCCCGGCATTCAGAACCTCGATCATTTCGGTACGGTTGGACCGAGCATGGGAAGCTTAATTGCCGCCAAAATTAATTCGTACTCCTTCAAGTCATCGACGCGACCGGCTCGGCGAAGGAATCTTCGGCATTCGGGAGCGCTCGGCACCTCCAAGTCGGGAGTTTTACATTGCGACTTCTGAGAAATCAGAGCTAAATTCGGCTCCGGAATGCTTTCCGCTCGCCAAGCGTACATTTGAATGGCTCTTCGCAAAATCCTCGTCGAACGTTCGCAGAGTGCGCCGAACGCCTAAATGTTTCTCTTCGTTCGTTCTGCGGCGCCTTTATTTTTGCGGGCAGCTACCGATCCGGATGCGAGTCGAGCTTGCCCGAATACGATTGCGGATAGAGAGAAAACCATCAGTTTCAGTTCGCGGCCGCTGATGAGTTCGGAACAATAAAATCGCTCCAAGAATATACCCATTCAACGAAATTGGGCTTCGCCTTCAAGTTCGCGATTTTTTAGGCCGGCTGATTATCGCTGCGACGGCGTGATGCCGTGGACATAGGGATACAGGATTCTTACCGTCCAACTTGGCACGATTGATTCTATTCGGCAGGCGACGCACACACCGATCCAAAAAAAGTTCAATGTGCAAACATTGATCAGGCCGAGACTATTGCTGAATGCCGGTATCGGGGAATGCGAGCTCCGCTGCCAACCTGCGTTTATGGAGATATTGCAGTGTCTTTTCTTCGCAAGCGCAGTCAAATTGAGAAGCCGGGCGGGAACGAAAGTTGATCGGCCTTTCGGCTAGCGGCACCGCTGCGGCTTTCGATACGACCGGGAAACTGCTCCGTGCGAGCAACGCTGTCGATCTTGTGCCGAGGCCCAAAGGCTCGGGAGAATTGTCCGAGGTTTAAATTCGCGGTCGGCATTAGGGCGGTCGAGACGCCGAGCCGAACGGAACACGAGAAAATTCCAGTAGAAAGGCCGAAACCGGCCGGAAACGGAATGAGGTCAATTTTGCTCGGCGGCGATCAAAACCGCCTTAAGCACGCGATCATGCGACCCGCATCGGCAAATTTGGTCTTTGAGAGCCTTTCCGGCAGATTCCCTGTCGACCGGCCCTCCCTTCAACAGCAGAGCGGTCGTCGCGACGACTAATCCAGGAGTGCAGTATCCGCACTGTACTGCTGAGACTTTTTTGAACGCGGCCTGCACGCGGGCACCGATTTCCGTAGCGGCGAGACCTTCAATTGTAAGGATTTCAATACCCTCGAACAATTTCGCTGGCTTCGCGCAACTCAGTGCGCACGCGCCGTTCGCCAGCACTGCGCACGCTCCGCATTGCTCTAGGCCGCACCCCAGCTTCGTTCCTTTCAGCTTAAGCTCGTTGCGGAGCACGTATGCTAGCGGGGTCTCCGGGTCCGTGGCGATTTCATGGATCTCGCCGTTAATTCTTAATGCCAACGCCATTTGCAAATCCGGTCAGAATTAATTCATTTTCCCGCAGGCGGTTTCAATTCAACCTATTCTATCGACGAGAGCAACGAACAGCAAAAAAGCGATTTGTCGCAATTTGGAAGACTGAACCGATGCCGCTAATGCGCAACTGGCAGAAATTGCCTCCTTCAGTGCGGGAATTCAAGGACTAGCGGCTATTTGTTACCTGAGAATCCCAAATTCTGACGGTCCCGATTTTTTTCTGCTTCCTTCATCCCGCGCCAAGCTCCGGGATGGTTCGAAACAGCACGCGATGCGTCGCAATTCCGTCGTCGGCCGATGAACGGCTACTGCAATCCAGCCAGCGAAATTTTCACGAGCGCTATCGCAACAGCTTGAAAATCAAAAAATTCACGGCAGAGAGCGCAGAGCATGTCCCGAATCCGCGCGAAGCGCATGACCGCAAGCCGATTGGACCCATGCCGGCATCCGCCGCGCCGCGCTAGCGACCATACCACCGGAGTGGACCGCTTGCCTGTTTGAGTCTCCGACGCTGTCGTTCCGCCGTGAACGGCGCATCGCCACATGCCTTAGCGCATCTGCCGATGGTTCGGGGCGTTAACGCCCGCATGGCCGGGAACCGGGACCAGTTGAAGACTTTGGCGATCTCCCTAGGCACGACGACATGCGTTTTTGTCCGGCGTTACTCCCGATCAACATTGGCTGATTGGCGTAGCCGGGCGCATTCCAGTGCCGACCTTCGTGACTATGAATGCCAAGCATCTTCAACTGGAAGGATGCGGCAGAAAGATATGCGAGGCCGTCAGAACCGAATTAAATTCGCCATCGTTCGACCTGAATTCTTGGCGCCGCGCAAATTCGGTCGCTTCAGCCCGGCGCGTGGCTTTGCCATGTTCAGTTTGCTTGTTCTACGGGGTCTTGCTTGCCAAGATTCTTGTGCTCGCAACCTTTCTCGCAGCAAAGAAAGAATGAAGCGTCCCGCCGGAGCGTCCGTTAACTCTTCTGACGAACGAGAAATCTGGTTCGCCGCCGCGGTGCTTCGAATGGAGTCTATTCGGACAGCAGTTCTGAAACCGATTTTGACCGGGAGGCCGAAAACGGGTTGCGGCGCAGCCGCAAGGCAATCGATGGCCGGTCGAATGCGATAAAGTTCGCGCTATGTCGTTCCCGTCGGCAATAACTCGACGGAGCAAATATCTACAATGCGCGAGAATTCGAGCCATGGAACACCGGTATGGTCGCGTCGACGCTCTTCGGAGCATGCGCGGCGGCGACTCGAAACCGCCGCGCTTTTTGCCGCTGCGCTCATTCCTGGCTCCTTCAACCAAGCCGCAATCCTGCCTTAGCGCCTGCTGCGACGCGGTAGCGATCGAACAGTTGGAGTCGACTGTCCAGGCGCGGAACCGATTCAATCTGGAAGTTAGGCTCAACTTTTGCGAAACTGGATGCTAGTTCGGCATCGGGCTAGCGCAGCGCGCTACCGTCTTGAAGAAAGAAAATTGAAATATCCTTGCTTTGACATCGCGCATCTTGGCCATATCGAGCTGCTGACCGACAAGTTCGAAGAAAGCCTCCATTTCTTCGTAAACGTTTACGGGATGACCGAAAGCGCCAGCGACGGGAATTCATCCTATCTTCGCGGCTGGGACGACTACGAGTTTCATTCCCTCAAGCTGTCCCGCTCCGACAGGACCGGCGTAGGCCACATTGCGTACCGCGCATCGTCGCCGCTGGCGCTCGAAAGGCGCATCCGGGCAATCGAGAAGCTCGGCTGCGGCGTCGGATGGACAGATGGGGACCTGGGGCATCCGCCTGCCTATCGCTTCCGCAGCCCGGACGGGCACGCATTCGAAATCTATTACGAGACTCGGCGCTACGAAGCGCCGGCCGGCGAGCGCCCGGCGCTCAAGAACCTTGCGCAGCGATTTCACGGTCGAGGCGCGGCCGTGCGCAGAATCGACCACCTAAACCTGCTGGCTTCGGATATGCCCGCGTTTCGGGAGTTCATGATCGAGGCGTTGGGCAGCCGCGTTACGGAGCAAATCGTCATGAATAGCGGCAGGCTGGCGGGCTGCTGGTTTACCGTCAACAACAAGACATACGATTTGGCTTGCACGGAAGACCATACCGGAGCGCGAGGGCGCTTCCACCATGTCACCTACGCCGTCGACCAGCGCGAAGACGTACTGCGCGCCGCCGACATCTACCTGGAAAACGGCGTTTTTATCGAAACCGGCCCGCACAAGCACGCGATACAAGGGACATTTTTCCTTTACGCCTATGAACCGGCGGGCAACCGGGTCGAAATCGCCAATGCCGGAGCCCGGCTGATTCTTGCGCCGGATTGGGAAACGGTGTCGTGGACCGAGGACGAGCGCAGGAAGGGCCAGGCATGGGGCCTAAAAACCATCGAATCATTCCACACTCACGGAACGCCGCCGATTTCCGATTCAACGGCCTCCTAGAAGCGCCAATAATGCGCATGCCGCTTCAAGCTATATCAAAGGATTGACCGCATGGACACCAAGAGTTGCGCGACGCGCATTCTTCTGATCGGCTTCGGGGAGGCGGGACAGGCTTTCGCGGAAGGCTGGCGACAGGCGGGGCTGGAAATCCAAGTTTCGGCCTACGATATCAGATTTGACGATCCTGGCGGCGCGCCGGACTTGGAAGCGGCCGCATTGAGGCTGGGAGTGCGAAAAGTTTCGCATGAAGGGCGATCATTCGCGGATGCCGACCACGTGTTCTCGCTCGTTACGGCGGATCAGGCTCTGCTAGCCGCCGAAGCCGCCTCCCGATTCCTTGCCGATCGGCATGTTTTCTGGGATTTGAACTCGGTGGCGCCGTCGACCAAGAAAAAAGCCTCGGCCGCGATCGGAAGGAGCGGCGGATCCTATCTCGATGTCGGCGTTCTGGCTCCGGTCCATCCTTCACTCCATCGGGCGCGCCTGGCCGTTGCCGGACCGACCGCAGCCAAGCAATCCGAACCCATTGCCTCTTTGAATCTGAACGCGGAGATCGTTTCCGAGAACATCGGCGACGCGGCAACTCTCAAGCTCCTGCGAAGCATCGTCATCAAGGGCATCGAGGCTTCGGTCGCCGAATGCGTGCTTGCCTGCCGCATCGCCGGCATGGAAGAGAAAGTTCTGAATTCTCTCGCGCCTTCGTTTCCCGGCATCGACTGGCCCGCTAGAGCCGATTACATCATGGAGCGGCTAGGCCGGCACGGCATTCGGCGCGCATCTGAAATGCGCGAGGCCGCTGTCATGCTCGAAGACCTCGGAATGGAGCCTCTTCTGTCTCTAGGCGTGGCCGGGCGGCTTCAAAATTCTGCTTAGGCCTTCGCCTCGAATACTGCGATTCCTATTGCATTTAGCTTTCCGTTCTTGTCCTCCCATGTATTGAAATCCCCGAATTCACCCGCCTAGTAGTCGGAGACCAGCAGATAAAGGGGCGGCTCATCCTCCTCGATGTCCGAAAATCGTCCGATAGGCTGCTCGAACACATTATCCGTCAAATCGTCGTTGACGGTGCTGATTTCGCCGATCAGGCAGTCGGATCCTTCCGCTGTGAACCCATGCCAAACACCCGGCATCAGCGTAACGCTTTCGCCCGGATCTAGCTTCAGAGGCCCGCCCGGCGGCAACGTTTTCAATTCGCCGTCAACCTGCACGGCGACATCCGAGTCCCTGTCGATGCTACCGTCCGCCGCTGCGGAATACAGTTCCAGAACTATCGTCCCTCCGCCGCGGTTTACGATGTCTTCGGCCTTTAGATTGTGCCTGTGCATCGGACTGATCTGATCGCGGCGCGTAATCATGATTTTTTCCGCATAGAGCAGTCCGCCGCCCTTGCCGAGGTCGCCGATCTCGCCGTTGCGCACCGTAAATAGAAAAAGCCCGAACTCGGCGAAGTTCCCGCGACCGTAGTCCGTTATGTCCCAGCCGAGCCTTGCGCTGAATATGCGCGAGCCGGATTTTTCTCGCAGCTTGTCGGGGCTAAGATACGCAAAGGGCGGCAAGTGAAATCCGAAGGATCTCATAAACTCGTCGCCTTCGCGAAGGATATTGTTGACTTCGGATCGTTTCATGAATGCCTCCGTTTTCCATTTAATCGGCCAATTCGGCGAATCCTCGACCTTGAGTATCGGCGCGGACCGCGAAAAAACAATCTTGGATGCAGACGGCTTTCCGGCCGCATGCGTCCGGCCGTTGCATTCCTGCAACCATCCGATACGCGAATCCGGCTTGCTCGAACGAACGATCCCGCCGATTGCGTCGCCGGCTATCGCGCATTGCAAGCCCTAAAATTGCGAAATTGTCAATTTCCGCGCCGGCCGCGTTCCAATTCGCATTCTCGCGCTAGATTCGGGGTCGCGGCGGCGCATTCCGCGTCCGTCGCGCGACAGGCGTTGACGCGAAACCGGTTCCCGCCTAAGTCCGCAGCAGGAAATTCGCTCGGAGACCGGTTTTCGTTTTCCGCGGGGCGGCATTGGAATAAGGTCGCGCGAACCAAATTCGGACTTTCTTTTCCGGCGGCTTTCGATTTTGAAGCGAGCTAGCGACGGCCGCGCCATGCGCGCGGGCTCCCGGAGGCCTGCGATGACGGGAATAGCATTTCACAAGATGCACGGACTCGGCAACGATTTCGTCGTCCTGGATTCGCGCGGCGGCGACAGACTCGCCGGACCTGATCTCGCCAGGACGCTCGCCGACCGCCGACGCGGCATAGGATTCGACCAGCTGGCCGAAATTACCGACTCCGGAGTCGCGGACGCTCGGCTGGAATTTCTTAACGCCGACGGCTCCGCGTCCGCGGCCTGCGGAAACGCCACGCGCTGCATCGCTCGCAAATTGATGCGCGAATCCGGCAAATCCGAAGTGAAACTGGAAACCGAGCGCGGCGTCCTCGAGTGCGTGGACGGCGGCGACGGCCGAACAATCGTCAACATGGGCCGGCCCCTGCTGGATTGGAAAGACATTCCTCTTTCGAAAGACGTCGATACGCTTTCGCTGCCCATGCCCGGAAATCCGTCGGCCGTCGGCATGGGAAATCCGCACTGCGTATTCTTCGTCGACGACTGCGAGAGCGTCGATCTCGCAACCCAGGGGCCGAAGTACCAATCCCATCCCCTTTTTCCGGACGGCGCCAATGTCGAATTCGCGACCGTATTGTCCTCCCGCCTCGTAAGGATGCGCATCTGGGAGCGAGGCGCGGGCATAACGCTCGCTTCCGGGTCCGGGTCGTGCGCAACGGCCGTGGCGGCGGCGAGGCGCGGCCTCGCCGAGCGCAAGGTTTCGATAAGAGTCGACGGCGGCACGCTTGACATCGATTGGCGAGACGACGGCGTTTGGATGACCGGGCCGACGGCGCATGTCTTCGACGGAAGGCTATCGCCGGAATTTGTCGAGGCGAGTTCATGAGCGCGGCCGGAACTAGACACTCGGCTCTTGGATGCCGCCTCAACGCGTATGAATCGGAAGCGATGAAGGACCTGTCCGCCAGCGCGGGCCTCGAGGACGCGGTCGTCGTGAATACTTGCGCCGTTACCGCCGAGGCCGTGCGCAAGTCGAAGCAGGCAATCAGAAAGCTTGCGCGGCAGCACCCCGGCGCGCCAATGATCGCTACCGGATGCGCGGTTCAGATTGAACCGGAGTCGTTCGCATCCATGGGCGAAGTCGACGCAGTGGTCGGAAACGGACGAAAGCTCGTTCCCGACACGTGGCGGAAGCTAGCGGCTTCGAGACGCGGGGGAGCGATTTCCGGGGCCTGGCATGTGGACGAGATCATGTCGGAATCCAAGTCGCCGGTCCATTCGATTTCGGGCTTCGGCGGACGAGCGAGAGGCTATGTTCAGGTTCAAAACGGCTGCGACCACAGGTGTACGTTCTGCATAATTCCCTTCGGACGAGGAAATTCAAGGTCCGTTCCGGTCGCGGACGTGGTCGAGCAAGTCAAGTCCCTCGTCGGCGGCGGCTTCAACGAAGTCGTCCTCACCGGAGTGGACCTAACTAGCTGGGGCGAAGACTTGGCGGGAGGCAGGCGCCTCGGCGATCTTGTAGCCGCGGTCCTCGCTTCAGCGCCCGATCTGCCGAGATTGCGGATTTCATCCATTGATCCGGTCGAGGCGGACTCCGAGCTTATGGGGGTGCTGGCAAGCGAAAAAAGGCTCATGCCGCACCTGCATCTGTCGCTTCAATCCGGCGACAATATGATTCTCAAGCGCATGAAGCGACGACATTCGCGCGAGGATGCCATTTCATTCTGCGAGGAGGCCAGGCGGCTCCGCCCGGAAATCGCTTTCGGCGCCGACTTGATCGCGGGATTTCCGACCGAGACCGAATCCATGTTCGAAAATACCTTGGCATTGATCGAAGAATGCGGTCTAACCTGGCTTCACGTATTCCCGTTCAGCAAGCGGGTCGGAACTCCCGCCGCGCGCATGCCGCAGATAGCCGGAGAAGCGATCCGCGACCGCGCTACAAGATTGCGGTCGGCTGGACACCTGCGCGTCCAGCGACTTTTGGACGATCAAAAGGGACGGCGGCTTCGGGTCCTCATGGAAACGCCCCGCTTGGGCCGCGCGGAGAATTTCGCCGAAGTCGAATTCAGCGAAGCTCGGCTGCCCGGCCGGCTTGTCGAAGCGGATATATATGCTCGAACCGATACCAGGCTACTGGCTTCGGATGGCTCCGCCTCCAGCGCCGAACCCACGGGCATGTCGGAAAGACGCTCCTAATCGCAGGCTGCGAGAATTGGGAAGTCCAGGCCGGTCGGCGGGCTCGGGCGGAATTGTTCGAACTGCAATTCCGAAGCGAGCTCAGGCGGGCGTTTTTCTCGGCAATTTTGCCGAAGAAAATTTCTTTGCTCTCGCCGGGATCGTTTTAGGATATCAAGGACCGGAACATCGTTCGGAAAGAGCCGCGAAAGACGGAATAGCATGCGAGACCGCAAGAAACGGGATCTTTGGGGAGGATCCGGTTGGCGGAAGTCCGAATATTGCCGGGCGAAACGGGGATTCCAAGTGAATGAACTGCATTTGGCTTATTCCGGAAGCGCCTGAACTCGGAATTTTGCGCGGGTTAATCGACCGACTCGCTTCGGTCGGCGGCGGACCTCGATTCGAACCGCATGTTACGATCCTAAGCGGAATCGCGTTGGACGCGGCAGACTTGAAGGATCGGCTGAAATCCGATTTGGAAAAGTTCCCGAAATTCGAAATTTCCCTGGCCGCGACGGAAACGGGAACGGATTTTTTCAAGGCGTTCTATCTGGTTCCGGAACCATCCGAGATTCTTGACAGTCTGCGCCGTCGCGCCGAAAAACTTGCGGAGCCGGATTTGATAGTCAGCCGGTTCGATCCGCACATTAGCCTGGCCTACGGCAATTTCGCCGATACGGAACGGCAGCGAATGCGGGAAATAACCGACCGCGCCCTTCCCCTTGCTGTTCGGTTCAAGCGAGCTTCAGTCGTCCGCGCCGCCGGCTCCATTCCCGTCGCGTCTTGGACTCCTGTCAATTCAATTTTCTTCAAGTGCGATCTGCTCGAAGATTCGAGCGGCTGAATCACACGGCGGCCTCCCGCCTTGCTAGGGAAGTCGGTCTGCGAAGCTATCTGCGGCCGCCGAAAGGAAATTTCGGAACACTTCCCGCCTGATTTCCGAGCGCGCGCAGGTTTTGCAGTTCCTGGTGCATTCCGCCGCCCGGGTCCGTCGCTTGGCTCATCGCCGCCATTTCTCCGGCGCCGGGCGTCCTGCCCAGCAAGGATGCCATTGCGCCTTTGAATCCGCCTTTCGAGATTTTCTTGGTCACGTCGGCCATCACGCGGTGTGACTTTAACAGCTTGTTGAGATCGGAGACCTCCTGGCCGGCCCCCGCGGCAATTCTTTTCCTTCTGCTCGCCTGCAGAATCTTGGGATTCGCTCTTTCCTGGCGCGTCATGGAGTTGATCAGCGCGATCTGCCGCTTAACGAAATTACTGTCCATGGCGGACTCTTCCGCCGCCTTCGTGACCTTGCCCATACCGGGAATCAGCGAGGTAATGTTGCCGAAGCCGCCCATTTTTTCGATGTTTTCCAGCTGATCGCGGAAGTCGTTCAAGTTGAACTGGCCCTTCTGGATGCGCCGCATCATCCGTTTGCTCTTCTCCTGCTCCAGTGTCGCGGCAGCTCTCTCGACGAGGGACACGATGTCCCCCATGCCCAGGATTCGACCGGCGATGCGCTCCGGTTCGAACGTGCCGAGAGCATCCAGCTTTTCGCCCGTCCCGATGAATTTTATTGGCTTTCCGGTAATGGCGCGCATGCTCAGCGCCGCGCCGCCTCTGCCGTCGCCGTCCATTCTTGTAAGCACGACGCCGGATATCCCGACCTTGCCGTCGAATTCGCTTGCGACATTGACGGCATCCTGCCCCGTCAGGCCGTCGACGACGAGAAGCGTCTCGCGGGGGGCCACGGCGTCCCTCACTTCCAAAATCTCGTCCATCATCAATTCGTCGATATGCAGGCGCCCGGCGGTATCGAGAAAGAAAACGTCGAATCCGTTTAGCGCGGAATGCTGCATCGCGCGCTTGGCGATCTGGACGGCGCTTTGCCCCGGAATGATCGGCAGAGTTTCTATGCCGGCCTGGCGGCCCAGCACGTCCAGCTGCTCCATGGCCGCCGGTCGCCGGGTATCAAGCGAAGCCATCAGAACGCGCTTGCCATCCGATTCAGCGAGGCGCTTCGCAACTTTAGCGGTCGTCGTGGTCTTGCCCGATCCCTGCAGCCCGACCATGAGAACCGGCGCCGGCGGGTTTGCGATCTTCAGGCTTCCGTCTTCGCCTTCGCTTCCGGCTAGAACCGAAATCAATTCGTCGTGGACGATCTTTATCACCTGGTTGCCCGGCGCGACGGAGCGCATGACCGCCTGACCGGTCGCTTTGCGCTGAACCGACTTTACGAAGCTCTTGACCACGGGAAGCGAGACATCCGCTTCCAGCAGCGCCAGCCTTACTTCTCGAAGCGCCGCGGAGACATCCTCGTCGGTTAGAACGCCCTGGCGGGTCAGATTATCCAGGACGCCGGAAAGGCGACCGGAGAGATTTTCGAACATGCTTCTATTCCCTGGTTTCGGTCCGATGCGGCAATGCCGGGAAATTGCCTTGCCCAGGCATTTCCGCGCGGCACGCTCGCGATAATCCGGTTGCGAGCCGCATGCAAAGACATGCGCCTCGGTATCCGTTCATCTAGGCGAAATCCGCGCTTCGGTCAACTTTCCCGGCGAAAGAATTCAGGAGGCTAGCCCGGAATTCGCGGCTGCCGTCATTTCGCCTTGCCCGACCCGATCAGCCACGCGCCGAGCGCCGGAAGCAGGACCACGGCGCCGATCATGTTGACAAGGAACATGAAGGTCAGCACCGTGCCCATGTCGGCCTGGAACTTGAGGGGCGCCGCGATCCATGTCGCGACACCCGCCGCGAGCGTCAAGCCGGTAAGAACAACTCCGGCTCCCGTCGTGGCGAGAGTTCTTTCGTAGGCTTCGGCGAAGTCGAGACCCTCTCCAAGGTGAGCGCGCAGCCTTCCGTATATATAGATTCCATAGTCGACGCCGATTCCGACTCCCAGCGCCGCGACCGGAAGGGTCGAGACCTTGAGGCCGATCTCGAGCAGGACCATTAGAGCGTAGGCAAGGATGGAGACGCCGGCCAGCGGCACGATGATGCACAATGTCGCGCCCACCGAGCGGAAGGAAATCAGGCAAAGGGCGATGACCGCCGCGTAGACGTAGGCGAGAATCGGAAATTGGGACGCCTCGACTTCCTCGTTGGTCGCCGCCATGACTCCGATATTGCCGGCTGCGAGGCGGAAGGAGATCCTTTCGCCGGAATTCAAGGCATTGAATTCCTTGACGGCGCCTACGACGCGCTCAATGGTCTCGGCCCTGTGGTCGGCCGTAAATATCGACACCGGCATGACGCTGCAGTCCTGGTTGAGCAGGCCGCTGCTGGTCGGAACCGGGGATACGGATTGAACGAGCATATAGCTGTTGCGCGGCAAAGTTTTCCACTTAAGGCTGCCCTCGTTCCAGTTCGAGTTGATGTTTCGGGCGACCCCCGCCAGCCCGCTTACGGATTGAACGCCGTCGACGTTGAGCATGTGCCACTCGAATTCGTCGAGAGTGCGCATCACGTCGTATTCGATGCAGCCCTCCGCGACGGTCTCTGAAATCACCGTCAGCACATCGACGCCGATTCCGAAATTCTCTGTAATCACGGCCGAGTCCAGATTGTACGCGGATTCGGCCCGGAGCTCCGGCACGCCCCTGTGCTCGTCGCCTACCCTGACCTGCGGCGCAAGATACGCGCCGCCCGCGAGCAGCAGCGCCGCGCAGCCGATGACGACGGCCGCCGGGCCCCGGCGAGCGACTCGCGCCAAGAGAGACCAAGCCGGCCGAAGGCGGCGGTCTCCCGCCAGCGCCGAGAGGCGCGCTTTTTCGTCGGCGTCGAAGTACGACAGCAGTACCGGCAGCAAGACGAGGTTCGTCAGAATGATCGCGGCGATTCCGAGACTGGCGGTGATCGCGATCTCCCTTATGACCTGAACCTCGATCAGCGAGATCGTGATGAATCCCACGGAGTCGGAAACGAGCGCCACCGCGCCCGGAAACAGCAGGCGGCGCACGCTCGCGCGCGCCGCGTCCAGGCCGCTGGCGCCGGCCGCCGCCTCCGCGCGGACCGAACTCACCATTTGCACGCCGTGGCTTACGCCGATCGCGAACACCAGGAAAGGCAGAAGAATGGACATCGGATCAAGGCCGAAGCCGAGCGCGGTAACCCCGCCAAGCTGCCATACGACGGCTATCAGGGAGCACAGTATCGGCGGGGCCGTCAGCCGTATCGACCTCGTGTAGAAAAAAACGAAGAACGCGGTGATTAGGAACGTCACGCCGAAGAACGCGACGACCTTGATCGCGCCGTCCGCGATATCTCCCACGACCTTGGCGAAGCCTACGATGTGAACGTCCACCTCCGTCCCGAATTTGGCGAGGGAATCGCCGCGAATCCGCTCCAGATCGCCCGCCACCTCGAAGTAATCCAGCCGCTCGCCGGTGACGGGACTGAATTCCTGAAGCTTGGCCGATACGATGGCTCCTGAAAAATCGTTCGCGACCAGGCGGCCGACTATGCCGGCCTTGACGATATTCTCCCTCACCCTCGCGAAGCCGGCGTCGGTAGGCTCGAAGTCCGGCGGCATCACGTTTCCGGCGGTCATTCCGTCCTCTACGACTTCAATGAAGCGAACGTTCGGCGTGAGAATGGAAAACACCTGGGCTCGATCGACGCCGGGCAAGAAGAAAGTCGCGTCCGTAACCTCCTTCAGCGCGGAAAAGAATTCGGGCGAGAAGATATCGCCCTCCCGCGCCATTACCGCGATCACCACCCGGTCCGCCCCGCCGAACTCTTCCCGGTACTCGAGAAACGTCTCCATGTATTCGTGCTTTACAGGCACCAGCTTTGTAAAGCCCGCATCTATCCGCAGACCGGACGCAAGCCATGCCATCGCGACTGTTGCGAGCGCGAATGCCAGAAGCACCAAGCGGCGCCTCGCGAACAGGATTTTTTCTACGGCCGCGATCATGGATCCGGCGAATGCGCCGCCGGCGTCGCTCCCGCCGAGGAATATCGGCTTGCCGGAGGCGAGACTTGCATTGAATCGTCATTCATCGAGAGCAAAACGTTCGATGCCGAACTCGCCGACCAGCAGCACGCTCCGGTCGCCAAGCGGAAGGGCTGCCGAGATTCCCTTTCGCGTCGGCAGCTGGTGTGTCGAAAAGCTGCGGCCGCCGTCCAAGCTGGCAAGCAAAGTGCCTTCCAGCCCCGTAACAAGGATCAGGCCGGAGCGCAGGCGTATTGCGCCGGTCAAGGTGGCGCGCGTGCCGGTGTCGATTCTGGTCCATGTTTCGCCCCCGTCCCCCGAGCGAAACAAGTTTCCCTTCAGTCCCGTCAGCAGCACCTCGTTGTCCTCGAATGCAAGTCCGCCGAACCACGAGCCGCCGTAGGGGGACGGAAGCTCTTGCCAGGATTCGCCGCCATCGACGGACTTGTAGGCCACTCCCGCCTCGGCGGCGATATACATGCGCCGGGGGTCGAGCGTCGTCCCTTCAGCCGGTATCAGCGCATTCAAGTGAAAGTCGTCCTCGCTGATCGTACGCGCCGACCAGGTTTCGCCGCCGTCGTCCGTGGCAAGGAAGTATCCGTAGGCGCCGATCGCGTACCCCGATCTCTCGTCGCGAAACCAAACATCGAGAAGCGGAAGCTCCTCTTCCGGAGCCCGGTGCGCGACCGACCAGGATTCGCCGCCGTCGCCCGTGCGCAGAATCACCGCGTCGTGCCCTACCGCCCAGCCGGTTTGCTCGTCGCGCATATGGACGGCGGTCAGCAGTACGCGAACAGGAACTCGCGCCTGCGTCCAGCTATCGCCCCCGTCGGAGGAAATCAGGATATGCCCGCGGTCGCCGACCACGACTAGGCGCGACCCCGCCGCGGCGCCGTCCAGCAGGAGTGATTCGGCGGCGAGCGGCGCCGCGACCGCATCTTCGGCTCCCGTCTCTGCAGGCAGGGCGAGCGACAGCAAAGTCGCCGCCGCGGCCCATCGGAAAGCGCGGGAGGCTTGCATCGAGAGCTTGCGAAGCCGGGACGGGCGCGGCCCCGCGGTCGAGCACCGGGCTATTCCGCTTCGCGCAATCCGCTTGCGGATGCGGAGCAAACGCGACGAGGCTTTAAAACTCGGCGCATTGCATGCATTCCGGGTCATCGTCGCGAGCGAATGCTCGCGCATCTTCCGGCTGTCGGTCGATTTACCGCCTTGCGCCGGGTCGCCGCCCGGAAGATCGAGGTCACTTGAATTCTCGGCGCCGCCTTAGCTAGCCGTCTCGGGCATCAGCGCCGCCCTTCGCGGCGAATGGCGTTCGGCGTGAAGTCGCGGGATTTCAGCTTCCTGTCCCAAGTGCACATCGGGAATTCGTTGTCGAGTCCGTACGCGAGGTAGCGCCTGGCCTGCAGATCGGTATGCACTTCCAGCGTCGGCCACATTAGCGGCTTTTCGTAGTAATTGATGACATGGCCTTCCGACACGCGCCACAGCTGATTCCGATTGTCGTATATGTCGACGACGAGAATTTGCCAGGAGTCCTCGTCGACATAGAACGTTCTCCTTTTGTAGAGGTGCGACGCGCCGCTCTTCAGTGTCGCTTCAACGACCCAGACCCGGTGCAGTTCGTAGCGCAGCAAGTTCGGGTTGACGTGCAGCGGCTTTAGAATGTCGCTGAATGAGACCCTTCCGCTATGGAGCCTATAGGAATTGTAGGGCACGTATAGTTCGCGCTTGCCCACGAGCTTCCAGTCGTATCGGTCCACTGCTCCGTTGAACATATCAAGCTGGTCGGCCGTGCGCAGCCCGTCCGAGGTGGTGCCCGGGTTATCGTAGGCGATGTTCGGCGCGCGCCGGACTCGGCGCTGTCCCGGGTTGTAGGTCCATGCGTTGCGCGGCTGGCGAACCTGGTTCATCGTCTCGTGCACCAGCACGATGCCGCCGGCGAGACGCGCGGGCGCAATCGTCTTTTGCTTGTACAGGATCATCGTATTCCCGAGTTTCTCGACCGTCATGTTTGGAAGCGAATAGCGCAGCTCGACCTCCAGGCTTTGCTTTACCAGGCTGTAGTCGCCGCCGCGCGTAACCGCGGCTTGGCCTATGGTGCACGCCACCGATTCGCCCCTGTAGCGCAGCAAGTGGTTCCACATGACTTCGAGGCCGTTCCTTGGGATGGGAAACGGAATCCCGATCACGGCATTGCCTACGCCGTTGCCGCTGTCGACTAGGCGCGCGGTGGCGGCCGTTCGGCGAGTTGCGTCGTAAATCCGTTTCGGCACGGATGCGCTGCGTCGGGTGGGATAGACCGGCATTCGGAAGCTGGGATATGTTTCCAGCATTTTCTGGTGGCCGACCGAAAGCCTGCTGCGATATTTTTCGAGGTTGGAGGGGCCTATGACGAATAGCGGCCGATCGCGGGCAAAGGGGTCGCGGTGGTGTTCGCCGACCCTGTAGCCGGCCGGCGGCCTCGTGATGCCGCCGTCCCAGCTTGGAATAGTGCCGGCGGCGTTGCCTGCGCGCTCGCCTCCGAGCGGAGTTAGATTCTTTCCGAGCCGCGCGACCTGGTCGGCCGATAATTCCGCCGACGCGCTGCCGGCGATGGCGCAGCCGAAAGCCAGCGCCGCGCAGAATCGAATTGCCGACGATTTGTCTATCACGGGAATTTTCATAGCTTTTGCCCTTAGAACGAATATTTCACGGAGGCGTAGGCGAAGTCGCGGTCGCTCAAATCATTGCCGTCGCCGGCATAGAAAGTTACGCCGACATCGGCTTGCCAGCTGCTTAGATAGTCGGCGCGAATCCCGATGTTGAAGCCGGTCCGTCCCTCGATGAACGGCCCGCTTGGCGCGGGGCTGTTGCCGTGGACATCGTGCAGGAATTGCGTATAGGGATGGAGGTTGACGGAGCCGATCGCGTTGAGGTAGTCAAGCCGCGCGGCAATGCGATACCCCCAGGAATTCATGTCGGCGTCGGCATCTCTCAGTGAAAGAATCCCGCCGGCCGCGCTTTCCAGCGGCATAACGGCCTTGTCCGGCATATTGTGGACATGCATAAGCGCGGCCTCGGACACTAGGACAACGCCGTCGGCGCCGAGCATGGGACCGAAGACTTTTGTCGCAGTAAGCTGAAACTGGCTTACGTCCCGCCTGATGTATCCCTTCACCGTCTCCGGCCTGTAGCTCTGGAGGTAGGCCGGCAGCAAGGCCGGGTTTTGGTTGGCAAGCGTTAAAGCCGTAATGATCGGAGTCAGCCCGTCACCGATAACCGCCCGTTCGGCCCGCTGCAGAGGCACGCCTTGCCGCTGCGAGTATTCGCCCTGCAGGGCCCAGCCGGAAGTGCCGAGCACGGTATTGAAGCTCAAGCCGAAAAGCTTGACGTCTTCCGGATACTCGATGAAGTACTGGCTGGTCTTCGCGAACCGATCAATTGCCATGGCCTGCGCAATTCCGCTCACGGTTTCAGTCGCGGTTCTCTGTATGAAACTCGGTACATTCTCGGGAGCAAGCAACCCGGCGGCAACCAATCCCTGGGCAGCCATCGTCGCGGAACTCGCCGCGGCCTGGCTGGTAGCGGAACCGGGCGCTGCCACGGCCTGCGCTGCGGCGAGACCCGCCTGAATGCCTTCGATACCGCCCGTTGCACCGCTAACTACGGGGAGGCGGCTATGGTAGTTCATAAAATAAAATCCGAAATCGGTTTCATTTAGATCTTCCGCCAGATAGTGAACCGCCAATCCCCACTGGCCGGCATCGGGGGGAGTGCTGTCGGGGCCGCGTCGCACTGAAGCGAAGTCCCGGTCAAACTCGGGCTGCCGAGGCTGCGGCGCACTGACGACGCCTAACTGAGGGTGCCTTGTCATGAAATTGTCGAGGTCGGTATTAATAGCGGGCGTCAGAGGTCCGAATCCGAACCCGCGGTCGGATACGCCCGGGATATTCGAAATTACGGCCTTCCTCGCCCCGGCGCCCACATAGTCCGTTGTCGAGAAATAGCTTCCGACGGGGTCGATTCTGGTTTTCTGCCAATCCAGTTGATAGAATCCCTCGAATGAAAGAACATCGTTAGGGGCAAACGATGCCGAAATCATCGAAACCGGAAGCAGCGCATCTCGGAGCTCCGCGCCCGGCAGCCTCAGCTTACCGATGTCGAAAGGGTTGATGGCGTTGATGCCGTTCGGGATAAATGTGCTTTCGCCCCAGTTGAGCACATGCTTGCCAAGCCGGAAATCAACGTAGCCGCTGTCTGAATCGAACGAGGCGGTAACGTAGGCGTCCAGGATTTCGAGATCGCTGCCGACGCCGGTAGTAACTCCCGGGTGCGACGACGTGCGATCCCTGAAACCGAGCCTGTTTTCGAAATCTAGGTACCCTGTCGCCCGGACGAACGCACCGAAATTTCCGAAGCTGAGGTCGAGATCGGAAGTGAATTTGGACGTGTTGCTTACGAGGCTATCGTCGTCGTAATTCAAATTGCCGTCATTGCTATTGACCTTCCCGGCGAGCTCGCCGTTCGGCTTCTGGAGGCGGAAAGTTACTCCATGCGAAATCGTCGTATCCAGGCTTCCCTGGAATAAATCATCGCCGAACTCGAAAGCGTTCGCCGGCGACGCGAGGTACGGGCCGCCCGAAGCCGCCAGGGCAGCGGCGCAGGCCGCTGCGGCAAATCGGCTGGATTTCCCTTTAAATAAGCTTGGATATCGGCGTTGGCGATTACGGTGCGCTCCGCTCGCATTTCGAATCGTCCAAGACGGTGACTGCGGAACTGCGCAATTGCCCGCTCCGACCTCGTCGGCGCCGGCCATGCCGATTCCGAAAACGGGCTCCGCGCTTCCCTGCCTGCGCCGCGGCGGCGCAAGCGAACGATTAATCTTGTCTTGGAAACGCGGCATTTCGTCGGCCCCCCTAGCAGACTCGGCGCAGTGCCGACGCATTCTGCTCACTCATGATCGAGAGCACTAGCGGAATTCTCGTGCATCCCTACCTGCTCGCATTTCCGAAATGATGAAATCAAAATTTGCGGATGTCAATAGCATCGCAATAATTTGCAGGAATCCTGCCGACCCGCCGCGCTTTCAACGGAAATCGCGGCTTGCGCCGAAACCGCGCCTAATTGCTCGGGACAAAGAAGGAATTGCGAGAATGCGAGCCTTGCGCGCCGCATGCAGGTTCCGGCGCGCTATTCCGGCGGCATCCGCCGGTCCTGGAAAATATTTGCATGCTATGCGCCTGTTTTGCGCTTGCATGCGGGGTTCATTTCGCTATTGGTTCAGGACAGGTCAATAACGGCGTCGACCGCTTGATGCCGGATTTGGAGAAAGGCGAAGAATCCGCCGGATTTCGGAGCTAGAAATTACAGGAGAAATCAATGCTGTCATCGAATAAATCCGCGAACTTGACGCGACGCGCTGCGCTGGGAGGGCTTGGAGCCGCAGCCGGTTCAGCCCTGTTGCCGACCTCTTCGGAATCAAGCTTCATAGCCGTCGCCAACGCAGCCGACGGGACGGCCAAGATAAGCATGCAGCTCGGATGGCTCGCGTCCAACGGCATTGCGGGCGAAGTCTGCGCCAAGCGAATGGGATACTACGACGAACTCGGCATCGAGCTTGAAATAACGCCCGGGGGACCCGGCGTCGACGGCGTCGCATCGGTGGCCGCCGGCCGAGCTCAAGCAGGCCAGCTGTCGTCGAGCCCGTCGCTCATGCTCGCGCGATCGGCGGGAATTCCCGTAAAGGCTTTCGCCGCAGGCTATCAAAAGCACCCCTTCACCTATTTCTCACTGGCCGCCAATCCGATTTCCCAGCCGTCCGACATGGTCGGCAAGACGATCGCGACCCAGCCAACCGCCGTTATTCTCCTTAGGGCGCTACTGGCCAAGAACGGCATAGCGGAGGACCAGGTCGAGGTCGTCAACATGGGCAGCGACATGAATCAGCTCATGACAGGCCAGGCGCACGCGGTAACCGGATGGCTGACCAATACGAACGCGTTGAAAATTCTTGGCGACGATCGAGTCGACATGATGCTGTGGGATGCCGGCATCCAGCTCTACGCGAACGTCTTCTACACCACCGACGAGGCGATCGAGAACGATTCCGACGCGCTCGCGCGGTTCCTTACCGGTTCGGCCATGGGATGGGGCTACGCCAAGGACAATCCCGAGGAAGCCGCCAATCTTCTGGTCGCGGAGTACCCGAATCTCGATCTCGCGAGCGAGCTGGAAGCTATCGGCCCGGTTCTTGGATTTAGCTTCAACGACACGACGGCTCGGGACGGATGGGGCGCGATGAACACAGAGAATTGGGCCGCGCAGATTCAGACCTACGCCGGACTCGACCAGTTCCAGGGCGACGTTCCGGAAATCGACGACGTGATGACGCTCGAAATTCTCAATGCCACTTCGGAAATTCGAATGAAAGTTGGCTGATACGCGTCCAATGCGGAACAGTATTTCGCCGGGCCGGGATTCAGCGGCTCGCCGAAGCGCCCGGGACATCGCCATCGCCGTCAGGAACGCCTCCGTTGAATTCGGCGAGGGCGAGGATGCGGTGGTGGCGCTGTCGGATGTAACGATCGATTTCAACGCCGGCGACTTCGTAACGATCATCGGCCCTTCCGGCTGCGGCAAATCGACGCTCCTAAGGCTGGTCGCGGACCTCGTGCCGCCAAGCTCCGGCTCTGTGGAAGTATTCGGCAAATCCCCGGAAGAGGCCCGGCTCGCGCGGGAATTCGCGTTCGTTTTCCAGGACGCCACGCTGCTTCCCTGGCGATCCGCGCTCGACAACGTCCGCCTGCCGCTTGAAATCGGCGGCGGCGGCGCGCTCGAACAGCAGGCCGCGCCCGATGAGCTGCTGCGCCTCGTACGCCTCGACGGGCGCGAGAACGCCCTGCCCCACGAGCTGTCGGGAGGCATGCGGCAAAGGGTCTCGATCGCCCGCGCGCTGGTTTGCCGGCCGAAAATCCTATTGATGGACGAGCCGTTCGGCGCGCTCGACGAAATCACGCGCGACAATCTCAATCAGGAGCTTCTCCGCATCTGGCGCGAAACCGGAACGACGATTCTTTTCGTAACCCACTCTATTCCCGAAGCCGCCTTCCTAGGCCGGCGAACGCTCGTCCTGTCCTCTCATCCGGGACGGGTTCTGGACTACTTCGCCATCGACCTGCCCGACGACCGCAGGCTCGCGATCCGCGACAGCATTGAATTCGTCGAGGTTACCGGGCGGCTTCGGAAATTGCTGGAGAAAGCGGCGTGAGCGCCAGAGCGGCTAGCGGAAGGACCGGCCGATGGAAGGAGCGGCTGCCGGCGGTCGCCGCCGCCGCGGGGCTGGTTCTGGCATGGCATCTACTGGTCGTTCTGCTCGAAATCCCCCAGTTCATCGCGCCCGGGCCGCTGGACGTGGCCGCTACGTTCGTAGAGCGCGGTCCGATTTTGTGGCGTAATTTCTGGCCGACGTTTTTCGAAGCCGTCGCCGGTTTCGCGCTCGGCAATTCGATCGCGATCATTCTCGCGGTGGTATTCGTGCATTCGCGCCTCGCGGAACGCGCCTTCTATCCCATCGCCGTTTTCGTCAATACGATTCCGATTCTCGCTATCGCGCCGATCCTCGTGCTTCTGCTGGGCAACGGGTACGCGCCCAAGATCGTGATTGCAGCTCTGATTTGCTTTTTTCCGACGCTCGTCAACATGGTTCGCGGACTCAACGCGATTTCGCCCCAATTGGGCGAACTTATGCGCGTTCTTTCGGCTAGCCAGAGGGAGATACTCTTCAAGGTTCGGCTTCAGGCATCGCTGCCGTATCTTTTCGCGGCGCTTAAAATCGCTTCGACCACGTGCGTTATCGGCGCGATCGTCGGCGAATGGATCGGTTCGAACTACGGCCTGGGCTCGCTGATCATCGAAGCGACTTACAACTTTCGCTCGCCGCTGCTTTATGCGACTGTATTTCTAGGCGCAGGGCTTGCGGTGATGTTCTTCACGATAACTGCGCTGGTCGAGCGCCTGGTCCTTCGCTGGCCTACGGCGGCGCAATAATTCAATCAAGGAGTTAGCCATGTCTATTCAAGAATTGGTCGCGACAAGGCGCGGTGCCGTTCCCGTAAAGGGCAAGAGCGATGTCCTTGTCGTAGGGGGCGGACCCGCGGGCATTTCGGCGGCGGTATCGGCGGCGCGCAACGGCGCCAGCGTCACGCTGGCGGAGCGCTACGCCTATCTCGGCGGACTCGCGTCCGGCGGCATGGTTCTCGTGCTCGACGACATGCACAACGATACCGAGATTTCGGTTCGCGGCCTCGCGATGGAAATCATCGACCGGATGGAGACGAAGAGACTCGCGGTTTACCCGCCCGAATCGGATCGCGACCCGAGCGTGCGCCAGACCGGCCAAATGTGGCAAAAATGGGCGCGATGGGGAGTCTTCGACTTTCACACTCATTCGCTGCCGCATCCGATAATCTTCGCCGTGTCCTTCGACCCGGACGGATTCAAGCAGGCTTCGCTCGACATGGTATCGGAAGCCGGCATCGATCTTCGCCTGCATTCATGGTTTTCCGAAACCATAACGGCGGACGGCGCCGCGAAGGGAGTTGTCGTCGAGACCAAGGAAGGACGGCAGGCTCTTCTCGGCGATGTCGTGATCGACGCGACCGGCGATTTGGATGTCGCCGCTTCCGCCGGCGCCGACTTCGTCAAGGGCGCGTTCATTCTGACGACCGTTTCGAGGTTCGGCGGAGTCGACACCGACGAGGCGGAGCGATTCCAGTTCGGAGAGCCCGAGCGATTCGAAGAGATCGAAAGCAAGGCAAAGTCGATTATCGGCGGATGCTGGAATTTCTGGTGGCTCAAAACGCCTCTTCCGGGCGTGGTTTGGCTCAATTGCCCCCATATGACGGGACTGGACGGACTCGCGGTCGGCGATCTGGTCAAGGCTGAAATCGAGGGACGGCGCAGAATTCAGAACCTGCTTGAATACGCGAGAGGCAACGTGCCGGGATTCAAGAACGCCTATATCGTCGATTTCGCGCCGCAAACCGGCGTGCGGCAGACTCGGCTTCTAAAAGGCGAGTACGTGGTCAAGAAATCCGACATCACGAAGCGCGTGCACTTTCCCGACACCGTCTGCCGCGGCCGCGACTACTACACGCCGTACCGCGCGCTGGTGCCTCGCGAGGTCGACCAGCTTCTCGTCGCCGGGCGCCACTATTCGGCGACGCCGCAGGCGCAGAAGACGAGCCGAGAAATCCCTCCGTGCATGGCGATGGGGGAGGCCGTCGGCATCGCCGCCGCTCAATCCCTGTCCGCGGGCGTGGCCGTGCGGCGCGCGGATGTTTCCGCAATTCAGCGGCAGATGCGCGCTCAGGGAGCCGACCCGGGAGACGTGCCGTCCGACAACGCGCTATTCAGCGAGGCCGTCTGAATGAAAGCCGACGGAGACGACTGCGCAGCCCTTCCGCTGTCCGGCGTGCGCGTAATTGATTTTACGCAAGTCATGCTCGGCCCTTGCTGCACCCAGATGCTCGGGGACTACGGCGCCGACGTTATAAAGATCGAACGCGAAGGCCAGGGGGACATCTCCCGCTGGAGCATCGGCGAAGATCCGGACGGACTCAACAACCCGGTTTTTTGCAGCCTGAATAGGAACAAGCGGTCCGCCACCTTCAATCTGAAGACGGGGGCGGGGCGCGAAGCGATCGCGACGCTGGTCCGGACCGCCGACGTCGTGGTCAACAATTTCCGGCCCGGAGTTATGGAACGGCTCGGTTTCGGCTACGAAGACGTGAAGAAAATGAACCGCCGCGCGGTTTACGCGGTCGGAACGGGCTTCGGACTGGACGGGCCCTACGCCCACAAGGGCGGCCAGGACATTCTGGCGCAGGCGTTGACAGGCGTAATGCAGCGGCGCGCGGACCCATCCATTCCGCTGAATATCTATCCGACGGCGCTCGCGGACTATTCGGCGGGCATGCACCTGGTTCAAGGCATACTTCTCGCCCTGCTGCACCGCGAAAAGACTGGCGAAGGTCAGCTGGTTTCGGTTTCGCTCTTCAATTCAATGCTGTCGATGCAGATGCAGGAAGCCGCGATGCGCTTGATGCGCGACAAGGATCTTAACTGGGCGGCCATGCCTCTGACGGGGGTTTTCGTGACGGAGGACGGAGCCATCGTGATGGTAGGCGCGTTCAAGGAAAACCCGCTCCGCGAAATCTGCAAGGCGCTGGAAGTCGAAGACTTGTCGGCCAGGCCGGAATATGCCGATCTCGCAGCGCAGAGAGAGCGAAGGGAGGAATTGCAGTCGCTTTTCAGGGAAAAATTCGCGAAGGGAACGACGGAGCACTGGATTTCGCGCCTTGAAGGAGTCGACATTCTGTGCGCGCCGGTTCTGGACCTCGAACAGGCGCTCGAAAATCCGCAAACGAAGCACAACCGGATGATTATGGAGCTCGACCCGACCGCCGGGGGGCCCGTCAAGCTCGTCGGATCACCCATCGAAATGTCGGCGGCGCCTGTTCGGGCCAGGCTCGGCCCTCCCCGCCTGGGCGAGCACACGCGGGAGATCGGCCGGGAACTCGGCCTGATCGAGGCTGCCGAATGACCGTGGACTGCCGCATAGAGGACCGAGTTGCGCGGGTTACCATCAACCGGCCCGAGCGGATGAATGCGATAAATCCCGATGCCGAGCGCAGCTTGAATGAAATCTGGTCCGATCTCGAACGACGGGCCGATGTCCGATGCATCGTATTGACCGGAGCCGGCGAACGCGCTTTCTGCGCAGGAGCGGATATGAAGGATTCCGGCTCGTCGGACGGATTGTCCTACTGGGCCGAAAGCAGGCCCAATGGATTCGGCGGAATCGCGCTTCGGGAAAGTCTCGACATTCCGCTCATCGCCAGAGTGAACGGGTTCGCGCTCGGAGGCGGTTTCGAAATGGTTTTGGGAGCCGACATCGTGGTCGCCTGCGAAGAGGCAAGTTTCGGCTTGCCGGAGGCCAGCGTCGGCCGGCTGCCGCTGGACGGCGGGATGGTCATGCTTCCGCGCCTCGTTCCCCGCAACATCGCGCTTGGCATGATGCTAACGGCATCGCGCGCGAGCGCGGGGGAGATGGCCAAATGGGGCATTGTCAATGAAGTATCGACCCGACCCCGGCTCGACGAAGCCGTTGACGGATGGATCGAGAGAATTCTCGCTTGCGCGCCGCTGTCGCTTCGTGCCATCAAGCACAGCGTTCGGAAATTGGCCGGCATGCGCGCCAGGGATGCATCAAGGCTGAGGTCCGACCAGCTCGTCGCCGCTCTGGCGAGCGAAGACGCGCTCGAAGGCGTGGCGGCGTTCGTTGAAAGGAGAAAGCCGAGCTGGAAGGGGCGCTGAGTCGGCGAGGCGGAAGAGGACGTTTCGAATGACCTACGTTATCGCGGAGCCTTGCGTCGATATCAAAGACGGCGATTGCCTGCTCGTTTGCCCCGTGGACTGCATTTATGTCGGAGGCCGGATGATGTATATCCAGCCGGACGAGTGCGTCAATTGCGGCATCTGCGTTTCGGTGTGCCCGGTAGACGCGATATTCTGCGAAACCAATCTGCCGGAAACTTGGTCCGAATACCTTGCGATCAATCGCGATTTCTTCGGCGAGGACGCAACCGGATGGGGAGCGCCGGGCGGCTACGACGAAGAAGAGTTCGTTACCGACTTAGACGACCCGCGCATCGCCTCGCTGCCGAAGAGCGAAGCGGGCAGCGAAAGCGCGCCGGCCGCGTGACAATAGGCCGGTCGGGTGTCGACGGCTTTCGCGCGCGCCAGGACGACGGCGCCGTCAACGCATGAATACATACCGGCTCAATATCGAGCGCTCCCGACAGCGTCTTGAAAATTCGCCCGAACTCACGCCGCTCCGCTCAGTGCCCGGAGCGCTTGAATTCGCGACTCCACTTTCCGAACGTCGGCGCAAGGCCCCTCCGCAGCACGCACTCCAATAATGAGCGGTTGCCCGCCGCGGTTCTTCCCGGGGAGATATCCTTTCCCTGCGAAGCGTCCTCGACTCCGGACCGCATTCCGTCGGTTAGTACGCATCTTCTTCGGTCCATGATTCCGCTTCGATATTCCGACCGCCCGATAACTTTTCGGAACTCCTAGGCGGCATGGCAATCATGGAAGCGAGGCGAATCAAGGCCACTAATCAAAAGGCCCTAAATTCCTTGACTTCCGAACAACTCGAAAAAACCGATCCTACTTCATATTCACAACGTTCCGGCTTCCTGCGCGACTATAGCCGCAATTGTACCAATTGGCGCCTCTGGAATTCTTTCAGCCTCATGCCTTTAGAGCTCCCGGTCATTTAGCCGCAACTGAAGCCGTGCGAGCGAATGCATGCCGAGCCTTTTTGTCCATTCAAGTTTGGCGCGGTCTCCGTGAAGTTCGAGGTTCGGAAAGCGCGTAAACAGAGCCTTGAGTCCGACTTGCGCCTCGATACGCGCGAGCTGCTGGCCGAGGCACGAATGGATTCCCGTCGCAAACGACAAGTGGTAATTCGGACTGCGCGTTATATCCATCTCGAACGGGTTTTCGCGAACCCGAGGATCCCAGTTCGCAGCTCCGATGTGAACCATGATTGCGTCGCCCCGCTTCAATCGAGTCGATCCTATCTCCGTATCGGCGGTGACGAATCTCGGCTTCGTCAATTGAACCGGCGACACGAACCGCAGGAATTCTTCTACCGCAACGGGCAGTTGCGACCAGTCCCCGAGCAGCGCGCGCTTTTGTTCCGGGTGGTCAAGCAGCGCGAGGATGCTTCCCGTCAGAAGATGGGTCGTGGTCTCGTGCCCGGCGGTAAATAGCATGAAAACCATTGACGTCAGTTCTTCGCGAGACAGCCTGTCGCCTTCCTCTTCAATCTCGACGAGATGCGAAATCAGGCCGTTTTCGGGCGACTGGCGCACCTGTTCGAACTTCTCCCAGAGAAAGCTCCTCAGGCGGTAAAGGCTGGGCATCGCCGAAAGAATTGAATACGCGCCGGACAACTTGGTAAGCCCCATTGCCATGCTCTTCACGCGGCGCATTTCTTCGCGTCCAATTCCTAGGAATTCGCAAATGACGCTCATTGGCAGCTCGCGCGTATAGGCTTCGATTATGTCAACGGTTGAATTCCCGCCGAGCTTGCCAAGAAGAGCATCGGCGGTATCTTCCATGCCGGCCCGGAGACCCGAAACGTTGCGTCGCGCGAGGGCTCCTTCAACCAGCCTCCTCAGCCTCCTATGCTCCGGCTCATCGAACATTAGCATATTATGGACCATGTTGCGAAAGACGCCCGGCATCCAGAACGGAATTTGCGACGAATCCTTTTTGCCCGCTCGTTCCGGCTGCCGGGTGTACAGTTCGCTGTCCTTTAGAATTTCGCGGCAAAGATCGGAACGCACTGCAAGCCACGCTTGTCCAATAAAGGGCAGCCGAACGCGGACGATATCGCCCGTCTTCCACATGGCGCGGTAGGTCTCGCCGGGATTCTCGTGAAACCCGCGCGAAGTTATGTCGAATATCGTCTTGTGCTCCATGCTCACATTTTAGGCGATGCGCCGGTCAGCCGCTAATTCTGCACAAATTTTTTCCGAAAGGCATTCAGTTTGGATGTCCACGCCGAATTGTCCAGTATGGAAGAATTTACGATGCCGTCGGGAATTCGACCTTCCATAACGTTTGAGGCCGCCCTTACGTCGGCTGCGCCGATTTCGGCGAAGCATTGATCCGTCCAGCAAAGCGAATGGGGCGTTACGATAACGTTATCGAAAGAGAACAGTGGATCGCCGGAATTCGACGGCTCGTCCCTGAATACGTCCAGGCCTGCTCCTGCGATCCGCCCGTCGGCGAGGCATTCGGTCAGCGCTTCCTGATCGACAATCGGGCCTCTCGCCGTATTTATCAGGTAGGAAGTTGGTTTCATGAGCGAAAGCTTTTCAGCGTCCACAATGCCTTCGGTTTGCTCTGTGAGCGGGCAATTGACGCTAAGGAAGTCGGATCGCCTGAATAGATCGTCGAGGCCGACAAGCTCGACTCCGAGTTCCGATGCCGCATCATCGTCTACAAACGGGTCGTGGGCGATGAATTCCATGCCGAAAGGGCGGGCCAGGCGAAAAAGCTCCGCTCCGATATTGCCGACTCCCAGCGACCCAAGCGTCGAACCGACGATTCCGCGCCCCATGAAGTCGGCGCGCTTCGCCCAGCCCGCCGGCCCGCCTCTGGTCAGCCGGTCCTTGATCAGGAGGTTGCCGGAAAGAGCGAGAACGAAAGTCATTATGGCAACGGCAACGGGCCGCCGGACGGCGCTCGGCGTAATTGCGAGCGCCACACCGTTCGAATCGCATGCGGCGACATCGACATTGTCGAAGCCGACGCCGAACCGCGCGATCACGGCCAGCCTGCCGTCGCCGGGAAAGCTCGACGCGTCGAATTTCGCGGCGAGAAGGATCAGCGCGTCGAATCCTTCCACCGACGACGCCGGAACTCGGCCGTCGGCAACCGGCACGAACGACCAATCAATGCGCGGATCGTTGTCGAGCGGCGACAAATCCACCGAAGGAAACGCCAGCCCCCCGCTCGGAGTCATGAAATCGTTGCTTATCGCAACCCTGAATTTTTCCATTGCCTATCCCCTTCCCGCGAGCTCGCCGTCCGGGACTCCGCGCCTGATCGCAGATATTCCGCTGCTCAGCGCGCGTTGAAGAAGCCAGACGTCGCCCAGATAGCAGATGAAATCATTGCCTTCCCGGAAGAGTTCAACGCCCTCTTCGGCCGACGCGACCAGCCGACCGGCGCTCTTGCCGTGCCTGGCCGCCGCCTGCATGACGGCGGCAACCGCCTCCTTGAAGACCGGGTTTTCGAATTCGCCCGGAATTCCGAGAGAGGCGCTCAGGTCGAAATGGCCGATCCACAGGCAGTCGACTCCTGGCGTTGCGGCGATCGCATCGCAGTTCGCGACGCCCTCCGAGCTTTCGATCAGCGCGACGAATGACGTCTTTCGATTCGCCGTTTCAATGGCGTCGGAAACCGGCGCGGGTCGGTAGTCGTCGTGCGCGATGCCGAATGCGCAGCCTCTCGTGCCTTCGGGATGGTATTTTACGGCGTCCAGGCAGGCGCGCGCCTGTTCTTCGCTCTCCAGCATCGGCGGCATGACGCCTTCCGCGCCGATATCGCAGGCAAGGGAAAGATCGCGCCTGCTTTTCGACGGCGGGCGTATCAAGGTGGCGATGCCGGCGCTGCGAAGGCTCCGGAGCAGAGCCTTTGCGGTCTGAAACGAAAAACCGCTGTGCTCCATGTCGACAAAGGCGAAATCGCAACCGGCGGATTTCAGAATGGCGGCCATTCCCGACGCGTCGAATTCGCCGATAAAAGTGCCCGCCTTGAGCTTTTTCGATGACAGTAATTCGCGAAAATCGGCCATGCCGCCTCCTTTTTATTCCTTCGATGCGATCGATCGCTTTCTAGCATGCCTCGCCGGTCTCCGCGCTGAAAAACGTTGTTCTTTCAACGTCGATGCTCAGGGAGGCCTTTTGGTCGGCGGCGATCTGTGCCCGGGCGTCCAGTTCCGCGACGACATGGGTGCCGGAGAGCGTAAAGCTCCCGAATGTTCGCGACCCGGTCGGCTGCACGACCTCTATCAGGGCCTCCATGTCGGCGGAAGATCCGGACGCAACGGAAAAATGCTCCGGACGCACGCCCCAGACGAGCTTGCCGCCATCGGGAAATTCCGGAGCGAACTCGAATTTATCAATTATCTGGCCGTCCGGAAGGCGTATCCCCGGTCCGTCGCCGTCCTGTTCAACTTCTATGAAGTTCATCGAAGGCGAACCCAGAAACCCCGCGACGAAACGGTTTCTAGGCCGCTCGAAGAGTTCGAGCGGCGCGCCTTCCTGCTCGACGACGCCGTCGCGCAGCAGCACGATTCGCTCCGCCAGCGTCATGGCTTCGATCTGATCGTGCGTAACGTAGATGAATGTTTTCCCTAGCTGCCTGTGGAGGCGCTTGATCTCCTCCCGCATTCCGTCGCGCAGTTTGGCATCGAGATTCGACAGCGGCTCGTCGAGCAAAAACAGATCCGCCTCCCGCACGATGGCGCGGCCGATCGCGACGCGCTGGCGCTGGCCGCCGGACAGCTCGCGCGGGAAGCGCTGCAGGAAATCGCCGATGGCGAGAAGCTCGGACGCCCACCCGACCTGGCGCTCGATTTCGCTTTCGCTGAATTTCCTCGCCCGCAGGCCGAATGCTATGTTTTCGTAGACCGAAAGGTAGGGATAGAGAGCGTACGACTGGAACACCATGGCGATATTCCGGTCGCGCGGCGCGAGGCCGACGATCGACCGGCCGCCGAGAGAGATATCGCCGCCGGAAATCTCCTCCAGGCCGGCGATGCTTCGCAGCAGCGTGCTCTTGCCGCATCCCGACGGCCCCACGAGCACTATGAATTCCCCTTCCGGCACCTCCAGCGAAACGCCTTTGACCGCGTGCACGTCGCCGTAGAACTTGTCGACGCTTGAAAGCTGCAGATTCGGCATGGGACTATCCTTTGACCGCGCCCATCGAGAAGCCCCGGACAATGAACCTCTGCATGGTGCCCACCACGAAGATCATCGGCAGCACTCCGAGCATGCTCATCGCGCCGATCTTCGACCAGAAGGTCGACTGGGATCCGAAATACCCGGTTACTTGAACCGGGTACGTTATTACGTCGGACCTGGTAAGAATCAGCGCGAAAAGAAAATCGTTCCAGGCGAATATGAAGGTGAATACGGCCGTCGCGAAGAATCCGGCGCGCGACATCGGCAGGACCACTTTCCAAAGCACGGCCCAGCGCGAAAGCCCGTCGACAAGGGCGCTCTGCTCCAGTTCCAGCGGGATCTCCTGGATGAACCCACGCATCATCCAAATGACATACGGCAGATTAAAGGCCGTATAGAGCATGACGAGGCCCGTGTAGGTGTCCACGATTCTGAGCGAAACGAATAGCAGAAAGATTGGAAACGCGACGCAGATCGGCGGGATCATGCGCTGCGAGATGATCCAGATCGCCAGGTGGTCGCCTCCCGTCCGGTACCGAACGATCGAATAAGCGGCGATAAATCCGATGACCATGGCCAGAACGGTGCTGATTCCGGCCGTCACAAGACTGTTCCAGACCGCCCATGCATCGCCGTCCCTGAAAAGAGTTACGTAGCCGTCCAGCCGGAAGCCCGAAGGAATCCAGACGGGGGGATACGCGAAAATTTCCTCGGGCGTCTTGATGGAAATCGCCGCAAGCCAGTAGATGGGGAACAGGAACAGCGTCGCCACCGCGAGGGCGCAGGCGAGCCTTGCCGCAAGCCTCCAGCCCTTTGCGCCGCGCGTCATCGCGCGATCTCCACCCGTCGCAGCGCAAAAATCACCAGCGCCGTCAAAGCGAATATGACCAGGAACGCGATAGCCGAAGAGTAGCTGATGTCGAATTCGCGAAACGCCATCTGGTAGGCGTAGACTGAAATCGTTTCCGTTCGCGTTCCCGGCCCTCCGCCGGTCATGGTCCAGATGACGTCGAACAGGCGGAAAAGATCGAGAGCCCGGATCAGGACGGCGACGAACAGGACCGGCGCGATCGCCGGCAAAACGATTTTCCTAAACGTCATCAACCACGACGCTCCGTCGATCTGGGCGGCTTCAAGCTGCTCCCGGTCCACGTTGCTCAGAGCCGCCAGCAGTATCAGGAACATGAACGGCGTCCACTGCCAGACTTCCGCGACAAGGATCGCGGGCCATACGAGGAAAGGATCCACCGTCCACAGAAGCTTCACCTCCCCGCCGGCCAGAAACGCGATAATCTGATTGACGGGGCCGAACCTGTGATCGAACATGAGCCGCCACGTCGAACCCGCCACTATCGGCGAAATGACCGTCGGAAGAAGAATGACGGCGACGAACAGCCTTTTAAGCGGCATCGGGTCCAGAAACAGCAGCGCAAGCAAATAGCCGAGCAGAATCTCGATCGGCAGCGCGACTGCGGTGAACGCGACGGTATGGAGCAAGGATTCCCACAGCCGCTCGTCGCCGAACAGTCTCGCATAGTGAACGAAGCCGTTGAACGAGTGGTCGTCTTCGAACATCGTGATGTTCTGGAAACTCGTCAAAATCAACTTTACGAACGGGTACAGTCCAATAAGCAGAATCACGAACACCGCCGGAGCGACCAGCAGGTACTTGAACGCGCGCTGCTCGTCGAGCGCGCGGCCGATCGACGACGACTGGCTCACCGGCCGATCGCTCCGAATTCTATTGGCCCGGACGCGCAAGGCGCGCCCGGATCCTTGTCATGCCACTCAGTTCGGATAGGCGTTCGGCTTGCCTGCCCAGTCCAAATAGGCTCGCTTCTGCTTTTCTAATCCGATGCGCTCGGTGAGCTCGTCCCAGGATTCCGCCAGGTCGTCGAGGATTTCCTGCGGATCGTCGCCGGCCCACAAGCGGCTGATCGCCTGGCGAATGCCTTCCTCGTAGCGGTCGGTCTGGATCAGCGACAGATCGAGCAAGCCGGTTTCCGCGCCGGCTTTCAGCGTGTCGAGATAATCTCCCGCATTCGACCACCGCGAACGATATTCCTCGCTAGTGAAGTGGCTGTCGCGGAACGGGTCGCGGAGAGCGAACGGAAGCTGAACCCGCTGCAAGCTGATTTCCTCGCTGTTCATCCACTGGATGAACAGGTAGGCGGCTTCCTTGTTCGAACTGCCCGATGCGACCGCCAGGGAGAACCCTACGGCGAGTTCCGGAGTCCCGCCGGGCGGCAGGGCGTATCCGATCTTGTCGGCGACCTTCGTTTCCGGAATCCAGGCGAGGGCTTCGGTTCCCTTGCCGTATCCGGCGGCCCAGCGACCGACCGGCGGCCATGAAATCGTCATCGCGATGTCGCCGGACAGAAACGCGTTGAATGCCTCGATGAATCCCCACTGCTCGACGCCGGGCGGCATGAACTTGTTCGCTTCGACCATTTCCGTGAAGACCTTGACTCCCGCTTCGGAATTGATCGTCGCCGCCATGGTTTCGCCGTCGAAGAACTTGCCGCCTTCGACCCGGAATCTCTCCTGGAAGAGATACTGGGCGTTGCCGGGCTGCCGCAGCATGCCCGCCCCGTAGATGTCCGGCGCGTATTTGTCGGTTATGAACTGGCCGATGTCGTTGAACTGCTGCCAGGTCTTCGGCGGCGCCAGGTCGTACCCGTGCTTGGCCTTGAATTCCGCCATGTTGTCCGGATCCTCGAACAGGTCCCGGCGGTAGTAGAGCACTAGGACGTCTCCGTCGTCCGGGAATCCGTACGTGGTGCCCTCGACCATCATTTGATTGTCGCGATAGACCGGCGCGATGGTAGCGAGCTCGTCCCTGTAGCCGTACTGCTCGACCCAGTCGTCGAGCGGCTCGAGAACGCCGGCGAACGCGAGATCGGGCATCTGGTTCGGAACGACGTTGAGAACATCGTAGGCCCCGGAGCCGGCGCGATGCGCCTGCATGATCTTGGTGAACATTTCATCGAGCGGCGCCTCGATGACGTTGATTTTTATGCCGGTCAGCTCCTCCCACATCGGGCCGGTGAAGTTCTTGGGATCCAGCGGCTGAAGGCCGGCTTCGTAGAAGACGTTCAGCGTAGCGCCCGCGTATTGCTTGGCGGCTTCGACCGCGCGCTCCGCCGAGCTTTGAGCCGATGCCTGTCCCGACAGGGCCAATGCCATGGCCGCTGAAGCGACGGCGCCGATTGTTCTGTTTAAAATCATGATTTCCTCCATGTAAAACGGCTTCGGACTATGCCGCGATTCATCGATGAGTGCAAATGTCCTTGACCGATGCGAGAACCGCGTCGGAATCGAAAACGCTCTCTATCCAGCCGTCCCTGAATATGGCGGGCCTGGCGAGCTCGACCGCCCGCATGGCGCCGTCGGAAAATTGCCCTCCGGGATATATTCCGAACACGATCGCGAGCTCGAGGCCGAGATGGCCGAGCATGAAATCCCGCGCCGCCTGCTCGGGCACGCCTCGGCGAACCGCGGCGTCGACGGCCTCGCGAAGGGCGTAGCAGAAGGTCGCCGCCACTGATTCCGACATCGCCGGCTCCAGAATGGCGATATGCTCGACCGTGCATCGGTGCGCCCGCTCGACCGGCGCGTAAATCGTTCGCGCGATTTTTTCGCAGGCCTCGTAATGCTCTTCGGGACCTTGCATAAGCGCGCAGACGATATGCTGAACGGCTTGGTCTCCCCCGAACAGGTCGGGGCGGTCCGTGTTGCCGCTCGTCGGGGCGTAGAGCGCGGGATGGCAGGGATGCGTCACGAAAATGGTAACGTCCTCCCGCTCCGGCATTTCGCCGGCGTGCGGAGCCGCCGCGTCGAGAACGACCAAGGCGGTTCCGGGGCTGAGCGAGTCGATGATTTCCCTGGAAACCGGGCCGATAAGGTTGTCCGGAACGGCAAGGATAACGGCATCGGCGCCCGCTATCGCTTCGTCTTGCGCGACGCATTCGGCGCCGACGGCGCTAAAGAGCCTTGCCCTGCCCTCCTCGGTTATTTCCGTATGCGAGACTTCATAGGGCGAATCCGCGAGATTGGTCGCGAGTCGAACGCCCATTTTGCCTCCCGCCCCCAGCAATGCGACTTTTTTCATGTCATTCTCCTTGTTACGCCTTGGCGCCCCCGTTTCTGATCCTTCCGAAATAGTCGGACTGTCCCATTTGACCGCCTTTTAGCGCGATTTCAAATCCTTCGATATCGGCATCGTCCGAGCGAGCGTTGCAAAGCGAGCCTCCGGGAGCAACCGGCGCAAGCGAGGTCAAGGCGTAGGCGCCAAGCGCGGCGGCACCGTGGCTGCAGGTATCGCCTCCGGCGATCACTCCTCGCGAAATCCCGGTTCGCTTGACAATTCTGCGCAGCATGGCGCCTAGACCGGTCCCGACCGCCTCGTTCATATCCTCCGTTCGCATTCCGGAAACGGCCGCAGCGTCCCGAAACTCGCCTATCGCCGGATCATCGGGGCCGTGCGCCGTAAATATAAGGGGATCACGCCCGCCGCCAAGTTCTTCGAGGGCCTTTCGGCATGCGCGATCCTGCTCTTTCTTCCACGCAGCCGGAACCGCCGCTAGCGAAGCGTTGACTCGCAGCAAAGCAAAATTATTCCGCGACGCCCAATCGATTTGGCGGGCGGTTACGAGCGAGCACGATCCTGAAACTACGGCAACTCGCTCCACTCTCGAAAACGGAAGCGCGGCTTGCCCGTCCCCGAGCAATCCGCTTCGCCGCCAATGCGCAATCAGCGCGTACTCGACGCCTTGAGAACCAATCGCCAGAATTCCGCTGCCCCGATTCCGCCAGACGAGTCGGCCCGCCTTCGCCAGGGTGCGTTCGTCCATTGCGTCGATCGCGACGATTTCCGCGCCCCTTTTCAATTCGCGTTCGCGCGCGGCCTCTTCCCTGCCGTCGGCAAGGTCGGAGATGTCGATTAGCCCAAGCCGCATCGAAGTCTGCTGCGCGAGATGCCTGAGCACGTCCGATTCCGCCATCGGCGTTACCGGATGCCGGCTCATGACCGGGTGCCTGTCAAGGCGGTAGGTTCCTTCGCCCGACGAGGCGAAGAGATTGCCGAACGCCTGATAGCGGCCGATTTCGGGCGCGGCGACGATCATGGGGCGCCAGCTCCCGCCGAAAATCGGCGCAGCGATTTCAGCGGCCTTTCCGATCGATCCGATTTCGGCCGATGAATCGAACGTCGAGCACACTTTGTAGTGGGCGATTGGCGCTTTTAGCGAAGCAAGCAGCCTAAAGGCGCCCGGAAGATGATCGTCCATCCACTCCGGCGAGCGGGTTCGCGCGGTTCCGGCTATTCCGATGCACCGGTGCGCCCGAAATTTGTTCAGCCGCTCCGGCGACGGCTCGCCGACGAATAGCACGCTGGGCAAGCCGGCGAACGATAGAACCTCCATGACGGCGGCGGCTCCGGTGAAGTCGTCGCCATACCAGGCAACGAGCGTTCCGTCGGGAAGGCGGCCGTCCAATCCACCGGTGCCGCTATCCATGAATTGCTCTAATTCCATGGACGCAAGGGCGACGCGACCGGTGTCGGCGGCCTATGCAGTCCGCTAGCGGGAAAGCTACCACGCTATCGAGGCCCAACAGCGCCGTTGTGCCTGCGGCGGTCGCCGCATCGGCGGCTTGGAGCCGATGCCGAAGCATCTAGAATGGCGACGTGGACCGCAGCCGTACGCCCGCATCTATGCGGATTGTTTCGCCGTTCAAATAGCTGCACTCCACAAGCAGGCGGGCTAGGCATGCAAACTCCGAAGGATGACCGATGCGCTTCGGAAAGATAACATCGGCCGTGAGAGTCTTTCTGCGCTCTTCGTCGATTCCCTGGAGGGACGGCGTATCGAATACGCCCGGAGCAATGGAATTGACTCGGATGCCCAGCGGTCCCAAGTCGCGCGCCAGGGGCAAATTCATGCCCGCGATCGCCGCCTTTGAAGCGGCGTACGCCGATTGCCCCCTCTGGCCTTCGAATCCCGCCACCGAAGCGGTATTGATAATGACACCGCGCTCCCCGTCTTCGTTCGGCTCGTTCTTGGCCATGACCGACGCGACCAGGCGGATAACGTTGAAGGTACCGAACAGATTGAACTCGACGGTTTTCTTGAAAACGTCGTAGTCGTGCGGGCCGTCGTTTCCGAATACGAGCGCACCGGTGGCGACGGCCGCGCAGTTCACGCAGACGGAAATTCCATTCATCGCAATCGCGACATTCTCAAGAGCGGAAATCGTCGACTCCTCGTCGGTCATATCGAATTTAACGAAATCCGCTCCGATTTCTTCGGCCAGCTGCATTCCCGGGTCGTCGTTCAGGTCGGCGATGGTTACCTTTGAGCCAGCATCGGCAAATTCCCTTGCAGTAGCTTCGCCCAGAGAAGAAGCCCCCCCGGTAATTAACGTTCGTGCGCCTTTGAGTTCCATGAATTGACCGACCGTATTCGAGTTCGTCAAAATCCGATATTAATTCGCTTCGCGAAGAAAAGGAAGAGTCGTTTTCTGTCGCGCCCGTTCGACTTTTCCAGCGGTTGGTCCAAAGCAATCCGCTCGGTTTCGCGCTGGAACGAAATCCATCGGCTCCCGGCATCCGCAGCGCGCATTATAAAGGAAAGCGGAAACGCAATGGCCGAGAGCAAAAGCACGCCGGCCACGCTTTCGCACGAGTGTCGCACGCGCCTCCAGTGCGTCAAGACCGATCCGCAGTCGTTCCTCAAGCATGCCTTGGCGTGCGGGGAACATCCTCCATATAGGTTCGGAACGCGGCCCGGCGGGGACGAATGCGATGCCAATCCATTTTTGATTCCATGCGCCGCGATTCGAACGGGCCGTTAAATTCGGCAAAGCAGTCCGCTCCGCGGTCATGACCGAAGTAAATCTGACGGGCTGGCAGGCGAACTCGTTCCACGCTCCCTCCACGGCGACGCGGACATCCCGGATGCAGGCGAAGAGCCTGTACGCCAGCTTGCTGGATTTCAGTTCCGGACTGCATTGGAAAGACCCGGAAGCGACGCGTTTCCTTGGATTATGAATGCCTTGGAGCGACATCGTCCGGCTGCTGAGCGCGACCACCGCGCAATCGCAAGAAATTTGCCGCCATGAGAAATTCGCACCCGAAAAATGGATGGCGGGTCGCGAGCCGCGGCGATCCGGGCTGGCTAAAGAACCGACCGTCGCACGGCGATTTCACGATTGCCGAGGCCCGTGAAAGCGAATCTGCATGCCTCGTTTCCGGAGGATCATGAAACCGTCCGCGCGAGCTATTGGCGCGCCGGTGTTCCGGCCCTGGCTCAAGATGCCTATCGAAAGTTTGTACCGGCGAATGGCGAAGCTGTTTCCGACCATGCCTTGGCACATATTCTTGATCGCCGCTCCGGCATCGCGGGACCGGCCGGATATGCACTATCGGTTGATCTTCTCGACAACGCGTAGGACGGATTTAGCCAATTCGGAGTATTGCGACGTAGCGGCGCTCCCTCGGAGAATGAAAGAGTGCCGAATTGGCTTCATGAATGGTGCACCCAAAGCCATCGACGATACGATGTTCGAAAAGCTAGCCGCAATCCTCCGGAACGAACGCTTGGGCTGGATCGCTGTCCTTGGCCGGTACCCGAAGACAGCCGTAGAGGAAGGTCGCGGCAACTAGATGCCGTCCGCTTGCATTGACCGACGGAGAAGGTGCACATGATTCAAGTCCGAGCGGCGCGTCGACTCCGCGACCAAGTTTAGTCCGCTAGCTCGTCCATGCATCCCGCTAGGCGCGCATATCTTGTCCTGTTCATTTCATCTAGTGCCGCGCTCCCTCCGATTTTATGCGCGGGCGGCAATTATTGTTGGACGGGATTTACACGATTGGCTTGCGCCGCCTTTTCTAAACGGCGCGTGTCAGGTTCAGGCCTGCCCCAGATGAGTTCCAAATAGTGCGCAAAGCTCTTGCAGTCACCAATTTCCGCCATTTGTTTTCATCGATGAGCAGGATATGAGCTCATCCGGGCGGTGAGATGTACGCCAGCGTCTGGAACATTGACTGCGGATGGCGATCGACAAGAGGTTTGGGGATGTCCAATCTATGCGTGATCAATCCGTCTACCGGAAGCATATCATTCGGCATTGTGCCCAAAATCAAGGTGCTTGGGCTTATCTGTGAACAAGCCGAAATCCATCTCTTCAAAGGAAGGCATTGGGGTCCCCACAGCGGCCTTGGTATGAAACACATTTGGACAGAGCACTAAACAGAAATGCAGCAGATGGGTTTTGGGAGCGAAGATGAAGTCGGGAATTATGTTGCAAGCATAGTGCGCAGTGGATCCTCGCTCTATTTCGAGGGCGGCTTCATGAAGAAGCCCCGGATTCTGGCTGTCAGAAGCACTGTGGGAACAGCGGTCTTAGAATACTACCAGCACACACAGATATGGTCCATTGTTACGGCATATTCCAGAAAACAAACGCACGGTACCTTGGTGGGAACCGTGCGCTAATTGTGTGTTCGCAGTAGCAGCGTTTCCTTAGCTTGAAGGTTCGGAAACCACCTGAAGTGTCCTGCGAATGAACCTCCTGCCTGATTCACCGTCCGCATGAGTGGCCAATTGACAGGTGATGCCATCTCAAAATGCTCTTTACGCCACATTCTCTGTATAGTGATTACACCTTTGAATGTCAATAATCTTTTCTCGTTCAGGAGGCATTTATGACGAAAAGAACCCGTCTGGTGTCTTGAATATTGAATGCCAAGAAACTCAATACTGGGCTGTTGAAAGAGATGAAAAAAGTGTGGTTACTTGCGGAGCGGTGGCTCCTTACGGCACTAACGCAGGTAAATGGCGACTTATTTCCAATGCAAGTAATTGCCGAATCGCGAACATTATAAGAACTATTTTGTGAACATCGGCATCTAGAAGTGGCGGCGACATGCGGGGTGCAGTCGGTGCCTCCTTCCCGTATTTTGCGGATTGAGAAATTAACAACTGGCAAGGTTGCTTTGAAATCAGAGGCCATCACACTCAATTCCTGCCCTGTTTCAACACGGGTGTAGCCCAAAATGGTTGATTGGGCCGAATGTGAGTTTCCGACCTTCCAGCCTATAAAGAGGCGCGCTGCTATAGGAATACTTTCTCGCATCGCTTGGCAACAAGTTTGAGATACACCCTTTCAACACTTGCCGTTCGGTGGGCGCAGGTCTATATACGGAGTGGATACCCCGGTACCGTCTCTGCTCAGGCAAGCGGCCGGGGTAAAGTGTTTTCAGGAGCCGGATTTCCGGCGCCCGACAGGAGTCTCTGCCCAGCGGAGCATATTCCGGCTCGTTTCCTTGGCCTTGGCAAATCCGGTTCAATCTTCCGGATTTGCTCTATCAGCACATCAAGATGGTAGATATTGCTATTCCAATCTCCCGACGCTGTTTTCCGCTGTTCGCGTTTGATCAGGCCAGCGCTTTCCAAGTCCCCGGATCGGATCCGCACGCTCGGCACTCGAAGCTGGGGAGAATTGGCATAAAAAACATCAGGGGAATTTTCAGTGCTTCCAAAATTTTTCCTGATTACCGCTCTGCTAAAGTAAATTTTTTCGCGAACCAAACCTGCAATTCGGAAACATTAAGAGTATAAGCAGGAGTGCGGAACAAGCACTCCGGGAGAACCCATGGCGAAGAGAAACCTGGTCCTGTTCCTGAAGGGAATGAGCATCACAATGTTCCTGAAGGACTTCGGCACGGAGGAGAAATGCGCCGAGGCGCTGGCGAAGCTGCGATGGCCCTCGGGATTCAAATGCCTTCCTGCGGCTGCGCGATGCACTGCCGGCTCGAGCACAGGGACCTGCGGCAGTTCGCCGGGTGCGGGCGACAGACGTCCATCACCGCCGGAACGCAGTTCGAGCACGCGAAGCTTCCGCTCGCGACCTGGTTCCAGGCTATTTTCCTGATTACGCGAGGCAAGAAGGGCATCTCGGCGATGGACCTCATGCGCAAGATCGGCGTGTCCTGCAACGAGGTCCTGGCGCATGAAGCACAAGATCATGCAGGCCGATGATGGAGCGCGAGGACGAGAAGCCGCTCGCGGGCCTAGTTCAGGTGGACGACGAGTATTTCGGCGGGGTCCGGGACGGCAAACGGGGGCGCGGGGCGGAAGGGAAGACGCCGTTCGTGGCGGCGGCGCGGACCCTGCCGTGCAGGGACGAGTGGATCGGGTGGAGACATCCGCCCGGACTCGCGTCATCCTCTTCCCGGGGACAAGCCGTGGAAATCCGGGCGATAGCCTCGCCTGGAAGGGCCGCCGAGTCCATGAAATAAATTTTGCGGTTCGCCTGTTCGCGGCACTCGGCGTTCCGCAATTAGAACGGCGAGGGCGAATCATCCGGATCTTTCGACTCGGGCGGGCGAGCGCTAAGCGGGTCGAAGCCTAGAGCCTTCTTCCCCTCTTCGATCAGAAAACTGCGAAAGCTCGGAATCGGGCAGTGGACGGAAGCGTCCTCGCGTTCCTGCAGCGCTCCCCGGTGAGTCAGATGGTCGTAAAAGCTGTCCACGGTCATGCCGGCCGGAAGGCTCGCGTCCGGAGCCTCGGCGGCGAGCTTTGCGAGGAGCCGCTTGAGTTTGAAGCGCGACGAATGCTCGCCCATCTTCCCGAGCGCTATCGCGATCAGCGGCGCGGCATCCTTCATCTCCTGGCTCTGCTGAGCGCGGTAGTAGCGCAGGCGGCTCTCCGCCGCCCGCTTCGCGGCGGCGCTCCACGAGACGCGCCCGAGATCTCCGTCGGCGGCTAGCGCCTCTTCGCCCAAAGCCTGCAGCGCGAAGTGCAGGTGCCGGGGCCAGC